>Ga0180437_10000507_pt1 | contig 75138 bp, 71 predicted proteins | sample SS_ome_4_FD_132410 | JGI IMG/M metagenome (GOLD analysis project Ga0180437, IMG submission 132410) | Hypersaline lake sediment archaeal communities from the Salton Sea, California, USA - SS_3_D_1 metaG | ecosystem: Environmental > Aquatic > Non-marine Saline and Alkaline > Hypersaline >...
CCCTGCCGCCCGGACCTTCCGCGCAGTTGATTATCGATCCTTCGGCTTTCATGGCGCTCGGTGCCGATGACGTGCAGCCCTCCCACGTCCACCACCCCCGGCCCGAGGACGATATCCGTTCCGCGGCCGGCCATATTGGTGGAAATGGTGACCATTCCCGGCTGTCCGGCTTTGGCCACGATCTCCGCCTCCCTTTCATGATGCTTGGCGTTGAGGACATGGTGGGGAATACCGCGGCGCCGCAGCATCTGCGAAAGGAGTTCCGAATTTTCAATGGAAATAGTTCCGACCAGAAGAGGTCTGCCCTTTTTATGCCAGTCCGCGATCTCATCCACCACCGCCTTGAACTTGGCACGCTTGTTCTTGTAGACCACGTCCGGGAAATTTGTTCTTATAAGGTGCTTATTGGTCGGGACCACCAGCACTTCCAACCCATAGATTTTCCAGAGTTCCGCTTCCTCGGTCTTGGCGGTCCCGGTCATTCCCGCGAGTTTGTGATAAAGCCTGAAATAATTCTGAAAAGTGATGGTCGCCAGCGTCTGCGACTCATGCCTGATCTCAACCTTCTCTTTTGCCTCGATCGCTTGATGCAGCCCTTCCGAATATCTGCGCCCGATCATGAGGCGGCCGGTGAACTCATCCACGATGATGACCTCGCCGTCCTTGACCACGTAATCCACGTTCTTTTCAAAAAGATGAAGGGCGCGCAGCGACTGGGTGATCTGATGGGCAAGGTCCATGTGGGAGATGTCAAAGAGATAATCGATGCCCAGCATTCTCTCCAGCTTTTTGACCCCCATCTCGGTCAGGACCGCGTTCTTGGTCTTCTCGTCGGTGGTGAAATCACTTCCCTTGACCAGTTTTCGGGCGGTCTGGTCCCCCCTGAGATACCCCTGCACCGAGTCCTCGACCATGCCGGAGATGATCAAGGGGGTCCGGGCCTCGTCGATCAGGATGCTGTCGACCTCGTCCACGATGGCGTAATGGAGCTTGCGCTGAACGCAGTGATCGATGGAGAAAGCCATGTTGTCCCTTAGATAATCAAAGCCGAACTCATTATTCGTTCCGTAGGTTACGTCCGCGGCGTAGGCCGTTTTTCTTTCCTCGGGCACCATCCAGTGCTGGATCACCCCCACCTCCAACCCTAGCGCCTGATAGATCGGCCCCATCCATTCGCTATCTCTTTTGGCCAGGTAGTCGTTGACGGTGACTACGTGTGATCCTTTGCCTTCCAGGGCGTTCAGGTAGATGGGAAGCGTGGCCACCAGGGTTTTCCCTTCGCCGGTCTTCATCTCCGCGATCTTCCCCTGGTGAAGGACGATCCCGCCCGTGAGCTGCACATCAAAGTGGCGCAGACCCGTGGTCCGGACCGAGGCCTCTCTGACCGCGGCATACGCCTCGGGAAGGATATCATCCAGGCCCTCGCCGCCGGCCAGTCTTTCCCTGAAGACGGCGGTTTTAGCCCGCAGTTCCTCATCTGAAAGCTTCTGCATTTCGGGTTCCAGATCGTTTATGCGGGAGACGATCGGGGCCAGGCCCTTAAGTTTTTTCTCGTCCGTCTCGCCGATCAGATTTGTTATCCATTTAAATATCATGCTTAGTCCTTTGGGACGTGGGTCGGGGGACGCGGGACGAATTCAAAGCTCAGGTTCGATCAGACCGAAGTTGCCCGACTTCCGGCGGAAGACAACAGAGGGGGCTCGACTGGATTTGTTATTGAAGACGATAAGAGGGCTGCCGCTTTTCTTGAGCTCTTCCACCGCCTCTTCCGGCAGCAGTTCTTTTTCCGGGCGAAGGACCTCGAAATCCTTGCCGTTCTTGCGGACCACGTTCATTTCATTGGTCTCGATGTTCCGGAAGGCCAAAAAATCCTGCTTCATGAGCTTGAGCTCTTCCTTGGCTTCATCGAGCTTCATGGGTTTTCCCGCAGAGCGGTTCAGCCTCACCAGGACCGGGCCGGTCTTTTCTTCGATATGGGTGACCACGGTCAGCTCTTTTTTCACCTTTTCCGCTTTCCTTCTCTGCTCTTGGACGTGCATCTGTTTGTGGCGCTGGATCTGGCGTTTGGCTTCCTCCACCGCCAGGTCAATGGCGGCGTACATGTCCCTTCCCGCTTCGGAGGCCTGGATCATCTTGAGGCCGGCCATCCAGGCCCGGATCTCGGCCACCTGGCGTTTTTCGACGTCGTCGATGGCGCGCGCATCCAGGACAACTTCGATCTTCTGGATATTCCTGAAGAATTCCTCGAGCTTCCCTACTTTATCATGGACATAATCGCGCAGGGGAGCGGTTATCTCGGTTCCCCGACCGGTGATTTTGATCTGCATAGCTTACCCCCTGTCATTATTGCTCTCCCTGTTTATTGTAGCAAAATCCGGTTCAATCCTCAACTGCTCTTGAGAGCGTCAGGATCTCTATTCTTCTGGCTCCCGCCCGGCTCAGGACCTTGGAGCATTCCGCGATGGTCGAGCCGGTGGTGTAGATATCATCCAGGAGCAAGATGCGTTTATTGTAGACCGACTTTATGTCGGACACCTTGAACGCTCCGCTGATATTCTTGAAGCGCTCGAGGCGGGGGAGATCGAACTGTGCCTTGGTGTTAACGATTCTCTCCAGGGCGGAAATGACCGGGACCTCGTAATATCGGCTGATGACCTGGGCGAGCAGCTCGGACTGATTGAATCCCCGCTCCCGCAGCCGTTTCCGATGGAGAGGCACTGGAATGATCACATCCACCGCTTTCATTTCCACCGCCGGCGAAGAGCTAAGATATTTGACCAGGAGGATCCCCAGCGGTTCCGCCAGTCTCTTTCTTTTCTTGAACTTGAAGCGGTGGATAGCGCTGCGCAGCGGCCCCTCGTAGACCGAAACGCTGTGGATCCCCAAATGCGGCTTCATGAATTTTATTTGCTGAAAGCATTGCTCACAGAGGACTTCTGGGCTGTTCTTTTTGCAAACTTCACAGCGCGGCGGGAAGATCAGATCAAGTATCGAGCTCAGGAGGTTCCTCATTGATTAGCATTATACCATATGCTATCATATACCCGCTATGACGTGGGAAGATATTGTAGCGCTTTTAGATCAGGGCGAAGGCCAGTCCGTTGAGTTCGAAAAAAGCGTTCCCTCTGAAGATGACGTCGCGCGCGAAATGGTGGCGTTCTCCAACGCTGACGGCGGAAAGATTATATACGGCATTGATGATAAGAACAAGCACCTGGTGGGAGTGGAGTTCAAAGGGGACGTCGAGGACTGGATAAAGGATATCGGCAAGAACCACTGCACCCCCTCCATTTCCCCGCAGGTCGCGATCTTTGAGAAGGCCGAAAAGAAGATCGTGATCATCACCGTGCCCGAAGGCGATGACCGCCCCTACCGCTCGGATGAGATCTGCTATATCCGCGACGGCAACGTTTCCCGGCCCGCCAAGGAGAATGAGGTCAAGGAGCTCACCAATCCCTGGTCGGGCAAGGGGCTGAACAAGCGGCAGATCCGCGCCATGCACATGATCGCCGAGCACGGCAGCATCACCAACCGGGAATACCGCGAAGCCTTCAGTGTTTCGCATAAGACCGCCCATATTGAGCTCACCATGCTGGTGGACAAGAAGCTGGTGTTGACGGAGGGAGCGGGAAGGTCCACCCGCTACATCCTGCCCGCCCGTCCCGAGGAGTACTGATCATGCGTAAGCCCATCATCGCCGGGAACTGGAAGATGTACAAGGCCGAGGCGGAGGCGGTTGACTTCGCAAAAAAGATCAAACCGCTGGTGGCGGGTGCTCATGACCGCTTCATCGTTATTTGCGCCCCCTTCCCCGCCCTTTCCAAGCTCTGGGATGAGATCAGCGCAAGCAACATCGCTCTGGGAGCGCAGAACCTGTTCTGGGAGAACGAGGGCGCCTTTACCGGAGAGGTTTCCGGGCCAATGCTGAAAGCAGTGGGCTGCACCTATGTGATCATTGGACACTCGGAGCGCCGGCAGTACTTTGGCGAGACGGATGAAACCGTAAACAAGAGGCTCAAAGCCGCTCTTAAGCACAAGTTGAATCCTATCGTTTGTATCGGCGAAACCCTGGAGCAGAGAGAGAAAGGCACGACGTTCAAGGTGGTCGAAAAACAGATTAAGGATGGTTTTGCCGGACTGACGACGGACGACTGGCAACAGGTGACTATTGCTTATGAGCCGGTCTGGGCGATCGGCACGGGTAAGACGGCGACGCCAGAGCAGGCCCAGGAAGTCCACGCTTTTATCCGCAAACTACTGCCTAAAGAAGTTGCCGAAAAGACCAGGATCCTTTACGGCGGATCGGTCAAACCCGACAACATAAAGAGCTTAATGGCCCAGCCGGATATTGACGGCGGTCTGGTCGGCGGCGCTTCGCTCAAGGTCGACAGCTTCAGTAAGATCGTTAAGTTCTAAATTTTACTGCCTTGAATCCTATCTCTTCTTCATATATAATAGCATCTTTGATCGGCGTAAAACGAGAGGAGAAAAAACATGGCAAAGAAACTATATGAAGAACTCGGCCTGGTAAATACCCGCGAATTATTCAAGAAAGCGGTGAAGGGCGGCTACGCCATCCCCGCTTACAACTTCAACAACATGGAGCAGCTTCAGGCGATCATCGCCGCCTGCGCGGAAACGAATTCTCCGGTGATCCTTCAGGTCTCCAAGGGCGCCAGGAAATACGCGAATGAGACCTTGCTGCGGCACATGGCCAAGGGCGCGGTCGAAATGTGCCGGAAGGACCTAAAAAGCAATATCCCCATCGTTCTCCATCTGGACCATGGAGATTCCTTTGAACTCTGCAAGTCCTGCGTCGATGCTGGCTTTTCTTCTGTCATGATCGACGGTTCCCACCTGCCCTATGAGGAGAACGTGGCTGAGACCAAAAAGGTGGTCGAATATGCCCATAAATATGATGTGACGGTTGAGGGAGAGCTGGGGGTCCTGGCTGGCATTGAGGAGCATGTGGTGGCGGAAAAATCCAACTATACCAAGCCCGAAGAGGTTCAGGACTTTGTGGGTAAAACCGGTGTTGACAGCCTGGCTATTTCCATCGGGACCTCCCACGGTGCTTACAAGTTCAAGCTCAAACCCGGAGAAAGCCCTCCCCCGCTGCGTTTTGATATCCTGGAGGAGATCGAAAAAAAACTGCCCGGATTCCCCATCGTCCTGCATGGATCCTCCTCCGTTCCCCAGGAATACGTGGAGATGGTAAATAAATATGGAGGGAACATGCCGGGAGCAGTGGGTGTGCCGGAAGACCAGCTCAGAAAAGCGGCCAAGTCCGCGGTCTGCAAGATCAATATCGACAGCGACGGAAGACTGGTTGTGACCGCCGTTATCCGGAAAGTCTTTGCGGAAAAGCCGGCTGAATTCGATCCGAGGAAATATCTGGGGCCGGCTCGCGAGGAATTAAAAAAGCTTTTGAGCCATAAGAACCAGAATGTGCTGGGTTCGGCCGGGAAGGCTTAAGGAAGGGAGATAAATAAATGGGTGAGATTAAAAGGGTTGGAGTATTGACCGGGGGAGGCGATTGCCCGGGACTAAATCCGGTCATCCGCGGGATCGTGAGGAAGGGCATTCAGCAATACGGCTATGAAATGGTCGGCCTCTACCACGGATGGAAGGGATTGATCGAAAAAGATACCGGCCCTCTTGATCTGCGCTCGGTTTCCGGCATCCTTCACCGCGGAGGCACGATCCTGGGGACTTCCAGGACGAACCCCGCCAAGATCGAGAACGGCTATGAAAAGGCCAAGAACGCTTTCAATGAGCTTGGCCTGGATGCCTTGATCGCTATCGGCGGCGAAGACACGTTAGGCGTTGCCAACAAACTCTGCAAAATGGGCTGTCCGGTGGTCGGCGTGCCCAAGACGATTGATAATGATCTTTCCGGCACCGACTTCACCTTTGGTTTTGACACTTCGGTGAACATCGTTATGGAGGCGATCGACCGCCTCCACACCACCGCCGAGTCGCACGACCGCGTGCTGGTCTGCGAGGTCATGGGGCGCCACGCGGGGTGGATCGCCGTTTACGGCGGCATGGCCGGCGGCGCCGACTATATCCTGATCCCGGAGGAGAAATTTGAATTGAAGAAGGTCTGCGACGCGATCAAGCACCGCCATTCTAAAGGCAAAAACTTCAGCATCGTGGTCGCCGCCGAGGGTGCTCAGCCCAAAGCGGGCGCCGAAGGCGGAGAATTTTTCACCAAAGATAAGACGCTGGATGCTTTCGGCCATGTTAAATTAGGCGGTATCGGCGACGCTCTGGCCAAAGCCATCGAGAAGGTGACCGGTTTTGAGACCCGCTCGGTCGTTCTTGGACATATTCAGCGAGGTGGATCCCCTACCGCCTTTGATCGCGTTTTGGGAACGCGTTTTGGAGTGGCGGCCATTGATCTGGTCAACAGTAAAGATTTCGGCAAGATGGTCGCGCTGCAGGGGAATAAGATCATCGCGGTCCCGATCGAGAAAGCGGTCGCGAAGCTAAAAACGGTTGACCCCGAGTTTTACGAACTGGCCAAGGTCTTTTTTGGCTAAGTCGCGAGCATATTCGCCACGCGCAGGTGCTCACGGTCAATCTGCTTTTTGGTCCTGATGATCTTTTCGATGGGAAAGAGGCATACCCGGTCCGAGATGGAACCCACCAGATAACCGTATTCTCCCTCCGCCATGGATTCAACCGCGGCCGCGCCCAGTTTGCAGGCCAGTTCGCGGCTCAATGAAGAGGGGGTCCCTCCCCGCTGCACGTAACCAAGATTTGTGACCCGGACCTCAATGTTGAGCATATCCTTGAGCTTATCCGCGATCTGATATACGTCTCCCACTCCTTCTGCCACCACGATTATGAAACTTTCCTTTCCCCGCTCCTGGCCGTTGCGGATCTGCCGGGCGATCTTTTCCAGGTTGAACTTGACCTCGGGGATGAGGATCGCCTCCGCCCCGGCTGATAATCCCACGTCCAGCGCAATAAAACCATTATGCCTTCCCATAACCTCCACCAGGAAGAGCCGCTCATGGGAGGTGGCGGTGTCCCGGATCTTATCAATGGCTTCCAGGGCGGTGTTCACGGCGGTATCAAAGCCGATGGTGAAATCCGTTCCCGCGATGTCATTATCGATCGAGGCCGGGATAACGTTGACGGGAACGCCGAACTCTTTCATGAACAGATGGGCGGAACGCAGCGAGCCGTCCCCGCCGATCACGACCATGCCCTCGATTCCCCTCAATCTCAGTTCATTGAACGCCATTTTGCGGCTCTTCTTTTCCTTGAACTCGGGGGTGCGGCGGGTATGAAGAATGGTCCCTCCCCTGTTGATGATGCCGCTCACTGCTTGAGGCCCCATCTCTTTGATCAAGCCGTTGATCAGGCCGTACCACCCTTTTTCGATCCCCCACACTTTCAAACCATGATAGATGGCGGTCCTGACCGCAGCGCGGATCGCTGTATTCATTCCCGGCGCGTCTCCGCCCGGCGTAACGACCGCGATCGATTTGATGCGCTTTCCCCTTTTTTCAGATGCCATGCTTTCTCATCTCCTTTGTCTCTTTTTAGAGTATATTATCACAAAATTAAGTGAAATTTAATCAGCTTTCTTAAGATAAATTATTGATGAGATCCGCAGGTATACCAAGGTCAAAAATGTATAACGTGGCCCTGGTGCATGTCCGCACCGGCTGTTCGCAGCGTGAGATCAAGAATATCGTACGCTTAAAGAACAGCTCCTTGCCCATTGTCAGATGGGTCTCCTATGTTGAGCCGGGGCATATGGACAAGGTTGAGCCCTTCAGTCCGGAAAACGCGGAAAGGCATCCTTTCGACCCCACTCACCCCCAACAGAGATACGGCCTGGTTCCTGCTATCCTGGGAGATCGATTCATCCTGGGGGGCAGCATTTACTGGTTAAGATATGTTTTTGAACAGACCTTCCGCGTAAACATAAATCGTTTCGTGCCTCTTCAGTTCCACTCACCCCTCGACATCGTCGGCGGAAATTCCGCTGCCTTGCGCACCGAAGAGGAAAAGCAGGAATATCTGGAGAGTTCGTCCAAGTACTTCTGCAAGTTTTTGGAAGCATTTCAACTGGAAAGGCATTTTTCACTGAGCGTTCGTTTTGATGATTCGACCCTGCTCTGGATGGCCGGTTGGGAAAAGCAGCCGTCGATCTCCCTCAACTGGCATTCGACCCTGGATAATATGCTGACGTTCATTCAAAAAACTGACGCAAAAAAGGAGGGATAAAGAGATGAGCCGCATGCAAATATTGGGTAAAAGATTCAGGGGATCAAGCTCTGGAGTGTGCGACCGGATCAGCGGAGCCCGGACCTATTTCTATTATAAGCGGGGCCGCGTGCTCAGCCGAATGCGCGCGATAAATCAATGCCTGGGCGTCTCTTCGGTTAAGGGATACCTGCCGAAAGCCAGAAAGAACGATCTGGATTTTTTCAGCAATTTGATCGGCAGGGAATTCGCGCTGGCGATAAATAGAGCCGACGTTTTCAAGCTTAACATTCAAAGAAGAAACGGACGGCATTTCAACTTTTATTACGGCGAGACCAGGCAGGGCAAGAAGGTCGCATTGCTGGAGGTTTTCTAGATCCATGAAGATGACTGTGGCAAAAAGAATCGAATATGGCAGAAAGATGCTCCAGAGCTATCAGAGAAAGGCCAAAAAGGGGCCGAGAATGGTCCTGTTCACGGGAGGGACCGGAAGCCGTTTTTTGGCGAGAGAGCTGCGCAGGTATACCCATAATGCTTCCTATATCATAAATACGGCTGACAGCGGGGGAAGCACGCGAGAGCTGCGCCTGCTCTTTAAGATGCCGGCCATCGGGGACTTCAGGAGCCGCCTCCTCGACCTGGCGCAAGAGAGATCAACCGCTGATCTGCTGCATTATCGCCTGCCGCGGGATCGGACCCAGGCTGAGCTTGAAAACGAGATTAACGATCTGGTCACCGGGCGCCACAAGTTGGTCCAGGCCATCATCGACACCATGGAGGACGGATCTTCCAAAGCTCTCATCATCATGGACGCGTTGCGCCGGTTTCAGGCCCAGAGGTTCGTGTATGAGCGGGAAAACGAATGCAAGTTCAATCTAAAAAACGCCAGCATCGGGAATCTGTTTTTGACCGGATTGTACCTGCATTACGGAAGGGATCTTGAGACCCCGATCTATTTCTACAAGCAATTGGCAGAGGTCAAGGGGAATGTCATCCCGGCCACGCTGGATTATGTCCACCTGGCTGCCATAATGGGCGACGGCACTACCCTTTATGGACAGCATCGGATCACCCAAAGCAATCTGGGGCGTCCTACTGATCTCTGGTATGTGGATAGTGATAAATACGGGGCAAGAGATTTAGTCCCGGAAGTAAATCTCCGAGCCCTGGAGGAGATCCGGAAGGCCCAATTGATCGTTTATTCTATGGGGAGTTTTTATACCAGTATCCTATCGAACCTCAAGATCGATGGGATTACGGAGGCCATTCGGAAAAGCCGGGTCCCGAAGGTCTTCATCGCGAACTCAGTCGAAGATGAGGAGACAAAGGGAATGTCAGTCGGGCGCATGGCCAAAGAGATCATCCGTGTCTCCCAAAACCGTGATGGTTTTAATGGGAAAGAAACCGATTATCTGACACATGTCATTGCAAACGATTTTCCGGAAAAAGCCCCTGTTTTTAATGGGAAATACGGAGGCCGGTTCGGGTTTTTGTCTTCTCAAACCAAAGGTTTAAATCGGGGAATAGAAATTATAAAGATGCTTCTGGTAAACGAAAAATTGGCAAAGCGATATAAAGCCGGAAGGCTTAAGAAAGAAAGAGAATTGAATGAACTGAAAAAATATGACAATCAGCTTCTGGCAAGATTATTGTTTTCATTCATTAAGGATTAAAGGAGGAAGTGAAAATGGTGCATAGATTAGCAGGTAAACCGGCTCCGAGATCAAAATTGGTGAATGTTCCCCGATTGGTCTCTTCCTATTACATCAATCGGCTCAGAGGCAAGGTTGAGTTTGGGACCTCGGGGCATCGAGGATCAAGTCTTGAGGGAACGTTCAATGAAAAGCATATTGCCTCCACCGCTCAAGCCATCTGCGATTATCGAAAAGAGAATAAAATTTCCGGTCCGCTCTTTATGGGTAAGGACACCCATGCTTTATCCGAACCGGCCTTTAGGACCGCGCTGGAAATATTTTCCGCCAACGGGGTCGAGGTGGTCATTCAGGCAAAAGACGGCTACACCCCTACCCCGGCCATATCCTACGCCATACTTGCTCATAATAAAGGAAGAAAATCTCGCCTGGCGGACGGAGTGGTCATAACTCCTTCCCACAATCCCCCCAGAGACGGCGGGTTCAAGTACAATCCCACCCATGGCGGACCGGCAGGGACAGAGGTTACGAAATGGATAGAGGACAGAGCCAATCTTTATTTAAGGACAACCATTGAGAGGGTCCCTTATGAAAAAGCGGTCCAGTCCAGAACCACCCACAAGCACGATTTTGTCCGACCTTACGTCGAAGACCTGGGTAACGTGATAGATATGGAAGCCATCAAAGCGGCCGGACTACGGATCGGAGCAGACCCCATGGGTGGAGCAGGTGTGGCTTATTGGGCACCGATCGCGGAAGAGTACGGATTGAACATTAAAGTGGTAAACAAAGAGGTGGATCCCACTTTTAGCTTTATGACTTTGGATAAGGACGGAAAGATCCGGATGGACTGTTCTTCTCCCTATGCCATGGCGAGCCTGATCGGGCTTAAGGATAAATATGATGTGGCCTTCGGCAATGATACAGACTTTGACCGCCACGGCATCGTTGTTCCGAGCGTGGGGCTCATGAACCCCAACCATTACTTATCGGTGGCGATCGACTACCTTTTCCGGAACAGGACGGAATGGAGAAAAGATGCCATGGTCGGTAAGACTCTGGTAAGCAGCAGCATGATCGACCGGGTTGCAGCCGGCATGCGGATAAAATTGTCTGAGGTGCCGGTCGGTTTCAAATGGTTCGTGGATGGACTCTTGGATGGTTCATACGGCTTTGGAGGAGAGGAATCCGCCGGAGCCTCATTCTTAAGAAAGGACGGTTCAGTCTGGGTAACTGAAAAAGACGGGATCATTCTGGACCTTTTGGCGGCCGAAATCACCGCCCGGACAGACCGCGATCCGGGAGAATATTATCAGCAGCTGACCGAAAGGTTCGGCACGCCGATCTATGACCGGATCGATGAACCCGCTTCCAAACAGCAAAAAGACGCACTTAAAGCGCTCTCCCCCGAGCAGGTAACGGCCAAAGAACTTGCCGGAGAAAGGATCCTTGCCAAATTGACCCGCGCTCCCGGCAATAACGCCGCAATTGGAGGTCTGAAGGTGGTCACGACGAACGGCTGGTTCGCCGCCCGCCCTTCCGGGACTGAGGATAAATACAAGATCTATGCCGAAAGCTTCAAGGGGCAGGAACATTTTGAAGCGGTCCAAGCCGAAGCCAAGGCCATTGTTGCAGCCGCTTTCAAGGCGGCCGGGGTATAAATAATTTTACAAACCACATGAATTCCTATAAAATTTAGGGGTCAGAAAGGAGTTCGAACCTATGCCAGCAAAAACAGCTTTTACCAGCGCGCCGGCGTATAAAATGTTAAGGGATCACGCCAAAGGCATGCGAAAACTGCGCCTGAGCCAGATGTTCAAAAAGGATCCCGATCGTGCTCATAAACTCTCGGTTAAGACCCAACATCTCTTCTACGACTATTCCCGCCAGCGCGTGACCCCAGAGACCATCCGCCTGCTTTCCCGTTTGGCTCGGGACAGGAAGCTGACCGGACAGATCATGGCCATGTACGATGGGGTAAGGATCAACCGCACTGAAGACCGCTCCGTCCTGCATGTCGCCCTGCGTGATTTCGAAGGGATGATGCCGGAAGTGCACGAGGTCTTATCCCGGGTAGAAAAACTATCCGACGAAGTTCTGTCCGGAAAGCGGCTTGGCGCCACCGGCAAAAAGATCAAGAATATTGTGGCCATCGGCATCGGCGGCTCCTATCTGGGGCCGGAATATCTGGCGACCGCCTTGAGGCCCTTTGCTGAAGACGGGATGAAACTAGTCTTTGTAGCCAACGTTGACGGCGCTGACTTTGCGGAAAAGACGGAAGGGTTGGACGCGGAAGAGACCCTGGTGGTGATAGTCTCAAAGACCTTTACCACCGCTGAGACCATGAAGAACGCGGAAACCGCCAAAAAGTGGATCACCCTTGCTCTCGAGAGCCATCCCGATGCGATCAAGAAGCATTTTGTTGCGGTTTCAACTGCAAAGGAAAAGGTTGAGGCTTTTGGGATCGATCCTGCCAACATGTTCGGTTTCTGGAACTGGGTGGGAGGGCGCTACAGCGCCACCTCTGCGGTGGGCGCGGTTCCCCTTTCCCTCTATCTGGGTTATGAGAATTTTCAAGAGATCCTGGAAGGGGCGCACTGGATGGACAACCATTTCCGCTACGAGAAAACCGAGAAAAACATTCCGATCCTTTCCGCCCTCATCGATATTTGGAATATCAATTTCCTGGGCCTTAAGACCCGCGCCCTGCTTCCCTACTCCCAGGGATTGGCACGGCTTCCCGCCCACACCCAGCAGGTTGAGATGGAAAGCAACGGGAAGTCCGTTGATAGGGAAGGCAGACCGGTCAATTTTGATACCGGCGAGGTGGTCTTTGGCGAACCCGGCACGAACGGCCAGCATTCTTTCTATCAGCTCATCCACCAGGGTACGCAGATCATCCCCTGCGACTTTATCGGTTTTATTCAGGGACAATACGCCGTAGACGCTGCTACCAGCACCGAGGTCACCCACCAGGAGGAATTGAATACCAACTTCCTGGCCCAGCCGGACGCGCTTGCCTTCGGCAAAAAGGATAAATTGCCTTACAAGAACTTCCCGGGCAATCGCCCTTCCAGCTCTTTGCTTTTAAAAGAGCTCGATCCTTTTTCGGCAGGGATCTTGCTTGCCTTAACCGAGCACCGCACCGCCGCCAAGGGATTTATCTGGGGGATCAACAGCTTCGACCAGTTCGGGGTCGAATTAGGCAAAAAGCTCGGTGTTGACCACAGAAAGCGAATGCTGGAATATAACAACTCCGGCAAGATCAACACAGAAGGATTGAATCCATCGACCGCGGCACTACTGGAAGCGGTCCTTAAGCAGGAATTACCGGGGTAACATTTTTAAAAACTCGGCTTCGGAGATCGTCTTGACCCCGAGTTTCTTGGCCTTATCGAACTTTGACCCCGGCTCGTGCCCTACCACCACATAATCCGTTTGTTTGGAAACCGATGAGGAAGAATGCCCGCCTAATTTCCTGACCAGCTCCTCCGCTTCCGGCCGCGTCATCTTATCCAGCCCGCCGGTAAAGACAAAGGTTTTGCCTTTCAATGGCTGAGGGCCTTTGGCTTTTGCTGCCTTGATATGTACGCCTTCTTTTTCTAACTTTTTTATCAGCTCCTGATTTCCTTTTTCAGAAAAGAAGTGCGCAACCGATTTTGCAACTTTTGGGCCAACGCCGGGTATCTTTTCAAGTTTTTCACTGCTTTCATTGAAAATACGTTCAAGATTATCATCATAGTACTTAGATATATCAGATGCAGTGGCACTCCCTACCATTCTAATTCCCAATCCAAAAAGCAGTCTATCAGGTGGACGATTTTTACTGTTTTCAATAGAGTCAATAACATTCTGTGCAGATTTGTCGGCGAATCGCTCCAGCTTCTGAAGGTCCTTTTTTTTAAGTGTGTAGAGATCGGCCACATCTTTGACCAGCTTCTTTTCAACCAGTTGTTTAACTAAGGCTGGCCCAATATGTTCAATATCCATGGCTCCGCGCATGCAAAAGAGCTGTATTCGGCCTCTTACTTGAGCTGGACAAGAAGCATTGATACAGCGTGTGATTGCTTCCCCTTCTGGACGGTAGAGCTCTTCTCCGCAGACCGGACACTTCTTCGGCATATGGAAATCCTTTTCCTTGCCCGTGCGCTTCTCTTTTATAACTTTGACGACTTCAGGAATAACTTCCCCTGCCCGCTGGACCACGACGTGGTCACCAATCTTGATGCCCTTGCGCTTGATCTCATCCTCGTTATGGAGCGTTGCTCGTTTGACCGTTACGCCGGCCAGATGCACCGGCTTTAAATGCGCTACCGGAGTGATTGCTCCGGTTCTTCCCACCTGGACCTTGATGTCCTCAATGACCGTGGTCGCCTGCATGGGCGGATATTTAAAGGCGATCGCCCAGCGCGGATGATGGCCGGTCGCCCCCAGTTTTTCCTGCGCAGCTAGATCGTTAACTTTGACCACAATGCCATCTATTTCATATTCGAGCTTTTCCCTGGCTGCTTCCCAGTGTTTAACATACTTTTTAACTTCCTCAATCCCATGGCAGGGCCTGGTGTTTGGATTGACCTTGAAGCCTAGTTTTTTGATGTGCTCGAGCGTTTCATAGTGGGTCTTGAGTTTTGGATGGGTCTCGCCGTAATATACGAAGATATCCAGTGGCCGACCGGCAGTTATTTTGGAATCCAGCTGGCGAAGGGATCCGGCAGCGGCATTCCTGGGGTTGGCGAACTTTGCTTCATCTTCCTCTTCCCTTTCCTGGTTGAGCTTGACGAAATCATCATAGGGAAGATAAACTTCGCCCCTGACCTCCAGGTCCTCCAGCTTCTCAAGGGTCAAGGGAATGCTTCTCACGGTCTTTAGGTTCCGGGTGATGTCTTCGCCATTTACTCCATCTCCGCGGGTGGAGCCGACCTCGAACTTTCCTTTTTTATAGATAAGAGAAACCGCCAGCCCATCCATCTTGAGCTCGCACACGTAGTCAACTTTTGACTTACCAAGCCCTTCCCTTACCCTTCGGTCAAAATCCATGAGCTCATCCTCGTTCATGGCATTGTCCAGGGAAAGCAGGGGCTTCTTGTGCTTGTAGGTCTTGAAGGCTTTGAGCGGTTCGCCCCCTACCCTCTGGGTCGGGGAATCGGCGGTCACCAGATCAGGAAATTTTTTCTCCAGCTCCTTCAGCTCGCGGAAAAGTTTATCATATTCCGCGTCTGAGATCTCCGGCTTATCCAGCACATAATAGAGATGATCATGGTGATGGATCTCCTGGCGGAGTTTCTCGATCTTTTTCTTGGCCTGCGCCTTGTCCACTTAACGCAAGCTCCCTATCACGTCTTCCACCGGGATCAAGACCGTGCCCAGTCTTCCGATCTTGGCCAGGGTGATGATTGTGTCCATGTTTATGGCCTGGGTGATATGGAAGGGATAGGCATGGACCCGCATCAATTTTGAGAGGTGCGCACCGTAACCCAATTCATCACCTATGTCGGAGACCAGCTGCCGAACATAGGTTCCCTTGGAGCACATGACCTCAAACGTCACTTTGGGGTGCTCTTCCTCCTCGTAGTTCAAGAGCGTGGTCTTGTAGATCGTGACTTGCCGCGGCTCGCGCTTGACCACGATCCCCCTCCGGGCCAGCTTGTAAAGCCTTTCGCCCCCGACCTTGACCGCGGAATGCATGGGGGGAAGCTGTTGGATCTCTCCCACGTATTTCTTGAGGTTCTTTTCCACCTCTCCGATCTGAAAATCAACGCTTGCGGTCTGGATCACCTTCCCTTCCGCGTCCAGGGTGTCGGTCTTAATGCCCAGGGTCATCTCCGCGATATAGCCCTTGTCGCCGCCAGTGAAATGCTGAATGGATTTGGTCGCTTTTCCCAGGAAGACCGGGAGTACGCCGGTGGCCATGGGATCCAGGGTTCCGGAATGCCCGACCTTTTTGACCCGCGAAAGGTTGCGGATCTTGGCCACCACATCAAAGGACGTCCAGCCCTGAGGTTTATTTACAATGATTATGCCGTCCATAGTTTAAACCAGGTATTTCGATGCCTTCAGGTACTTTTCGACCTCCGCGACGACTTTATGCTGCGCGCTCTCCAGGTCGCCGGAAAGGACCGCCCCTGCCGCCCGGATATGCCCGCCCCCCCCAAACCTCTTGGCGATGGCGGAAACGCTGACCTTTTCCTTGGAGCGGAAATTGACCTTGACCTTGCCGTCATCTTCCCGGAAAAGGATGGCGACCTCAACCCCGTCAATGGACCGGATCTGATCGACGAGCCCGATCAGGTCCTCGCTTTTCGCACCGGAGCGCTCCATCATTTCCTTGGAGACCACCGCCCAGGCGGCCTTGCGGTCCGGCGTGGTCTTTAAAGTTGCCAGCGCCGCGGCCTGAACGCGCATGCTGGCAATGCTCTTGGTGTCATAAATGCGCGTGGTAATGGCATGGGTGTCCACTCCGGCCTTTAACATTTCCTTGGCCATGTCAAAGGTGGTGACGGAGGTGTTTTCGTAGCGGTAATTGCCGGTATCGGTTATGAGCGCCACGTATAGGTTGGTCGCGATCTCGCGGTCGATGGGCAGCTTGAGGTGCTTGATGAACTTATACAGCAGCTCGGCAGTGGAAGAGCTTTTTTCAACATAGTTGATATCGCCGTATTTGGTGTTATCCGGGTGGTGGTCGATGTTGATGATGGTCTTGGCGATCTTGCGGAAGGGGACCTTATCCCCCAGGCGCTTAATGCCGGAAGAATCAACCGCGCAGAGCAGATCATATCTGTTCTGCGGGTCTAGTTCTTTTACCACTTTGTCCACACCGGGGAGAAATCTGTATACCCTGGGTATCCCATCCTGGGAATAGAGATCGGCTTTGATGCCCATTTTTGCGAGGATCATACCCATGGCGATCATCGATCCGATGGAATCCCCATCTGGGTCCACGTGAGAAACGACCAGCGCGCTCTCAGCGCTTTTTACGGCTTTTTTTATGGCGGCAAACGTCTCTTTCATGGTCATCTTTTTCCAGCCGCGAGATTATCGAAAGCACCCGGCTTCCCTTTTCAAGAGAATCATCTCTCACGAATTTTATCTCCGGGACCAGGCGCAGCTCCAGGAGGTGGCCCAGCCTGCCGCGGATAAACCCGGTGGCAGAGTTGAGCCCGTTCATTCCTTCCTTCTTCTTCTCCTCGTTCCCCAGGATGCTCACAAAAACCTTTGCATTATCTAGATCGGGTGAGATGTCGACCCGGGTGATGCTTACAAACCCGATCCTCGGGTCCGACACATCCTCACGCAGGATCTTGCTGATCTCTTCCCTTATCAGTTCGGCCACGCGCTCGACCCTGGTCATTTTTTCCTGGCCTCGCCTCGAGCTCTGTCGAGAGGCTTCTCCCTGATCTCATAGGTCTCGATCCTGTCCCCCACTTTAAAATCAGTGTAGCCCGGGATGGCCACCCCGCACTCATAATTCTGTTCCACGGATCTGACGTCCTCCTTGAACCTCTTTAAGGATTCAAGTTTCCCTTCATAGACCTTGTCCTTGTCCCTGAAGATCCTCATCCTGCTGCCGCGGACCAGCTTTCCGTCGGTCACGAAACAGCCGGCGATGACCCCCACCTTGGAGAACTTAAAAAGGTTCCTGACCTCGGCATGGCCCACCGCCACTTCTTCATATTCGGGCTCAAGCATCCCCTCCATCGCCAGCTTGACATCGTCCACCAGCTTGTAAATGATATCGTATCGGCGGACCTCCACCCCCTCCTGCTGGCTGACCGCCTCCGCATTCCCTTCAAAACCGCTGGTAAAGCTTACCACCACTGCAGCGGATGCCTCGGCGAGCATAATATCGGATTCCGTTACCGGCCCGGCCGCCTGGTGAATGATATTCACGGCTACATTCCCGACCGCCAGGTTCTGCAGCGATTGAACGATGGCGTCGATGGATCCCTGGACGTCCGCCTTGATCACCAGGTTCAAGACCTTCTTTTCACCCTTTTTAATATGCTTTGAGAAATCTTCGAGAGAGAGGACCTTGCCGCGGAGGGCTTTGCTCTGGACCTCCTTTCTCTCCTCCGCCATCTTCCTTGCCTCTTTTTCGGAAGGAACAACGTGGAGCGTGTCTCCCGCGTTCGGCACTTCGGTGCATCCCAGGACCTCTACCGGTGTGGAAGGGCCGGCTTCTTTAAGCCGTGCCCCCGTATCGGCGAAAAGCGCCCTAACCTTGCCGTAGGTAAAGCCGAGGTTGAAAATATCACCGACCCTCAAAGTGCCGTTTTTGATGAGGACGTCCGCCACCGGGCCCTTGCCCTTGTCCAGGCGAGATTCGATCACCACCCCCACGGTGGTTCCGTCGGGGTCCGCTTTCAGCTCCTGCATCTCTGCCACAAGCAGGATCATTTCCAGCAATTCATTTATGCCTTTGCCCTCTTTGGCGGATGTATGTACCATGACGGTTTTGCCCCCCCAGTCCTCAGGCACGAGCTCCAGCTTGGCCAGCTGCTGCTTGACCCGGTCCGGATTGGCGTCCGGCTTATCAATCTTGTTGATCGCTACCACAAAGGGGACGCCCGCCGCCTTGGCATGGTCGATGGCTTCAACCGTTTGCGGTTTAACGCCGTCGTCCGCGGCAACAACCAACACTGCGATATCTGTGACCTTCGCTCCGCGCGCGCGCAGGGCGGTAAAAGCCTCGTGGCCGGGGGTGTCAAGAAAGGTTACCTTTTTATTGTGAACATCGACCTGATAAGCGCCGATATGCTGGGTAATGCCGCCGGCTTCTCCTTCGGCGACGCGGGTTTTCCGTATTGCGTCCAGCAGTTTTGTTTTGCCATGGTCAACGTGGCCCATAATGGTCACCACCGGCGGGCGGTGCACCAGCTTTTCCGCTTTGACCAGGGGAGCAACCCTGGCAGTCGCCTGGCGCTTTTTTACCGTTAACGGCCTGCCCAGGCTGGCCGCTATTTCTCTGGCGATATCGGCGCTGATCCGCTGGTTAATATTCGCCAGCGTTCCTCTTTTCATGAGCTCTTTTATGATCTCCGAGGACTTGAGCGAGATCTTTTCGGCCAGTTCCTTCACGGAAACGTCCTCGGTTTCGATCACCGGGCCGGTTGGTTTTTCTTCTTCGACCGGCTTGGCTTCTTTTTTAGGCGGGGCTTCTAATTTTGGCGGGGGAGCTTCTTCGATCTTGGGTTTTGCTTCCTTTTTGGGAGCGGAGAGTTCTCTTGCGACCTGAGCGGTCTCTTCGTCGATCGAAGACGCCGCGGTCTTGACCTCGACCCCTAGGTCCTTTAAGGTCTTGATAAGCTGCTCCGAACTAAGACCGAGCTCTTTTGCCAGAACACCTACTTTTATCTTCTTTACCTTTTTGGCGGGCTTGGCCTTGGTTGTTTTCTTTTTAGCCGGCTTGGCGGCCTTGGTTGTTTTCTTCTTTGTTGCCATGTTACCTCAGCTTTTTGACCGCTTCCTCGGGAACAGCGCTGGTCGCGGCCTTAACCTCATATCCCATTTCCTTGAGTTTTTCGATAAGCTCCTTGCTCTTTAATCCCAATTCTTTGGCCAATTCATGCACTTTGACCTTTTTCCCTTCCTTTTCCTTCTCCTTTACCTCTTCCTTTGCCTTTTCCTTCCCCTTCTTCGCTTTCTCCTTCTTCCCCGCCTTTTCTGCCTCTTCTTCCGAGAGGATATCTATTTTCCAGCCGGTAAGCTTTACCGCCAGGCGGACGTTCTGTCCCTCTTTTCCGATGGCCAAAGAAAGCTCCTTTTCCGGCACGTAGACCTTGGCGGCTTGCTCTTGCTTGTTGATTTCCACCTTGCTGACCTTGGCCGGGCTTAAAGAGTTGGTGATGAAGGCTTGAGGGTTTTCATTCCATTCAATGATATCGACCCTTTCCGGCCCTAATTCTCTCACGATGTTCTGGATCCTTGCGCCCATGTGTCCGACGCAGGTTCCCACCGCTCCGATCTTCTTGTCGTTGGAAAAGACCGCGACCTTGGTCCTCTTGCCTGCCTCCCGCGCGATCGCCTTGATCTCCAGTATCCCTTCTTTGAGCTCAGGGACTTCCATCTCAAACAGCTTCTTGATCAATCCCGGATGGGACCGGGAGACCACCACAAACGGTCCCTTTGGGGTTTTTTTGGTCTCTACAATATAAAGCTTTACCCGGTCCCTTTCGCGAAGGGTCTCGCCCGGGATCTGTTCCGCCATCGAAAGCACGGTCTCCACTCTTCCCAGATTGATCAAATATCCGCCGTATTCCCTGCGCTGCACAATACCGGTGATAAGCTCGCCCTGCTTTTTGGTGTATTCGCCAAAGGCTTCCTCCTTTTCCGCCTCCCGGATACGCTGGATAATGACCTGCTTAGCGGTTTGAGCGGCCAGACGGCCGAAGTCCTTGGGGGTAACGTCTGTTTCCTTTTCTCCCTCCTTATGGATGATCCTGACCTCGCCTTCGTCAGATATTCTGACCTCGATGGCCTCTTCCGGATGCTCATCGATATCCTTGAATTTCTTCTTAGCTGCGGAAAGGAGGGAGACCCGGATCGCGTCCAGCAGGGCCTCCTTGTGGATGCCCCGTTCCCGCTGGATCTCTTCCAACATTTCGTGGAATCTCTCGATTTTCATATAATTCCCCCTAATACCTCGACTCTCCCTCGACAAGCTCGGGATCGCTCGGTATAAAAAAGCAAAAAGTGGGAGTATTCCCACTTTTTTTTCTAAAACATTATAGCAGTCCCTTTGCTGGTTTGTCAAGAAGAAAAAGGGCCAGACTTGCATCTGGCCCTTCTGATATTCTGATTATCAGATCTTCTGATAATCTACATCATTCCCCCCATGCCTCCCATTCCACCCATTCCGCCCGGCGGCATGGCCGGAGCCTTTTCTTCCTCCGGTTTCTCAGCCACCAGAACTTCGGTGGTCAGGAGCATGGATGCGATGGATGCGGCGTTCTGGAGAGCGGATCGGGTGACCTTGAGCGGGTCCACGATCCCGGCCTTGAACATGTCGCCAAACTCAAGAGTCTGGGCATTGAAGCCAAAACCGTTCTTCTCCTTCTTGATGCGTTCGACCACCACGGAGCCTTCCCAGCCCGCATTGGTCGCGATCTGCTTGAGCGGCTCTTCCAGGGCTTTACGCACAATGGTAACTCCTACCCTATCATCTCCCTGGGTCCCGGCTTCAAGCTTCTGCATGGCGTCCAGAATATGGATGAAGGTCGAGCCTCCACCGGCGATGATGCCCTCCTCGACCGCGGCCCGGGTGGCGGAAAGAGCGTCCTCAATGCGATGCTTCTTTTCCTTGAGCTCGGTCTCGGTGGCGGCGCCGGCCTTGATGACCGCTACTCCTCCGGAAAGCTTTGCCAGCCTTTCCTGGAGCTTTTCCTTGTCATAGGAAGAATCAGAAAGATCGATCTCCTTCTTGATTTGGGCGATGCGGTCCTTGATGGTCTTTTCCTTGCCCGCGCCTTCGATGATGGTCGTGTCTTCCTTGCGGACCACGATCTTTTTGGCTTGGCCGAACCAGGCCTCGGAAATGTTCTCCAGCGAGAGTCCCTTCTCTTCTGATATGACCTCTCCGCCCGTCAGGATCGCGATATCCTCCAACATAGCCTTCCTTCTGTCGCCGAAGCCAGGGGCCTTGACCGCGACCGCGTTGAGGGTCCCTCTGAGCTTATTGACGACCAGGGTGGCCAGGGCTTCGCCTTCGATCTCATCCGCGATGATGACCAGGGGTTTTCCCGCCTGAACGACCTTTTCCAAGGAGGGAAGCAGGTCCTTTACCGCGCTGATCTTCTTGTCGGTGATAAGGAGCATGCAGTCTTCCAGCACGCATTCCATTCTTTCACGGTCCGTGACCATGTAGGGGGAAGCGTATCCTTTATCGAACTGCATACCTTCGACCACTTCCAGGCTGTTCTCGATGCCCTTGGATTCCTCCACCGTGATCACGCCGTCTTTACCGACCTTTTCCATGGCGTTCGCGATCAGATCGCCGATCTCGCTGTCGTTATTGGCGGAGATGGATGCGACCTGCGCGATCTCCTCTTTATTCTCGACCGGACGGCTCTGCTTTTTGAGCTCCTGGACCGCCAGGTTGACGGCATTCATGATCCCGCGCTTGATCGCCATGGGGTTGGCTCCGGAAACCACGTTCTTTAACCCTTCTTTAAAAATGATCTGGCCCAAGAGGGTTGCGGTAGTGGTGCCGTCGCCGGCAATATCATTCGTCTTGGAAGCGATCTCCTTTAGGAGCTGGGCTCCCATGTTCTCGTATGGATCCTCCAGGTCGATCTCCTTGGCGATGGTCACCCCATCGTTGGTGATGGTCGGGGATCCCCATTTCTTCTCTAAAACTACGTTCCTTCCGCGTGGGCCGAGGGTGATCTTGACCGCGTCCGCGACCTTGGACACCCCCCTCTGCAGTTTTCTCCACGCGTCTTCGCTGAACATTATCTCTTTTGCAGCCACTATTTTCACCTCCTGTATTATGATCTAATTGCTAAAATATCTCGTTCGGACAAGATGATGTATTCTTCCTCATCGATCTTGACCTCGGTGCCGCCGTATTTGCTGTAAATGATCTTATCCCCGATCTTTACTTCCAGCGGAACCTTTTGCCCATTATCCAGGATCCTGCCGCTTCCCACCGCCACCACGGTGCCTTCCTGCGGCTTTTCCTTGGCAGTATCCGGAAGCACGATGCCGGACTTGGTCTTCTGCTCCTCTGGCGCGGCTTTGACCACCACCCGATCGCCAATGGGAGCTAACTTCGCTTTCGCCATACCTTTCGTCACCTCCTTGGTTAACTCTTATTAGCACTCGCTTAAAGAGAGTGCTAACATAATAGCATATCGGTTGCAAACTTGTCAAGAGGGTGATATACTTTTCCCGCCATGGTACTTTCCAGCATGATCGTCGGCATAGACCTCGGAGGCAGCAAGATCGCCGGGGTGCTTGCTTCCCCCACCGGCAAGGTCTTAATGGATGTGCACATCCCCACCGAAGCCAAAAAGGGCAAAAAACGGGTCATTGACAACATCAAAAAAGCCATCCATACCCTTAAGGAGAGTCGCAAGGTAAGCATCCGCGCTATCGGCATCGGGGCTCCGGGACCGATCCTTTACGAGAAAGGGATCGTAGTGGAGGCCCCTAACCTGCCCGGCTGGAAAAGGGTCCATTTGAAAGAGATCCTGGAAAAGGAGTTCAGGGTCCCGGTTTTTGTTGATAATGACGCAAATTGCGCCGCCCTAGCCGAGGCCTGGTTTGGAGCGGGCAAGTTCGCCAAGCATTTCCTCTATATGACGGTCTCAACCGGCATCGGCGGGGGTATTATCATTAATAAGCAGCTTTACCGGGGAGCGACCGGATCCGCCGGCGAGTTCGGGCACATGACCATTGATGTCAATGGCCCAAAATGCGGCTGCGGCAAGTACGGCCATCTGGAGGCGCTGGCCTCAGGAACCGCCCTCAAAAGAAAAACAGGGATTGACGCCATATCCCTGGAACTGGCCGCCCGGCAGGGTGATAAAAAGGCAAAGGCCGCCATCGCGGAGATCGCCCATTATCTTGCCATTGGCGTAGCCGACCTGGTTGACGTGTTCAATCCGGAAATGATCATCATTGGCGGCGGGCTTTCCAACATGCGTGAACTGCTGATCGATCCCATCAAGAAGGAATTCAAAAAACACGCCTTGACCCTGCCCGCCAAATCCGTCAAGATCGTAAGGGCCAAGCTCGGGACACAGGCCGGCATGCTCGGGGCGGCTGCGCTATGTCTATAGCCATCATTGATTACGGCAGCGGGAACCTAAGGAGCGTCCAAAAGGCCTTCCAGAAGCTCGGTTTCCCGGCCGAGATCACCAAAGATAAAGCCACTATTCGCGGCTCCAAGGGCATTGTTTTACCAGGAGTTGGCTCTTTTGATGCCGCTCTGAATGAATTAAGGGAACACAGCCTGGAGGGGGCGATCGAGGAAGCCATCGCGCTTAATAAGCCTTTCCTGGGAATATGCCTCGGACTTCAACACCTCTTTGAGACCTCGGAAGAAGGCAAACAAAGAGGGCTAGGTATTCTTAAGGGTTCCGTTAAGAAGTTCAATTTTTCCGGGGCCCCCTGGTCAAACCTGAGTGTCCCACACATGGGCTGGAACCGGCTGCTTATCAAGCACCACTCTCCCCTGCTGGAAGGCATCGAGGAAGGAAGCATGGTATACTTTGCCCACTCCTATCATGTCGTTCCCGAGGACGAAATGGTAGTTGCCACCCGGACCGATTATGGGATAGAATTCGTGTCATCCGTCTGGAAGAACAACCTTTTCGGGATCCAGTTCCACCCCGAGAAGAGCGGCGAAGTCGGGTTGAAAATGATCAGGAACTTTGGAAAGCTATGTTCGAAGTAATACCCGCCATCGACATATTGAACGGCAAATGCGTGCGGCTCAAGCAGGGCCGCTACGACGCGGAAACCGTCTACTCCAAGGACCCCCTGGAGATCGCCAGAAAGTGGGAATCTCAGGGGGCAAAAAGGCTGCATGTGGTGGACCTGGACGGTGCCCGGACCGGCATACCAAAGAATATAGAGATCATCAAGGACATTGCCAAAGAAGTCAAGATCCCAGTTCAGGCCGGCGGGGGCATCCGCAACTTTGATCTGATCAAGGAGCTTATCAGCTTCGGGGTCGACCGCGTCATCCTGGGGACTACCGCGGTCAACAACCCGAACACCCTGGCAAGGTTCTGCGAAGAGTTCGGCGACCAGATCGCGGTCGCCATTGATGTCAAAGAGGGAAAGATTGCAACTGAGGGATGGGCAAAATTGGCTCAGAAAGACGTCCCCACCCTGGCCCGGGAAGCGATCGAGTTCGGGGTCCAGAGGTTCATCTACACGGATATCAGCCGGGACGGCATGCTGACCGGGCCCAACATCGAAGGGATCAAGAACTTCGTCGCTCAGGTCAATGTCCCGGTCATCGCCTCCGGCGGCGTTTCCTCCAAGGAAGATATTGAAAAGCTTAAAGGGACGGGGGCGGAAGGATGCATTCTGGGAAAAGCTTTGTATGAGGGTAAAGTCAAGCTTGAGGAGATCGTCTGAAGATAATTATTGAGCTTTCTTACGATTCGCTATTTTCTGAATCTCTCCAACTTTTACCTGACAATGTTTAGCCAGTTCCATGTTTTTTTCGGCGGAAGCCTTCTTGAAGAGTGCGCCATATGGAAAAATGCTCATATACAGCCGGAGATCATCGATGGTGAACGGCTCAAGCCCTAAAAGGATATCATTTCTTCTTAAGATGTGAGGAGCGATCTTTCTGAAACTGCCGGCGACATTTATGGTCTCGACCAGAAAGAGCGGTAAAAAGATCTCCATGAGCTCAATATCTACCCTCACAGCCTGGCAGTAAGACCGAGCAAGATCCGAAACGACCCTGCCCCACTCCTGGCTCCAGGCGATCGCTTCGATCCCTTGAATTTTGCCCTGCTCTTCGGCAAAGGCGTAAAACCCCTCAAGGTAAGTTTTAATGTAATGGAAGAGGTCATGGCAAGGAAGGCCTTCTTCCCTGAAATCTTCCCAATCAATAACGCCCGAAAGCCTGTCTTTGTGAACAAAGATATTGGCAGCATGGAAGTCACCATGCTGCGGCAGGACACTTACCTTTTTGCCGTATGATCTTTTTGCTTTTGCCAGGATCCTGTTGAAATATCTGTCATGAAGACCGGCATTTTGGGGGAAAGTGTCCCGGTAAACCACAAAGACCCTTTTAACATATTTATCCACAAAATCCTGGTTGAATTCCAGCGTTTCCATTCCCCAGCTCTTCTGGAATTCAACCAGCCAGCTGAAGGCCAAACGGAAATTGTCGATGTAGGATTTCTGGATATTCCCTTCAATGATGCGCATCGCCATGTCTTTTCCTGGAAGAACACTTAGCATAAAGATCGCAGAAGACCTAACTTTTGTGAATAGAATGGGCTTCGGAATGGTTGCGGTGAGCGACGACCCCTTCAGCTTTGCATGAACATTATTGAGATTATCATATTCATTTCTGAGAGTTTGCCCCGCCCCTTCACTCTCGGCGTAACGCGGGATCCGCAGAATAAATATCGGAGACTCTTTTCCATAAAGGATCTTCTTGGCCAAAAATGAGATCGTTCCGACCGCTGGATTGCGGATTCCCCGATCGGCGAATTTAATAAAGAGGAGGTCCTCGGGTCTAGCACCCAGATCCAACTTATCCCAGTTCTCGAATATATATTTTTTAATGAAAGGGATCATCTTATTTCCTGGCCAGAACAAAAAAATTGTTGCATAAAGCCGGCTCAAGCCCAAACAGAGAAAACGGCCTGATTCTTTCACGGATCTTTGATCTGACCTCCTGGCTCTGGATCGGATAGATCTTTGCGCTGACCGCCCGATAACCTTCAAGCGGATAATAGAATTCAATCTCCTTAAACCCAGCTTTTTTCAACAGCCTTTTCAGTCCCCAAAGTGAATGGGTATAGGTTCGGTAGGGAATTCCCAGCGCCTTCTGGGTCATCATATTCGCAATGATCCTCGGAACGACCGTGGTATAAGAAACCGATTTTTTTGAAGAATAATAACGCAGATGATCATCGGGTTCACCTTGGAGGTATTTTAAGCCGAAGCGGTTCTCGATCCCGATCCACAGTTCGCCGGTTTCTTTCAAGACCCTTCCGACTTCTTTTAAGCATTTCTGCTGGATCTTTAAAGGGTCCCCCCCCTTCAGATAGGAGCCGACCCACTCCAGCACGCCGTTCATGACAACAACATCAAACGATCTTTCCTCAAATGGTAATTTTCCCTGGTCCAGCGGCTCAATATGAACAGGTGCGATATTCTCGATCCCGTCCTGCTTGGCCCGTAAGCTTATAAATTCCAGGGATTCCAAACTGCTGTCTGCAGCGACCACGCTTTCAACCCGCGGGCTCAAGGCAAAGGTGTAGGATCCCCACCCTGGCCCAAGGTCCAGTACCCTGCTCTCGGAAGTTAGGGAGAGATAAAACGTGCCATCCGCGCGCGAGGGGCAATCCGTGAACAAATAAAGGTCCTTGATCCGGGGATTTTTGGAGGACACAATGGCGTCCTTCCACCCTTTTATCTTTACGTCCTGAAGAAAGCCTTTCATGTCCTCGACAGGCAGAATGCTCCAGTAAGAGGGGGAACGGCTTAATTTTACGACCCCATCAACTATCTGCCATGCAGCATTGCATCCTGAACAAACTAGAGTGTTGTCTTTTTGGATAAGAGAAGAATTACATTGCGGGCAAACGAATCTTATTTCCTCCATATCGGGGTTATTATAACATTAAGCCCGGGGGATAATCTAACTGATTATAGCGGCATCTGGAGCTGCTTTTTCAGCTCATCGATCTGCTCTTCGATCTTTCCCAGAGCCTGCGTCATCCGCGGCGCGACCTGCTTGATCAGCTTGCGCAGTTTTTCGATCTTTTCCTCCGCCTTCTTGATCTTTTCCTTGGCGATGGCCTTGTCCGTGGTCGCCTTGAACTCCTCCAATTTCTTGAATACGTCCTGGACGATCTGCTTAGTCTCGTTCATTTCCTGTATGATCTTGTTGATCTGGCCGCTGATATTCCCACCGCCGCTTATTCCGGTGATTCCCATCATGATTTTTCCCTCCTTAGCATGCTTCTTTTACTGATAATTCTATTTCATGTCCCGGCGCCTGAAAACCGGTTTCCTGGGCCAGGCGCTCCAGGATCTGGATCGCTTTCTTCCGCTTGGAAGTGTAGTAAGCGATCTCGCCCTTGGCTTCGATCGCAGTGTTGATCAGATTGAGCTCGTGCTCGGCCTCGCGGTACATCTTCTCGTTGGCCTTGTCGCGGACCTGATCCAGCTCCGAATCAGAGAGCTTGACCCCGAGCCTTTCAAGGTTCTTGAGGACGGTCTTGATCTTGCGCTCGGTCATCTTCCAGGCCTCACCTGAAAGTTTAGCATAGGTCGCGCGCTCTTCAAAGGATTCCTTGAGCATCTCATAAAGCTTTAGCTTGGCGAGAGCCTTACCTTCGGCCTCGACCTGGTCAAAGTTCTTGACCCCGAGCTTGATCAGCCCGTTCCTGGTCTTGATCATCTTGAACTGGGTCTCAAGCACGGTGCGGATATCACCGTAAAGGGCGCGCTTAAGATAAAGGGCTCTGAGTTTGTCGGTCAGGACCTCTTTTTCCTCTTCCGGGGTATATTGATATTTGTGGCCCCGGCCGTCATTATCCATATCCGTATCCGGCTGTACGTATTGGAAATCCAGCACCGGGTTCAATCCCAGGTCATCCTTAAGCTTGGGGATCTTCTTCAAGAAGGAATCCAGGTCAAATCCGACCTTCTTGCCCAGTTTAAGCAGGTTCTCGATCTCCTGCTCGATCTCCTTGCCTTCCTCTCCCATGGCTTTCTTCATGACCTGGTTGGTGATCGCGTCTTCCACATAATCCCTCAGCTCATGACAGGTATCGGCCTTCACCTTGTCCACCGCTCCCTGCAGGTTCCCATGCAGGCCGCCAAAATTATAGCCGCCGAGCTTTTTGTTCATAAAGGCATAATCGATGAAATTGTTGACCTCTTTTTGGGCGACCAAATGCTCCAGCGACTTGCCTTTAGCCAGCGCCTGCTTCAGGAACGCCTGTTTTATCTGCTGGAGGATCTCGGAGCGGACCGTATTCGCCACCTGGGCCTTGACGCCCTGGAGGTCCTTTACCGAAACGCCCCTTTCATTGAGCAGTTGATTTTCCATCTGCTCCAGTTTTTTCTTGGCTTCCTGCCCGCCGTTGACCAGCATCTGCGAATAAGCGCCGATATATTCTCTGACACCCGATTCTGGTTTTTGAGCGGCTTCTTCACCTTCCTGGGCGTTTGATCCGGACTGCTGGTTCTGCTGATTCTGTTTTTGTTGCTTGACCAGGCGTGTAACCGGATTATTTATATCCACCAGATCGGCGGCGGAATCCTCCCGGGGGTTAAGCAGGAAATCATATTCCTTAAGGTTGTTCAGGATTTTTTCTTTAGGCAAGGTCTGGGCAAGCTTGGTCGCCAGCTTGGCGACGATCTCGTTGCCGAGGTTCCCTTTCTTCCCGTCGAGGGCTTTCTTGAGCGCGCTCTCTTCGATCTTGGCTTTATTATCAGAATCTGTCTTCCTCTCAAGCTCCGAACGAAGGACCTGGTTCAGCCCTTCGGTGGCGGAAAGGTTGGAGGCGACTGCCATCTGTTGATTGTTTAATTGTTCAAGTCCCATTAGAGTTTGCTCCGTTCAAAATAGACCTTGGCTTTTTCCTTCTCTCCCTTGATCTCATAAGCCTTGCCCAGGAGAAAATTGGGCATGACCCTGGTCTGATAAACGTTCTCGACCCTACCCTGGACCTTGATCTCAAGGGCTTGGGTCAAGATCTTGATCGCCTCGTCGATCTTGCCCGTTACCATAAGGATGCTGGCGATGACGCTGTAGGCGGGGATGCTGTTCGATTCAACGCTCAGGAGCTCTTGCGCCGCCTGGGCTGCCTCCGGAAGTTTCTTCATTCTTAAGAGAAGCTCCGCCATCTTTTCCAGGGCCTGCCGTTTAACGTTTTTATCCTGAACAACTTCAACCGACCGTTGATAGTGCGCCAGCGCCTCATCGAATCTTTTCAATTCGTTCAATTTGTTCGCCAGGAGACAATGGAGGTAAGCATCATCGGGAGCCTTTTCCAGCGCCTGTGAATAAAGCTTGACGTAGCGCTCCCTTTTTTCTCTCATTTTCTGCTCATCCAGGTTTGTGCCCCAGTGATAGATGCAGACCGGGATCTCTGTGCTGGAAAGGACCTTGCCGTCTTTATCCGCCAGTTGTTCATTGATCGGCCTGACGAAATGGGCACCCTGCCCGTTCCTGAAGACCTTGATCCTCCTATAACCGCTTTTTTTCTCACATTCGCCGATCTCGGATTCATAAAGGTTTAAGCTATGAGCGTTTTCTTTGGAGTTGGCCAGGATATCCTTAAGACCCTTGAGGTCCTCTTCTTTCATGAACTCGTCCGCGTCGATCCAGATGATCCAGTCGCCGCTGGCGTGCTTGAGAGATTCATTGCGCGCGGCGGAAAAGTCATTGATCCAGGGGAAGTAGTAAACTTTGGCGCCATGTTTCTTGGCGACCTCGATGGTATTGTCGCTTGAGCCGGTATCCACCAGGATGATCTCTGCATGCCTGCTCAGGCTGGGCAGGGTCTTTTCCAGCATTTTTTCTTCGTTCTTGACTATCATGCAGGCGGATAACTTCATCATATGCTCCTTAGGCGGCCGCCCGGATACGGACTGGGTTCAGCCGCTTAACTGCTTTTTGGGTCCTTTTCTGGTCGCCCATCTCTTTTCCAATGAGATCTTCAACCTTCTTTGAGTGCTTTTCTCTTAACCCTTCCGCCTTGCGGATGTAGGCATTTAATCGCTCCAATTTGATCAGGATCTCTTTTTTGTTGGAACCGAGCATATTAAGCTCGTATTCAAGATTGGACCTTTCCATGTAAAACTCGGTCAGGATCCTGCGCAGAGAATCCAGCTTCATTTCCTCCATGACCACTGGAGTATACCTATCCCGGATGCCGAGCCGCTCCGCCTGGATAAAAAGCTGATTCTTTAATTCATTTATGGCCTTTTTTTGTGCGGTTTTCTTCTTGCTCATGCCACGATCTCCAACATAGCTTCATCATAGACGACCTGCGAAAAGGCCACTTTGTTCTGGAAGACAAGATCCTCGCGCACCTTGTCTTTTAAAGAAGCTAATTCGGTGGGATCCATCCCCAGAAGCGCCAGGCGCTCCATGATATTTCCCACCATCCACTCCGCGACCTTGGCCACAAGGCGGTTGTGATGGAAAATATTGGCGTAGGTCTTCTCCAGCATGCCGGTGAATTTATCCTTGAGGTTCTTGCGCAGATCCAAAGCGGGCGCGGCTGCCTTTACCGCCTGGGGAGCGGTGACGGTAGTGGAGCTGATCTTGACTGTGTCAACCGCGAGTTGAAGGTCAGTTCCCTTTTTATCCTTGCTTTCAACTTTTTGCCATTGCAGGGAAGATTCGCGGCTGGCTTCCTTTTCGATGACCTTTGCCTCTGCCGCGGGATTCTGGTTGATCTCCGGCTTCTTTAACCCATGCTCTTTATGGGTATTAGAAATTCCCGCATTTATGGTAAATTCACTCATGGCTTACCTCTATATAATATATCGTATTTAGAGAGGAAAAACTTGCATGGATTTCAATGGTTTTTTATTGTAAAAGCGGGGATTTTTATTACTTTTTCTTGGCGCCCTGGCCAGATATTTGCTGAAGCCAGGCTTTCCTCTTTTTGTTGGCCTTGAGAAGCCTTTGTCTGAGTTTTTGCATGGACTTTTCGTATTCCTTGCTGCCGATCTTATGTTCCCGGTTTTTACTGTTATTCTGCTGATTTCCGCCCTTTTCCGGTTTTCCCATCTTTTTAAGCAAATTTCTCCTCTTCTGGATCGCTTTTTGGGCGGCCCTTTCTTCCATCTTCTTCTCATACTCAAGCTCTTCTTTTCGATCACTCCAGTCCGTCTTATCCTGCTTGAACTGAACGCGGGCGACACGGCGCTGCGAATTATGAGTCATGACCGCTACCATGCTGCGGTCAATACCATCCTTGAGGAACCTTCCCACGGCATGGACAGCCCAGTTATTGTAGTAATAGTGTCCGTTGGGACCCATGCCGCGGACATCATACTGGTTCAGGCCCGAGAGCGAGGCCGAGGTATAATCCTTGTGGGAAGTGGTAGCCAGAGTATTGATCAGGTCGGGCCTGCCGTAAACCATGTTGGTTAGGCTTCCCCAATTAGACTCCACCATGCCTATGACATGATTATGATCCCATCCGTCGCCGTCCGGAACCCGGTAGCGGAGGTTGCCGCTCCAGAATTTCCTGTCCCAGCCCAGGGACATAAAATGGGACGGATCTGGATTCACAAATCCCTCCCTCAGATACTGGCGGCCGCTGCCGTCGATCGTCACCCACTCGCCTCCCCAGGCATTATCCGGATTGTACCCATCCTTCAGTTCAGTTCCATATCCTTGCCAGACCGGCACGTCGTTCTGGACCAGGTCGCCGCCAACCCTTTTTCTTACGCTGGCCGCGCCGAACCACTTCTCGATCAAGTTGTTCGCTGCCTCATATTCAGCCGTCCCTTCTCCAAATGAATTTCTGTATTCATACAGCTTGCCCAATGGTTCTCCGCTTTCCTGCGAGCCGTCATTGTTATAAGTGGCCCTGCCCAGCCATTTCGCAAAGTCCCAGAACCTCTTATCATCGATAACCGATTTGTTAAAACCGCCCCCCTGTGCTTTTTCATAGAACATGGTGACCTGGTTGGTAAAAGAGTGCTGCATCTCAAGAAAAAGCTTGAAGATGCCAAGGGTATGGTGGTTCAGATAGGGATTGGAACTGTCTATGAAATCGTCGATGTGGCTGATCATCTCCTGGTCGCTCCAGGTGCTGGTGACGGGGCCAAAAACCTCGGTCATGCACTGCCACGCCCGCGCCCGGGATTCGTACATGGCCGCGACCAGAAGAAATGCTTCCCTCGGGTCGGTTATGCTTTTATAAGCTCCGCTCATTACGATCTCATAATAGCTTTTGCCCGGAAACTTTGTGTCCAGCAGATCCTGGATATCCTGCCAGTTAACCCCAAACTCGTCCACAAAGTGCCCCTGGTTGACGTAGCTGTCTATGGATTGGTCCCACTCCTGGGACTTGGGCCACTTGATATGGTTCCACTCGTCAGCCTTGGTCACAAAATCAAGATTGGAGTAGCCGCCTCCATCCCCCTCACCCGCGAACATCTTGCTGCCCTCGGTCACTTCCATGAATGGCCCCACGCGGTGGTGCTTGCCGAAGGCCCATAATACGCTCCAGCCCGAAGCATTGTTGCCGCATCCATTAAGCCAGGCGTCTATTACCTCTGCGTTAGACCTTCCTGCCGCAATATTGCCGGCGTCATAATCTTCTCTTCCCTCATAGAAATCGTAAATATGGTTATCCTGCAGGTCCTCCGCGGTGATCTCGTACTTATTGAAGGCGTCCCACCATTCCTGCGATACCTGCATGTCCCTTCCCTCGACCATCTGAAAGGTGTGATCTTCGCCCTCCACTTTTCCGGCGTAGGCAAGCTGCTCGTACTCGGGCAGGAATTTCATCATCTCCAGCCCGAAATTGGCAAGTCTTTTGAGATTTATGTTGCCGGTGCGGAAACTGCCGAGGTCGGGCCCCTGGGGAAGGATCCTTTTGCGGGGCTTTCTCGACTTAAGAAAGGTCAGGTCTGAGATGTGTTGGTACTTATTGTAAAACATGATTAGGCGGAGAAAAGATTATTGGCTTTATTCTCCAGGTTCTGCTCAAATTTGATGGATTCCAAAAGCTGGGAGAACACGAATTCCTGCTCTGAGAGCCATTCGTTGATGGCATAGGTCCCGGCAGCGCCGTGCTTGTGGGCGGCGGGGATCAGGTAGGTGCCGATGGAAAGGTCTTCCTCGTCATTCATCAAATTCTTCATCAACGCGGCGAGCTCGCTCCTGAAACCCTTATAGAAATCCACCACCTGGCTTTGGCCTTTCTCCTTGCCAGTGTCCACCTCAAAATTGACGTTGGACATCAGATTCGCGTTTATTCCGTTCATGTCTTTTCCTCCTTATTTTTCTTAATAACCCTTTTTGAAAGAAACCTCTCTTTTAAGAAGGGTTAGGGCCCCGGGGTTGCCGGGGCCCGATCAACCTTACGCAGTCATTTTGCGTTCCACGATCTTCTTGGCCTGGATCTGATTGGTTCCAACGCCAGAGATGTTGGAAACTGCGGTCTGAATGGCGTCCTTCGCGTATTCGAGAAGGGCCACACCACCGGTTCCTTGTAATGAAGCTTCCTTTCCACCCCACTGGATCGCTCCAGCTTCGTGGGTTTCCAGGTTGCCGTCAACTGCTCCTATGTCGTTCTGGGTAGTATTGCTGGAAATATCGTTAGCTGCGTCAATAACTTGACCTAACAGCTCTTCGTTCCGGGTATCCTGCGCGCTTAAAGCGTCGATAACCTCACCCTGAAAATAGGTAACCATACCTTTTCACCTCCTTTTTTCCTTAATTTCACCTTCCACTTATATTATCGTGTTAAGTGGAGAAAAACTTGCATCCGTTCTCAAACCACAAAACTGTGGTTCATGCCCGCTACGGGCTGGTTCGACATCTTGGCGATGGTCTGCACTACCTGTTGGGGATTGATCGTCATTTCCCCGGTCCCATTGGCCTCTGTCCCCTGCCGGCTGATCGCCTGGTGAACCCTCTCTCCCAGCTGGTTAAGGAGACCGCTTCCTCCGTCGGAATTCAATCCCCTGGGTTGAAAATCGTTGATCTGTGACGAATTAGACGAGTTTATGACTTGCATTCCATATATATTATCGTGTTAAACTGCGGAAAACTTGCGTCTAAATGGGGTTATTTCTTGAGCTCTTTGAGGAGCTTGTTGATCCGGTCGACGTATTCCTCAGCCATCTCCTGTTCGGCCTCGGTGAAGCTGAAGGGCTCGTCAACAAGCTCTTCTTTCTTGCGGTTGAACTGGAGGGATCCGGCGGTGCTCCCGTTTGCGATCTGCATGTTGGCGGAGCGGGCGATATCCTGCATACTCTCGGCAAAGCTTGGCCCCTTGTAATTGGCCAGGTTATTGCCGGTCGCCTTATTTGGCGATTTAGCACCAGAAATCTCACCTACGTTCGGTAATACTCCCCATATATTCATGTTAACCCACCATTACTCCTTGTTTACGCTTTAAGACAAGTTTTTCTTCTGCCACAGCCCTCTTGTATTTACCTTGTATGTCGTATTTTTTAACCGCATTGGCTGCGCTCGCGAGCTCGGCACCGGTCTTCTTGCCGTCGTGAGACAGCCCGTCCGGATTGAGTTTGCCCTTCTCCTTGCTGGCATCAATGTTCTCTACCGCTTTCTTTAGCATTTTGGTTCCCGCATTGACCAAACTAGCCAGAAAACCGCCACCCAGGAGAGCAGACATATTTCCTGCCGCCGCATTGCCTATCTTGGCGCTGGAGCCCTCCGCGATGATCTTGGCCAGCTCAATCCTTAATGCTTTAAGATCCCCCTGCATCTTCCCTAACCGGCTCATGAGATCAGCTATTTCTTTATTAACCTTACCTGCCCTTGCTTCGAGTTCAGCCAATTTGGTGCTTCCGGTCTTCAGCTTTGCCAGCGCCGCATTCCACAATTCCCTGTCCTTATTGGCAGCTGCCAGTTCTGCCTCCAGTTTCGCAAGTTTTATATTTTGATCGCCGTTTTTGGCCTCTAGGGCTTTCAATTTCTTTTCCAGCTTTTCCAATTCCTTCTTGGATTCTTCTCTCTTGGCAGGAGGGGTCTTTTTATTGCCAATTTTTGCCTTTAGACCCTTAATTTTACCGTTGGTTTCCCCAAGTTCTTTCTTGGTCGCTTCAATCTCTTTTCTTGAGCTCGTAATATCGTCAACCAACCCTATCGCCTTCTTGGCCAGATCCTTGACCTTTTCTCCGCCTTCCTTCTTTAGATTTTCAACTTTTTCCTTTTCATGTTTTATCTCGGTTTTCAGCTTAAATGCTTCCTTCTTTTTTGCAGATAATTCCTTGCTTTTTGCTTGGATTTCACGTTCAAGATCCTTGATCCGCTTTTCCAGCTCTTTTGCTTTAAAGGGGGTAGCAGTCTTGACCGCTTTTTCCAAACCGATCTTTTTGTTCCCGCAGGCCTTGACCTCTTCGGCCAGGAGCTTCTTTTCGCTGATAACCTTTTGCAGTTCTTTATCCATTTTGGGAAGGTTCTTTTCGATATAAGCGGCATAATCCATTTTCGCCTTCGAAGAAGAATCCGATTTTTCAACCGGCTTAGATTTGGGGGGCACGGGAACGGCGGCTTTCTGCGGTTTCTGGCCCATTGCGGCAGCGATGCTGGCAAGGGCATGCATCATGTTTACCGTCTTTTTCTCCGGCGGCAGCAGCCTTTTGACCTCCGCCAGGATCTTCAGCGCCCTTTTCTTGTCCTTAAGCGCCACGAGCGACTCGAGATCCTCGATGATCTTCTTTTCGGGGCCCTTAACAATTTGCTTTGCAACATCGGTTGCGCTGTTATGCTTATTCTTGGCCATGGCGAGAGCCGGTGAGTCGTAGATGCTGGTATTCCGGTTGATAAAGCCGCCGATCCATTGGCCGATCCCACGGATGGCGGGGAGGACATTCTGCACAATGCGCTCGTTTCTGGTCGCGACATAGGCCGCCGCCTGGGTATTGAGCTGGGAGGCGGATAAACTGAACTCGAGGGCTGCCATCTCGGCATCCGCCCGGTTCATGGAACTGAAGACGTCCCCCTTTGCCCTGTCCTTGCCCTCGGCCTTTTCCGCGTCAAAACCAGCGGTCTTTTCAGAGATTTCCGCTTTTTCGCCTTTAGCCTTCTTGACCCCGTCATAAATGGGCTTTATGATGAACTCCGTCAATATGGTGCTGGCAAGTGATATGGCCGATGCCGCCAGATCCCACTTTTTCGCGCTCTTTTCCGCATCGCTCCTCTGGCCCTCCAGCTTGGTCTTTCTTGAATGGTTAATTTTGGCGTCTCTCATTCCTTTTATGTCAGCATGGATATTATTCGCCTCCACCCATTTTGAGGCGGCAACAAAACCAAGGGCGATCGAAAGCAGGCTCAGGGCGGCGCTGATGGAGGAAAAGATTATCCCGGTCTTTGCCTGCTCGATCTGGTTCTTCCTTTCGACCATGGTCTCAAGCGCCTGCTTTAAGGAATCCAGCAGCGCCAGCGCGGCTGACTCATATTGTTCAACGAAATCCTTGCCGTGATCCGAGCGCGAGACCCTGGCTCCGGCGGCGCGCTTGGCGTCGGTAAGGATGGAGCGCGCGGTGGCCAGCGCCTGTCTTACATTGTAGAGGCCGCGCATGCGGCCCGAAAGCTTGGCGGCCAGCGGGCTGACCCCCGAGAATCCGCTGTCAATGGTCTGGAACATGTTATTGCCCATGTCGCAGAGAATATCATATTCCAGCTCATCCAATCTTCCGTCCACGGAATTGGAGTTGCTGACGCGCTTTCCGGTCTTGTCCACCGTGGTCTTTGCGTCATATTTTTCATAATGCCCCATATCTTTCTGGAACGACCGAGCGCTGGTGATAAGCGAGGCAAGGGCATTGGTCAGCGACATGAAGGCTGGCATCATCTGCGCGATCTTGCTCATCCAGTTCCCCACCTGACCCGCTGCCGCCCCCAGGGAGAAACCGGTGATGGAGAGAGCACAGTTAACCGCGAACGTTCCGGCGGCGACATTTACCGCCTTCTGTGCGTCGCGGGCGCGGTTCATGACCTGGGCCTTGGACTGGAGAAAAGAGACCAAATTCCCCGCCACTCTCATTGCGGTAGCAAAGTTGGCACGGTTAACGGTTTGAGTAAGGTCGCCGGAGGAGCCGGTAGATATGCCGGTGAACTGCTGCTTGACAATGTTCCTGAGCTCTGACTTTAAGGCTCGGGCCTTTGCCAGCATTTCCTTGGCAGAGTAGATCGCCCCGATCCGGGCATAGATCTGCGAAACCAGCCCAAAGTTCACGCCGTGATAGCCGTCTCCGGTGGAAACAATACCTTCGTTGAGCAGCTGCTGATATGCCTGGGCCTCCGCCCGATCCAGCTTGGCCTCGACCGAGTCACCGCCCATCCTGGCAAGCGTGGCCTCCAGCTCACGGTTGGAGATATCAAAGGTCATGTTCAGGGCCTGATCCTTTAACGCGTTGTAGAGCGCGGTTGAAGAACCGGCCAGAGCGGCGCCGATTGCCGCGCCTGCCGCCCAACCCAATCCCGGGATGGCCGCGCCAAGCAGCGCTCCCGCCACCGCTCCTACCACCGTCCAGGCCGCCTGCCGCTGGGCGTTCTTCTGCCTTATATCACACTGTCTTTGGATATTCTGGGCGTTAATGACTTCCTGATGCTGGAACTTGACGGCGGAAAGCACCATCTGCTTCTGCATGAGGAGATTCTCGACCGCGTTGGCAAGGAGTGCTTCGCCTGAATCCTGGGCGGCGGAGCCGCTGAATTCCGCGTCCACGATCCGGCGCAGGTCTTTGCCGTTCTTCATGAGATTGAAGATGGCGCGGATGGCGTTATTGAGCATGTTCTGCTTCATCTCGTAAGCAGCAAAGGCCTGCGAATTCAGCACATAATAATCATCGGCGGTAGTGACGATGCTTCCCTGGTTTTTGGCAGCCGCCCGGCGGTTCGCTCTTTCCGCGCGCTCCAATTGCTCCAACCCATCCAGCACGATATCTCCATGGCTCCACTCTCCGTCCTCTTCCGGGTCGGCGACCGGGGCCATAGGATCAAAGCCTTTTAAATTGGACAGAATATGCTGCTGCTCGGCAAAAGAAAGTCCGGAAAGCACACCGGAGACAAAGGCAATAAACATTACGGTTCCAAACCATACCCAGGCCTGACCAAAGATGGAGGCAATGATAGAAAGGACAACCGCAACTACCGCCCCCACGATACCCAGGGTGCCATAGATCTCGGCCTTTTCCGCCTTGCGGTAGTCCTCGCAGAGCCGGACGATGGAGTTATGCAGGCGGATCTTGACCATGAGCTGAGTGGTGGTTTGATCCGTCATGCTGATAACATGCGAGAGGGCGGATTCCGCGGAAAGCATGAGAAGCTCGGCGTTATTGCGGATGCCGGTCAAGCCGGTGAACTTGTTGCGGGCGATGTTCCTCAAGTCCGCGGGCATCATCTTAAGGGACATGTAGGAGCGGTAGGCGTTCTGGATGCCGACCAGGCCGCCGCGGTAATCTTCGATAAGCTGCTGAACATTAACATCGTCCATATACTCCAACTTGTCCATCCAGTAGGTGCTGTCGCTGCCCAGGAACCAGCTTCCGCCGAATCCCCCGCTCACGTTCCAGGGGCTATCCTCATTCCCGGTAATGCCATCGCAGATGCGGCGTCCCTCGTGCCGCTTTTCCTGCAGCCAGTCGACGGTCACAGTCCTCCAATCGTCCTCGTACTCCGCTCCGAAGAGCTCGGTGACCCACTGAATAGCGTGAAGGATAAGCCCTGTGATCTGCAGCAGTGTCCCGTAGGGATCCTTCATCAGGGTGACCGACCATTGGACCGGGGCAAAAATACACTCCATGATCTGCCCGAAAATGGGGTTGATCGCAGAGCAGCCATCCGCAATACCTTGGAAGATGCCGCCGATACCATTCCACATCTGTTCCCAATCGAAAGTTAAGAGTCCCATAAAAAGGTCCGCCCACCCTCTTCCGAAGGTTTCATACCACTTTTTCTTCTCACAGAGCTTGTCCAGCTTCTTGCTGATCTCGTCGAGCTGGGAATCCACCTCGCTGTTGACCTCTTCCAGCTTGCTGCTGAATCCGGTCAGGTACTTGGCCATGGTGAGGTTGAAGACCGCCCCCTCGCCGTCTCCGGCGGTCTCGGTCAGGAACTTTGCCAGGGAGTTCAACACCTTCTGCAGGGACTTGAGCGTCCGCTGGGTGGCCTCCAGGAATTTCTTCTGCTCGCGCAGGGCCTTTTTCTGCAGGTCCTTGCCGGACCTTCCGCCAGTCCAGAAATTCCTAAACTTGAACCAGCCGCTTTTGCTCTCGTCCTTGATCTTGGCCATTTTGTTGTCAAAGATCTCCTGGTTGCGGAGGTTTGCCAGCTTAAAGACGTTGACGATCGCCTGCTGGACAATCTTCTGCAGAAAACGGATCTTGCGGTTAAACGCTTCTTTGGCGCTGAGTTTCTCGTTTTCCGGCTCGATCGGCACACCGGAAAACGCCTCTTCCGCCAGCTTCCTGGCTTCGGATCCCATCTGGATGGCGATCAATAGCGACATGAGGACATTGGTGCGCGAAAGGATGTACTTGGCCCATTCCTCAAGCTTTTCGGGGTCCGGTTCCCAGTAGCCGTTCTCATTCCTCAGGTAGTCCTCGTCGTCAAAGTTCATGACCCGGTCGTGGAGGTCCTGATCCAGATCGCTAATGGTATCGATGGCATCGCCATCCCCCTCACCGTTATGACCACGACCGCCGCCCCTCTTCTTAACGCCCCCACTTCCCTCGGTTGAATCATCATCAGTCAAAGCATTGGTCTGGGAGCCGTAATTGCCGTCATCTGAGGTGTTCTCGATGTAATGCTCCCCATCCTCGATATTCGAAAGAGAAGAAAGGGTCTTGGAAGAGAGAGCGGAATTTACCTGAGAGGAAATAAAGGTCTTGGAGTTAGCGGAGATCTCTGCCTGGTCAATACCCTCGGCTTCCTTGATCTGGGGGGCATCGCCGGAAATAAGATAAGGGGCATCAGCTCCAGCGCCGGCAAGCTGCTCTTGCGCTTCGAGCTCAGCCATTCTTTGGATTTCAGCAGGAGTGATTACATTTCCGCTCATATCTATAATATATATCGTGTTTTAGGGGGTAAAACTTGCATGAAAATCAAAGATTCTGAGGCAACATTTTTCAGGAAATTAAGCCAATAATTTTAGTTTTGGGGGTCTTTGGAATTCAGCTTGAGTTTTAAGGCCAGGGCTTCCGGGGTCAAGGCAGCCGGCGCACCCTTGATATCCGGGTTCTTTTCCTCCGGTGTTTTCCGGAGCAGCTCTTCCAGTCTTTTTCCGCTTGCTCCCTTTTCCATCTCGTCCAGGACCGCGTTGAATTCTTTGCTTGAAAAATCCGCGTTCAAAAGCAGTTTGTTGTCGTGGCCAACGATCGAGGCCAGCTTCTTGATCTTTTCCGCGCGCGCCTTAAAAGCCCTGAGGTGGCCCGAGGTCACGCCCTGTGTGTCAAGAAGGTACTTCTTAAAAAGGTTTGAACGGAATTCCTTGGCCACGATCGGTTCTTTGAGCAGCTTGGTAAGATCTACGTCATCCTTCTTGAGGCTTTCATAGAATTTATAGAACAGCCCCAGCGCGACCCACTGCTTCTTTCCCTTGTCCAGCCCCCTCAGGTTATCGGCTAATTCCTTGGCGCTGAGCTTTCTATAATCAGTTTCCGGGTCCAGATACTGCAGCATCTCCCGGATCAATTCCTTGTGCTCGGTGCAGAGCTTTACCAGTTGCGCCTGGGACATGCTGCTCAGCGCTTTAGCCAGTTCTTCCCTCGAGACCCGGACGATCTTGTCGCACTGCGACCAATAGGACCACGGGATTCCGGTCAGGTTCTGGAACTTGACGTAATGCTCCATGCATTTCTTGAGGTCATCGACCGAGATCGCCTTTTTGTCGCCGGTAAAGGCGTTCCAGGCCGCCTTGCTTATGTGCTGGTCGTCAAAGATATCCATCAGCTCATCCCGGGTAATCTTTCCGTCGCTGAGCGCCTTTTTCAGCTTATCATAAAAACCCTTGCCGCCCTTCCAACCGTCGGGATACTTCCCGGTCATCTTGTAATAAAGATTGCGGATCTGCTGGTAGACCTCAGGGGTTTGTTTCGCGGGCATGGGAACTGTTTCAGTTTTGCCCACCGCGATCTTATCATTACTAACAGCAGTACCCATTACTTTTTCTCCTCCTTGGAGAGCATTCTTCCCAATTCCTGATCCTTATCCTGAAGCTGCTTCTGCAGCTGGGCCAGCTTTTCTTCCGCATTCCGGGCGGCCTTTTTGGCCCTCTTTGCCCGGATGGAAGAAAGGATAAGGTTATAAATGTTTGACACCAGCACGAACAGCGCCAGTGCCAGCATAAATGTCACCCAGTTAAAATTGGAAAGAATGTAATCTATCATAGAACCTTTCCCTTCTTCGCCATTTCATCTGCGGTTTTTTTCGGGACGCCGCTGGTGGTGATATCGACGTTCTTGCCTTCAGGCTTGAGATAAGGTGATTCACCGCCGCGGAAGATCAGCCCGATTAGCGCTCCCAGGGCTGAGGTTCCGGTCCATTTATGCTCCAATTTGCCGTCCTTGTCCTTGCCCCACACCTGAACTCCAGGCTTGATCAAACCCTCTGACTTAGCACCATCAATAAATTCACTCGTTGATTTGTCCACCGCCCGGTCATGCTTCTGCTTGCCGGTGGGATCATCCGGATTGATCAAATACCCTCCAGAGTTCCTGATATTCGGTGCCATAGATGAAAATTCAACTGACATGTATTTTGCACCTCTCTATGCTATATATCGTAATGACTCCGCAAAAACTTGCATTGGAAAAAGGGGGCGCGCCATCTGCTTCGCACCCCCTCTATTACCATTATCTTGCGTCCAACGCCGCCTGCCGCAGGTCAGCTTCCGGCTTGGACCGGTCGATCGAAACCGAGACCGCCACGTAATGGACGGGTTCTTCTTTTTCCATGTAACCGTAATCGACGCCAAAGCCATTGACATTGATGCCGAAGCCCGCGGTGCTGTATTCGCCGTCCCTGCCCATTCTCAGAGCCAGGCCATTGATCGGCCTCCACTCCAGGCCCAGGCTGCCGCTTTCCGCGCTCCAGATAACCGACTTGTTGAATAATTTGCCGGAAACGCCGAAGGCGGTCGAAAGACCCGGTTTGGTCCCATCCCCCTCTACCGCCGTATCTCTCTCCATGAAGTTCTTGAGGCTCACCCCGCAGGAAAGATCGTCATTGGGCTTAAAGACCGCCGCCAGGTCCAGATTGACATTGGAGCCGATAGGCTGGGAAAGGCCCTTGGCACTGGCGACCCTTAAGCTGGAAAGCTTGAGATTGGTCCCTAAAGAAAGCCGTCCCATGAACTTGGGGACGACCATGAATTCGTTCAGTTCGCGGGCATAGGTCAATACCAGGGTCTGGTCAATGGCTTTTACCGGGGTGTTCCCCTCATCCACATAAACGTATTCACCCGCATCCTCGAGGGGAGAGGAAGCGCCAACATAGCCGATGCCAAAGCTTCCATATGATGTGTGTTCCACTCCGCCGATAATGGTGTATTCTTTGCCTTCCGAGATCTTGGTGGAAACCGAGGCCATCTCTCCGCGGATATAGCCGATGCCGGCAGGGTTAACGAAGATCGCGTTGACATCGTCGGCCAGTCCGGTGAAGGCGCCGCCCATGCCGATGGGCCTTGCCCCCATGTTCTCCTGGGCCAGGGAAACAGATGTAATGAGTAAAACTGCAGATAGTAAGATAACTAATTTTCTCATTTTTCCCTCCTTGGACAATGAGTGTCTTTACACTTCTATTATCGGGATCAGAAGGGAAAAACTTGCGTGGATTTTAAGATCCTGCTAGACGACGGAATTGGGCTGGAGGCGGGTATGGGGGGGGATCTCCACTCCCTCCTGAATAAGGCAGCGATTTGAGATCACGGAGCCCTCCAGAACCCGTGCTTTTTCGCGGACATGGCACCAGTTCCCCAGCACAGAGCGGGTAATGTGGGCCTCCCGGTCAACCGTAATATCCGACCAGAGGACCGAGCCGGTAATGGCGGCGCCATCCTCGATCACGCACTTGTCGCCGATGACCGCGTCCTTGATATAAACGTTCTCTCCGATCTGACAGCGGTTGCCGATAATGACCGAGCCTTCAAAGCGCGCGCTGCGGCCGATGAGGGCGCGGGCGCCGATCCAGGTGGAATGCGAGACCTTACGGCCGGGTATACGGATCTGGACCTGGCCTTTCATGGCGTCATAGTTGGATTGAATATATTTCTCAAGCCCCCCTACATCGCTCCAGTATTCAACCATGGGGTATCCGTAAAGAGATGCATTTTTTGCCACAAGCTCAGGAAAAAGTTGCTTTCCAAAATCATAGAAACCTTCCGGGATCATCTTGAGAACCTCAGGCTCGATCACATAGATACCGGCGTTGACCAAGTCGCTCTTGGCTTCCTCCGGCCGGGGCTTCTCCTGAAAACCGGTAATGCGCCCATCCTGGTCCTGGAGCACCACCCCGAACTCGCTTACGTCCGGGACCCTAGCCAGGGCTATGGTCATAAGCGCGTTCTTCTTTTTATGGTAGGCAACAATGCGCTTAAGATTGATATCAGTTAGGGCGTCTGAAGAGAGAACAACAAAGGTATCCTTTATTTCCGCGATCTCAACCGCCATGCGCCGCACTCCCCCTGCCGTGCCCAGCAATTTTTCCTCATAAGAATAGGAAAGATTGACACCTAGTTTATGCCCATCACCAAAGTAATTCTGGATCTGCTCAGGATAATAATGGATATTGGCGACCACCTCCCGAAAACCATGCCTCTTTAAAAGCTCGATGTTGTGCTGCATGGTGGGAAGATTGACTATGGGAACCATAGGCTTGGGAACCGCGAACGTGAGCGGCTCCAGGCGCGTGCCGTATCCGGCTGCCATGATCAGCGCTTTCATTGCTCTATTTTTCTGATCCTCCGCAGATGGCGCTCTTCGCCTGAAAAATCGGTTTTCAACCAGATATCCACGATCTTGGTAGCCTTGGCGCGGGTCAGCTTTCTTCCCGCCAGGCAGAGGACGTTGCAGTCGCCGTGCTGGCGGCTTTGTTTGGCGGTATAGGTATCGTGGGCAAGCACAGCGCGAATACCTCTTACTTTATTTGCAACTATACAGGCCCCTACCCCCGAACCGCAGATGATTATGCCGCGATCATATTCTCCCGCGGAGACCGCCTCCGCCACCGGGCGGGCGTAATCCGGATAATCCACGGATTCCTCGGAATGGGTTCCATAATCCTTGAATTCTACCTTCTTCCTTTTCAAATAGCCCTTGATGATCTCCTTCAGTTTATAACCGGCATGGTCCGCGCCCAGCGCTACTTTCATGACATTGCCCTCCTCATCTCGGAAACCGCCTCTTTCATCCCGACAGAAACCGACCTGGCGATGATCGAAAATCCGATATTTAACTCCTCGATCCCCGGGATCCTGCAGATATCGCCTACATTATTATAATCCAGGCCATGGCCGGCGTTGACACGCAGGCCGATCAAGCGGGCCTGCTGGCTGGCGATGCCGATCTTTTCCAGTTCTCTTTTTACGGACATTTTCCGTTTCCTTACATAAGAGGCACGGGCATATTTTCCAGTATGTATTTCCACAAATCTGGCCATAATAACAGCGGATTCCTCGATCTGTTCTTCCTCAGGGTCGACGAATAAACTCACGAGTATTCCTGCATCCTGGAGCTTTTTAACCACCGGCTTGATTTTCCGGCTGTACTTGACCACGTCCAGGCCGCCCTCCGTGGTAACCTCCTGCCTTTTTTCGGGAACCAGCGTGACCATATCCGGCCGGACCCTTAAGGCGAATCTCAGCATTTCGGGGGTGGCGGCCATTTCCAGGTCCAGCCGGGTCTTCAACTTTCGCAGCTCCAACACGTCCTTGTCCTGGACATGCCGTCGGTCCTCGCGCAGATGGCAGACGATGCCGTCTGCCCCGCCAGCGATGGCCTCTTTTGCAACGGCGATCGGGTCGGGGATCGTTTCTTTTCTCGCCTGTCTCAGGGTCGCGATGTGGTCGATGTTCACTCCCAGCTTGATCATGATCCCTGCTGCACCAGGCAGACGGCATACGCCGAAATGCCTTCCCTGGCGCCGGTAAAGCCCAGGCCCTCCTCGGTCTTGGCCTTGACGTTCACCTTCTCCTTCTTGATGCCCAGAGTGTCCGCGATGTTTCTTTTGATCTTCTCAATATAAGGGGCAAAGCGCGGTTCTTCCGCCACGATGGTAGAATCAATGTTTGAGATGATAAAGCCGCGTTCGCGCAGGAGCTTTTTGACGGATGAAAGAAGCTTCAGGCTGGAAATCCCTTTAAATTTTTCGTCTCCCGGTGGAAAATGGCGGCCGATATCCCCCTCTCCGATCGCCCCGATGAGCGCGTCGATAACGGCATGCAGCAGCACGTCACCGTCCGACCAGCCCAGCAGCCCCCGGGTATGCGGGATTTCTTCGCCGCCCACGACCAGCGCGCGGCCTTCAACCAGCTTATGAACGTCATAGCCAAATCCAATCCGCATATTTTTTATTATACCAAATTTTCGCCCTAAAAACCCTTGAAAAAGTAGTATACAAGTGACACATATTCCCAGATAACCAGCTGGGTATCTTCATGCCTGGTCCACCACCCCGAGAGCTTGAATTTGCTCTTCTGCGCGGGCCAGGATATTACCTTTATTCCCTCTCTGGCGCAGATCTTCATGAAGACCCGTTTTGCTCTCCGGCTGTGTGTTGGAGAGGTGACCAGGATCAGCGACCTGAAGCCGTTTTTTTTGAGGATCGGAAGACAGAGTGTAACATCTTCCAGGGTAGACCGCGACCGGTCCTGGGTGATTATGGCGGTGGAAGGGACTCCGAGATAGCGGGCATGCTTTTTCATCCAGGAGGCGGCGGTCAGGTTCCAGGCCAAAGGCCCGCCGCTTAGAAGCATTTTCCGGGAGAAACCCTGCTGGAAAAGCTTTACCGCTTCGTTCACTCTTTCACCGTTGTCGTCTCCTGCCAGCACCACGATCACGTCCGCCGGCTCCAGCCGGTCGCGCACGATCAAAAAGCCGGCTGCTCCTTCCAGGAAAGACGGATAAGAATAGTACGCTCCAAGCAGGACAGCAACTAGAACAATTGACCCGATTAATCTCTTTCTCATTCTCAGCGCGGTGTTCGCAACAGGGAGCGAAGGATGAACTTGGGATTCTTGGCCATGCCCATGAGGAGTGCTCCGATGGTCGGATAAGTGCGCGGATTTGAAACCAGGCTCCAGAGCACGGAAGAGTGATTTTCAAAATCCCCGATCTTTTCGATAAGCGAGGTATTGTCCCTGACATAGGAAAAAATGCGCTTCAGCACGTCCTCTCCCATGTTCTCGAGGACGTTGCGGACCAAGAGACAGATCTTGATCTCCTGGGCGAATTCCTCTTCCCATTTCTGCTCGTAAAGAGCAAGATTGTTCTCCTTGATCGCATCCGCCAGGTATTCCGCCGCCTTCATGCCGTAGTAGATGCCGCCGGAGGTAATGGGTTTTACCTGACAGGCCGCATCCCCCACCAGGGCCGCATTATCCTTTACCAGCTGACAGGTACCGATGGGGATCGCCCCCGCGTTCTTCTCTATCACCTCTCCCTGGATCCCCTTCTTTTCCAGAAAATCCTTCAATTCCTGATAAGGATTACCCGAGATGGTCCCGATCCGCACGGTGCCGTTCCCTTCCGGGATCAGCCAGGTGAAGAGCGAAAATGGTTTAACATAATGGACTTCGACCATGTTCTGTTCCGCCGGCGAGAGCTTGATCCGGTACTGGTAGCCGCGGTAGAGCTTCATATCCGAAGAGAAGTCCAGCGATTTTCGGACCTTGGAATTCGGGCCGTCCGCTCCCACCACCAGGTCCGCGTAATATTCGCCGTTGGTGGTCTTAAGGACATATCCTTCTTTGATGGGATGAACATCCTGGAGATGGGTATTATATTCAAGGTTGAGGTCGCGGCTCATTTCCTTGTCGAAGACCTCGCGATCAATGATGTAGGCGACCTTGGAGCGGCTCAAAACAAAAGAGGAGCCGTTGTAATGGATCTTTGAGCCATCGACACGGTTGAGAATCGATCTCAGGGATACGGGAAGGCGCATCTCCTCAAAGATCCCCCTTCCCACGATCCCCGCACACTGGACCGGCCTGCCCACCTCAGCGTGCTCTTCCAGCAGAAGGGGATCATAACCGTTCTCTTTGAGGAGACGTCCCAGATAGCATCCGACCGGCCCCGCTCCAACAATCACGATCTTGGCGTTCTTTTTCATAGAGAAGCTATTATTATATCCGATAATATCCAGCAAGTAAAGACTTGCCCTCACCCATCGCGGGTGTTAAAATTGGATCGAACATGCGGATCAAAAGATCGGCCATAGTGTTATTTTGTCTTTTTGCCATGGCGGGGCCGGTATTCGCTGATTCCCAGTGCAAGATCGATAGCGACCCTCTGGGAAACCCCTATTACTTTTGGCTGGAAACAGGTTCGGCCGAATCCACTCTTAAGTTCTTATCCTCCTCCCTTTCCCAGCCGCAGACCCTCCACGCCTTTTCCCGGGAAGTGTCCGCTTACGATATCGACACGGACAACAGCAAATTCGATGTTGTTTATTCCTTAGAAAACAAGGTGTATATGACCTCTTCCCGGGACAACGGAAACACTTTTTCTGATCCGCTTCTACTCACCGACCAGGGGAGCAATCCATCCGTTGCGATCCAGGGGGATCTTTTGCTGGCCGCGTGGGAGGAAAACACCGGGATCCATTATCGCAAATGGGAAGATGGCTTCATAAATCAAGAGATGACGGAAACTCTCTTGATCACCGGCGAAACGCTCTCCTCCCCCTCCCTTGCCATGGATGATCAGGAAAAGGGGCACCTGGTGTTCTCATCCAAAGATATCAATACCCAGATCAACCGGATCATTTACGCCTCCCTCGCCAGCCCGGAACCGAAGGTCCTATTTGAAAGCCATGATGAGCTGGTAAGCATAGGGATCAACGCCTACGGCCAACACCTGTTCGTGTTCTGGCAGGAGAACTACCTGCAAAGAAAAGGATCTTATTTCAGCGTTTCCCTGGACGGAGGAAGGACCTTCTGCCGGCCCAAGAGCTTTGAGCTTTCAAGCAACCTGGTCTTCCTCATCCTCCGGGAGAGCAAACTCTTGGCGCTTTTTCAGGAGGATCCCTTGGTTCTAGAAAGCGGTATGGTCTCAAATATTCCCGGGACGGAGCTGAAGTCAAAGGAGATCGAGTTGCCAGCGTTGGCAGTTCCGGAAATGGTTTTTCCTGCTTCGGGCGCCGTCTTGAAACCCTCTGATCTAAAACTGAGCTATGCGCTGCCCGGCGGCGATCCATTGATATGCAGGATCGAACTTTCACAGGAAAACGATTTGAACTCTTGGGGTTTTGAACAGCTCGCAACTTCTGAATCACCGGTCGTGGCGGAGTATTCCCTGCCGGTAGAGCTTTCCGACGGGAATTACCTCCTGCGGATCCATTTTTCGGACGGCATAAGCCAGGGGCCGGACAGTTCTGCTGTCCAATTCAAAGTGGACAGCCAGCCTCCCCAGCTTCAAACTTGTGAGGCTGAACGGGTAGATGACAATTTGATCCTGAGAGGCAAGATCAACGAATACCCGGCCTGGCTGACGATCAACGGCCAGCCCGCGTCTCTTGAATCGACCTGCGAAGCATTTGAAAGCAGCTTTGCGCTGGCTCCCGGAAAAAACCTGTTTACCTTTGAATTAACCGATGAGGCGGGGAACTTGGCCATTACCACCCAGGAGGTTTTCTACGACCCTGCCGTCCCCGAGATAGCTGTCACGAGCCCGAAAGCAACGGACTGGTTTAAACCCGACTCCGTGATCGTGATCGAAGCCGGGGTCAGTGATCTGCAGGGAGATATCCAGGATGGAGCGGAAGCCAGGATAACCATCGATGACAGAGAGCTTAACGAGACCCTGCTTTATGATGCGGAGGAAATATCCCTTTTTGGTTTTGTCTCTCTTCCCGAAAACCTCACCGACGGGACCCACCGGGGAACCATCGCCCTGCCGGACAACTCCGGCAATCAAGGCGTGGCGGAATTCACCATCAATATCGACGGGACCCCGCCGTTGGCTGAAATCACGGCCGGAAGCCAATTTTTCACCAATTCCCAAACTTCAATCGCTCTGCCGGTGAAAGACCCGGGGGCCGGGCTGGATCCGGCGGGCACGCTCCTTTTTATCGGCGGCATCTCACTTGAAGGGAAAACAAGCACAGAAGCCCAGGAAATGTTCTGGCTTCCTGTTCTCCCTCTTTCGGAAGGGACCTACGAAGTTCAGATCACCGCCCGCGATAAAGTCGGCAATGTGGCTGAAACGCTTGCTTTTTGCCTGGTAGTCGACCTCACCTGCCCGGAACTGACCCTCCTCGGCAGTTACGAGCCGACTACCAGCTCAAATAGAATAACCATTCAGGGAAAGGTTTCGGAAGAACACCCGCAAACAGTCAATGTTTACAACGGCCAGCAAAAAGTTAATTCGCTCGATCTGAGCAGCGATCATTTTTCCTGCGATATAAATCTTATACCGGGAAATAATGACATTCGCGTGGAGGTCATGGACTGTTCCGGCAACCGAACGGAGGCGCTGGTCAGCACAGTTGCCACCTTCGCTCCCGCTGCCGCGGGCCTGATCCAAAGCTGCGCGCATGGCCCCAACCCTTTCTCTCCCGGCCAAAATCTCGCCGGTGCTTTTTCCACTAATGAAAAAGGCATGGTCTTTACCTATTCGCTCGCGCAACCCGCCAACCTTAGAATCCTCATCTTTGACCTTACCGGGACGCTGGTCTGGACCAGAGAGATAAAGAACACGACCTCGGGGGCCACCGCCTGGAGCGGCGTGGACGTCTTCGGGCAGGTCGCCAAGAACGGCATCTATCCCTACGTCTTTTCCGCCACCAGCAATGGGAGGACCGAGATCCGGAGAGGAAAGATCATCGTTTATCAATAAGCGCCCTTCCCCAGCAAGACCACCGGGACGGTACGCATAAGCAGCTTAATGTCCAGCCAGAGCGACCAGTTCTCGATATAATAAATGTCCAGCCTCACCATGTCCTCAAAGGGAAGCAGTGATCTTCCGGAAACCTGCCAGGGACCGGTGATCCCCGGCCTCACTCTGAGCCGCTTCTTATGCCAGGGGCTGTATTTTGCGACCTCCCGCGGAAGCGGCGGCCTCGGGCCAACCAGGCTCATCTGCCCCAAAAAAACATTGAAAAGCTGGGGAAGCTCATCAATGCTGAAGCGCCGCATGAACCTTCCCAGGGGTGTTATACGGGGGTCATCCTTGATCTTAAAGAGATGCCCTTCCGCCTCGGAAAGAGGCTCCAGCTGCGGAAAAAGTTCGTCCGCGTCCTCTATCATGGAACGGAATTTCAACATGGAAAAAGTCCTCCCGTCAAGTCCGACCCTTTCATGGGGGAAAAGGACCGGCCCGGGAGAGGTCGCCTTGACCAAAACGGCAAAGAAAATCAAAAGCGGCGATAAAAGAACGATCCCGATCGATGAAAGCGCAATGTCCGTGGCACGCTTGACCGCGGCATTTAGACCCTGGAGCCGGATCTCGGTCACGGTCAGGAGGGGCACCCCTGCCAGCTCATCCACATCCACCCGGCTGGCGATGAGCTCCAAGATCCCGGGAACGATCTTGAATTCGACCCCATACCTTTCGCACTCGGTGATGATATCCAGGGTCTTCTGGGCAGGGATCTTGGAGCTGGCGATGACCACCTCTTCAACTTTTTTCTGCTCGATCGTACGGCGGGTTTCAGAAAGTTTTCCCAGCACTTTGATCCCGTGGTAGACTTGCCCGATCTTGGCGGGGTCATCATCCAGAAAACCTACCGCCTCATATCCCAGGCTCCGGTCCTGGCCGATCTTCTGGGCAAGGATCTTTCCCATTTCTCCCGCGGCCAGGATAAGGGTCCTTCTCATCCGCAGGCCCTTGAGGTGCAGGATCCGCCTGAATTCGAAGAGGAAAACGCGACACAACCCTAAAAGCAGAAGAGCGATCCACCAGGCATTCACCACCACCAAGCGGGAAACCCAGAATTCCCGGTAAAGAAAGAGCATCCCGAAAAGCACGAGCGTGGCCAGCGTGACCCCTACGAAAAGGGCCGCGATCTCATCGATCAGAGAAGTAAATTTCCTTTTGTCATAAAGACCGATGATATTGAAGATCGAAAGCCATACAAGGGTGATGAAGATAAGCACATTCAGGTAATGTTCCAGGATCGGAACCGACTCCGGAGTTATGAAAACAAGTATCTTGAAACGGAAAAAATAAGCCAAAATGAAAGAAGCATTTATCAGAACTGCGTCCAGAATTATCCAAACCATAGGCGTCCTTATCTCCCCAGCATTTTCTTGGCGTAGGCATTGTTGGGATCAAGCATGAGCACCTGCTCGAATTCATTCCTGGCCTTTTCACGATCTCCCCTCAAAAGATAGACCCTTCCCATGCCCAGATGTGCGGGGATGTTCTTCGGGTCATTGAGCAACACCTGCTGGAAATCTGAGAAGGCCTGGTCGCTTTCCCCTCTTCTCAGGAACACTTCCGCGCGGATAAGATAGCCGGAAGCCGCCCGAGCGTCAAGCCGGACCATCTTTTTCGCGACCTCAAAGGCTTTGTCGTTCAGGCCGCGTTCCAGATAAAGGCCCGCCACCCTCTCCAACACCGTCATATAATTGGCATATTTGTCCAGCGCCCGTTCAAAGATTTTCAGAGTCTCATCCGGCCTGCCCATTCTCCGGTAAAGATACTCCAGCCTCTGCATGGGCTCGACCAGATTGGGATTGATGAAGAATGCCCTTTCATGATAAGGTGCGGCCTCCTTGAGCATTCCCTTTGCTTCATAGATCAATCCGAGGGTGTGATAGACCTCCGCATAATAAGGATCGATCTTTAAGGCGATCTCTGCGTTCATCTGCGCCTGGTCCAGATCCCCGTTCATGAGATAGATCTTGGAAAGCATGTAAAAATTATCCGCGTTATAGGGATCAATGAGCGTGCCGTAATTCAAGGTTGAAATGGCCTTTTCCAGGTTTTGTGCACCCTCGGGGGCCATGCGCGAGAGGTTGAGGTAAGCGATTCCTAGATGCGACACCGTCCCCCCTTCAAAGGGAAAGACCTTAAGCGACCTTTCCAGGGCATCCGCGGCCTGGGGAAAGCGCCGGAGCTCCATGTTGGTCTTGCCGGCCTTGAACCAGATGTCGCCGCGGAAGGAAAAGAACGAGACATAGATCAGGAATATGACCAGGATCACGATCGCCGCCACCGGCAGCCAGGGGATATCGAACCAGGAGACCTTTTCACCCCTTTCCCTGTCCTTTTCCTCCCCCACCACCATGACCATCGCCCAGATCATCCAGAACAAAGATGTGATCGCCACCACCCCAAAGCTGAACTGGTTCTGTATGAGAAATGCAAGGGCCGCACCCAAGAGGCCGGCCAGCAGCAGGCGGCTCTCCTTTTCAACCCTGATTGCTTTTGAGAGACCGACGCGGAAAAAGGTAAAGAGCAGCCAGAGATAGACCAGGAACGTTACCAGGCCCTTGGTCACCGGCACATCGAATGTCTCGTTGTGACAGCGATCCTGCTTGACATGAAATGCTTCGCGGAACCGGAAAAGATCGGTCTCATAGCGCGGGAACACCATTTTCAGGACTTCGGGACCGATCCCAAAAATGGGATGATCGGCAATTATCTGGAAGGCGCTTTTCCAGGTCTCGCCGCGGGAACCCGCCGCCCCCTTCAGCTCAAGCCTGGTCTCGACCTCGTCACCCATTTGCTTCTCTTCGGTCGTGATCTCCGCCGCAAAACGCTCGAAGGGAGAGAATTCCGGCCGGATCATGGTAACGCCCGTGACGAACACGATCAATGCGCCCAAGACGGCAAGCTTTTTCCAGTTCGCAAAAAGCCAATGCCTGCCGGCGACGATCGCAAAGAGGATTGCACCGGTAAAAAACCCCATATACCCGCCGCGGCTCTGCGTGTAAAGGATACAGACATAATTCAGCAGCAGACTGAAGCCCAGGACCGCGTTCAAGACCCAGGGATGAAGCCTTTCAAAAGCATAGGTAAAAAGCAGAACCGAGACCGTGAGCAGGACGAAGCCAGAATACCAGAGCAAGAAGTTCTGGGCGTCCAGGTTGTAGATCATGAGCAGAAAAAGCACCTGCGGGAAGGCAAAGTAGCCCGCGACAACCAGCTGCTCATACCAGTCCACCGTTTTGCTTTCCCATTTTCTTTCGAAAAGCAGCAAGGCCAAAATCATGAAAAAGGCCATGAGCATATAGGCCGCCAGGAAGTTGGGCTGGCCGATGGTCCCGATGACCCTCTGCCATGTTATTACCCCACCCCACATGTAGGGATCCAGCGCATGCCTTTGGATGATGGAATAGATCGCCATCAAAGTCGACGCAGAAACCACCGTGATGATTATCCTTTTGAGCTGCTCCGGCGACCGCAGATAGTTGGTGATCACAAAAAAGAAAAGACCAAAAAGATACCAGCTGGTCAGCCCCTCATATCTGCCGTAGAACCCAGCAAAACTGGTGTAGACATGGATAGAGGTAAGGGTCGCGATCGTGGTGCAGAGCAAAGATGAAAGGACCGGCCAGTCCAACGCGGTCCTGAAAAAGCGGTGCCTACGCGTCACGATCAACTTGATCGCCCAGAGACCCAGGATGACCGACCCCAGGGCGCGCATCCAGGCGGTCTTGGTGCCGGAGAACACGATTCCCAGCCTTCGGTCAAAGATGGTGGGCAGGATAAAGACCGCAATCAAAAGCAGGACCTCCATCGCGAAATCGAACGTCCAGATGGTTTTCCAATTCGATCGGATCTCTGCCTTTTTCATCTCTTCCCTTTGAGCCTTTCCAGGTCCGCCTCGACCATCATTTTGACCAGGCCTTTGAAATCCACTTTCGGTTTCCATCCCAGTTTTTTTCTCGCCTTGCTGCAATCTCCCTGCAAAGCGTGCACCTCAGCCGGTCGGTAAAAAGTTTCGTCAATCTTCACGTAGTCATCTCCCTTAAGGCCGACCAACTCAAAAGCCAGGTTCGCAAACTCCCTTACTGAATGAGCCTCGCCCGTGGCGATCACATAATCGTCCGGCCGGTCCTGCTGCAGCATCAACCACATGGCTTCAACATAGTCTCCGGCAAAACCCCAGTCTCTTCTGGCCTCCAGATTTCCCAGTTTCAGCTCACGTGCCAAACCCAGCTTGATCCGGGCGACCCCGCTGCTGATCTTGCGGGTGACAAATTCGAATCCGCGGCGCGGCGACTCATGATTGAAGAGGATGCCGTTGCAGCAGAACATGCCGTAGGCCTCCCGATAGTTCTGCGTTATGTAAAATCCGGCAACCTTTGATATGCCGTAGGGCGAACGGGGATGGAAAGGTGTCCTTTCGTTCTGGGGAGAGGCCTCGGCCAGCCCGAACATCTCGCTGGAACCGGCAAAGTAGAATTTGCAGCGCGGCGCTTTCTCCCTGACCGCCGAGATCACGTGCAGCGTGCCGTTGATATTCGTGTTGAAGGTCGAGAATTCGTCCCCAAACGAGTATTCAACGAAACTCTGGGCGGCCAGATGATAACATTCATCCGGCTGCACTTTTTCAACCACCTTAAAAATGCTGGCGTAGCTTTCCAGGGAGGCGGGATGCAAGGAAATCCTGTCCAGGATGTGCCGGATCCTCCACAATCGATGCTCAGGGTCCTCCAGGGCGACCCTTCTCACCATCCCGTGAACCTCGTATCCCTTCTCCAGCAAAAGCTCGGCCAGGTAAGCGCCGTCCTGGCCGGTGATCCCGGTGATCAATGCCTTCATTTTCTTCCCTCCATCCTTGAGCTTATGTATTCGCTCATCCGGCTCTTGAATACTTCCTTGTCAAACTTCAGCGCGTGATCCCTTATCTCATTTTTATTGAAGAGCCCGAACTGGAACCTTTTGACCGCGTGCATGAGGGCGGCCGGCGTCGCCTGGTCAAAAAACACGCCCGTTTTTCCTTCAACCACGGTCTCGATCGCGCCGCCGGCGCGATAAGCGATCACCGGCCTTCCTGCGGCCATTGCCTCCACCGGAACAATGCCGAAATCCTCCTCGCCCGGGAACACAAGCGCCCTGCATTCCGCATAATGTCTTGCGATCTCTTCGTCCGGCAGGCTGCCCATGAACTCGACGTTCTCCCGCGCCAGCCGCTTCAGGCTTCCCCGGGCCGGCCCGCTGCCGATGATCTTGAGCGGCAGCTCCAGCTGGTTGAAGGCCTCGACCGCGATGTCGATCCTCTTGTAGGCGTTCAATCTTGAAACGATCAAAAAGTAATCTTTGTCGATCGAAGAGATCTGGTATTTTTGCGTGTCTACCGGAGGATAAATTATATCAGATTCCCGTCCGTAAGTCATTCTTATCCGATCAGCCACGGTGCCGGAAATAGCGACAAAGTGATCTACCCCCTCCGAGGTAGCAAGGTCCCACTTCTTGAGCGGCCCCAAAAAGTACGGCAGGGCGGCCTTGACCAGGGGGCCAAAGTTCTCCCGCTTCACGTAATCCTCATAGCGCCACACAAACCGCATCGGGGTGTAACAATAACAGATGTGGAGCTGCCCCTTCCTTTTTTTTATCCCCTTGGCCCAAGCTGAACTGGAAGAAAGGATCAGGTCGCAGCCGCTCAGATCAAAGCTTTCAAAAGCCATGGGGTACAAAAGGAGATAATATTTGAAGGACCTGAAAACAAAGGGAAGGTGCTGCATAAAGGAGACATGGATATCCATGCGCTGAAAAGATTCAGGCATTCTTTTTTCGTCGTAGATCGAGGTATAGATCGGGTCCAGCGGGAAAAGCTCGTGCAGGGCGGAGACCACTCTTTCCGCTCCGCCAAACTGGTTGAGATAATCGTGGATGATCGCGATCTTCATCAGGTTTTCAGGTGGCCTTTTTCCATAAGGTAGGCTTTAAGCGCTTCCTGCCAGGGGCGCATGTTATCCAGGCCGATCTTTTCAAGATTGACGTTCCTGAGGACCGAATACTTTGGCCGCCTCGCCTTGGTCTTAAATTCAGAGGCGTTTACCTTGTGGATCGTTATCTTTCGCCCCAGAAACTCAAAGATCTTGCAGGCAAATTCATGCCAGGAGCATTCTCCATGATTCACGACATGATACAGACCGAAGTGCTTGGTACGAGCAAGCTGATTGATCTTGCCCGCCAGGTCCAGGGTGTAAGTCGGCGATAGAACTTCATCCGTTACGACTTTTAACTCCGGTTGGGTTTCCGCGCGCTTGAGCATGCCCTCCACGAAATTGGTGCCGCCCTTCCCCAGGCATCCGGCCACGCCGTAAAGCCCGGCCGACCTGACAATGAAATATTCTTCCAGGGTCTCTCTGACATTCTGTTCGCCGGTATACTTTGATTTCGCGTATACCGAGAGAGGATTAGGGGGGTCGGTTTCCACATAAGGACTCCCCTTTTCCCCGTCGAAAACATAGTCGGTCGAGATATGGACCAGCACCGCCCTATTTTCCCTGCAGGCCTCGGCCACATGCTTGACACCTTCGGCGTTCACGGCAAAAGCCAGCGCCGGCTCATCCTCGCATTTATCCACATTGTGGTAAGCCGCGGTGTTGATGATGATATTCGGAGAATGCTTTTTGATGACCGCCAAGGTCTTTTCCCGATCCGTGACATCAATATCCTTGATGGTCAAAGGGACCTGTTCTTTCTTGGGGATCACTTTGCAGAGGTCGGTGCCGAGCTGGCCGTCCGCGCCGATGATCAGGATCTTCATTACTTGCCTTTTACCTTGCGGAACGTCTTCTTGCCTTTTTGCAACAGCGTTTCTTCTGACACATCGATCTCTTGGCTCTCTTCTTTTACCATTTCCCCATTGACCTTAAAACCGCCTTGTTTGATTATCCGGCGCGCTTCGGATCCGGAAGCAGCCATGCCGGTCGCGGTCAGCAATTCAACCGCAGACCATTTTTGCTTGGGTAACCACTCAACCTCAACCTCCGGAGCTTTCTTTTCCTTGAAGACTGCGTCAAATTCCTTTGCCGCGTCCTTAGCCTTTTTATCGTCATAGAATTTACTTACCAGCAAACCTGCCAACTGCATTTTCGCATCCTTGGGATGCTTCTTCCTGATCTCTGTCAGATCCCCATCCGTCAAAAGTTCGTAATAGCGGTACATGAGCTTGTCGGAGATCGACATGGTCTTGCCGAAGATCTCCTTGGGCGGCTCGGTGATCCCGATGTAATTATTGAGCGACTTGCTCATCTTCTGGACGCCGTCGGTCCCCTCCAGGAGCGGCATGGTCAGGATGATCTGCGGTTCCTCATCAAATTCCCTCTGCAGCTCGCGCCCCACCAGCATGTTGAACTTCTGGTCCGTCCCTCCGATCTCCACGTCCGCCTTGAGCTCAACCGAATCATAACCCTGGATAAGGGGATAGAGGAATTCATGGATGGAGATCGGCCGCTCCTTTTCGTAGCGGTTCATGAAATCATCGCGCTCCAGCATGCGCGCCACTGTGTATTTGCCGGCAAGATTGATGACGTCCTCGATCTTCAATCTGGATAACCAATCGCTGTTATAGACGACCCTGGTTCTCTTCTCATCCAGGATCTTGAAGACCTGCTGCTGATAGGTCTTGGAATTCTTGGCGATCTCCGCCTTGGTCAGCGGCTTGCGGGTTTCGGATTTGCCGGTCGGATCCCCGATCATGGCGGTAAAATCACCGATCAGGAAAATAACCTCATGCCCCAGCTCCTGGAAATGCCTGAGCTTATTAAGGATCACGGTGTGGCCGAGGTGAATGTCCGGGGCCGAAGGGTCCGCTCCCCATTTGATGCGCAGTGGTTTTCCCTTTTGCAGTTTCTTGTTGAGCTCATCCTCCGGGATGAGCTCAACCACCCCGCGCTTAATGATCTTTAACTGCTCCTCAATGCTCTTCACCTGCAGCCCATCTCCTTCAATATCTGCCGCACGTCCTTCAAGGGAACATTGTTCTTGATCACGACCTTGCCCAGCCGCTCGGGCAGGACGAACTGGACCTTGCCCTTTCTGACCTTTTTGTCGATCGCCAGGGCCTTGAGGATCTTCTTGGCGGGAAGACCATCGATCTCAGTGGGAAGCCCCAACTTTCCGAGCAGGCCGACAATGCGGTTGACCGAATCCTGGGTAATCATCTTCTTGCGCTGGGCGATCCGGGCGGCGACGACCATGCCGATGGCGACCGCCTCCCCGTGGTTGTACGCCCGGTACCTGGTGAGGGCCTCGATCGCATGGCCGACAGTGTGCCCATAATTCAATATCATGCGCAGGCCGGCCTCGGTCTCATCCTTTTCCACCACCCGAGCCTTTATTTTCGCGGATTCAGTCACGATCGTCTGCCAGACCTTGAGCGCCGCCCGCAAAGTGTCGGGGGACTCGAACGCTTTGGTGTTGAGGTGATGGGCGTTCGCCTCCAGGAACTTGAAGAACTCTGTGTCGGCGATCACGCCGTATTTGACGACCTCGGCCAAACCGGTGCGGAGCTCCCGCGCCGGCAGCGTGGTCAGGGTCTGGATATCGATATACACCAGCTTGGGCTGGTAGAAGGATCCGATCAGGTTCTTGCATTTGGGATGGTTGACGGCAGTTTTGCCGCCGATGGCGGCGTCGACCTGCGCGAGCAAGGTGGTCGGGACCTGGATGTAATTGATGCCCCGCATATAAGTGGCGGCAACAAAACCTGCCAGATCGCCGATCACTCCGCCGCCCAGAGCAATGATCATGGAATCGCGGTGCGCAGAGTTTTTCACCATCTCATCAATGAGCTTGGAAGCGACCTTGATGTTCTTGTAGCGCTCCCCGCGAGGAACATCAAAGGTCCGCACCTTGAAGTCCTTGAGCCCCTTCCTCAGCTTATCTCCATAGAGATCGTTCACCAGCGGATCGGTGATAATAAAGATCTCCCTGCCCCAGTCCTTCTCCGCAATGATCCCACCCAACTCCGGCAGCATATCCGACCCGACCACAATATCGTAGCTTCTTTCCTTTAGCTCTACCTTGATCTTAGCCATTCGGTTAACTCCTCAACACATTCGTCGACGTTCAGCTTTGAAGTGTTGATAACTTGATCGGCAACCGCGCGGTAGACCGGCTCGCGCTGGTCCAGGATCTTTTTGATCTCCGCCTCCGGATCCGGAACATTGAGCAAGGGCCGGTGCGCATGCTTCTTAACTCTTTGATAGACCGTTTCCGGTCCGGCCCAGAGCAAAACCAGTGGTCCGATCTCCTTTAACATTCTAACATTTTCCTCGCGCAAAACCATCCCCCCGCCGGTGGCGATCACAAAATTGTCGTAATCCGAGAGGGTCTTGACCACTTCCGTTTCCAGATCGCGGAAGTACGGTTCCCCTTTCCTGGCAAAGATATCATTGATGGACATCTTTTCCGTTTTTTCGATCAATTCATCTGTGTCCAGATAGTCCATTTTCAACTCTTTGGCCAGGCGGTGGCCGACCGCCGATTTACCCGACCCCATAAATCCAATAAGGATAATGTTCATTTAAAAGTGCGCCTGGCGAGAATCGAACTCACAACCCCCGGTTTAGGAAACCGGTGCTCTATCCTATTGAGCTACAGGCGCATCTCGACTCCATCTCGACTCGTTGCTTCGCAACTCGCTCGATGTCGCTCGATGCAGGCAATCACAGTAGCCCCGAGCCTGTCGAGGGGCTACAGGCGCTTGACCTCCCGCGTGAAAGCCCTGACCGCGCGGCTGACCGCTCGGCGCAGGTTCGCCCTGGGACGGACAAAGCCCGGGAACCAATCGCTCAGGCCGATAAGGTCGTTCGTCACCAGCACCTGGCCGTCACAGAAGCTCCCTGCCCCGATCCCGATGGTCGGGATCTTGAGCGCTTTCGTGATCCTTTTTGCCAGGGCGTCCGGGACCATTTCCAGCACCACCGCAAAACATCCGGCTTTTTCCAGCGCTTTCGCGTCCCTGACCATCCGTGCCGCATCCCTCGCCCCCCGCCCCTGTATTCTATAACCGCCCAGCTGGTGAACGGACTGCGGGGTAAACCCCAGGTGTCCCATGACCGGAATGCCGGCCCGGATGATCTTCTTTATCGCATCTAAATAACCGGCCCCCTCGATCTTGACCGCCTCTGCCCCAGCTTTGACCAGGTTGATCGCGTTAGAGAGCGCATCCTTGGTTCCCTTCTGAAAGGAACCGAAGGGCATATCCGCCACGATCAGGGCGCGTTCCACTGCTTTCGCCACCGGCCGGGTATGAATGACCATTTCTTCCACGCTCACCGGCAGGGTGTTGCGGTACCCAAGCGCCACGTTTCCCAAAGAATCGCCGATCAAGATGATATCCACCGATGATTCATCCAGGATCCTGGCAAAGGGAAAGTCATAAGCGGTCAACATGCAGATCTTTTGACGTTTGGATTTTAAGGCTTTAAGTTTGGCGGTGGTTACTTTTTCCATAGTTTAAAGGGCTTGAACTTAAAGGGGAAATGCTCGGTCCTGACTTTTTCGACCTTGTAAAGGGAGAATAATTTCTCTTCGAGTTGGTCTTTGGTCAGGAATCTGGTCAGAAAGCCGTTCTCGGCCAGAGAGATGACCCCGCTTTTTTCCGAGACCACGATAACCAGGGCGTCGGAAAGCTCAGAGATCCCGACCGCGGCGCGGTGGCGGGTCCCGAGCCTCTTATCCAGCAGCCTGCTCTCGGAAAGCGGCAGGAGGCAGCTGGCGGCGTTGATCCGGTCCCCCTGAATGATCACCGCGCCGTCATGCAGAGGGGATTTGGGATTAAAGATCGAGACCAGAAGTTCAGCGGAAAGCATGGCGTCCAGCCTGACCCCGGATTCAAGGTACTCGGTCAGTCCCGTGACCTTTTCCAGCACGATAAGCGATCCGATCTTGCCTTCGGAAAGCGTTTCCACCGCGCGCACGATATTCCTCACATAGAAGCTTCCGTGGGGCGTGGGAGCAAATCCCAGCGTTCCCAGAAGTCTTCCCCGCCCGAACCTTTCCAGGGTGCGGCGCAGCTCCGGCTGAAAAAGGATCACAAGCATGACCGCGATGACTGCCACGAACTTGTCAAAGAGCCAGTTGATGGTGTAAAGGTCCAGCAGCCTCCCGGCAAGGTAGATCAAAAGGATCACGATCAGGCCGCGGATGAGGGGGATGGCGCGCGTTCCCCTCAGCCAGAGAAGGATGTAATAAAAAAGGGCGGCGACGATCAGGATGTCAGCCAGGTCGATCCATCTAATTTCAAACGGAATTGCCGGTATTATCATAAGATCACGTCATTTGCGATGAGATCCTCATAGCTTTCGCGCTTGAGGATCAGGGTCGCATTCCTTTCTCCCGCTAGGACCATGGCCGGCCGTCCCACCCGGTTGTAATTGGAAGCCATGGAATAATTATACGCTCCGGTGCACAGGACCGCCAGGATGTCTCCTGCATCAACCTTCGGAAGGTTGATGTCTCTGATCAAAATATCCCCTGACTCACAGAACCTTCCCGCGACCGTGACCTTTTCTGAAGTCGGCTCCTGCGCTTTATTGGCAAGGCGGGCATCATATCTTGCCTGATAAAGGATCGGCCGCGGATTGTCAGACATCCCGCCGTCGATAAAAACATATTTTCGGATGCCGGGAATATCCTTGATCCCGCCGATGGTGTAAAGCGTGATGCCAGCGGTCCCGACGATCGATCTTCCCGGCTCCAACACCAATTTGGCCTGAGTCTTGTCCTTGAGAACCGAGCCAATGGCCTTAGCATAATCTTCGATCGCCGGCGGCTCATCCGAGGAAAGATAGGCGATCCCCGGGCCGCCGCCGATATTGAGTTCTTCGGTCTTGTATTTCAGGGTCAGATCCAGGAGGAGCTTGGTTTCTTCCACAAAGGGTTTGATATCCAGGATCTGGGAGCCGATATGAGCGTGAAATCCGACCAGATTGATCCTTTTCTTTTCGCGCACTTTTTTGACCGCGGCATCGATCTTATCCTGCGGAAGGCCGAACTTGGAATCCACCGTTCCGGTCTTGATATATTCATGGGTATGGGCTTCGATGCCGGGGTTGATGCGGAACATAATATCTGCGTCCGTTCCGATCCTCTCTGCCATTTCCTCCACCCGCTCGAGCTCGTGGAGATTATCAACCACGATCCTGCCGATGCCGGCCTCGAGCGCGAGTTTGATTTCTTCCTTTGACTTATTATTGCCGTGAAAATATATTTTCTTAACGTCACAGCCCGCCTTGAGCGCGGTAAAAAGCTCGCCGCCGGAGGAAACATCCAATCCCAATCCCTCGGATGTTACCAGCTTTTGCACCGCCGCAGTGCAGAGCGCCTTGCAGGCGTAGATCACGTCGGTATTCTGATAATATTTCCTGAAGGACTTTAGATATGACTGGCAGCGGTTGCGGATGGTTTTTTCATCCAGCACATAAAGCGGCGTACCGAACTCCTTGGCCAGCTCAACCGTGTCGCAGCCGCCGACCTCAAGGTGGCCGTTTTTCATGATCTTGGCGGTGTCCGGTAAATTACGCATGGTTCAACTTTTTATTATAGCACAAACAAAAACCGCAGCAAAATGAAATTTTCAAATGATCTTGGCGAAGAATAATCAGCCATGAACACCATCGCGAAAAAACCATATGTCCGGCCGCAAATAAGAACCCTGCCGCTGTCAAGGACCCTGGTGCATCACCTGCCGAACATTACCCGTCGAACCATAGAATTCAGAGAGGTCGTTACCCTCTCTCCCTATGCCTGGCCGAGTGTGAAATCCCTGGGGAGGTTGGTCCCTGAAAAAGGGGAGGATATCAGAACAATTTACGCTCGGGACTGCGACCGGATCGAGTATACCCGGGCATACCAGGCGCTGGACGGTAAAACGCAGGTTTTCACTTTTCCCAAGAGCCCACACATCCACGACCGGCTTTTCCACGTCAATAAGGTCGGTAGGATCGCCCGCACCATCGGGCGCTACCTGGGCCTGAACGAGGATCTGATCGAGGCCATTTCCAAAGCCCACGATCTAGGCCATACCCCATTCGGGCACGAAGGCGAAAAGGCGCTCAGCGCCATTTCCCTGAAGGTGCTGAAAAAACCCTTCAAGCACAATCTGCACAGCTTGAGAGTGGTAGACGTTCTGGAAAAGAAGAACCTCTCCGCGGAAGTCAGGAACGGCATCGTCTGCCATTGCGGAGAAAGCGTTGACCTGGTCTATGCTCCGGCAAAGGTGCCAAAGGACCTGGTAAACCTCACGGATAAGGAGATGCCCTACACCCTGGAGGGATGTGCTGTTCGGATCTCCGACCAAATCGCCTATCTGGCGCACGATTACAAGGATGCGCTGAGGCTTAGGATCGCCAGCGGGGATGATCTGCCGCGGGTAGTCAAAGAAGTACTGGGCACGGATCCGGACCGCATGATCGGCCTCATGGTTATGGACGTGATTGAAGCGTGCCGGGGAAAGAATTACATCACCATGAGCCAGCGGATGTTCGAGGCACGCGAAGCGCTTTTCACGTTTGATTACGATAAGATCATTGCCAACGAAATGGTCCAATCCTCACGGAGTATGGCCCCGGCTATAATGGAGACCCTTTTCCGCTATCAAACAGAAAAGAAAGGGATCGATCCCCAGTCCGCCATTGACAAGATCGCAAGCTACACCGATAAGCAGGCCAAGGACCGCTTCAATGCCATCAAGCGGCAGCATGGCGTGATGAGGATTTAACGCCCCGCCTGAAATTTTCCCCAAATTTTAACGATATATATTAGTGCGAAACCATAAAGGGAGGTAAAAAATGTCAGAGAGCATTGTCGCAACCAAGGTGCCCCAAAAGTTTCAGCCCTACGTAAAGCAGGTAGGAAACAAGGATACCAGGATCGATTCTGATAAAGAAGCCGAACAAGCGGCTGTCTTGTATTCCAGGGACAACCCGCTTATCTATCGGGATTTTTTGTATTACCTTGAAAAGGCTGGATACGCATCGCTCCACATACAGGAATTGGCGGTCGACGCGGCCGTGAAAAAAGGCATCTGGTGCATTAAGAACGATGAAGCGGAAATAGGCGCCTTTATCCTGATGCAACACGCCCTGAACCCGGATACCCCCTTGGGGCTGAAAACAAAAATGGTCGAACCTCTCAGTAAGGCACTTATAGATGATAACATAGCCGCCCGCAAAGAAGCGGTCTTTGCATTAAACGGCCTCATAAAAACAAGCATTCTTTCAAAAGATAAGGGCAAAATGTTAAATTCGCATTACTCGGCCCTAAAAGACAGCGATGCATATGTGCGGGAATGGGCCGCAAAGAACCTGACCTTGCTCGCCATCCCGGCTTTTGCCCATCTCACCGTAACTCAAAAGATCAACATGACTTGGCATCTTCTTGACCGTCAAAATAAAGAAACCGATCTAAATGTCAAGAAATGGATAACCCGCGGGCTGGAAGTGCTGGCCCAATCGGATATTCCTCAAAAATTCAAAGATTGTATCAACAGAATTTTATCCTAGTGAGGAGATAACGCTAGCTTTTCTTCGCCAGCATCAGCTTATATTCGATCGAATCCACCAGTGCCTGCCAGCTCGCCTCGATAACGTTGGTTGAGACCCCCACTGTTCCCCAAACCTTGCTCTCATCAGCAGATTCGACGATAACGCGGACCTTGGCAGCGGTTCCCGCCTCAGTATCGAGGACGCGAACCTTATAATCGGTAAGCTTAACAGATTTGATCTCGGGATAGATGTCCTCCAGGACCTTTCTTAAGGCAGCATCCAAGGCATTGACCGGCCCGTCACCGGTGGCTTCGGACTCCAGCTGTTTGCCCTTGACCTTCATCTTGACATGGGCGGTGACCAGGGGAGCGTCCGCCCCGTGCTTATGGGTCTCGACCAGGAAATCGACCAGCTCAAAGGAGGGCTTGACCTTGCCCAACGTCCGTTTGAGCAATAATTCAAAAGATGCCTCACCCTCCTCAAAGGAATATCCCTGATGCTCCATTTCCTTAAGCGCCTTGATCAATATCCTTGCTTCGGGTGAATCCTTTTTCAGGTCAACTTTATATTCCTTGGCCTTGACCAGAAGATTACTCACTCCAGAAAGTTCGGAGACCGTCACCCGTCTTTCATTGCCGACCAAAGCTGGATCGATATGTTCATAAGTGCCCGGATTCTTAGTGACCGCGGAGACGTGGATCCCGCCCTTGTGAGAAAAAGCTGACCTTCCCACGAAAGGCTGGTGCGGTGATTGCGGCAGGTTCGCTATTTCTGCCACATGCCTTGAGATCTCGGTCAACCTCTTTAACTGCGCGTCGGTGATGCAGTCGATCCCGGCCTTTAATTTAAGGATCGGGATAATGGCGCACAGGTCAGCGTTGCCGCACCTCTCGCCATAACCGTTGATCGTTCCCTGCACATGGGTACAGCCGCAGTGGACCGCCATGCCGGTGACGGAGACCGCGCAGGCGGAGTCATTATGCTCATGGATGCCGAGCTCCGTTTTGACTTTCGGTTTGACTTCATTGATGATCTTCTGTGCCTGATAAGCCAGCATGGAGCCATTGGTGTCGCACAGGCACAGGACATCCGCCCCGGCCGCCTCGGCGGCCTTCAAGCACTTCATTGCATATTCAGGGTTCCTGCTGTATCCGTCAAAGAAATGCTCCGCGTCAAAGATGACCTCTTTGCCCGCTTTTTTGGCGTAGGCAACCGTATCTTTGATCATGGCGATATTCTCTTCCAGGGTGGTCTTCAGCGCGTCGGTCACATGGAAGTCCCAGCACTTGCCGAAGATCGCAACCGTGGGAGTATCCGCCGCGAGCAGAGTCGCGATGTTCTTGTCCTCTTCAACCTTGACCTTGGGGCGCCGGGTTGAAGAAAAAGCAACTATTTTGGCCTTCGTTAATGGTACTTTCTTGATCGCCTTGAAGAACTCGATGTCCTTCGGATTCGAACCTGGCCATCCTCCCTCAATGTAATTGATCCCGAGTTCATCCAGAAGCTTAGCGATCTTGAGCTTGTCTTCCAGAGAGAAGGATATTCCCTCGGTCTGGGCCCCGTCGCGGAGAGTTGTATCGAAGAGTTTTACTTGCATAACCAGGAAATTATAGCATAAGAAGAAAGCAAATTAAAACGGGTTTCGCTTTGTGAGGTTGACAAATCTCGGCTGCGGTCTATAATTTGACCCATGCCAGCGATGAAACCGAAAGTTGCGATCGTGGGCGCGGGAAACGTGGGAACAACATTCGCTTTTTCCCTGATGATCAGCGGTCTGGCGCGGGAGATCGTGCTCATTGACCGCGACGCCAAAAAGGCGGAGGGCGAATGCATGGACCTCAGCCATGGATTAAGCTTCAGTCATCCCGCCAAGATCTTTGGCGGAGGATACGACGCCAGCGAAGGCGCCCAGGTCGTGGTCATCACCGCGGGGGCCAGGCAGAAGCCGGGCCAGACCCGGCTGGACCTGGTCCAGCAGAACACCGAGATCTTCAAGGATATCATCCCCAAGATCACCGCCCAGGCAAAGGACGCGGTCATCCTGGTCGTGACCAACCCCGTAGATATTCTCACCTATGTCACGCTCAAGGTCTCCGGTCTCCCGACCAATCAGGTCATGGGATCGGGAACGGCGCTGGACAGCTCCCGATTCCGCTTTTTGATCAGCGAGCACTGCGGTGTTGATCCCCGCAACGTCCACGCCTATATTATCGGCGAGCACGGCGACACGGAGCTTCCGGTCTGGAGCCATGCCAACATTGCGGGGATGGTGCTTTCGCAGTACTGTTCGATCTGCGGGCGCGGGTGTGAGTTTAGAGACGAGCTGGGCAAGATCTTTGACGAGGTCAAGAACGCGGCCTATCGGATCATCGAGTACAAAGGCGCCACCTATTACGCCATCGCGCTGGCTTTGGTGCGCATTGTAGGCGCGATACTGCGGGATGAAAACTCGGTCCTTCCGGTCTCAAGCCTGATCAACGATTATTACGGCGTAAGCGATGTCTGCCTGAGCCTGCCTTCGATCGTCAATAAACAGGGCATTGTCCGCCCGCTGCTGCTTGAGCTTTCCAAAGAGGAAGAAGAGCAGTTCAAACACTCGGCGCAGACCTTAAAGGACATCATTGGAAAGCTGAAGATCTGATCCCGATCCACCTCGGCGTCTGCTGCATATATTCCCGATAAGCATCTCCATATTGTTCAAGAAGGAATCGTTCTTCGTCTTTGACCCCGAAATGGAACGAGATCATCCAGATCGCCGCGCCCAGCAAAAAGATCCAGGAAGCGCAGGCAATGCCGGTTCCGGTAAAGACCAAAAACGTTCCGAAGTAGATGGGATGTCTTGAGACGCGGTAGGCGCCGGTGGTGACGAGTTTATTAAGCGGTGTTTTGGCAAAGTCGACCCCGGCCTGGAAGCTCAGGGCCAGACCCGGCAAACAAATGAGAAGTCCGGCGTAAAGCCAGAGCGTGCCCAATTTGAGCGGAAGAAAGATGCTGTAGAGGATGAGGCCGGGCATGATCAGGCCGTGGGTGATGACCAATACGATATTTTCGGTCCGAGTGCGGTCGCTCCACTTCCCCATGGCGCGATTGCTCGCTTCTTTGTTCATCTGTCCCGGTATAACCGCAGTAAAAATAAGCAGGAGCATGATGATCCAGGCGTTCCAGAGACCGATCTCAAAGGCCGGGATAATCGGCATGGTCTATCTCCTTTTTTCAATCATATTCTACAATATTATACGGATAGCGTCTAATGCCTGCTTCCCTTTTATCCCGGGCTTTGGGGATTTTACACTGAAATTTCCTCTCTTTTCCTCAGATAAACAGGCATGAGAATAATCTTTAAGAAACCGCCAAACACGCGCCGGCTCTGCCTGATGCAGGCGCAAAACAACGGCAACCGACAGGGTCCGCTGGTCTTTGACTTTTCCCCGCGCGAATTCCGGGGATTAAAAGGCGTTACTTCCTTCAAGTTCGTTTATCTGCGGCAAACGGACCAGTTGATCATCGGGCATTATGACATGAAGCACCGCGAGATCGCCGAAGAAGCGTTCGGCAGAAAATTCGGAATGAACGAGGCGATCGGCGCCATCCTCAGTTATGAAGGGAAAATCAACATAATGCGTTTCAAGCTTTACGGCAAATCGGGTTATTTTGGCGATCCGGAAAAAGCGCAGCTGCGCCGGGTTGCCGATCACATTACTGCCCGACTGGATTCAGCCATTATTACTGAAGGCGAGCATGAAATCGTGATTGAGGGCGAATTTGCCTAGCAAAGTCGAGGCACTTTTTTCTATAAAGGGCGCCCGGGATTTTTTAACCGGCCTACCCTCCCCTCCGGCCCAGCTCCTCCACTTTTTTGAGCCAGGCGGTGAGCCTTTGGGGGGAAGTGCTCGACATGCGGTCGATCTTGGTGACGCGGACGGGAGAGACGCCGCACAATCCAAGGAACGCTTTTTTGAGGGCGTTCACTCCGGGAGAGAACCAGAGCAGGGTATAGACCAGGGAGGGACCGCCCATGGTAGTGATGAGGCGCGCGCTTCTTCCCCGGAGCAGGCGCTCCGGCAGAGGGCTGTTGCGGCGGAACTTGAAGGCAAAGCCCGGCAGAATTACCCGGTCGATAAAGCCCTTGAAGAGGGCGGGAAAGCTTGCCCACCAGGTGGGGAACACGAACACGATATGCTCGGCCCACCGGATGTCTTCCTGGCACTTTTTGAGGTCCGGCTCCAGCTCTTGGATCTCCCGGTAGCCCTTATGCAGGATGGGATCGAATTTCAGGTCCGCCACCCGGACCACTCTGACCTCATGGCCGCTGCCCTTTGCCCCTCTCACATACGCCTCGGCCAGCGCCGCGTTATAGCTCTCGTTGTCCGGATGCCCGAGAATGACCAGTATTCGCATGTGTTTGCCTCCTTTTAAGGCAAGCGTTTTCGGGAAACATTATACACCCTTCCGGGCCAAAGGCAATCCGGGAAGGTCGAGGGACGGATCCTCATCTATTAAATCCGAATTTCCGAGATCCGAAATCCGAACAATGTTACGTTATTATAATGTGCCGAAGGCACACCTCATTCGGATTTCGGACTTTGCCCCCCCGTAGTTGCCAGTGTCCAGGAGAGGCAGAGGTTAAAGTTGGTTTTGGGCATAATTAAAAGTGGGGCAGCAAAAAAGAAAACATTTTTCCATATAAACCCACAAGCACCACAAGATATTGAGAGAGGGAATGCTTGAAATAAAATATGTAAAAAATATAGTTCACCAACAAATAAATAATAAGAAAGTAGGCGATTCGCTGCCACCATTTTGATTTCACAGCCTTGTCCTTACCACAAATGAAATGTCCACCTGCAAGAATATAATAAACCGAAATCAAAAGAAACAATATTATAGCGAAACAACAAATTATTTTGCAATACAAACTGATGTTTAAAGGTGCAATTAAAAACGAAGCTGTCATTGAGCACAGTATAAAATAATGAATAAAATCACCAACACCCTGTACTCCAGTTTCATAATCATCAAAAGTGGTTTTCTGCTCATATTTTGTATCAAAGCCTTGCTTCATGCGATAATTATCAGAATAAATCCTAGATATTTTTGCTTGAGCCAGCAACAATAAGAGAAAAAGGACTCCAATTATCCCTTCAAAACTTTCAAATGGGAGGCTCTTTATACTTGCAAAATACCAACCCGAGATTGTCATAAAAAAACCCAGCGTGATGTAAAAAGCCCAGCTTAAATGGCGCCTCGCCTCATTAGCTTCTTTATATTTCATAACATCAATATAAAACTGAATATCTTCATCCCTCATAATAATCACCAATTTGTTCTGATTATACCCCCTCATTATTTGAAGTCAATAGACCCCTTGCTTTTCCCTATAAAGGGCGTAATATTTGGACAGATAAATGAGAAAAAACAAACAATATAAAACAGAATGGCGCAGATATCAGAAAGATGTGGAAAATCTTTTCAAATCAATGGCATTTGAGACTTTTGAAGAAAAGATTGTAGTGGGTGCGAGAGCAAGACATAAAATAGATGTTTGGGTGATTTTTAAACTTCTTGGCATTGAGCATAAGTGGGCAATAGAAACTAAATTATGGAAACAACCCGTGCCAAAGGGTGAAGTTTTAGCTTTTCATAAAGTTGTGGAAGATGTCGGCGCAGATAAAGGAATCCTATTGTCAGAATCTGGGTTTCAAAAAGGATCAAAATCAGCAGTTAAGAAAACGAATATTTTATTGTCATCTATGAGGGATTTAAAGAAAATGATGGATAAATTTAAGATCCAAGTATTAAAGAAGATTTATACGGAAATACATATTATTAAAGAGGAATTGTTCGATGAGAAACACAAAGTAAAGCAACAAAAAGAGAGAACGAAACCCGGATATTTCTGGTGCCCAAGACCATCTTATTTTTTGACAGTTGGGCAGTTGGATATATTAGCATCCAAGGTCTTTCAGGCAATTAAAAACAAATATCCGATTTCCATTGTTTATTTGGCTCCTATGAAACCAGGAGGAAAAGAGGTAAAATTTATTGCCCATGATTATGATGGTTTTGTTTGGTTCATAAAAAAAGCATTAGGAAAATGCAAAGATGAGATAGAGAAAATTGATTTTGAAAGAATGGACTGAATGGTATAATTTTTATTGTATAATATCTAAAAATGAACATTAATCCCAAAATAATAGACCATACCAATCTTAAGCCCGAAGCAACAGAAAAAGATATCGAAAAACTCTGTGGCGAGGCCGAAGAATATGGCTTTGGTGCTGTCTGTGTATACCCTAAATTTGTTTCACTTTGCAAAAAACTTCTAAACAAGACCCCAGTTAAAGTCTGTACAGTTATTGGCTTCCCCAAAGGGACCGAATCCACCGATCAAAAAGCAAAAGAAACCGAAAAAGCTATCCAAGATGGCGCAGATGAATTAGATATGGTCATTAATATTAGAGCTTTAAAGAAAAAAGATTACGGCATTGTGGAGAATGATATTGCAGTCGTAAAAAATGCGGCTAAGGGTAAAATTGTCAAAGTAATTATTGAGGCCGGCGTTCTCAATGATGGCCAAAAAAGAAAGGCGTGTCAATTGGCCGAAAAGGCGGGCGCCAACTTCATAAAAACATCGACAGGCTTCGTAAAAGATGAAGAGGGGAAAATTTTAGGGGCAACTTTATCGGACGTTAAGTTCATAAAGTGTATCATTGGAAATAAAATGATGATAAAGGCATCTGGCAGCATTAAAACCGCTGATTTTGCCGAAGACCTTGTTGACGCTGGTGCAAATCGAATCGGGGCTTCAGCTTCCATCAAAATATTAAAAATATTATCTGGCGAGGAAAGAAACAGCAAACAAAAATATGCTTGGAAATGGTTTGAGTTTCATGCAGACCAAAGACTTCGCGCTTTTTATTATTATCTAATAATAATTGGCGCTCTCAGTTGGGGATATCTGTCTAACGAAAATTCAACTGGTCGTTTAATAGCATTCTTATCAGCAATTATGTCAATTGCCTTCCTAATGTTAGAGATTAGAAATGCAAACCTTATTAATTTAGGCAGAAAAGAACTGAGGCGCCTTGAATTCACACCATCCGTTAATGATTATAATGCTTATAAAATTCACAAGGGCTTGCTTAACCATCTTATCAGCCATGAATTTTGGCTGCGCTTTATTTATTTGCTTATATTTTTTATCTCCCTTGATAGATCTGATTATATATCTAAAATATGGACAGACTTAAATCTTGGATGGCCAAGTTTATTTTCTAGCCCGTATTTTAAAATCTCCATCCTTTACCTCGCAGGCCCAGCTTTTTTATCTTTGTGCACAATCCGTAGACAATGGAAATGCTTTTTTATAAAATCGGTTAGTTATTTTCCGGCATGGCTACAACATTTCTTCTCGTAATATACCCCACCCTTTACCAATATTTTGCAGACTACATTCCAAAAGTGCTATAATTGGCTCAAAAGGAGACTCAATCCATGGTCGCAATCCTTGTAATAATCTCCCTGATCCTGCCCCGCCTGCTCTTCTGTTAAATCCGAAATCCCAAATCCTAAATCCGAACAATGTCATATTATTATTATTATGTGCCGAAGGCACACCGCGTTCGGATCTCGGTCTTTCGGATTATGAATTATGAGAAAAGTGAAATTTCTTGGAAAAATCGCAGAAGATCATAAGGATGGGCTGTGATGAAATCGCCACCCATCAGACCAATAAAAAGGAGGAAGCGTCAAATGGGTTTAGCTACATCTTTTGTTTCAGGGATGGCAAGGTTCAAAAGCATAGAGGGAAAGGCATCCATGCTGCGGAGGGGTCTGCTGACCCGGACCAGGATCTTCAAGTACGCCAACGGCAAAAATCAGGCATTGAGAAAGATGGCCTGGCAAGAACTCAATCAGAACCCAAAATTGATCCTTGATACCCTATCGGAACCCAAAGACGAAAGGTTATGGGTCGAACAGCAAGATTTTGCTTTGATGGTTAGCTTGCTTTTGCGAGCGCCGGAGGCTTCCGCTGAATTAATAGCGAAGGTCATTGCCAAGCTGGTCATAAAGAAAGAGACCTGCCTGGAACCGGAAAGCTTTCATTATGAAAGAGAATTGACAGTGGCGTCCCCGCCCGACGATCCCACCGGCAACATTCTGTTGGGCTGGAGGGAGAAGGTAATAGACAAAGAGGAAGTGCGCGGAATAGGTTTTAACTTTGATCAGGTTAAGCTGGTAGCTAAAATGATAAAGGGACACGTTCCTGAAAAACAGCTAGAAATATTCAAGGAGCTGGATGGCCTGAATCCTGAGCTGGGAAATAAACTCCGTAGCGAGCTGGAAAAAAACCGGTCCTGATTAACAATTGACAGCTTAATGTTGCCTTCGGCAACATTATTACGATAAATACATTGTTGTGAATTGTGTCATTCTTAATTGTTAATTACCTCTCTCCCTCTTGCTTTTTCTAAAAAACCCTATACAATACCCCCATGGTCGCCATATTAGTAATAATCTCACTCATCATCCCCCGCCTCCTCATCGCCGCCCTCTGGCTCTTTACCGGCTGGTTCAAAGGAGTCTTCGCCACCTGGTACTGGCCCCTTTTAGGATTCTTCTTCATGCCCCACACCATGCTCTGGTACAGCGCCGTCAAGCACTGGTTCAACAGCCAGTGGGATTTTCCGCAGATTCTCGTTCTGATCCTGGCGGTCTTGATGGACCTGGGGATCGGGATCTTTAATCGCGGCAAGGATTGAAAAATAAAATCCGAAGGTCCGAATTACCGAATTTCCGAACAAGGAGTTTTTTTATCATATGACTAAGTATGATTTGAGGCAAAGGAGCTATGGTTTCTCAGTCAAGCTAGTTAAATTCTTAAATAGATTATCAACTTCGAGGCTGTCCGCTCCTTTATTCAATCAGCTCCTTCGCTCGGGCACCTCCATTGGGGCAAATATAGAGGAATCAGACTCTTCACCTTCAAGAAAAGACTTTAAACATAAATTAACCATATCAAAGAAGGAAGCGGCCGAGACGGTTTATTGGCTTAAAATTATTATTGATGCCGAGGTGCTAAAAAATCAAAATAACGTATCGAGAGCCAATGAGATCCTGAAAGAAGCGGAAGAACTGCTAAAAATCCTCGGCAGCATCACGCGGAAATTATAATAATGTGCCGCAGGCATTTACATTGTTCGGACTTTCGGTAATTAGGAAATTCGGAAATTAAAGGAAAAACGCAGTTACTGCCGCGAACCCACGAAAGAAATCCGCCGGAAGGTCGTGTTAACCGGCGTTGTCGCCCGGTGCCAGGTCGTTCCTCCGTCAGTTGAACGCAGAATGGTGCCAAGCTGGGCCTGGGGAGAATCGAACCAGATGCCGGCTGTCCAGACATGATCGGCATCCGTTGCCGCCACCGTAAGCAGAGCATAGCCGACGCCTTCCGCAGTCGGGATCTTTATCATCTCATAGCTCTGCCCGCCATCCTGCGTGAAAACCATGAGGTCATCATCCACCGCGCTCCAGGCCATATCCCTGCCCAGGGCGATTATCCCGTTGTAGTGAATAATAGTATGGGTCGATTCAGTGCTGGCCCAGGTGGTTCCGCCGTCAATCGTGCGAATGATGGAACCGTAAGTGCCGCAGGCCCAGCAGGTATCGGTGTCATACGCCGATACATCGATCAGACCGGGAGGGACGGTCTCGCTTGACCCCTCCCGCGTCCAGGTAGCCCCGCCATTCGTGGTGTGAAGGATAACGGCGTAGCCATCCAAGGTGTCACCAACGATCCAGGCATTGTTCTCGTCCAGCGCGGAAACCGCACTTAGATTCGCAGTGATATTGGAAGCCTCCTGCGACACCCAGGTCGCTCCGCCATCCGTGGTCTTCAAAATGACGGCGTTGAAACCCACCACCCAGTAGGTCAGCGTATTGACCGCAGCAATGCCGGTCAATTCAACATTGGGAATGGTCTCGCTTGTCCCGAGGCGCTGCCAGGTCGCTCCGCCGTCCGTGGTCTTAAGGATCAGGCCGTAGCCATCGCTGGGCATGCCGGTTGCCAGCGCGTTTGACTTGTCGATCGCCCGGACCTCGGGAAGATCCACGTCGGGAAGCTCACTGCTGCCGATCCTGGTCCAGGTAACTCCCGCATCCTCGGTCTTCAAGATCACACCGTGGCCATCACCTATCGAGCCACCGCCAACATACCCGATGCGGCCGGCGCCGGTGTTATCAGGCTCGGGCTGAAAAATGCCGCAGCCCACAAG
>Ga0180437_10000508_pt1 | contig 75133 bp, 90 predicted proteins | sample SS_ome_4_FD_132410 | JGI IMG/M metagenome (GOLD analysis project Ga0180437, IMG submission 132410) | Hypersaline lake sediment archaeal communities from the Salton Sea, California, USA - SS_3_D_1 metaG | ecosystem: Environmental > Aquatic > Non-marine Saline and Alkaline > Hypersaline >...
CTTCCCCCGCGGGAGAAGATCCGGAGGCTGAAGGAGCGGGGGAAGCTCCAGGAGTCCGGTCCGCGGAAGGTGGAACCCCTCCGCGGGAAGGGGAAGAGCACTCCGGAGAAGCCCTCCCGCGCGCCGGATAAGGCGGAGAAGAAGAAACCCCAGGGCTGACCTCTCTCCCCGTGATCTACGTCAACCTGAGCGACGGGACCGCCCTCTCCCTGGATCTCCGGACCCGGGAGGGGCGCGGGCGCTGGGAGACCCTCTTCGCGAATCCGGAGTTTCACGCCTCCGTGAGAGGGGTCTCCCTGGCGTACAACGGGACCCGAGTGGACCTCCCCCTCCCGCGGAGATTTTCATCCGTTCGCTACTCCGCGGAACTCATCTCGGACCGGGAGGGGAGCCCGGTAGCGGAGGAGATCTCCGCGGAGGCCGGGGACGTCTACCTCTCCGTGAGGATATTCTACGGGGAGGTGGGGCGTCTCCGGGTGGACTTGGATAGGCGTGGGAAGCGGCGCTTCAATCCGTCATAACGGTTCAAATTAAGTTAGCTACACCGCTAGGCTTCCCCTATGCCGTTCTCTCGGATCAGGCAGGACGAGGTACACACGCGGGGATCTCAGATAGACGACGCTCGGGACCCGGTGGATCACGACGCGAACGCGCAGACCCTCCAAGACACGCTGGACTTCGCCCTGAGTCAGATCCGAGAGATCACCGGGGAGTCCAAGTGGTTCTCCCCGGTGAGCAAGAGCCTGAAGGACGTCGAAGCGGGTCTCCCCAGCAAGTCCGGAGTCCTCATCCCGGGGAACTTCTCCGGGAACCCGAAGCGGGCGACCGTAACCTTCTCCGCTCCCTTTGGGGGGACGAACTACGCCGTGACCCTGACGGTGGAGGCAATTAACGGCAAGAGTTTTGTGGCGACGATGGAGACTAAGACCGCCGCGGGCTTCGACGTGAACCTTGGAGTGAACAACATAGCCAACGTCGTAGAGGTTGGCTGGCACGCAATAGAGAACGGAGAGACGTGATGGGCTTTCGCATCTACGCCATTGAGTTCGACGAGTTGACCGCGGATCCGGGGAGTCCCGTCGAGGGGCAAATTTGGTATCACACCACCGAGAAGAAGCTGAAGCTCTACCGGAACGGGGTTACGGACACGCTCGTGGACAACGTGACGTTCACCGCGCACTCCAACTCGACTGCGAACCCGCACACGACCACGTTGGAGCAGGCGAGGACCGCCGGGAACCAGCTCTCCGGGGACGTGGACCTGAACGGGAACGACCTCCTGAACGTGGGCGCGGTCGGGGCCGGGAACAACGCCGCCTCACAGGCGTGGACCACGGAGCAGATCAACAACAAGCTGAAGGGCCTCGACTGGCAGAACTCCGTCCTGGACAAGGATCTGGCCACGCCGCCGGGGGTTCCCTCTCTGGGTGACCGCTACATTGTGGCGGCGGTAGCCACCGGGGACTGGACCGGGAAGGAGGACCAGATCGCGGAGTGGGACGGCTCCGCGTGGGTTTTCACCGTTCCTAACGAGGGCTTCGCCTGCAAAATCGAAGACGAGAATATCTACTACTTCTACAACGGGTCCTCCTGGGGGAGCTTTGGGAACGCGGTCCAACACTCCGCGCTGATCGGTCTCGGGAACGACGATCACGCCCAATACCTCTTGGTCTCCGGAGCCCGCGCGATGACCGGGGACCTGAACATGGGGGGGAACTCCGTTTCGAACGTGAATCTCGTGGACGGGGTGGACGTGAGCGCGCACGCCGGAAGGCACGAGAGGGCCGGCGCAGACGAGATCGACGGGGATCACCTCGACATCGACTACACTCCAACGAACTACACGCCGGACACAACGCCTCCGGAAGCGGCGAACGTGGACGACTTGGCCGCGCACCTGGCCGGGATTGACAACGCTCTGGCGGCTCAGGCGCTGGACCAGAAGGCCGGTAGGATAGCGGGAGGAACCTTTGCGGGGAATCCGAAGAAGGCCACGGTGACCTTCTCTACTGCCTTCGGGGACGCGGACTACGCGGTGGTGCTGACCGCGGTGGCGCAGAACAATAAGACGTTCGCTCCCGCGGTGGAATCCCAGGTGGCGGGGTCCTTCGTCGTAAACATGGGGAGCAACAACGTGACGGACCTCCTCTACCTGAACTGGATCGCGATGAAGAGCGGGGAGAGCAGCTAACGTGGCTCTGCGCGTAGATAGCGTCAACATGAACGAGGTGACGACGGATCCCGCGTCTCCGGAGAACGGAGACGTGTGGCTCAACTCCGCGGCCGGGGTGATCCGCGCTCGCGTCGGGGGATTGACGAAGGCGGTCAACTCGAAGACACTGGAGCTTTCGTTCTGGAGCGAGCTGTCTCCGTGGATAGAGATAGCAAGTATTTCCCCCGTAGTCGTGGCGCGCTTTGTCTTCCACGGTTCAGACTTCATGGGGCCTATCTGCGCGATCATGGCGCTGATTGAGAACGACTCCGGCGCTACGACGCAGGTGGGGATTTACGACCTGACGAACGCGAATCAGATCTGCCAGGCAAGCAGCGCCGCGAACGTTCCTACGATTCTGGACCTCGGTACGCCGAGCAACGTGCCGACGGGGGAGTCGATCTTCGAGGTGCAGGTTGCCAGGACCGCGGGCCTCGGCGGAAACAAGGCCAAGATTGGATCTCTGAGCGTGTGTTTCTAGGCTAGGAGTTATCGATGGGTAACATCTGCAAGTGGCGCGTGAGGTGTGAGACGGACTCGAAGTTCGTCTACGCGTGGAGTGCTGAGAAGCCGACGGAGTGTCCGGAAGACGCTGCGCACTCCATCGACTCGAACGCAACCGTCGCGGTGAAACTGCGGCAGAAGTTGAACGTGATCACAGATCCCTCGATGGAGGCTGTGCTTCCTGGCGCAGCGATCGTGGTCGCAAACGGGCGACCGGCGCTTGAGGTGCAGGCTGGAGATACTGGCTGGGGCGCAATTCAGGCGCGCTGGCCGCATCCGAACCTGAACGTCGCCAAGCTGTGCGTTTGCCTGAAGTTCATCCTCAAAGCCACGGGAACGGGTACGGTTGCGCGGATTGCGGCGAGAGCAAAAGCGGAGGGAGCGGGGGACGACTCCTCAGCGGATTGGGCGGACACGCAGTATCTCGACGTGCCTGTTTCCCACACCACGTTGGGGGAGGTTTTCGAGGGTACAGTGCAACTCGACGCGTCAGATTTCGACGAGGACGACGCTTTGGCTCTGCAGATTGGGCGGGACGGTTCACACGTAAACGACACGCTGGATCAGGCGCTCCAAATAATTGGGGTGAAAGCGGAGGCCTTCTGATGCCAGGAAACGAGACCGTAATCAAGAGCCCGCGAGCTTTCCTTCCGACCTCTTGGTTCGCCGTGAACCTCACGGCTGGGGAGACTACCGGCGTCGAGATGAGTATGACCGGGCTCCCGTTCACCGCGATTCCGCTACCGAGTCAGTGCTCCCTCGTAGCGGTGGGGATAGTCCTCAGCGCGCCGGTAACCGTCGGACTGATCCGTTTCGAACTGACGAAGAACGGGGTCGGGACCGGGAAGACGGTGGACGTGAATTCTACGACCGGCGTAAAGCGGATTTGGGAATTCAAACCCGGGGAGCTGGTTGGAGATAAAGGGGACGAGATTGGCGTGAAGTGGGGTAGCAGCGGATCCTTGCTTCCGAGTGGCAGCATCGACGCAGTTGTTTTCCTGGAAGTGCAGGACGCGTAGGTGGAGAAGTTTGTCCAAGCGGTGGGGGTGATTGACGGGGTGAATCGAGATTTCTCCACTCAGACCCCCTACGTTTCACTCACGTTGCGGGTTCTCCGGAACGGGTTGGTGGTGAAACGGGAGTTGGAGGACGGGTTCCTGGAGATCTCCTCTAGCGAGTTCCAGATGAAGCGGGCTCCGGTTCTCGGGGACACTCTCTTCACCTTCTACGAGGAGGCCTGATGAGCGGTAGGATCGACGAGGCGGTAGGGGTGATCGATGGATCGAACTTAGATTTCTCCACTCCTGATCCCTACGTGGCGGGGACATTAGTTGTCTTCCTCAACGGTCGTCAACTAACGGCGGCTCGAGATAACGGGTGGGTCGAAGTTGACCCGGACGCCGGGACCTTCCGGATGAAGATCCCCCCAAAAGCGGCGCTCCCCGGGGTGGTGGAGGACGGAGGAGACACGCTCTTCGCCTACTACAGGACGGAGGAGAGCGTGGGTGGGGCGGACGGCGGGGTTCCCCTGATGACCGGCGCGGAATTGGTTAGACCTATAGCGGCGGGGGCGGTAGAGTTGAGACCCGAGATGATCAGCGCGGAGGAGGAGTAGACATGAGCGTAATTAAAGTATCCTTCACCGTGGCGAAGTTGAGCAACGTCCTCAGTCTTTTCGACGTGGTCAAGGTCTACCGCTCCACCACTGGGGTGGGGGGACCGTACTCTGAGATCACCACTCCGGCGACCCGGATCCCGCTGCTGGCGGGGCAGTCCGTCTACGTCTACGACGACGTGGCGGGGGATCCGGCCTACTACTACAAGACGAGCTACTACAACTCCGTCAACTTCCTGGAGAGTTCCCTCTCCGAGGCGATCCTGGGGAGTGCCTCCAACTATTACGTCTCGGTGGATGAGATCCGGGCGGAGGGGGTCCTGGTGTCGGTGGCGGACGACGCCCGGGTACTGAGCCTGATTAAGACCTGGCAGGCGTTCATCGAGCGGGTGACTCGGCAGTGGTTCGTTCCCCGGGCCGGAACCTGGGAGGTGGACGGGAGCGGCTCCACTCTGATGCAGCTCCCGGTTCCCATAGTCTCCGTCACCGCCCTCTACGTCAACTCCGATTTCGAGACCGCGCTTCCCGCGGACGAGTACGAGGTTTACAACGGGCGGGGGGAGGACGGGGGACGGGACGACCGGAAGAACCCGCGGATCAAGTTGGTCACTGGGGAGACCTCAATCTTCACCGGGACGGGACCTCTCCGGAACCGGCAGGTGGTCTTCGAGATCGGGGAGAAGAACCACCGGATCGTGGGGTCCTTCGGCTACGTGGAGGCGGACGGGACTACGCCGGAGCCCATCAAGTACGCGCTTCGAAAGCTGGTGGTTCGCTCCTCCACCCCAATGGCGGGTGTCAACGGAGGAGGAGCGGGTCCGGCGGGGCCGGTAATCGAGGAGGAGACGGATAGACACCGGAAGCGCTGGGCGGATCCCCTCGTGGGTTCCAAGGCGTTCTCCACCACGGGGGACCTGGAGTTGGACCAGATCCTGGCGCTCTACAAGTCCCCCTTCTCTATCAAGGCCCCGCGGACGATGTGGAGGCGACTCACCGGAGGGGCGGTACTCTGATGCTCCCCAATCTAATTCACCCAATCCCAATCAAGATCCAGCGGGTGAACCCCGGGGTAACGGTGATAGACCCGGTGGCGCGGGAGCCGGTCCGGCAGCTCTGGAAGGCGGGGCAGGGTCCGGGGACCGGAACGGTCACGGAGTTGGTGGCTCAGGTCAACTGGAACCAAGGGCACGTGGCGAAGCCGAAGTTCCACCCGGGGGGTCCGGAGGAGGAGAGCATGGGTTACATCCTCTTCCGGGTCTTCGACTTACTGACAGCGGGAGTAGCCACGGACAACGGGGACGGGACCGTGGAGGTCGGGATCGTTCGCGGGGACCGGATAGTCCAGATCGGGATCCGTCAGACGAACCTCTACGTTCTCTTCTTCCGGGACGTGGCGGGGTACCCGGACCAGGGAGGGACAACCCTCCTGGAGGCGGACTTCTCCGACCGTCAACCGAGTTCGGTTCCGGGGTAGCGCGGTGGGCTTCAAGCTGAGGTTCAACCGGGGGTGGGGGAAGTTCATCTCCTACTTCTCGGAGCGGCGGAGACGGGACCTCCTATACAGAGAAACTCAACGGAAAGTGAAGGAGCAGCTGGTCCTCCTCCGCCGGGACATTGTTCAGTACGTTCAAGACGAGCGGCACGGGGTGGAGAACTCCCCGTTAACCATCTTGACCAAGGGTAGCTCCAAGCCGCTGGTGGACCGGGGGGACCTCCGGCAGGGGATCAGCGAGGAGACGGCGGTCAAACCTCGGGGGGTGGACGGGGCGGTCGGGGTCCTCCGGAGCAAGCGGAGTTCGGACGGTCAGAAGCTCTGGAACGTGGCGGCGGCGCTCCACGAGGGGTACACGGTGAGGGTCACCCCTAAGGTTAGAGCGGCGGTCTTCGCGGAGATGCGGAAGCGCCGTGGGCGGAGGGTGGAGGTCCCTAGCAGTGGAGCGGCTGGTGCCTCAACTTGGAAAGTCAGGGGGAGACCGTTCATTCAAGTCCCGTTCGACGACGCGGAGGAACGCATTAAAATGGCCCTGGGGGACGGGGTCCGCCTTACGCTTATGAGGGAATGAGCTATGAGTCCCGCGTTATAACGGAGATCTGGTGGGAACCCGGGCAGGGGTTCGACCCGCGGACGGAGACCGTCTTCTCCGACGCCTCGAAGGTCCGTCTGGATCCGGCGGACTTCAAGCTGAAGCTGAAGCTCCAGTCAAATTCCCGCTACCCCGTAGACCCGAATCTCTCCGCGCGCTCCAAAACCTACAGACTCGCGGCGGTGAGGCAGCTCCTCATGCTGCAGTTGAACGCGGTCACCCCGGAGGATGAGGACGGAAACGCGGTCACCTCCGTGGGTCTCCGGCTTTACGACGGGACGGACGAGCGGTTCTGGGACGGGGGAGCCTGGTCTCCCGCGGGACCGGGGGACTGGAACACGGAGGCGGAGGTCAACCAGAACATCGCGGCGTTCGACGTCCTGACCTCCCGGGAGTTCGCGGTGGTCCTGAACCTCTCCACCTCGGACGATCGGTTCACGCCGGAGGTGGAGTCCGTCTTCGTTCTCTGGAGGGGTCCGGTGGATTGGACTCAGGATGTCCTCATAGACTCCCTGACCGCGACGGTACAGGAGGAGGCGGTTTATCCGGTGGACTTCGCGCTCCCGCCCCTGGAGGCGGACTCCTCCGTCCTGAACCTCTCCGCTTACCAGGTGGAGGCCAACCTCCAGGTCTCCGGCGCGGAGGCGGTCTTTGACTACGACTCCGACCCGAACCTCTTGAGCAACCTCTTCGCCTCCTACAACCCGGGGACCGGGGACGTAACTTTGAGTTCTCCTATATTGGCTGGAAACCGCCCTTATCTCAGGCTCTTGTGTAAAGCCAGCGTGGCGTGGGATACGAATCAGGACTTCCAGGAGGTGGGGAGACTCCCCCAGGTGGTGCTCCGGGACGCGGAGGCGATGACCTCATCTCCGTACCCGTCCAGATCCCGCTCCGCTATCTTGCGGAAGGATACGAATGAGGCGGTGGTAACCCCCGCCCCCTATCGGATGACGTACAACGTGACGATGGAAGTGAGAACGGACAGGAGCAGGGAGCAAGCGCGGGTGATGGACTCGCTGAGTACCCTCTTGTTTGCGGGACCCTCCTCTGAGGTCGGACCCTTTCTCCGGAGTCGCGCCACGGATCGAAGGTACCGCCTCTGGTTAACTCAGGAGTTCCGTGCGGAGGCCCCGGACCTGAAGATTGCGGACGTTCGTTCCTATCGTGCGGAGTTCCGACTCGTAGACGTTGCGCTGAATCTCAAACCGGCGGTGGATACCTTCGGGATCACCGCCTTCAAGGCAGGATTTTCCGCGGTATCCTCGCAGGCCGATGAAGCCGCTAAGTTGGCGAACGCTCCGGTGAAGCCCACCGAGGCGGAGGTCGTCGAGGTGAACTGAATCCCCAGAGGAGGAAGAGAATGACAGTTCGCAGATTCGGACCAGTACAGGGCGCTGGAGTGGCTTTGGAGGAAGAGCAGGGAGACCGCCAAATCATCCCCGCGCCGCTCGGGGTCACCCTCATGGTGGGGGAGTTTCCCAAGGGTCCGGTTGCCACTCCGGGGTTCCCCGCCGGGAAGATCGATTACAGGAAGCGTTACGGGAAGCGGAGGTTGGAGAACTCCGAAGCCCCGACCGCTGCTTTCGACTTCTACAAGCTGGGGCGTGGGACGGGGGAGTTGATCCCCTGGCGTGTGACCGCGGGGGACGAGGCGAAGGCTTGGATGTACCTCTACACCCGGCAGGGGAGCGCGGCGTCTCCTGCTTCCGGAAGGAAGATCCTGGGACGTCTCTTCGCCAAGAACGGTGGGATCTGGGGCGGGCAACGGGACGTCCACGTGGACGAGATCACCGGAGCCGGGGACCTGACGGAGACCTCCCTGGACACCGGGGACACGATGATCGAGAACGAGTGGGCGGGTGGGACCCTTCAGCTGAAGAAGGTCAGCACCAAGACCTACCGGATACTCGGGAATACCGCCGCCGGGGTAGTTCAGCTCGAGGCGGACCAGACGGTCCTCACTGACTGGAACGCCGGGGTCGGGACACCCGCGAACCGCTACGTCCTCTCCCGAGAGAACGTGGATCGCCTCGGGACGGACCAACACCTCGCGGTGGAGGTACGGGACGGGATCGAAAACCCCAGCACGGAGTTCGGGATCTACGTCTACGAGGACAACGCGCTGGTCAAGCGCTGGGAGAACCTGAACACAGATCCCACGAAGGCGAACTACTGGGAGAAGGTGATCAACGACGACAAGGGGAACTTCTGGGTGGAGGCGGAGGACGACTACGTGGGGGACAAGACGGTGGCGACGGTCCGTCCCGCCAACTTCTACGGGGTCTCCAAGACCCTGACCTCCTTGACTCTGACCCTCCCGGATCCGGACGTGACTATCGACTCCCCGGGGGCGGCGGATCCGACGGTGGCAATTGGTTCCCTCGGTTCCCTCGTCCTCTCCCAGGTGATCACCGGGACGGTGGAGAACGGCGGGGCGGACATCCGCTGGACCACTACCCTCGGTCCCCTGGAGGTGGTGCAGGCGGCTTTCACCGGGGTGGCGACGGACCTCGGGGAGGAACTCCTCTCCGTGACCGTGACCAACGGGGGAACCGCTCTCTCGGACGGGGACAAGATCGTCATCGACGTCAACGTCATGGTTCCGGACGAGGCGAAGGGTGGGAAGGTCTGGCCGGACAAGGTCAACGAGCCAAACCTCTCCTTCCCGATCGACAGCAACACCCGGACGAGCGTCTCAGTCCGGACCGGCGTGGACCTGACGGACGGCGGAAGCATCTCAGCCGGGGAGGAGTTCATGCTCCAGTACCGGCAGGAGTTCGGGGGCGGTCACAACGGATCCGCGGTCACGGACTCGGACTACCTGGCGGCGTTCGACGCGGTGACCTCCACCATCAACAAGCTCTTCGGGAAGAACAAGGGCCTGGTGAAGATGGCGGTCCCGGGGGTCACCTCCTCCGTAGTGGTGAAGGCGGGCTTGGAGTACGCCGCGGCGCGGAACTACCAGTTCGGTTACGAGATCCCGGCCTCCATCCTCGCGGAGGCGGAGGCGGTGGACCACGTCAACTCCACGATCGGTCGCTCGGACTACGGGTTCACCTACTTCCCGAGCTTCGGTTCGGTCCTGGACCCGGACGCAACTCCGGGGGCGACGGACGTCCCGCTGAAGCAGCAGACGCTCCTCGGGATGATCCTGGGGCGGCACGCCCTGACCGCCTACAACTTCGACGGGTATCACAAGGCCCCGGCGGACATCGAGACCACCCTCCCGGACGTCCTGGAGCTGACGACCGGGGACGAGGAGACGGCGGTCGCCCTGAACGAGGAGGTCCTGAACCCGCAGGGCTGCAACGTGGTGAAGTTCCGCCAGGGTGTGGTCATTGTCTTCGGGGATCGGACCACCTCCCCGACCGCGGAGTGGAAGTGGCTGCATCAGCGTTCCCAGATGAGCCACTACGAGAACCTCCTCCGGGAGAACTACGATTGGATCGTCTTCGCCATCAACGACCGGACCGCCTGGGAGCGGGTCGGTTCCTCGATCCGGGAGTACTTCTTCGCGGAGTGGGTGAAGGGCGCTCTTCGCGGGGAGACCTTCGAGAAGGCCTTCTCCCTGAAGATCGACGAGGAGAACAACACGGACGCGACGGCGGCGGCGGGGGACCTGAACGCGGAGATCCGCCTCAGACTCGCGGAGACCGTGGAGCGGTTCAAGATCGTGATCGGGAAGGCGGGCATCTTCGACAGCGTCGAGTAGGACTCGGCGGTTTTGTAACTCAACTAACCTTTTTCTAGGAGGACGTTATGAGCAGCGGAGTATCAAGGAACATCAGCGGGTCCTACGTGGGGACCGGTGTGGCGCAGAACATCGAACTCGACAAGGTGGGCTTCGAGCCCAAGCGGGTCCGGATCTACCGGATGGCGGCGGGCGCTTACGACGTCGCGGAGCACCTGAAGGGGATGGACGACGACTCCTTCCTCAAGACCAACGGCGCGGACGGCGTCCGCTCCCTGGTGGCGTCGGAGGGCGTGACCCTGCTGGATACCGGCTTCTCCGTGGGGACGGACGACTCGGTCAACAACGCGGGGGACACCTTCCGGTACTTCTGCGAGGAGTAAGCCCGGAGGATCTCGCGTAACCCGAACTGACCTCCGGTCAACCGGAGCTGGAAGGAGACGATTCCTATGAAGATGACCCTGTTGCCGGATCATATCCCGGTCAACGACTTCGAACTCATCGTTCCCGGTGGACCCCCCATCCTGAACTTCATCACGATGGACGGGTTCGAGAACGAGTTGGAGACCGTCGACCTCCCGGACCGGACAACCGCGAGCGGGGGGAACACGAAGCCAATTGAGTTTCCCGCCACGCACCCGAAGCATCACACCGCGGAGGACGTATTCCTCCACGCGTGGCATCAGCAGTCGGTTGCGGCTCTCCCGGGGTACAAGAAGGCCTGCACTCTGCTCATCCGTTCGGTCTCTGGGCTCAACGTCCGATCCTACAACCTGCTGGGGATGTACCCCTTCAAGTGGAAGATCGCGGACAAGGACAGTGAGAACGAGGGCGAGATGGACGTCACGGAGTGGACGTTCAAGGCGGACCTTCCCATCGCGCTCTAGCCGGAGGGCGCGGAAGCGCCGCCAACAGGCCGGGAACCACGGCACCTGGGGCGGGCGCGTACCCCCCGACTAGGTAAACCCTCACAAGGGCGAAGAGCCCACTTGGAGGAGTCAACTCAATGAGCAACGTAGAAGAGAAACTGGAACCCGGAGCGGACGCGGAGCGGCGCGTCCTGGACCCGATCCTAGGGGAGATCCCCCCGGACCTTTTGAAGCTGGACGCGGAGGAGGACGCGGAGGACGCGGAGAAGCTCCCCACTCTAGCGGAGGTGGGGAGGGTTCTTCCGATCGGGTTCGAGGACCAGAACGGGGAGCGCCACCGGGACTTTGAATTGGTGGAGTGGAACTGGGACCTGGAGGAGGCCCTCGGGGAACTGGCGGAGAACGAGTCAGAGATGCTCCTGAACCAGTACGTCTCGGAGCTGATCGGTCACGGGGTGAAGCGGATCGGGAGCGTGGACTTCTCCAAACTGAAGCGGAGTCAGCGCCGGACCCTGGTCCGGAACCTCTACTTCGCGGACGCCCTCTACCTCTACGTCTGGATCCGCATCGCCGCCCTGGGACACGGGCTCAAGTTCGAGCCCTTCAAGCACTGCCGGGGCAAGTACATCGAGCGCTACGTCGGGGACCTCCGGACCCTGGAGGTCCGGACGTTCGACGAGGGGGTTCCGACCCGGGAGGTGAAGCTGGAGCACGGGGTTCAGTACGCCGGGAAGCGGTTGACGGACTTCACGGTGGGGCCGATCCGCTGGGCGTTCATGGAGACGGACGACCCGGGACAGTTGACGAACCAGGCCAAGTACAAGAAGGCGGTCCTCCGTCAGGGAGTCGTGGGTTTGAAGGGCGCGCCGGAGGGTCCGGTCTACCTGACGCGGGAGCACCTCCGGAGTATGAAGCCGCGGGAGATCGACCGCCTCGTGGACGAGATCGACCAGTCCAACGGGGGTCTCGTGATGGAGGTCCGGGACAGATGCCCGCACTGCAAGAAGGAGTTTCGCCACCCGATCAACTGGAGACACGACGCTTTTTTCGCGCCGTCCTCCCACTGACCAGTAGGAACCAGCTCTGGGAGGAGGAGTTTGCGATAGTTCTCGGTTCGGAGGGGGCCTACTCCCCGGCGGACGTTCGGGAGATGACCCCGGAGAAGCGTATTTGGGTGCTACGGAGGATCGGGGACCTGGGGAAGAAGCGGAGGGAGGCGGCTAAGAAGAAGGGGTTCTAGAACCCCGGGAGGAGCGGTAGATGAAGAAGTTCGGGATCGCGGCGTACCTCTCCTTCGTGGACAAGGGAGCCACCGCGGCTATGGGCCGGGTAGGCCGTGCCGCGACCGTCCTCCAGAGTCGCTTTCGCGGGATAGGAACGGGGGTCTCCCAGGTCGGGACCGGGATGACCGGGTTGGCGATGACCCTGGCTCCCGCCGCCGCTGGACTCGGCCTAATGGCCAAGAAGGGGGCGGACTTCCAGCAGAGCGTGGCAAACCTCCGCGCCGTGACCCTGGACGTCACAAACAGCACCACCCCGGCGCTTCGGAGCCTGGCTAAGACGCTCGGGGCGACCACGGTCTTCTCCGCGACTCAGTCCGCGAACGCGATGACGGAGTTAGCGCGCGCCGGTCTGGACACCCAGCAGATCATGGGGGCGGTTCGGGGCACCCTGGACGCGGCAGCGGCGGAGGGGATCGACCTCGCGTCCGCGGCTCGGATGGTCTCCTCGAACATGAAGGCGTTCAACATGGACGCTTCGGAGGCCTCCAAGATCGCCGGGATGCTCGCGCTCGCCTCCGCCCGTACCAACACGAACATGACCCTGCTTCAGGAGTCCCTGAAGCTCGCCGCCCCCGCCGTGAAGGACTTGAAGATCCCGATGGCGGACACCGTGGCGCTCGTGGGGGCGATGGCGGACATCGGTCTGCGCGGGACGCTGGGAGCTACGGGGCTCCGGGCCGCGGTGGGTAAGCTCCTGAACCCCACGAAGGACGCCCGGAAGGCGATGTCCGCGATGGGGGTCTCCTTCGCGAAGGTCCAGGAGATGCTGGACCGGAAGGACTTGGCGGGGGTCTTCAAGATGGTGATGACCCAGCTCCGGGGGATCCCCAGCAACTCGAAGCGGGCGGCGCTGGCGGTGCGCCTCTTCGGGATCCGCGGTCGCTCGATGGTGGCGGCGATGGACCTCTCCGACACCGCGATGAAGCGGTTCAACGTCACGCTGGAGAAGCTCCGTAAGGAGACCGGGCAGACCGCGACGGACATGAAGAACATCCAGCTGAACACCCTCCGCGGTCAGGTGACGCTCCTCTCCTCCGCATTCGAGGGTCTCTCCATCGAGATCTTCGACGCCTTCTCCACGGAGATACGGAGCGGGGTTGAGTCGTTGGGAAGTGGGATCCAAAACGTGGCGCTGGCGTTGCGGGTTATGAGCGGGGAGAAGATAATCGACCCGGACGCGGCGAAGCGGGTCAAGGAGATGAGTCCGGTCTTCTTCGAGATTGCTAGGGGGATCAGGGAGGGACTTGGGGAGGTTAAGTCCGCGATCCGGAGCGTGGGGGAGTCCGTCGGGTGGTTGGGGGAGAAGTTCGGTCTAACCGGGGATGGGAGCGCGCAGAGCACGGCGCGGATAATCACCAAGGTGACCCTACTCGCGGCGGCGTTCGCTCCGGTGGCGCTGGCTATCGGTGGGGTGACCCGTCTCTTCGTCTCCCTAGGACAGGTGGCGGCGGGGACCGCGAAGATCGTGGGGAACACCTTGGCGCTCGCCGCGAAGGGGGCCGGGGGACTCCTTGGGGTTGTGGGGAAGCGGGTCCCGAAGCTGGGGGCGTTCCTCGGGAAGTTCGGCGGACTCCTCGGGAAGGCGGGGCGTTTGACAGAGCAGGTCACGGCGCAGCCGGTCCGCGTGGTGAACTTTGGGGAGATGGGAATGGGGACCGCGGCGGCGAAGGTCCTCCCGGGGACCTCCTCCGGGGCGCGGGAGCTGGAGTTGGCAGGGAGTAAGGTGAAGGGGGTCCTCTCCAGGTTCGGGACCGCGGTCAACGGGGTGACCTCCAAGCTGGGTCAGTTCGGACTCCTGGGGGCCGCGGCCGGGTTGGGGGTGGCGATCGGGACTCTGATAGACCGGATGACCGGGGCGTCCGATAAGATCTCGGACGCGGCGATGGAAGTCCGGAACTCCATCTCCAAGCCCGCTCAGGACGCCGCGAACTCGATGACTCGGACCCTGATAGCGGCGGAGTCCATCGAGAAGGCGGTGGCGTTGAGCAGGAGAGGGATCAAGACGGTGGGCGTAGCGGGGACCGACAAGCGGGTGGGGTTAGACCGGGCGGCGGTCCAGGCGCGTATCGTGGAGGGCTTTCGCCGGAACAACTTGACTCAGAAGCAGATAGCGCTGCAGCTCACGCGCCTCCAGCCATTCCTAGCGCGTCTACCCGCCGCTCCCACCGGGGTGAAGGTGAGCAAGCCGAAGGTGGCGCGGGACGCCATGATCGAGCGCGGGGGGCTGATCCCGGTCTCCGCCGGGGACGTGGTCCTGGACCGCGCCAGCCTGGCCAGGGCGGTCGTTTCCCAGATGAGGGGTGGCCTAGTACCCCGCGCCGTTTCGGAGGCCACCGCGGGCGGATCCGGGGCTCCTAGGGGGTCCGGGGGTGGGGAGACGGTGGTAGCGGTGCCGGTCTCCATAGACGGGCGGGAAGTGGCGCGCGCCGTCGCCCGGGTGAAGCTGGACGAGCTGGAGCGGAGCGGGGCGCAGATGAGGCCCGGGGATCGAACCAACCTGCTGGAGCGCGGCTTCGAGGGGGTGAAATGACCGCTGGAATCGGGGGGCACGGGAAGAACCAGAAGCTCTGGAGCCTCTGGGACCAGGACCGGGACGAGGTGATCTACGGTCAGTTCACGGCGGAGGGGGTCCAACGGTTTCTGGGGGCCAACATCGCGCAGTCCTCCACGATGAACTCCCAGTACCCGATCCTCCAGTGGGTCTCCGGGGACCTTGAGGAGATCTCCTTCGACGCCAGACTCTGGGCGAACGACGCGGGGGACTTCACGGTAGAGCAGCGTTTGGACCGCCTGGAGGATCTGATCCGCCGGAACTCGGACCTGGAGCGCCCGCCGGTCTGCACCTTTGGCTGGGGGGACGTTGCCTCCCTGGTCGTGGACTGCCTGGTTCGCTCAATGAGCGAGGGGTTCGACGAGGTGCGGGACGATGGGACCCTCCGCGGCGTCTCCATTCGGATCTCCCTCGCGCGGTACGAGGCGGTGGAGTTCTCCCCCACGGACTCCTCTCTCCCGGAGCGGATGACCCGGATCCGGCGCGCCCGGAAGGGGGACACCTACGAGCGGATCGCCCTCCTGGAGTACGGAGATCCGGAGCTGGGGGTCCTCCTCCGGCAGCTGAACCCCCGCCTCCCCGGGATGCCCCTCGCGGACCTGAACCCGAAGGACCCGGTCCACGTCTACCCGGAGGACTTCCTCCTGAGCAAGCCGATAGAGCCGGAGTTCCACGCGTTCAAGAGCGGGCCGGGGTACGAGGCGGCGGAGGAGCGGCGGCGGGAGATCTTCGACGCGCGGGGCGGGGACACCTACTCCACGATCTACCCGAGGAGCGGCTAGGATGACCTCCCTGGAGTTCGACAGGAAGGACTGGGAGGCGCTCCACGAGTTCATCTCGGCGGCGAACGAGGCCCGTTTGGTTATAAAGCGGGCGTGTGACAAGGGGAAGCAGCAGATCTCGACGAATCAGGAGGCGATCCAGAACCTCCTGAACCAGGACATCCCTCCCGCGGTCTGGCTCAAGCTCGGGGGGATCCTCTCAGACCGCTTGAAGGGGGACTAGGATGCGGAAGGTAAACGTCGATCACCTCGCTCCGCGCTACTTGATTCGAGTAGAGGGTACGAAGCTGAAGGCGGACGTTACCCAGTTCATCCGGGGGGTGGAGTACCACGAGGACGAGGACTCCGCCTCCCGAATCTCCCTGACCGTAGCAAACCCTCGGTTTCGATTCCTAGAGTCCAAGATCTTCGCGGAGGGGAACCGGGTGGACCTCTGGATGGGTTACGTGGGGAGACCGCTCCGTTTCCAGAACCGCGGGATCATCGTCCGCCCCAACCCTCTCTTCCCCCGCGGGGGAATGCCCGTCTTGAACGTGGTCGCCCACGACGTCTCCCGGAAGTTGATGGAACCCGGGGAGGGGGATAAGGGGAAGCTGTACCGGAAGAAGCGGGACTCGGATATTGCCTCTGAAATCTTCCGGGAGATCGAGGCGGCTCCCTTCGTTTACGAGACCCGGGCGATTCAAACCCGGGTTCGGAAGCGGGGAGTCTCGAAGTGGGAGTTCCTCCGCCGGTTGGCAAGGCTCCACAACTTCGTGGTCTTCACGCGCTACGACCCGACGCGGAACGTCACCTACGGGTTCTTCGGACCCCCGGATCAGGAGGACCAGCCGCGGAAGTACTCCTTCGTCTACGGGTCCGGGGAGCCGGACGCGACCTGCCTGGAGTTCTACCCGGACCTCTCTCTGGCGTCCCAGGAGACGGAGTTGACGCTGGTCTACACGGACCCGAAGAAGCGGAAGACCTACTCCCTCCAGTTGAAGGTCCGGGGGAAGACCGCGGAGGTGACCAAGTTCTCCGGGGTCTCCGGGACTCGGGAACTGAAGAAGGAGATCCGGAACGGGACGGAGGTCCAGTTGACCGTCTTCGGGCAGCGGGCGGAGGTCGTCCCGGGGAAGCGGTTCTCCTCCGTCCGGGAGGCCAAGCGTTGGGCCGCGGCGTGGTGGGCGCGCCGGGAGTCCGAGTTCGCCTTCGCCACCGGCACCGTTCTAGGGGAGGCGGACCTCCGCCGCGGACAGGTCCACGCGTTCAGAGGACTGGGGAATCGCCTCTCAGGGGACTGGCAGTTGACTAGCGTCACCCAGCGTCAAGACGGGCGAAGCCTCTTCGAGTCCTCCTTCTCCGCGCGGAAGGTGGTACTGGCCAGCGTGGTGGGGGCACCGGACTCCGTGAGCAACGTCCGGAGGGAGGAGGCGGCGCAGTGAAGCGGGAACTCCAGTTGGGTACGGTCTTGGACTCCGCGGATCCCTCCGCTCAGGGTGGGGCGCAGCTGCAGATAAACGAGATCCTGGACGGTGCGGCGCTGGACCTCCCGGACTTCGTCCCCGGACGCTACCCCTTCGCGGGGAACGGGGAGGGCTTCTACTACGCGCCCCAGAGAGGGGCGCTCCTGGAGGTGGAGGTCGAGGAGGACCCGGAGGACGCGGTGGAGGAGTTGTCCCCCCGCTGGGTCGGGATGCTCTACTCTGACGAGGACCAGATCCCGGCGGAGTTTCGGAGCGACCCGGTGAATCGCGGGGGAATCAAGTTTGGGGAGGAGGTCTTCCTCCAGGACAAGGTGAAGGCGTTGACGGCGCTCATCTCCGCGGCGCTCCGCCTAGGGGAGGAAGGTGCGACGGAGGCGGTGATGAGGGGGGACGCCTGGAACTCCGCTTGGGACACCTGGGTCTCCGCCCTGGATCAGTACCTTAGCGCGGAGGTCACGTGCGCCAACATAACGGCTACGAACTTCCAGGCCCTGGCGACGGCGTCCGCGGTCCCACCCCTAACGCCCCTCCAACCTCTCTTCCAGGCGTTGGCCACCGCTTGGACGAACTTCGGGGCGGCTATCCCGGGGTTCCAGACCGCGACCTCGACCCGGAAGGGACAGAAGCAGACGTGGCTCTCAACCAAGGTGAAGACGGAGTAGAGTATGGCTAGAGGGATGGCAATTCCGGTGAGAACGAATCGGCGGGGCGGAGCCTTCCTGATAGAGGCGTCCCGCTACCTCCGGCAGGTGGTCTTCTACGGATTGACCCCAAACTTGAATATGAACCCGTTCCAGGCCGGGGGTGGCGTGGAGATTGGGATCTCCGAGCGGGTGATCTTCTCCAACCTGACCCCAGTGGCGCGGAGTCTGGCGCGCCGGGGGATAGGTCGGTTCTTCGCCAGGTTGAGGGCGGAGGACATCGCCCGCCTCGTACCCGGTGCGGAGGGTCTCTCCTTCGAGGACGCGGACGGGGAGCTGATCGCAAACGTCCGGTACCTGGATCTCGAGGCGGACGAGGAGAACGTGGTGAGGACCAACATGATCGGGGCGTTGGGGGGAACCGCTCCGAACAACACCAACCTCTCGGAGGGTTAGCGGCATGAGCACGAGCACAATCGTCGTACCGGACTTCCAGTTCTCCGGTTTCTACTACGGGGAGATCGTCCGGAGGATCCGGATCTTCAACCGGATCAACGCGCCGGAGATCACCGCGGAGGTCCCGGAGGAACCGTTTATCCAGCTGGAGCGGACCTTCGGCTTGGTGGGGCACTACTGCAACGTCCTCCTGGACCTCGCGGCAAACGAGGTCCTCCTACCGACCGCAAAGCTTCAGGACTCCGTTCGTCTCCTTCTGGCGCTGATAGACTACCAAATCAAGGACTACGCTCCCGCCTCCGTGGAGCTTCTCCTGAAGTTGGCCCAGGTCCCGACTTCTTTAGTTCCTGTTCTAGAGGAGGACTCTCTCTTCGAGACGGAGCGGAACGATGACGGGGAGACCGTCCCCTTCGAGGTCGCGGACGCCGTCTCCGTGGGTCCCTCCAACGTCCTGGACGGGGTCTTCGGACTCCAGCTGGACCGGCAGGGTGCGGATGGCGCTACGGTAGTGGGAGACCCGACGGTCCTCCAGTCTGGAGCAATGGCGGTAACCGCCGCGGACCTGAACGCGGAACTGGAGTTGACGGGGAGCGTCCTGGGTAACAACGGGACGTTCAAGATTTCGGAGGTGATAACCACCGGGGCGACCTCTCGGATCCGTCTCTCCGCCACGTTGGGCGGGGAGGAGCCGCTCTTCCTCTTCGAGACCGGGTTGACCTGGAAGATCCGGAAGTTCACCGCAAACGGGGCTAGCGACGTGAACACCGGCGGGGTTCCGTACTTCACTCCCTGGACCGGGCGCGTAGCGGGGGACAAGCTCTATGTCGGCTCCAGCTGGGTGTTGTGGACCAAGTTGGAGTTGGCGTTCCGGACCCTCGGGGCTAACATGACCGGGGTCTGGGAGTACTACGACCCGGACCTCTCGGACGAGACCCCGGACTCCGTCTCAAATCAGGGCACGTACTTGAAGGTCCAGGTGGACGGACTCCTGGACCCGGACGGTGCTAGCCTGGACCGGAGCGGGGCGTTGGTTAAAGTGACCTACCTCCCAACCGGAGTGAGTGAGACCCTGGTCTCCTACTGGGATGGACCCGGGAACTACGTGGACACCTCCGCGTTCCTGGGTCAGAGCGGAACCCCGAGCACGGCTCTGGAGGACTACGCGGTGGGGACGGACTGGAATCCCCTGGAGGGTGCGACGGACGGGAGCGCGGACCTCTCCGCGGACGGGGACCTGGAGTACACTCTCCCGCAGACGCTGCTCTCGAACTGGAGCAAGGTGGAGGTGGAGGGAGTGGAAGGCTTTTACCTCCGCTTCCGGGTGATCTCCACCTCCGGAGCTGGGGATCCTGAGATAGACACTCTCTCCATCGCGGGCGGGGACCAGTACCTCCTGGAGGACGGGGTCCAGGGGGAGACGGTCTCCAGCGAACCGCTCTACTCCTCCACCGGGACAGCGAAGCAGGAGGTGGAACTTTCCACGACTCCGGGCCTCCGCGATTCCGTTCGGGTCTTCGTGGACGAGGGAGGCGGGGAGATCGAGTGGACGAACCTGACCGCGATCGGGGAGACCCTCCTGACCTCCGGGAGCAAGGACCGGCACTTCGCGGTGAAGCAGGACTCCACCGGGACCCTAACAGTGAGATTCGGGGACGGGACCCGGGGGAAGATCCCCCCGATCGGGGTGGAAAACGTCCGGTTCGAGTATCGGGTCAACGCGGTGACGGACGGGAACGTTGGGGCGGGGACAGTGGTGGTGAACTCCGGGGGAGCCGCGCTGGTCTCGGAGGTGACGAACCCTCGCCCCGCCTTTGGTTGGCGGGAGGCGGAGGGTGCCTCCCCGGAGTCCCTGGAGTTGGTCAAGGAAGCGGGTCCGGCTTCCCTCCGGACCGGGAACCGAGCGGTGAACCCGAGCGACTACGAGGACCTAGCGCTGGCCTTCACCGCCTCGAACGGAACCCGCCCGGTCGTTCGAGCTAAGGCAATCGAGGAGGGCTTCGGTCCGAAGACGATCAAGCTGGTGGTGGTGGGGACCAACGGAGTGGCGATCTCCGCCACCGTGAAGGCGGAGCTGGAGACCTACTTTAACGGGAACGAGGCGGAGGGGATCGAGGGAGTGGGGCAGAGCAACACGGAGGTGACGGTGGTCAACTTCACCCCGCGGTTGATCGTTCTCTCCATGACCGTAGAGGCCACCTCCGCCCTAACGGAGACCCTGGTCAAGACGAGGATGGCTACGCTCCTGAACCCCACCGCCGCGGAGGGGGGAACCTACGTCTGGAAGTTTGGGGGGAGAGCCCCGAACTCCAGGATAGCCTCGGAGGTCTTCAAGATCTCCCCGGGGAACGTCTTCGACGTGGACATCTCCCTCCCGTCCGCGGACGTCGAGTTGCTGGAGGACGAACTCCCGCTGCTGGACACCGCGGCTCTCAACGTAGCTATCTACCCCCCGAGCAACTAAGAGGTCCCTTCTATGCGCTTTGAACTCCTCCCCCTAGACCCCCCGGACGGTTCTCTCCTGGTTCGAAAGGACGCTTGGATCGCTCTTAGAGTTCTGGGGGATGACCCGAACCTTCGCATCGAGATCTCCCGCGGGGGGAAGTGGGAGAAGGTCTGGGCTCACGGGGCTCCGCAACCCGGTTACCCCACGTTTCGCCGGGAGGTCTCCCCGGGGGAGGTGGAGTTTCGGGTGAAACCGGCCCGGGAGTTCTCCGTCGGTAACCTGATCTCCGTTCGAGTTATCTCTAGAGAGGAGCGAGCGGGGTATGAGTTCGAGATCGGGGACCCCGCCAGCGTCCTGAACGTGGTTCAGACCGGAGCGGAGGAGGTCTCCCTGATCTTCTCCACGCCCCTGAAGTTGGAGGGTGCCGCCGCGAAGGCCCTCTGGGACCGGGACTCCTACCTCGTAGAGGGCAGCGTTTGTCTCTATCCCACGGAGGTCTCCGTGGTGAGTCCGACCCTGGTTAGACTCCGGATCTCCGAGATCCCGAACGGGGAAGTGTTCCGCCTCTCCGTTCGCGGGGAACTGGAGACCTGGGAGGGACTCCCGCTGAAGGGAGCCTCTCGATATTGGACCTCCAGGATGGAGTCCCCGCGGGTGGCTCGAGTGGAGATGCAGGATCCCTGGACTTTGGACGTCTTCTTCACCCGGGCAGTGGGAGCGCGGGCAACGGACCCGGAGATCTACAACTTCACAAACGGACTACAAGCGGAACGTGTTCAGAAGCTGGACTCCAACTCCGTTCGCATGAAGTTGAAGACCGCCACGTTGCCGGGCGTTCAGTACGTCCTCAGCGTCTCGTAGGAGGTAGAGATGGCGACTTTGGACCAACCCATAGACCCCTCCAGCGTCTCCTTTAGAGGGTTCTCCACCAGCAACGCGCCGGTCTTCCCGCACGACACCTACTCCTTCCTGATGGCGTCCCTCCGGGAGCAGGACGCGACGGAAGGAGAGGAACTACTCCTCCGCTGGCTTGCCTCAGAGCAGAGCGAGTTCGAGGACACCTACGCGCGGATAAAGACCCTCTTGACGTTTCCGGACCCGGAGATCTGTCCCGCGGAGGCTCTCCCCTATCTCCGCTGGATAGTGGGCCTGACCGCGAAACTGGACGGGGTGATAGGGGATATCTCGGAGGCGGACCTCCGACGACTGATCTCCGTAGCGGTCCGGATGTGGAAGTTGAAGGGAACGGAGAAGGGACTTGCAAACACGCTCCGAGCGCTGACCACGCGGACCGCGCGGATCCTCAACTGGTTCTTCTTCCGAATCATCCTCGGGGAGGCGGAGCTGGGACGCGCGGAACTCAGCGTGGATCCCTGGCTCCTGGACGAACTTGGGATGCAGACCTCTATCCTCCCGGACTCCGTGATCACGGGGGGTCCGTACCTCCGCGGGGACGTTCTCCCCTCCGCGGACACTCCCGCCTGGACTTACGTCAGCGAGGGGGAGTCGGAGGGAACTATCTTCGCGGTCTCCGGAGAGGCTCTATTTCAGTTTCAGAGCTTCGGAAACGCCTTTGGGGGTCGGTACTACCTAGACGCACCTTTGGACGCCTCCACGGCTGAAATAGGGGCCATCTGGACGGCATTGGATCTAACCGAGGTGGGGGGTCGTCCGTTCAGGCTCTTTCTGGAGGACGGTTCCCGTGGTTACGTCTTGAGCTGGTCAGATACGGAGGTGGCGCTGGAGAGCGTCTCCGGTTCCGTGATAGTGAGTCCGCGGAGTCGCGGGTTCTCCGTGGGTAACTCCTACCGGATGAGACTCTACAAGGACGGGGCGGGATCCGTTCGCGCCTCCGCGGACGGAGTGGACCTCTTCGGGGAGGTGTCCTCCGCACTCTTCCCGGTTAGTGTAAACTCTCGCTACGGATTTGGGTACCTGAACCTGGGGGAGAACCAAACCTGGACCGTTACTTGGGACGACGTGGGTCCCCTCCCGGAGTTGACTCTGAACCTGACCACGCTCTTGGGGGCAACGGAGGCGGTTCCCCACCGGATCCGTGTGAAGCACGTCCCGAGCAAGTCGGTCCGGACCGTCTACTCCTACTGGGACGGGTCCTCCAATCTCTGCCGCGTCTTAGACGCCTTCGGGAACGGAGCGCCGTTCACCGTCTCCCAGAACGACCTCCGGGTGGGGGTGGACCCGGACGAGTACGTCTCGGATGTTCGGATCGTGGACGACGGGACCGGGACTCTGGACCGGAACTTGATCGAGGGGATTATGTCCACGCTCCGGCCCTCCGGGGAGCGGTACTTCCTCCGCTACCTGGACTTCTCGGACGAGTTTCGACGGACCTTTGACTGGATTGCCGTTTCGGGGACGGCGGTTCCTAGTCTGGAAGAGGGACTCGTTACCCTGGGGGACCCCACTTTCGAGACCGTGATCAAGACGGACTACCCGAACGACGCGACGTGGGAGCAACCGCAACTGGTTGCGCAGTTCTCCCTAAAGGATCCCACTTCCTGGGGGGAGGTGAGGTTCAACTACCAGGACGAGTTCAACTTCTACGCGATGCGGTTGGACGCGGCGGGGAAACAAGTTCTTCTGGACCGGATGTTGGGAGGGGTCCGGACGAACCTCTCCACCGTGGGGATCCTGGTCTTCCACCCGGAGGTGAACTACTACCTCCACGTTCACGTGGAGAACTCCGTCACTCCCGGGACTTTGGTGATCAACTTTCACTTAGACGGGAACCTCCTAGGGACCGTGATCGACGCCGGAGGGAGTACCTCCGGGAAGTTGGCGGTCGCGGCCGGGATAGGGCAGGAACTGAAGTTAACTTTCTCGGAGATGTTCCAGCTTCCGCTGGACTCCGTTAGAATCGGACCACCTTAGCGAAGGGGACGAGATGAGCAACCGAACTTTCTTCGAGGACAAGCGATTCCTCCCGCAGCAGAGGATCAAGGACACTTTCTTCGACTACCTCCTGGACCGCTTCTTGGACCTCGCCTCCCGGGTCTGGGGCGGACAACGCGGGGTCTTCGGATCCCTGAACCTGGTCTCCGGGGGAAACGACAAGTTCTCCGTTCAGACCCTCCCGGCGGAACTGCTGGACGGGGACGGTAACATCCTGAGCCTGGACGGTGCGGACGGGACGGGGATCCAGTTTGAGAACCTGGCGGCGACGGACTACTACGTGGGGGCTCGTCACAACTTGATCCCCTCCGGGGTCCTCCGGAATCAGCGTAACAACGTGATCTTCTACGACACGGAGGAGGACCGGATCGGGGAGGTCGGGGACCCCACCTCCGTGACGGAGGTCGCCGGGACGCTGGAGATCGTGGTCGACTCCGTCTTCGAGGCGGGGGTCTCCCACGCCGGGAGGTTGGTTACGGTCTGGCTCCGGCGCGCGTTGACCACGGAGGAGTCCGTAGCGATCGAGCGGAACTTGACGGTGGTCTGGACCGGGGGCGTGAACAAGGTCGTTACCTCCGGTCTCCTGGGACAGGCCGGGGGGAGCGCCTCAACGGATCCTACGGACTACCAGGTCTTCGCTCAGGGGGTCACGGTCCGGAAGGCGGACCTCTCCCTCGTCTCCCCCTACGCGTACATCGGGAAAGTGACCGGCGGCGGCGCGGGGAACCCCCCGTCTGCCTTCTCCACCCTGGGACAGATTGACGTCTCGGACGGGATCAACCCGGATCTCCAGGAAGCGTACACCGCGGGGCGAGAGATCTCCCCCTCCGGAGCTTACGGGGGCGCGGTGAAGATCGCCTCCGCGGACTCCGGGGACGCCCTGAGTTCCCTCCTTCACCTGGACCGGAAGGGTGCCACGGAGACAAATCCCGTGGACCTAGCTCTCGTGATGGACGAGGACGGAACCGGGCAGTTGAACGTCTACCCCCTATCTCACTCGACGGTGCTGCAGCTGGACGAACCGGCTCAAGTCAATGGGGGTACGGACGGACGCCTGGATCTGACCCGCGGCGGTGTGAACGTAGGGACCGCTAAGGTCCGCCGGGACTGCGACCTAGTCCTCCTGACCGGGTTCGCCACCGCCGCTGTCAACGGGCTCTACAAGTTCGCGTCTCCCCCCAGCGGAGCAACGGTTTTCCTTACCCGCTGGGACGACGGAAGCGTGGCGGGTTACTGGAGCGGTGCCGGGGCGGAGGCGGGGAACGCGAGCTTCCTCCGCCTGGGAGTGGGGATCTCGAAGCGCCCGGAGGGAACCGGGACGGAACTCCAGCCCGGAAGACCTATGGTCGTAAACGGGTCGAACGAGACCGGAGACCCCGCCGCGGTCAAGCTCTACCCCAGGATGGGGTCCGCCGCGCTGGAGTGTTTCGAGGGAGACTCCGTAGTTCCCAGACTACAGGCGCTCCTTTCGAAGTTCGGGACGTTCGAGGGGAGAACTACCGGGAGTCCGGGGACCCCGGCGAACGAACTCTACCTCGCGGACCGCCTGGACAACACGGATTACATGCAGCTCGCGTACCTCGCCCTCTGCGGGGACTCCTCCACCGCGCCGTTCGCGGCGTTGCAGCCGGTTTTAAACTCCCCCTACCTCCTAGCGGAGGAGGACGTAACGCTGGCCGGGGACATCGTGACCTTCACGCGCGGGGGGAGTTTGGACCTGACCCAGAAAGACGGGCGGATCAACTCGGACCTGAACCTGCTCCTCCTGACGGACGCGGCGAACGAGGCGGACAACGGGCTCTACCTGATCGGATCACTGGCCAGTACCTTCATCGCGGCGGAGGACATGGACGGGAACACCTCGAGTTTCTTGGGGGCCTCCGCCAAGGCCAGGTTAGTGATCCCCAAGTTCCTCGTTGGGGGCTCTCAGGCGACGGGCGGGGGGAGCGGAAATTGGCTCCGCGGAAGCACGTTCGTCCTTCGGGATCCCTACACTCAGGGCGCGGCACCGCTCAGGATCTTCACGGAGAACCAGGGCGGCGTGGAGGTCTACGACGGGGGTAAGAGCAACGCAACCTCCTACGCGGCACCGCGGACGTTCTTTGTGCTGGATCCCACGGTGATCGGGAACGACAACGCGCACCCGATCAAACTCCACCGCGCGACGGTGGTCCGAGGCGGAGGGGCCGGAGGGGGAACGGAGGAGGACTTCCACCTTCGGGACGGCGTTCGGATCTACGACGCGGGCGGCGGCGTGGACACCCGGGATCCGGCCTTTGCCCTCGCGGTGGACGGGGGCTTCCCGGAGGATCTCCCGACCCTTCACACGAAGCCGGCCTTCGCGGCGGATACGGTCGGGGGCGTCTCCAGGGGTCACAACTTCCGGGACGACTTCATGTCCTACGACCCCACCACCGCTTGGACGAACGCTTGGCCGCAACCCCCACACTACTACACGTTCTTCGTGGGTGCCGGGACGATCACCCCGCGGGACATCTCGAACGGCGCGGGGTACGGGCACGGGTGCGTGGAGTTAGCCACCGGGACGAACGTCAGCGACGTTGCGGAGCTGGGGATCAACTCTATCTGCTGCAACCTGGACACCGCGAAGGACTTTCGTTGGTCCTTCCGCGGACGCTTGAAGGTGGGCAGCGTCACGAACATGACCTGCCGCTTCGGGTTCTACCGGGGAACCGGGAGTCAGAGGTACTACTTCGAGTGCAACAACGGGGTCTGGAGATTTGTCTACTGGAACGGAGCCGGGTACGTGGTCTCCGCGGAGAGCTGCAACGCCACGGTCGGGGAGTACCAGTGGTTTGACATTTACCTGTCGTCTAGCACGGTCGTATTCGTCGTGGAGCGGAAGGATCACGCCGCTGGGAGTTACATGAGCGGAGCTTACTCCATCCCCAACCTGGACGGTCAGGCCGGTGGGATCGGGGTGAACTGCTGGATCCAGACCCAGATCGCCGCGGCCTCCAAGTCTTGCGTCTTGGACTACTGGGAGGTCTTCGACACGGAGGTCTTGTACGGTAGGCTTGGAAACTCTCACAACCTGAACCACCCGTAGGAGGATTGGAATGCAAATAACCGTGGAGTGCGCGGAGTGCTCGAAGGAATTCGAGTTGACGATCCCCAGGGATCTCCCCGCTCAGATGAGGTTACGGAACGCAGGTACGCTCTCCGGGGTGACATGCTCTCATTGCGGGGGAGAGTTGGACTTGGAGACTCTGGATCTAAGCGAGACCGTCAACTCGAAGGCGAAGGAGAAGTCCCCCGCGAAGTCGAAGAAGTGCAAGAAGAAGGCTAGCGAGAGGCTGGCAACCCCTCCGGATCCGAACTTCGAGTACGGGGTGGGAGGTGCGAAATGAACGCCCCGGAACTGGATAGCAAGGTCACCGCAACGGAAGCGGACGGTTGGCTCGTGAAGTCCTTCGAGGTTCCGGCGGAAAGACCAGACCCGTCGGTCTTCAAGTTGAAGGGGGTTCCCCAGGTGGAGGGGTTGGACTTCACTCTGGAGGGGAACGTGGTAACCTGGCGGACCGCAATCTCCCCCTACGCGCGGGTGGAGATCTTCGACTCCGGGGACTCCCTGTCCTGGGGTTGGTCCGCGGTGGCTGGGGAAGACAGCTAACAACAGACCCCGGAGAGACCGGGGAGAAAGGTGGTTGGGATGAGAAAGTACCTGATCGCGGCGTTCTTCGCCGCCCTACTTGCGGTTGAGATTGGAGGAGTCTACTCGGACGCGTTCGCAGGCACGGACGCCGCGGTCTCGGGGGTGACCGCTCCCTCCACTGCCTCCGCGGAAGTGAAGCTCCTGGACTCCTCCGTCGAGGTGAAGAAGGCGGACGCGGGGACCACCGCGGGGAGTTCCAAAGATCCCCCGGTAGAGAAGAAGGTGGAGGGGACTCAGAGTTGGTGGCAGGCGTTACTCTACGACGTTGTCTTCAACTTTATCCTCCCTGTCTTCACCCCGGTGATCCTTGCCCTTCTGATGTGGCTACTTCGAAAGTGGGGTCTGAAGATTGAGTACGAACGCCTGGAGAAGGTGGCGGAGTTCGGCTCGAACTACGCGGAGCAGAAGGGAGCGGAGTGGCTGAAGGAGAAGGGAGCGAAAAGCCCCGGGGCGAAGAAGGAGGAGTGGGCCTGGGAGCTGGTGGAGTCCCTGGACAAGAAACTGAAGGGCTCCAAGAAGCTCCAGGCGCTGCTCATCTCCAAGATCCCCGGGGCGGAGGCCTCCGTCTCCGAGGCGGCGAGCTACAAACCGGACGCCGCGATAAGGGAGGAGTAGGGAGATGCCCTGGTGGGGTTGGTTGCTCCTGGGAGCCGGGGTCTCCCTCCTCTCCGTCTTGATCCTCTGGCTCATCCTGCGGAAGCGGGGAGGTGGGGAGGTGGACCGCGCCGCGCTGGCGGACGTGAAGTTTCGTCGCCTCCGGGAGGAGTTGGAGGCGGAGTCCGAGATGCGACGTAAGGCGGAGCGGATTGGAAGGGACCTCGAACTGGAGCTTCGCGGCGTTGCGGAGCGGAAGAAGAAGAGACTGGAGGAGGTAGATGAAGAGACTCGCAAGCGCTTTTCTGACCTTTCTGACGATCCTGACGCTCTCCTCTCCCGGGTGGACGAGATCCTCTCCGGAAAAACCGGAACCGGACCTCCGTAGGGTCAAGGTGGAGGTTGGAAAACCGGCACCCTTCTCCGGGATCCTCCTGACCCCGGCGGCGCTGGCGAAGGTGATCACGGAGTTGGAGCGGAAGACGGTAACCTGTCAAACGGAGAGGGACGCGGAGCGCGCGGAGGCGGAGGCGAAGCGGAACGCGGCGGAGCAGGTCTGCACCGCTCGAGTGGACGCGGAGAGGGCCAAGACCGCGGCGGTAGCAGGTGAGCGGGATGCCCAGCGGGTGATCTACGAGAAGGCCCTCTCCAAGTGCTCCGCCTCTCCGCCCTGGTACAAGAGCCGGTACCTGGCGTTTATCGCCGGTGCGGCGGTCGCGGGTGGGGTCTGCGCCGCCCGTTGAGACATCTGGGAAAGACCGCTAGGAGATGAGCCGCCCCTCCGCTATCCTCTAGGGGAAGAGAGGGATTTTTGTTGACCGGCTTGACTGGTGGTTCAGATGACGTCGTCTCTACTGAAAGGACTGCTGGAGACCGGAGCACCGTGGGGTATCCTCTGCGCGGTGCTCCTGGCGGCTGTGTTCGCGCTCTGGCGACGTTGCAACCTCGTTTCGGACAAACTGTACGCCCTCGGGTTGGCTCAGGTGGAGCACGATAAGGAGATCTGCTTCGTGATGGAGCGGATCCGCGAGGACGTGAGGGAGATCAGGAGGAACGAATGAGTAGCAATTCCACCGGGGGTAACGGAGTGGGACACAGTATCGGGAGCGTCCTCCTGCAGATGAAGGTCCTCCGCCCCCGGGAACTGGCCGCGATCCTCAAGATCCAGGAGAAGTTGAGTCCGGAGGAACTCCTCGGGGAGTTACTCGTCTCCCGGGGGTTCGTCACCCGGGAACAGTTGGAGACCGCTCTGGAGTCCCAGCGGGCGCTCCGCTCCGGGAAGCCTCACGTTAGGGCGCTGGCGGTGGCCAGGGTTGCGGAGATCTCCGGGGGGAGGGTCCAGCGGTTAATGCGACGAACCAGGGCGGAGTGCGAGGCGGCGCGTCGGAGGGTGACCGGGGAGGATCACCCCGCGGTCACCTCCCAGATGTTGGCGGTTGGGGAGGAGGACGGGAGATGAGCGGGGAGAAGCAGACGGACGGGCTGCAGAAGCTGAAGGCTCGAGCTATCAACGCCCTGATCTACCTCCTGATAGGGTCCCCCGGGGCCTACGCGGCTTACACGAACCAGGACCGGGCCACGGTGGAGATTGTCCGGAAGGTCAACGTGAAGCGCGCGGACGACATCGAAGGACTTCAGGACTGGACGCGGTCGAACAAGGACCTGATAGAGAAGCTAGCGAAGAGCCTGGAGGAGTTTCGCCGGGAAGTCGCGGAGGACCGCCGGGAGACGAACCGGATCCTCTTCCAGCTGGCGAACCGGAGTCGAAGCAAAAGCGGGAGGATCCTCCGGGAGGAGATCCGGGATCGCCGGGAGAAGCCGGAACCGGTCCCCAGGATCACGGCGCAGATCAAGTCGCAGCGGAGGAAGCTCCCCACCCTGAAGCGCCCCGCCAAGGCGCTAGCGGACCTCTGAGAAAAAATCGCTAGACGTCACCCCAAATTTGGAGTATGGTTCTCCGCGTAGATGGGAAACAGCCCGGGGCGGTCGAGACCTCCTCGGTAACGGAATCCCCGGGATGGTCTACTTGAGAACCCCGCTCTTCAAAAAGGGCGGGGTTTTCTTTTATCCGGAGTTAAGTCGAATGACTCATTTTGGGATAGATGAGGGCATGAAGACGCTCCCGATCACCGTAGACTCCCACCTGAGGCTGAAGACCCGGGACCTGAAGGCGGCGGGTCTCCGCCTCCGGGACCTCTTAGACGAGTTCGAGTACGACAACCCGGAGTACTGGAAGAAGAAGCGGATGGGCTTCTATACCGGGGACACCCCGCGGAAGCTCTCTCTTGTGGTCCGGAGGGGACCGGAGATCGCCCTCCCCCGCGGGGGCTGGGACCGCCTGAAGGACCTCCTTCCCCGGGACGTCTCCTTGGAGATCCGGGACGAGACGGTCTCCGGGACCTCCCTCGGGATGACCTACGCGGAGCCGGCGGACTGGACGCTGGACCCGGACCAACTCTCCGCGGCAAGAGCGGCGCTCCGCCGGAGGCAGGGGTTCCTGATCGGCCCCTGCTCCAGCGGGAAGACGGAGATCCTCCTCAAGTTCGCCTCGGACGCGGGGGAGCGGACGCTGGTGATCGTTCACACGGAGCGGATCCTCAAGGACTGGGCGGCGAAGGTCTCCGAGCGCTTCTTCGTCCCGGCGAAGGAGGTAGGTCTCCTCTACGGGAAGGCGAAGCGGGAGCGGACCCTGACGATCGGGATGGTCCGAACCGTCTTGAACCTGATCGAGAAGGACCCGGATTTTGTCCGGCGCTGGGGGACCGTGATCCTGGACGAGGCCCACCACGCCAGCGCCGCCACGTTCTCGGAGCTGATCAACTCCTTCCCCGCGCGGTACCGGATCGCGGCGACCGCGACCCCGAAGCGGAAGGACGGGAAGGAGGTCCTCACATTCGACGCGTTCGGATCCGTCTACGCGCGGAAGCAGCGGGGGACGGGCCGGAAGGTGGCCCCGAGGGTCCTCTTCGAGATCACGGACGCAGATCTGGACCGCTACGGGCGGATAATCCCGGTGGACGTGGTGGTGGTCCCCACGGAGTTCGACTTCGACCTGAACCACGCCCGGAGGATGGAGGCGGACGGGTGGGAGCAGCGGGCGAAGGGGAGCCAGATCCAGGCGGCGAAGGACTGGGCCAAGTCCCGGAAGTGGGAGGGACCTCTGAACACCTACGCGGACATGCTGGACGAGATGAGCCGGGACGCCCACCGGCAGGCGCGGATCCTGGAGTACCTCCTCCCGGAGGTCAGGGACGGGCAGACCTGCGTCCTTCTCGCGGACCGGCGGGAGTTCTGCCTGGACACCCAGGCGTGGCTGAAGCGCCGGAAGATCCCCTGCGGACGCCTGATGGGAGGGCGGAACTCGAAGGAGCAGGACCGGACCGCGAAGGGGCTCTCCGACGGGTCCCTCCTCTGCGCGGTGGGGACGACGGTGGCGGACGAGGGGATGGACATCGGGAGACTCTCCCGCGGCTTCGGTTGCACCCCCGCCGCCAAGAACCCGGGGAGGCTGACCCAACAGCTGGGGCGCTTCAAGCGCAAGTTCCCGGGGAAGACGGACGCGGTCTACTTCTACTTCTGGGACCGGAGCGTCCCGGACCTCCGGGGGCACGCCCGGGCTGTCTTCAACGCGGTGAAGGCCCCCCACCGGGTCTGGTTCTCGGAGCGACCGGGGGAGCGGGTCCCGATGACGCGGGAACTCCTTAGGAGGTTGGAAGATGAGCGATAGCAGACTGATCAACGCCCTGAACTACGAGCTGAAGCTCCCGGGGGAGAACCGGGTCGTAGACCACCTCTCCGCCCTGAAGCTCCGCGCCGCCGCCTTCTCCGCGGCGGTCCAGCTGCGGTTTGACAAAATCACCACCGCCGTGACGCTCCTGGACTTCGCGGTCCTCCTCCTCTCCCTGAACGAACCCCGGTACGGACCGGAGCGGGTGGTGGAGGCGTTCCAGGAGAGTGTTCAACGTCACTACAACTTGAAGGGAGTCGGAAGATGAGAACCGAGACAATGGGAACGGACGCGGCGAAGCTGGACAACTTCGCGGAGCTGAAGAGCGGGAACGTAGCGGGGGTCGGTACGTTGGGAAGGGACCTCGTAGTCTTCTTCCACGCCGGGAGCGCCTACCTATACCCGGAGGCGGCGGATCACTTCCCTCTACTGAAGCAGGCGGTCTCCCCCGGGGGGTACTTCTCCTCCAACGTTCGGAAGCTTAAGTACCGTAAGATCTGCGCCTTCTCCTCTTGCCTCGAAGCGGTGACCCCGCCGGATATCTACTGCCGGGGCTGTGAGAGGAGTATCTCCGAGGAGGGAGGGGAGGATGAGTAAACCGGACTTGAAGGTTCACTTCTCCCTAGGTGAGGTAGTTACCACGCTCCTGGAACTGGCGGATGATCAGGGGAGGATCCCGGAGGAATTTGAAGATAGATACCAAAAGCTAAGAGACGGTGGGACCGCGGACGGGGCTTGCGTCACCCTGGAGCAAGTTGCGGAAGACTGCCTCGCCCTGGGAATTACCTTCAAGGAGAAGAAGCGTCCCTCCCCCACCTTCTAGAAAACATCCAAGGCGGACCTTTCCCTACATCTGGGGTAAAACCCCCCGGTAGCGAAAATTAGCCCGGAAGCACCAAACCCCCACCAAGGAGACCGGAACATGTTTCCCATCTTCGAACTTCCCCTGGCGGTCGCCTGCTCGCGCCGCCTCCTCCCAATATCCAAACTCGTCTACGCCTCCCTCCACTCCTGGCAGTACCACCGGGAACCCGCGGACTTCGAGGAGATGGCGGACCGCGTGGCTATCTCGAAGCGGGAGTTCATCCAGACCCTGGAGTACCTGGAGGAGGAGGGTCTCCTGGAGTACACGACGGAGCCGGAGTGGTACAGTCTGATAGATCCCCCCTGGTTAGAGGAGGAGGCCGCGAGGCACAAGTGCCCGGAGTGGTTGACCGTACTGGATCCGGACGGAGACCTCCTCCCGGACGAGGAGGAGGAAGGGAAGGAGGCCGCGCTATGAACGCCAACTGCTACCTCTTCCTGAAGACCCCGCTCCCAATCCAGGCAACTAAGAAGATCTCCCGCGTCGAGAAGGACGTTTGGAGTGCCGTCTTCACCCTCCGGGAGATCAACAAGCGGAGGACCCCCACCGTAAAGAGAATAGCCGCGGTGGCAACTAACGGGGACCGGCGAAACGCGAAGCGGGCGCTCCTCAAGCTGGAGTCGCTTGGTCTCATCTCCGCCCGAAAGAAGAGAACCCCGGGCGGCTACGCCATGGACTACCGCAGCGAGTGGCCGGACTGGATCGAAGAGGAGGGACGGCGCTTCCTCCTGAAGGAGAAGAACCGATCTGCGGACGTGGAGGGGGAGGAGTACTTCGACGATAAGTACCCCGAGGATGTCCCAATTTCACCCGAAAATGAGGGAGAGGGGGTGCGTCATAGTGACGCAGGGGGGGTGGGTCAAGGTGACGCAGGGGGGGTGGGTCAAGAGACCCCCCCCTTTAAGACTATAGAGACTAAGGAAGAGATCTTAAAGCAAACGGGTGTCCCGTTTGCCGACGAAGAAGAAACCTGGGACGACCCGCCGGAGGACGATGAGGAAGAGGATCTGAACCCGGACGGGGACTCCAGGACCGGGAAAGAGCGCCTCGCAGCGGAGAGGGACCGCCGGAAGAAGGGGAGGAAGAAGAAGGTTCGGAAGGCCTCCGGGTCAGACCTCGCGGAGACTCCCTCGGAGCGGTGGGAGTTCCAGGTCCACCGCGGTAAACCCGTTCGTACTTGGGGCGGGATAGACATCATCGGATACTGGGTAAGTAGGTTTCGGGAGGTTTGGCGGAAGGAGGACCCAATGTTCTTTGTCTCCGGTGTGGACGCGGTCTACGTTCGGAGGTGCGCCAGGAACTCGAAGCTGTTCGTCAAGAATCACCTCGGGGGGGACAACCGGAGGGCGAAGGAGGCCATAGACGGGATCCTGGAACACGCCAATGAGCGGGGTAGGCCGGTCTCCCTGGCTTACTACTTCACTCCGAAGAGTGACTCCGCGCTCCGGGAGGTCCTCGGGGAGCGCGGGTTGAGTAGACCCCCGCGGGAGAAGACGCTCCGGGAGATGAACAACGAGAGCGGGAGCAAGGATCTGGACTACTGGCGGGAGGAGTCGGAGCGCTGCAGAAGGAAGCGGATGGCGAAGCGTAAGAGAGAAGAGGCGAAGAAGAGGGCCGCGGGGGAGAAGAGGGCCGCGAATGGGAACTGAGCGCAATCTGATCCGGGAGTTGAAGCTCCGCTGCGGGGTTCCTCGCGCCTTCGCGGAGTTGGAACTCTCTGAGATGGACTCCGGTGGGGACGAGAAGTACCGGGAGGACCTCCAGGAGTTCCAGAGGATAGCCCGGGAGCGGTTGGACACCGGGAAGTTCCTGGATGATCCCCTCTCCCTTTACGTCTCCGGCCCGTTCGGGACCGGGAAGACCCGGATCCTAACCGGGCTCCTGAAGCGCGCCTACCAGCACCTCGTTTCCCGTCGCCCGGGACTGATCGCGCCGCGGACCTCCCCGCTCTTCGTCCGCGCCGCGGACCTCGTTGAACTCCGGTTTCGGAGGTTCGAGGAGGAGGAGGAGATGGAACTTCTCCGGGAGCGGGTGAAGAGTTCCGTCTTCCTGGCGATAGACGACGTGGGGCGGCTTAACGACTTCCGCGGGGAGATGAACTACCTGGAGCGGGTCGTGGAGGACCGGGTGGAGGAGGGTCTCTCCGTCCTGATCTCCTCCAACCTCGGGGGGCCGGAGCTGAAGAAGAGCGCTCCTCGCTTCCTGGACTTTCTCTCCTTCTTCGACGTCTACTCGCTGACTTGCGCGTCCTGGAGGGGTAGATGAGCCTGACCCTGGACGTCAACGTCGAGAACGAGCAGGTCGTAATTGGGGCGCTGATTAACGACCCGGAGGCGTTCCGGGACGTCCTTCCGCGCCTGGACCCCGCCCTCTTCGCGGAGGAGAAGCACCGGGCGCTTGTCTCCGCCCTCCGGGAACTCCGGAAGCGTGGGGCGGGTTACGCGGCGGACACCGTGGTGGAACTGACCGGGGAGGAGGTGAAGTTCAAGTACCTCCGGGACCTGGAAGAGAACTTCGGGGCGCTCCCGAAGGAGAACCTGAAGGTCCACCTGGAGGTCCTCCGCTCCAGCTCCGCGAAGTACGCCGCCTCTGAAGCCTTCTTCGAACTCTATGGCGCGTTGGATGACGCCCACGCCCCGGCGGCGGAGGCGGAGGCCGCGGCGCTCTCCGTCCTCCGGAACCTTCGGGAGCGTACCTCCGGAGGAACGCGCCTTCGCGGGGGGAATAAGCTCTTCTCCGACTGGTACGGGAACCTTGCGGACCTAGCCGCGAAGAAGACCCAGAACTTCGTGGGGACTCAGTTCTCGGCGCTGGACGCCCACCTCTATGAGGGACTCCGTCCCTCCAAGGTGGTGGTCATAGCGGCGCGCCCCGGGATGGGGAAGTCCACCCTGTGCTCCAACCTGACCCTACGCCTGGAGCGGGTCGGTCTTAACGTCCTCTCCGTGCCGGTGGAGGCGGGGACGGAGAGCGTGGTTGAGCAGATGGCGTGCTGTAAGGCCAAGGTCTCCGCGGAGAAGGTGATCAAGACCCCGGACGAGCTGACGCCCGGGGAGTTGATGTCCCTCCAGCGCGCGGGGCGGAAGATCCTGAGCAGCGAGCGGATCCAGTTCGACGACGAGATGGCGAGTCTGGACGACCTGGAGATGGCGGTGGAGGGGCGGGACTTCGACGTCGTGATCCTGGACCTCTTTGAGTACCTCCTCCAGGGGGAGCTAGACTCCGCCTTCGTCACGGAGCAGCTCCGGAGGCTGAAGCGGCTCGCGAAGCGGCGGAACTTCTGTGCGGTGGTAGTCCAGCAGATCCGGAGGATTAAGCGGAAGAAGAACCCCCGCCCTCTCCTTGCGGAGCTGAAGAACTCCGGCGGCTACGAGGAGGTGGCGGACCTGGTGATCCTCCTCCACCGCGCCGCCTACTACAACCCGGAGACGTGTGAGGAGGACGTCCTGGAGATGAAGATCGCCAAGCAGCGGCGGGGACCCCAGAACGTGACGGTGGGGTTCAAGTTCCACCCGGATATCTGCCGGGTCGGGGCGCACACGAAGGACTACGATGGGTCGAGCTAGGGACCTGGAGCGGACCCAGCGGCTACTCCGACGCCTGGACCTGGAGGAGGTCCTAGAGGAGGGCCTCGGGATCGACGTCCTCTGGAGGAGCGGGGCGGACGCTTACGCGGAGTGTCCGGACCCGGAGCACGTGGACGAGAATCCGTCTTTCCACGTCTGCGTGGAGGACGTCGAGGACTCTTCCGGGCGCTCGATGCTGGGGTGGTTTAACTGCTGGAGTCACCCGGATCCGGACGGGATGCGGGGCTTCAACTTCCTAGACCTCGTTGCCAAGGTCCGGAACGACCTCTGGGGGGAGCGGGAGGACGGGCGGTTGAACTGGCCGAACGACGCGCAGCGGGCGGAGGCCGCGGCCTGGCTCCGGGAGGAGTTCCTGACCGGGGAGGAGCGGGAATCTCGGGCGGAGCTGGCGATGCGCCGCCGTCGGAGGGTCTCCGCGCCGGAGTGGCGGGAGCTGCTCTTCCCCCCGAACGTCCCTATTGATCGGGCGGAGCCACGCTTCCGGGAGTACTTGGAACGCCGGGAGATCCCGCTTCAGCGCGCCCGGGAGTTGGACGTCCGGGTCGTCTACCACGCCGGGGAGGCGCTGAAGGGAGCTATCTCCGGGACGGTCCCGGGGGTCCTCTTCCCCATCCCCTGGGAGGGGCGGGTCGTGAACTGGTTCCTCCGCGGGGTGAACAAGCGGCTGAAGTCCCGGGACAAGGGGCGGTACTGCCCGGGCCTCCCCCTCGGGAAGGGAGCCGGGGTCCTCTGGGCTCCGGACGGGCTCCCGCCGGACCGGCCGGTGGTCCTCGTGGAGGGTATCTTCGACGCGGAGCGGGTCCGGGCGTTACTCCGACGGGAGGGTCTGGAGCGCTCCGTCGCCGCCGTCCTCGGGGGGCGGCTCTACCCGGCCCAGGCGCAGCGCCTCCGGACGGTCCCGTACCTCATCCACTTAGCGGACGGGGACGACGGGGGGTTAACCTTGGGTAAGACTGTGGATGAACAGGTGGGGAGCTTCACCCGGGCGGAAGTTCGGCAGCTCCCGGAGGGTACGGACCCCGGGGACGCGCCTGAGGACGTCCTCCTGAGGTACCTGGAGCCCCCGCGGAGCCGACTCGAGTGCAGAGTTCGGTTCCGGCGGACCCGGAGGTTGAGATGAGAGAGGAACTGGAAGAACTGAAGCGGGAACCGGAGGAGGAGGACACCGCGCAGCGGAGACCGCGGCGGACGTTCGTCACCCTCCCGGAGGTGGCGGAGGCGAAGGGGATCTCCCGGGTCGCCGTCCTCTACGCGATCCGGAGCGGGAAGCTCCCGGCCACCCGGATCGAGGGGCGGCGGGAGTGGATGATCCACGTCGAGGACGCGCGGAAGTACCTCTCCCTCCCCGTCCGCTCCCGCGCCGCGGTCTAATCGTGGGCCTCTGGGAGTTCGTCAAGCGGCACCGTTGGACGTTCGTCGCCGCCGGGGGCGTCCTCCTCCTGGCGCTCTCGGGTGTGATCTACGCGCTCGCGGTTCGACCGGGGGACCTCGGGTTTTTGGAGCGGGACGGCGCGGAGCTGAGGTGGGACCGGGCGGACGTTCCGGTCCCCTGCTTCTACGCACCGGAGGTTCCGGAGGAGTTCCTTCAGGTCTACGATCGGGTCCGGGAGGAGACCACCCTCCCGGGGGGCGCGCTCCTCTCCCCCTGTATGCCCTGGAGGCTCGAGACGCGCCCGGAGAGCCCGCGGACGGGCTTCCTCTACCTCCGGACCCTCCCTCCTTCTTCGTGGCCCTACGGGGCGTCTGAGGGCGTCACGGAGCACGCCTACGATAAGAGGACCGGGCAGATCCTGGGGGCTACGGTCTCCGTCCGCGCGGACCTCGTCACGGACTTCCGCCTCCCCGTCCTCAGGCACGAGCTGGGGCATTCGTTAGGGCTAGCTCACGACCGGGAGCGGTCCTCTGTGATGCACGAGAATGTCTCCTGGAGGGGTGGGTTTGGGGATCGGGATCTCGAGGCGCTCCGGAAAGCCTACCTAGAGTAACTTTCTTTTAAGTAATTCCAAGAACTTAAAGCTAATAATTTATTTTATATCTGGATATTTTCTTACTATATATTAAGATATTAATATGAGCCAAGGAGATAAAAAGATGGATACCCTGCTTTTGAAGGTTAAGCTCTCTACCCTGATTTCTAACTACGGGACCGCCTCTTCTTGGACCTCCCTTAAGGGCGGTAGGCTAGACCGGATGGTCTCCGCCGTAGTTAAGAACTCTTCCGCCGCGGAGGAGCTTATCTCTCTGGACGTTAATGATAATCTCTCCGCTTGTTCCTGGTTAGACCGTTACGCCGGTATCCTCCGGAGGGTAGCTTAGTTATAGCTCTAGAAAGGGATTAGAAATGGATATCGAAAAGGCGTTGACCCCTTCTGAGACCTGGGACCTGTTGAAGGCCGGGAAGCTCTACATGGACTTCGAGGGCGACGTTCCCCTCCACGTTTGGAGCGTGGAGAACGACCGCTTCTTCCGTTACCCCGGGGAGCGGGTCTACGTCGAGAGCGAGGACGGGTGGAAGACCCTTTGGGTCAGGCAAAAGGTGAGGTCGATCTGCAGAGGTGCCAGCGGAGACGGGGTTGTCTTGAACTTCAAAAACCACAACGGAGCCTCCGGGTGGTACCCGTGGCAGAACGTGCGGCTCGAGGTGGGAAAGTGAAGTATATCGGGTATATACGCGTATCGACGCTAGACCAAGCCCGGACGGGCGTCTCCCTCGCGGACCAGGAGGAGAAGATCCGTCAGTACGTGGCGCTCGCGGACGGGGAACTCGTGGACGTTATCCAGGACGGGGGGCGGAGCGGGAAGGACCTCGACCGGGAAGGGGTCCAGGAGGCGTTCTCCCGGGTCCTGAACGGGGAGGCGGACGTCCTAGTGGTCTACGCCATCGACCGCCTCTCTCGTTCCGCTCTGGACCTCCTGCAGCTGGTCTCGAAGCTTAGGGACGGGAAGCGGGGGTTCGCTTCCGTCCGGGAGCAGATGGACTCAACTACGCCCCACGGACGGTTCACGATGACGATCCTCGCGGCGGTCGCGGAGATGGAGCGGGAGATGATTCGCTCCCGCTGCCGCGACGCCTCCGCGCGCTGCGTTCGGGACGGGCGGGTCTGGGGGAAGGTCCCCTTCGGCTACCAGAGGGACCGGGGTGGGAAGCGCCTGATCGAGGACCCCGTCGAGATGGAGGTCCTCCGCGGGATCCTGTCTCTCCGGGACGCGGGGTACAGCTACGCGAAGATCGCCGCCCACCTGAACCGTCGCGGTCGGGGACCGAAGATCGGCGCGCGCTGGTACCCCTCCTCCGTTCGCTCCGTCGTACTGACCCACCAAAAGTACCGCGAGGTTCGTAGCTTACGAGAGGGTTGAGATTTACCCTTTACAGGAGTTAAAAAAGGAGATTTAATCGCCGGTCTGACCAACCGAGGAGGTCTCACCAAAATGGATAGTCGAGAGCTGGCCCTTCGGGCCTACCGTTCCAATCCCTCCAATTCCACCTTCCGGCGCGTCGAGTCGGAGTACCGCGGCTGGCTGACGACGGTTTCCGGAAGCGTCCTCCGGAGGTACCCAGGTTTGACCGGGGTCCGGGAGGACGTCTTGAACGAGGGCCTCCTGGCCCTCTCCCGGAGCGTCAGGCGGTTTCTCTGGTTCTGCGGGCGCTGCGGAGCGCCGTTCCTCGAGTTCTCGGACCTCCGCGCTCACGCCGCGGCGGAGCACCGCGTCCGCGGGGAGGTGGAGCTGGTCTCCCTCCGGAAGTTCGCGGAGCAGTCCGCCGGGTACGCCATGAAGCGGACCGCGCTCCGGCTCTACCGTCCGGAGGTCCCCAGCGAGTTCTCGGAGCAGGTCCCGGACGAGCGCTGGAGCCGGGACGTCCTAGACGTGGAGCTGCTGGTCCGGCGCGCGGAGCTTCGGATGAGCCGGGACGCCCTCCACCTCCTCCACCGCGTTCTGGGGACGCCGGAGCCGGATCCCCTCGCCCCGGAGGAGCCGGGTCTCCCGGAGCTGAGGGACCTCCTCCGGGACCTCCCTCAGGCTCATCTTGGTTATGAGTCCCCGAAGGAGGCGACATGTCGGTACCGGAACTAGAGGGACCTCGTTTCAAGCAACTGAACCTGAGCACGCTGCGGAAGACGTCCGCGGAGGTCCTGGGCTTCGAGCCCCAGGGTCGGAAGATCCGGGAGGCTCACGCGGAGGTGATGGCGGAGCTGGACCGCCGGAGGCACGAACTCCCCTACGTCTGCGGGCGGTGCAACTCCTCCTTGGACGGGGAGATGAGCAAGTGCTGGGCCTGCGGGTCCGTGATCCAGGACGAGGCGGAGGACGCGCCGCGGATGACCACTGAGGAGGTCGAGAGTCGCGCCGGGAAGCTGGGGATTGACCCTGGGGAGAAGGGGGAGGAGGAACTCCGCGCGGAGGTGGAGGCGGCGGAGAAGCGGAAGCGGAACCGCCGCGGGGACCTCGGGGGGATGGAGGCGGAGCGCCTGAACGAGCAGTTGACGGAGGCGATGGGGGACGGTTGGCGGAAGGATAGGACAAAGTTGTATATTTCCTATTTTGATCCAAGTGGTCAGAAGAGAATCGGAGTCTACAATCGTGGGCTTCAAGTACAATTTTCCGTCAATGATGGAGTTTTGGATCACTTCGAAAATTTGGAATTTTTGGACAAGGATGCACGACGCAGACGGCACACGGGGCGGACTAACTATATCTATGTTGGGGACGTCTCCCGCGAGGCCTTAGAGGTCGCTCTCTTCGTTCTACGCAAGTACAGCTGACGGGGCTTCTGATGAAGCCTGAAGAGACGCTCGTCCTCGGGGCCGGTCCCGTGGGCTTGATTGCGGCGGAGATCCTGGGGGCGCGCTACGTGGTGGGGAAGGATCCCGGGGGTTCCAAGACCCTTCGCAACCTGGCTCCAACCTACCTCTGGTGGACCCCCTCTGTGGAGCGCTTCCTCCTGGATCTTGGGCTGAATTGGGGATCTCGCTGGGTTAAGTTTGGGTGGCTTTGCTCGGGTGAGGTTAGGGACGCCCCCTCCGAGGCGGACTTGAAGAGCTATTACCGGCGTAGCCGCGGGGGCGTCTCCGGGAAAGTACCCTCCTCCGTGGCCTCCTCCGGGAAGCCGGGGGAGATCGAGGTCTCCAGCGTTCCCCTGGAGCAGATAATCGACCTTCTCTTGGAGAGGAACCTGATTTACGAGATGGAGGTGGAGTCTATCTTCCACTTGGGAACGGTGATCCGGTTCAATCAATCCCCGACGGTGGAGTTCCCCGCTACTACGTTGGTCAACACGCTCCCGAGGTCGGTCTTCTGTGAGATGATATTCCCGAAGATGGAGTTCCCACCGGAGGCAAAGGCGGGTTGGAAGACCTTCGTAAGTGGGGACGCCTACACTAGTGCGTTGGACCGGGTATGGGAGGAGCGGGAGCTTGACTTCCTCTACGTAGCGGACGAATCGCTCCCGTTCGAGCGCGTGAAGTTCCTGCATGATTCCTGGAAGAACGAGAGGTTCGTCTACGAGTTCAACGCGGTGTCAGTCCCGCCGGAATTCCTGGATCTGGTCCATGGGAAGCAGGTTTACTCCGCGCCGCTGCAGATCTCGGAGGTCTCCACCCGTCCCAGGGTGGAGGAGTTGGGGGGTAGGGTCCGGAACGTCGGGCGGTTGGCGCGGTGGGATCACTCTATCCGCCTTCACGACGTGATAGAGGAACTCTATCGCTGGAGGGATGTACGATGAAGGACGCGTTGGAGGAGATCTTCGAGACCCAGACCGCGTTCAACCGGAGGTTCTTCGCGGATCGTGGCTTGGACCTGGCGGAACTCTCCGGAGCGGACCGGGCGCAGTGGACGAAGCAATTCGTCCTCCACGTGGAGGGGGAGCTTCACGAGCTACTCCGGGAGACGAACTGGAAGATGCATCGCCTGGAGGGGAAGCGGGTCAACCGGGGGAACGTTCTGGAGGAGTGGACGGACTGCTTCAAGTTCCTGCTCGGGCTCGCCAACGTCTGGGGGTTCTCCGCCTCCGAGGTCCTGGAGGAGTTCCGCCGGAAGTCCCGGGTGGTGGACTACCGTTACGGGATGGAGCAGCGTCTCCGGGCGATCTCTCCGGGGAGTCCGGTGGTGGCGGTGGACATCGACGGGGTTCTGAACGACTACCCAGGTTGCTTCCTCCGCTGGGTTTCCCCCCCAGCTGAAGAACCGTTCGAGACGCTTGCGGCGCTCCGGGAGAAGGTGGGTCCCAAGCGGTACCGGGAGATCAAGGACGAGTACCGGAAGAGCGGGGCGAAGCGGGAGCAGGGGGTTCGACCCGGTGCGCGGGAGATGCTCAACGGACTCCGCGCCGCCGGTTACTCCGTGGTCCTACTATCCAAGCGTCCCTACTGGCGGTTCTACCGGATCTACGCGGATACGCTGGAGTGGCTGGAGCGGAACGGGCTCCGCTGCGACGCGGTCCTCTTCCACCGGGAGAAGCACCGGAAGATCCTGGAGGACTTCCCTAACCTTATCGCGATGGTGGAGGACGACCCCGCGGTGGCGCGGGAGATCCTCTCCATCGGGGTGGAGGTCTTCTTGGTAGAGGGGGAGCTGAACGTAGGGGCGGAGGTACCCGGGGCAAACAGAATTTCCAACGTCGCGGACGTCGTGACGGAACTGGAGGAGATTGGGTATGAGTCACGATAGAGTAGAGGAGATCCGGAAGTTGCGACGCCTGATGGGAACCGCTCCAGAGGCGGAGCCTGAGTTCGAGACGAAGTTCTACCGCGGGGTAGAGGGGATCCGCGTGAAGCTGGTAGATGGACCTCGGAACCCCTACCGGGCGATGTACGCGATGGGGGTCTCTACCTGGGGGCATATTCACTCTTTAGCTACTGACCGTTGGGAGGATACACCGCCGGAGGCCCGGGAGGCGGTAGTCCGGGCGGTCCTAGGGTTTAACGCCCTCCCGCTAGCGATGGAGGCCCCGAAGTTTACGTTCGAGGTCTATAACCTTACGCGGTGGAGCTTCGATCAGATCGCCCGCGCGCGGATCGGGGCGGTCTTCGCTTCCCTCGGGACGCGGGATAACAACCATTTGGGGATCCCCTTCCGGATGCACGAGGCGACTTGGAGGAACGAGTCGAAGCGAGGTCTCTTTGTGGGCAACGCCAAGAACGCCAAGGACGCGTACCGGACGTTGGTGGAGAGTGGGAGGGGGAGTTGGCAGGAGGCGCGGACGTTCCTCCCGATCTCGGTGGTCCATCGCTTCACGATGTCGATCAACTTCCTTGCCCTCCGGGGGATGTGCGCCCGGAGGATGACCTTCTCGGAGGCGGAGGACACTGTTGCGGTGGCGTGGCTCCTTCGAGACCGTTTGATGAAGGCGGACGCCTACCCGCTTCTCGCCGCCCATCTTCGACCCGCTTGTGACGGCGCGGGGACCTGCCGGTATCACAAGGCTCACACGATTTCAGAGGCCTTTGGGTGTCTTTTCAAGAGCTGTGGTCGACACCCGGTGAAGAGCGCCCCCGGGAACCCGGATTTCGATTACGAGTATGCGGACTTTAACGTCAGTTGTTCGGACCGAAAGACGATTCAGGATCAGCTGCAGATTTCGATCCCGGAGCGGACCATGGATCCTGACAAGGTGGAACTTACTTCCCGCGACCGTTTCCTCTTAGGATTTCAGGCTCAGAATGAGGAGGAGTTTGAAGATTGGAGGTGGTACGCGCAGGCGGAGAGAGGGGTGGATGCAAACCCGTTCCCCCTCCCGGATTCCGGGGCTGCAGTTGAACCGGTGGACCTCCCGTGATCCGCGCGCTGGAGGGGGTGAACTTCGTCGGGAAAAGTACGGCTACTAATCTTCTCTCTGTGGAGTTTGGTTTTCCTGTTTATTCGGATCCTGGAAGGCATGGATTGTTTGAAGATTGGTTAGTTCCGTTTTCTCCGCGTGAATGGCAGGTTCAAGGGACTCAAAATGCATTAGCTAGTACAGTGTTTTCCAACTGGGTAGACGTAATTTTGGATCGCTGGATCCTCTCGAATTTGGTTCACGATGAGGAGCGGGGATTGAAAATCCCGGACCGCGTTATCTGGAAAATTTTGGAGTTGACTGATAATGCGAGGGTGTACCTCCTACATGCGGATCTTTCGGTGGTGTTGGAGCGAGCGGAGGAGCGTGGTGTGGTAGTAACTGATTCGCTCCGGGATACGATATTCAAGCGGGCAGAAGCCTTTCTTCGTTGGGCCACCGTTTTGGATTCTTACTATGGGGTCGAAGTTTATCTCGTTAACGCAAACTGGAGTAGTGGAGAGGTTTTCGATGCGATATATCGTAACTGGTAGCAGTGGGATGCTGGGTCATGTCTTGGACGAGACCCTTCGGTCCCTGGGTCACGAGCGGTTGATCCCGAGCGGTCGGAACTGGAAGAGCCCTTCCACCGGGGAGATAGAGCCGGACTTCCGGGACCCTGTATATCTTCGTTGGCTGGAGGGGGCGAACGTGGACGTCTTCTTCCACGCCGGGGCGTTGGTGGGGACGACGCGATGTGAGGCGCACGCGGAGGATGCCTGGAGCTGCAACGTCGAGGCGGTCCGGAGGATCGCGGATATCCTCTCCCGGCGACGGATCTACACCGTCTTCTACGCCACTGCTGCGGAGATGGAGCCGGGGGAGTATGGGTTGGACCGGCCTATCGACGTGGGACGGACCCCCCGGAACCCGCTTACCCGTTACGGGATTACGAAGTTGGCGGGGCGGGAGTTGATGGAGGTCCTTTTCCGGGAGCGTGGTGTGGAGGAACTCCTTCTCCAGGTCTATCCTAGCTTTGGCTTCGGAGGGGCGCGGGACGGGAACTCCTGTGTGGCCGACCTTCTGAAGTGTGCCCTCGGGGTTTATGACCGCAGACCCTTCCTCCCGCTCGCCCCGGAGAACATCAAGGAGGTCACACCGCACTCCTACATCGCGGAACTTTCCGTCCGCGCCGCGGAGCGACGTCTCTCTGGGAAGATTCCTATCGCGTCTGGGGTCTGGACCCGTTACGCGGAGATCGTGGAGATGGTCGAGGATGTCACCGGGGAGAAGTTGGACCCGGAGTGGCGTGCGGACCTGGACTACAAGGGGGACTTCTTACATGTACGGGAGGACGTCTTCTCCTTGGCAGAGGATCTGGGGGTTCCGGTCCTGACGCGGGTGGAGATCAAAGCGGCTCTCGTGGATGAGATGAACGGGATCCTGAACGCGGAGGGTGCCGGGGTGATGGCGAATCACGAGTGGCGGTTCGCGGAGAAGCTTGTGGAGGCGTTCCCGGGTTGGGAGGGACGTAGATGATTAGATATTTGAATAAATTAGTTGAAGTATTGACTAATTTGGATAACGAAGAGCGTATTGAGGCTTTGAATTTGGTAAAGACGGAGCTTCATAAAATTTCTCCTTTCAAGGCGGAGCCTGTGGATTGTGTGCTTTGGGAGCGTACTTCTCGTGTAATTGCTAACGATTACAATCCTAATGCTGTTGCTCCTCCGGAAATGGAGTTACTTCGGATTTCGATAGAGTCGGATGGATTCACCCAACCTGTTGTGACGGATTTCAGTGACGAGTCTGAGGTGTTTGTGGTGGTGGATGGATTTCACCGTAATCGAGTGGCTCGAGAGTGTGAATCTGTGGTGGATAAGTTGGGTGGTTACCTTCCGATAGTTCAGATACGTGCTGATCAGAAGGGGCGTTCAGATAGAATTGCTTCGACGATTCGTCACAATCGCGCAAGGGGTAAGCATCAAATCGCAAAGATGTCTGATATTGTGATTGAATTGAAGCGGAGAAATTGGTCTGACAAGAAGATAGGTCGTGAACTTGGGATGGATCCTGATGAGGTGTTGCGATTGGCTCAGATTACTGGGTTAGCAGAAGCGTTTCGGGACAAGGAGTTCACTCGGGCCTGGGAGGCAGATTTGAAGTTGGATGACGAGTTGATCGAGGGATTGGTCGAAGAGGTCGACTTGGATGAGTAGGTTGGAAACGATAGATTTTGAGAGAGTTCAACCTGGTAGAGTTTACTTTCATTACTTGGATTTGGAGGAGTATCACGCCGGGTTTTGGAAGTCTGTTTACAATCGGGATATTAAGGCGCGCTTGACTGCTACTTCGGTTAAGATTTTGCGGGATCGGGATATTTTTAGTGGTGCAGTTCAACGTGTGATAAAGGAGTGGCCAAACTCTTGTCTAGCGGAATTTACTGCTCCTGGAAATCACAGGGCTTGGTTGGGTCAGGCTGCGTGCTGTCTCGTTGCTGGTGTTCCGGAGAACCTGACTCGGTTAGCGTGGTGGAAGTTAACTGAGGTCCAAAGAATCGCCGCTAACGATATTGCGGAGATTGCTATTCGAGATTGGAGGATAAGACGTGTTGAAACGAAGACTTGAGATCAACGTCTTGGAGGCAGCTCGGGAACGGATAGCGCGGGTTTTCGACGATTTTGAGAGAATTTATGTGGCGTTTAGTGGGGGTAAGGACTCAACTGTGATGATGCACTTGGCGTGTGAAGAGGCACGCCGTCGGGAGTGTAGAGTTGGGATCTTAATGGTGGATTTGGAAGGTTACTTTGAAATCACGGTGAAACACTGCGTTGAAATGTTTGAAATGTACGCGGATGTGATAGAGCCGTTTTGGATTTGTCTTCCGATTCACCTTCGTAATGCAGTGAGTGTGTTTGAGCCGTTTTGGGTTTGTTGGGATCCTAAAGCAGAAGGGGCTTGGGTTCGACGACCTCCAAAGGAAGCGATTGTTGATTCAGGGTACTTTCCTTTTTTCCGTGAAGGTATGGAGTTTGAGGAATTTGTGCCGCTATTTGGGGATTGGTACGCAGATGGGAAGCGGTGTGCGTGTCTTGTGGGTATCCGCACGGACGAGAGTTTGAATCGCTTTCGAACAATTGCGATTTCCCAAAAGGAGAGATTTGAGGGTCTTTCTTGGACGACGAAGATCACCAAGGATCTCTATAACGTATACCCTATTTACGATTGGTCTGTTGAAGATATTTGGGTATATCACGCGAAGTTTGGAGATAAGCCTCACAATCGGCTGTACGATTTGATGCACCAAGCGGGTATGACGCCTTCCCAGATGCGAATTTGTCAACCTTATGGAGACGATCAAAGGCGTAACTTGTGGCTATTTCACATTATCGAACCTAAGACTTGGGCCAGGATTGTTGCACGTGTGAATGGTGCTAATGGGGGAGCACTTTATATTCAGGAGTGGGGAAATATTAATGGTTATCGAAAGATAACTAAACCTGTTGGGCATACTTGGAGAAGTTTCTCAGAACTCCTCGTGGCTTCGATGCCAGAAAAGTCAAAGATTCACTATCGTAACAAGATCCTTCTTTTTGAAAAGTGGTGGACAGAGCGTGGTTACCCTGAAGGGATTCCTGATGAGGCGGATCCACGAATGGAGGCTAATCGCAAAGCTCCAAGTTGGCGGAGAGTATGTAAATCGTTACTTAGAAACGATTATTGGTGTAAGGGACTTGGATTTAGTCAGCAGAAGAGTGCTGCCTACAAGGCTTACTTGGAGTTGATGAAGCGGCGGAAGAAATCTTGGGGTGTCAGTGATGTTAAGTTGGGGTTTGTATGAGAAGTCCACGTGTTAAGAGACTTCAAGAGAACGGGTTTCGATCTGGAGCTTCTCTTGTAGCTGATGCGGACACTCAGGCGTTTGCGGAGGATCAAGTAGAGCACCGCGCGCAGTACCAGCAGACCGCTGCGTCCGTGGAGGAGGTCAAGGACAAGCGGAGCGTTGAGGACCTCCAGGACGCTACGGACTTCGACGACTTGAAGAAGGCGGCTTGGACCTTCAATCCGGGGACGGAGTACTACCACGGGTGGTCGGAGGGAAACGACATAATCTTACTTCGGAGGGATCCGGAGACGGGGCGGCGGATCCGGGAGATTCACCCGTTTGAGTGGTACTTCTACGTCACTCGGGAGGACTATGAGAGTGTACCCAAGGATTCCTGGGATTGGCTCTGTAGTTGTGGAACGCTCGCGGAGAAGGTGGTTCCGGACGAGAACTATCCTGATTTGTACTATCGGGTTTACGTAAAGAACCCTGTTCCGAAGTTGGATAAGAAGAGGATCTTTTCGAATGTCGGAGATCCGGATCGTGGTGCGAATTGGGCGATTCCTTTCTATCGAGGTGAGAGTTCAAGATCTATCAGATGGCCACGGGACCGGGAGAAGTGGACGAGAGTTCACAAAGTGATCAATTGGTGTGAGCGAAAGGGAGTGACACCGTTGGAGGCGGATCTTACGCCGAAGCAGCGGTTTCTCACGGATTACGATATAACGATCACTCCGAAATTTCGGATAGGGTTCTTCGATATTGAGACGGATGACTCTGTTGGAGGGTTCGATAAGAAGGAGCAGTGTCGAATTCTCTCAATAGCTTGGGAGGGGGACCGCTTCGAGGAAGATCCAACTGATTGTGGATTCTTGTTGCTACAGGAGGAGACGGACGAGGCTGAGAAGAAGTTGCTTTTGGAGTTCAAGCGTAGTTGCGTCAATAAATACGACGTATTGTCGGCTTGGAATGGGACTGGGTTTGACTTTCCTGTTCTATTCTATCGGTTTTGGAAGCACAAAATTCGAATCGACTGGCGTTATCACCTCTTTGCAGATCCGCTTCCTATCTTCAAGCGGCACTACGTTAGAGCCGGAGGGGATGCGATTTCCTACTCCCTTGATTCTATCGGGGAGAAGGTTCTGAAGATGAATAAGATCGACTGGAGGACGATCTTTCGGAAACGTCACCCTGGGGTGGTCCCGAAGTTCATCAACCTCTACCGGCACGACCCGGAGCTTTTGGAGGAGTACAACCGTCTGGACGCCACAATCCTCCGGAAGCTGGAGGCGTTCACCGGGTTCGTGGCGATCGAGCAGATCTTCTGCCGGATTGCGAACGGGTTCCCGAACGATTTTCAGATTTCGACTAAGGTGGACCAGCTCTTACTGAAGAAGGGGTTCAAGGAGGGGCATCACTTCCCGACGAGATACTGGTCTCCTGGTAAGCCGGAGAAGTACGAAGGAGCTTACGTATTTCCGCCGGTTCGCGGGATGCACCGGAACGTTGCCGCGTTTGACTTCAAGAGCCTGTACCCCTCGATGATCTCCAGTTTCAATATCTCCCCGGAGACAATCGTGAAGGAGGAGAACAGGGCGGATTTTGAGGAGAAGGACCTTTGCAGGATCCCGGAACTTGATTTGGAGCGGGAGGACGGGGACGGGGAGATAGAGGTCTTGCAGAAGGGTGGTTCCACCTTCAGGTTGGACAAGCAGGGGTACCTCTCGCAGATGTTTGAGCGTACTTTGATGAGGAGGAAGAAGTACCAGGACCTTCAGAAGGAGCGTTTGAAGGTCACCGGGACGACTCAGGACGATCTCTTCCTCCTCTACTATCGCTTGGCTTACTCCTTCAAGCGGTTGGGGTTATCCTTCTACGGAGATATCGGGAACTCCAGGTCCAGGTTCTACGACACTGAGGTGGCGGAGGCGATCACTCTCTCTGGTCAGTTCTTTATCAAGGAAACAGCTAAATACGCCCAAGAGTGCGGAATGATTCCACTTTATGGGGACACCGATTCCATCTACGTCCAGTTAGCACCTACTGAACAGGAGTGGGATTCGCAGGAGGAGCGGATCGCGGAGTTGAACGAAATTGGGGAACGCTTCGTGGAGTATTGTCAGGAGCGTTATCTGAAGATCCTCAAGGAGCACAATTGCAACCTGGATTGGAACCTTATCTTCCTGGAGTTCGAGGACACCTACGACCGGATTTTCTTCATCGTCAAGAAGCGGTACGCCGGGAGGATGCTCTCCCACAAGGGGGGGAAGACGGACCACGTGGAGGTCAAGGGTCTCGAGGTGATGCGGAGCGATTGCTCCGGGAAAACGCGGGCGCTTCAGCAAGCGGTGTTGGACGGAATTCTCATGACGGGGATGACCGCGGAGCAGCTGGAGCGGGAACTGATAGAGCCGGAGTTCAACAGGTGCGTCTCCGGTGAACTTACCGTGGACGAGGTCTGCATCGGGAAGGGGATCTCCAAGGAGCCGGAGAAGTACAAGACGACCCCGCTCCACGTGGCTTTGGCACAGGAGATCAAGGACCACGGGCGGGAGTTCTTCGTTGGGATGAAGGTGGAGTACGTGGTCACCGGGGTGAAGCCGAAGCTCCAGGGCGTGACGCGAGAGGAGTACGAGGACTCGAACGGGGAGTTGGTTTACGACCCGGAGTACTACTGGGATCGGGTGGTCTACCCCGCCTCGATGAGGATCCTGGAGGTCTGTTACCCGGAGAAGGACTGGACTCGCTGGAAGGTGGCGGACAATCGGAGGCGGCGGAAATTGGTGGACCGCTACAAGATCTGGTTAGCTGACCCGAAGCGGGTAGAGAAGGCGCTCCTCCAGATCCGGGAGAATAAGCGTGGACTCCTAGGACCGCCGGAACTGGCGGAACTCCGGACCGCGCCCCGCGTCCGCATCTTGGATAGGAGTGAGGGATGAAGCGCGCAAGGACCAAGAAGCTCAGCTCTAAGGCGGCGCTGGAGGAGCACCAGAAGCGGGGGGAGCGGTTCGGCTTCCTCCGGCAGCGACTCGCCCGGGTGGACGTGGAGGAGGTCTGGGAGACCCTGGAGGAGGCCCTCTCCCTGGGGGAGGGGCGGGGGAACGCGGAGCGGATCCTCCGGGCGCTGGATACGACGGAGGCCAACCTCCGGCGGGCCGGGATGCTCCTCCAGGTCGCGATCGAGGAGCTGGACGAGTTCGACATCCACTGGAGGGCCGCTTACGCGGAGTGGTCCCGGCACGCGCGGGACGCGCTGGAGCGGGACAAGAAGGAGAAGCGGATGTCCGGTCAGATCACCACGGAGGTGATCGAGAACTGGATCGCGGAGAACCTCCCGGACTACACCCAGTGGAGGCGCGCTCGCCGGGACCTGGAGCGCAACCGGAACTTGATGAAGCACATGTTCGCCGCGTGGGAGTTCCGCTCCGCCTCTCTTCGGAAGCAGGCGGATCTGGTGGAGCGGAGACGCGGCGTGGACACTAATATGCTGCCCCGGAGGGGCGAGAGCAAAGGAGAACGACGTGGGACTGAGTAAAGAGCAGCGCCTGGAGCGGGCGCGGAAGCGGCACGAGCAGCTCCGGAAGGCGACCAAGACCCGGGGTCTGACGGACCGGATGGACTGGAAGCCGAAGTCGAAGATCGTCCTTCACCCGGATTCAGACATCGTGGACCGACTCCGCGTCTGGTTCCCCGTCCTCCTGGAGGACGACGAGGAGAAGGAGGAGAAGCGCGGGAAGAAGGGGAAGAAGGGGAAGAAGGGGAAGAAGAAGCGGAAGAGCAACGTGGTTAACATCCCCTTCAACGTCCCGGACGACCCGGCGCTATGCCCGTTCACTCAACTCCGGGAGAAGCTGGAGGAGGACGAGGAGATCGACGAGGAGGATACGGTCATCTCCGTTGGGAGCGGGCGGGACAAGGTCGAACTCTGCAAGGGGGAGATCCTCGCCTGGGACGGGTACGACTTCCGGAAGAGTTTGAAGCCCCAAGCGGACTTCGTCACCGTTGCCGTGAAGATCGAGGACGCCAAGAAGAATCGCCCGGATACTCTGAAGGCGGAGACGCTCGCCGCCGCCAAGTCCCTTGGGAACGAGATCCGGAAGGAGATCGAGAGCGAGGTGGACGAGGGCGGAGAGGAGGCGTCCCCGTTCTTCGTTCCGTACCCGTTTCTGATCAAGTTTGATGAGGCGGAGCGCGGGTCTGACATGTACTCCGCGCGGGCGATGTCGAATAAGGTCTCCGAGGTAGAGGAGGACGTGGAACTCCAGGAGATCCTGAACGCGGAGCCTCCTTCTCTGGAGTCCGAGTTGGAGTTGGCGGACCTCGAGAAGTGCGTGGAGATGATCAACGATGCCATCGTGATAGATGGACTCTCCGTGGAGCTGAAGGGGGAGGGTCGGAAGCGCCGCAAGAAGAAGCAGGAAGAGCAGGAGCAGGAGGAGGAAGAGCCGAAGGAGGAGGAGGTCGAGGAATCGGAGAAAGAGGAACCGGAGGAGGAAGAGCAGGAGCAGGAGGAGGAAGAACCGGAGGAGGACGAGGAGGAAGAGCAGGAGCAGGAGGAGGAAGAGCCGAAGGAGGAAGAGGAGGACGAGGTAGCGCGAGCGGAGAGGATGCTTGCGGAGGCTAAGGCAAAGAAGGAGGCCAAGGCAAAGAAGGAGGCCAAGGCAAAGAAGGAGGCCAAGGCAAAGAAGGACTCCGAGGCAAAGAAGGACTCCGAGGAGAAGCCGAAGAAGACCGCGAAGCGGAAAAAGAAGGTCGAGAAGAAGAAGGTCGAGAAGAAGGAGGACGGGGAGGAACTTGGTTGGGAGCCGGGGGAGGATGAGGATTTCGACATCTGTCCTAAGTGCCGGAAGAAGGTCCCTACGGACGCGATGGAGTGCCCTCACCCCACCTGTGATGCCGTCTACGCCCCGGAAGATGGGGACCCGTTCTAGGGATGGCGGAGAAGAAAACCCGGAGGACTAAGGCGGAGGGGGGTTCTCCTCCGTCTAAGTCCCCTCCGGTCTCGAAGAGGAGCAAGCAACTATCCCGGGCGATCCGCTCGATGGAGGGCTTTCAGATCTGGTCGGAGGTTCCGCCGCCGCTGGTCTGCCCTACCAGGATCACCTCCCTGAACCGCGGGATGAAGTGCGGGGGGATCCCCGGGGGGATGCTCGGGGTCCTCCACGGACCGTCCCAGGGTGGGAAGACGCTCCTCCTCGCGGAGATCCTCTACTCCGTCTGGGCCTCTGGGGGCTGGGGACTCTTCGGGGACGCGGAGTGTCGCGGGGTGGACCTGAAGTGGTTCTCCACGATTTGCGGGTCCCTGGACGAGGTGGCGTATTGTAAGCCTAAGACGTTCGAGCAGTTCATCGCGCAGGTTGAGGAGTTCCGCGGGAAGTTCCGGGTAGCGAAGGAGAAGGGGGAGGTCCCACCCGGGGCGTTTCTGGGGATCGGAATAGACTCCGTCAACCGGCTGACACCGCGGACGGAGCTGGAGGAACTTCTGAAGGGGAAGGTGGAGGCGCGGGGGTACCCGCTCCGGGCGCTCCTGACCTCGAAGTGGTTGGACAAGATCATCCCGACGTTGGAGCGGGACGAGATCCTAGCCTGCGTGATGCGGGAGGGGAAGAAGCTGGACGCGATGCCCGGGCAGAAGACCTACACGGTCAAGGGCGGCGTTGCGGCGATCTACGACGGGGGTTGGATCCTCCGGGTAACGTCCGCCACTAAGATCCGGGCGGAGGACAAGGGAGAGAAGAAGGGACCTTTGATTGGGGAGAAGCACGAGATCGAGGTCCTGAAGAACTCCCTGGGGCCGCACCTGGAGGAACTGGCTTATTTCTACTCCTCCGTCGGGGCGAAGAATCAGACCCCGTTGGGGTTGGACTTCGCGCGGGAGGTCCGGGAGGAGAGTCTGACCCGCGGCTTAGTGAAGTACAAGGCGTCGAAGGGGTACTTCAAGGACGGGGAGGTCATCGCGGCTAGTAAGAGGGATTACCTCAAGTGGCTCCAGTCTCCGGCGTCGGACGGGGAGCTAAACTGGTACAAGGTATCGGAGGAGCTGAACGGTGAGTTCAACGAAGAAGGGTAGTACTGCGGCGGGGAGGTTAGCGCTGTTTACCGCGGCGCTGAATTACGCCAAGGACCTGGGAAGGGCGGATCCACTGGACGTGAATCAAATTTTGGGGCGTGTAGTCCGGGCGGTCAATGGAGTTGGGGACTTCCCGGAGGACGACCGGAAGCTGGTGAAGCTCTCCGCCGCCGCGGTCGCCTTCTACCGGGAGGTCCGGCGGATCTGCGCCGGTCCCGTAGAGTTGGATCTCCGGGAGGAGGAGGTCCTTCAGGCGGTCCTCCAGCACCTCCGGGAGGCGGGGAACTGAGATGAGGCTCCTGGTCAGCGGGGACAAACACTTGGGGTTGATCTCGGACGGGATGGAGCGCCTCGAGGAGCAGGCGCGGGTCCTCCGGGGGATAGTCAAGACCCTGCTGGAGGAGGACCCGGACGTCTTCGTGGACCTCGGGGACCTCTTCCACGTCCCGAGACCAAGTCCCGCCGTCTACGTCCTGGCGTTGAAGTACTTCTTCGAGGTGAACTACTGGGCCTCCAGGAAGGGAAGAAGGGCCTTCTTCCTCGCGGGGAACCACGACAAACCGACGCGGGGGGACGTTCACGCCCTCTCTCCCCTGAAGGAGGTCTCCGAGTTGTTGGACTGGGGGGTCTCCAGTCCCGTGATAGACCTCCCGCTGATGGTGGAGGGGCGGAATTTGAACTTGATCTTCCTCCCGCACGTGACGGACTTCGAGGCGCTAGTGAACAGTGTTGGGGGGAAGAACGCGGAGGAGTACCTGGAGGAGTTCGCGGAGGTCTCCCTCCGGGATACGGGAGTGAAGAAGATCCTGGTCTTCTCCCACCTGGAGGTCCCCGGTGCAACTGCTTCCGTGGACGAGACGGTGCAGCGGGACGTGGGTCTCTCCGTTCCGCGGTCCCTCTTAGAGGCGGAAAACGTCCTACGGGTCTACGCGGGTCACATCCACCGGTATCAGGAACTGGAGAAGGTGACCGTGGTCGGCTCCTCCATCTACGTCGACTTCGGGGAGGCGGATGACCCGAAGGGGATGATCCTCTCGGAGGTGCGGACGTGAAGAAGCTGGTGGAAGAGAAAGAGACCCAGCCGGACCGGGTCTGGATGACCCTGGAGCGGAAGTACCGGGTCGCGCAGTACGAGAGCCTTCAGGTCTCCCTCGGTGCTTCCTCCAACGTGGAGCCGGGGGAGAACCTCTCCGCGGCGCAGAAGCGGGTCTTCTCGCAGCTCCGGGAGGACTTCTACGACGTCGTCGACGTGATGAGGGAGGCGGAGGGGATCTGATGCCGCGAAAGAAGAAGCTTCGGAAGACGCGCTCGGAGGTCAAGGTCTCCGGGATGAGAGTTCGGTCCGCCGCGGAGGTGAGCTGCGTCTCCGGGCCGGTCTCCAACCGACTGATCCGAACCGGCGCGGACCCGACGGTGGAGGTCACCTTTGAACTTCCCGCGGACTGGGACGGGAAGTTCCCCCTGGACCCCGGGGCGGTGAAGGGGACGCGGGTCAAGCCGGTAGTGGTCCTCCCGGAGGAGTTGGTCTCTGGGGTAGATAGGCACGCTCTGAGGACCGCCATCCTGGACGCCGGGGCGCTCTACTGCAAGGTCCCCTTTCTCCGGGTGATCCGGAGGAAGCAGACGCGGGACCGGAGGCACGCCCCGGACCTCCCCCTGGAGGAGTCCCTTCGGATCTTCGCGGAGGAGACCAAGACGGAGGATCCGGAGGAGGTCGTAAAGTTCGCGGCGGCGCTGGCCCGGGAGGCGGACGCGGGGGCTACGGAATGATCTATAAGACCGTCAGACTGAAGAACGCCGGACCCTTCCTCGCGGACTGGGAGGTGGAACTCCCGGAGGGGCCCACCGTGGTGGTGGCCCGGTACGAGGAGAGCGAGGTCCGGAGTAACCGGGGAGGCAAGTCCTTCTTCGCGGTGGACTGCCCCCTCTACGCCCTCTTCGGGCGGTTCCGCGGGAGTAAGGTGGACGAGTTCCCCCACCGCCTCGCCCGCGGGAAGGAGGAGTCCTGGGTGGAGCTGGAGGTCACCTCCAGCGACGGGCGGGACTGGACGGTCAAGCGCGGGAGGACCGCCTCCGGGGACCCGATCCGGGAGCTTAACGGGAGTCAGATCTCGGAGAAGGACCTCCTCCGGACGGTGGAGGATGAGATCCTGGGTCTGAGTTACGAGGAGTACGTCTCTACCAACGCCTTCGTTCAGGGGGAGATGCACGCCTTCATGCAGAAGACCCCGGCGGAGAAGCGGAAGCTGGTCTCCCCGTGGTTCAAGACGGATCGCTGGGTCCCCCGGGTGGAGCTGGCCCGGAAGAGACTGAAGGCGGCTCAGCGGGACCTCCGGGTTCTGGCGGAGCGGGAGGCGGAGGAGCGGGAGGATCTGGACCGCCGCGCCGGGGCGGAGGAGGTCTGGACCTTGGCCGCGGCGGAGACCGCTGAGCTTCGGGAGGACTTGTCCGCGGTTTTGGAACGCGGAGGCACCCTGAAGGCGGACCTCGCCGCGCTGGAGGAGAGTCGGAAGAACCGGACCGCCCTGGAGGCGGAGCTGGAGCGCGCCCGGGAAGAGGCCGCGGAGGAGCGGGAGGCCGCGGAGGGCGCGGTGAGGTCCTCCGGAATGGCCCTAGATCGCTCCAAGGAGGCCCTGAAGGAGGCCCGGGTCCGGGAGGACCGTCGCCGGGTCTTAGAGGGCGAGGTGGAGCAGCTGGAGGCCCTACGCGCGGACCTGGAGGGGACCCGGGGGGACCTCCGGACCGCGGAGCGGGAGGTGAAGGAACTCTCCGCGCAGCGGGAGGTGCTACTGAAGCAGTTCCGGGAGCTGAAGGACTCCCGGACCGGGGTCTGCCCCGTCCTCCGGGAGAGCTGCGACCGGGTGGAACCGGACCCCGCCGTCCTGGACGGTCTGAAGCGGGAGGGATTGACCGCCCGTCGCGCGATAGAGCGCGGGAAGAACTCGGTCTCGGAGTTGAAGTGGAAGCTGGAGAACGTCCTCGCGGAGGTGAGCGAGGCGTCTAAGGCGGAGCAAGATCTCTCCCAACTCCGGGAGGAGGTCTCCCTGGCGGAGGCGGAGCGGAACTACGAGGAGGCGTCCCGGAGGTTTCAGCGGGACAAGACCGCGCTCTCCAAGTTGAAGTCCAAGGGGAGCGCCTCCACCCGCGCGGTGAAGCGGCTCTGCAAGGAACTGGAGAAGCTCTCGGAGGTGGACGACTCCGGGCTTTTGGAGAAGGCGGCGGCGCTCCGGGAGGAGAAGTCGCTCCTGGAGGTCGAGATCAAGGAGGCGGAGGCGCGGGAGGTGGACGCCCTGGGTACCCTGAAGCGCTGCGAGCGGGCGGAGGTGGAGCTGGAGAAGATCTCTCAGGAGCGGGAGGAGACGCGCCGGAGGGTGAAGCTCCTCGCCTGGACCTCCTACGCCTTCGGGGCCGCGGGGATCCCGAGTCGGGAGCTGGAGAACGCCTTCGGGGCCGCGGAGGACTCGATGAACCGGGTCCTCTCCGGTATCGGGACCCCGCTCCGGCTCTCCTTCTCCCCCACCCGGGAGTTGAACGACTGGGAACCCGCCTGTCTTGCCTGCGGGGAGACCTTCGAGAAGGGGGAGCGGACGCACGTCTGCAAGGAGTGCGGGACCCCGCGGCGGAAGCGGCGGCGGGACGAACTCCGGTTGGAGGTGGAGGACGGGGGACAGGAGTCCTCCTTTGATCTGGACTCCGGTGGGGGGAAGGTCTTCCTCTCCATCGGGGCGCGCTTGGGGCTCTCCGCCCTCCCCGGTTCTACTAGGGCGGTGCGGTGCGAACATATCCTGATAGATGAGCCAGACGGGGCGCTGGACGAGGTGAACCGCGCCGCGCTCCACGAGTTGATCCGGAGTCGGATGGCGGAACTGGGGATCCGGCAGGTGATCCTGGTCACCCACGCGGACGTCCGCCGGGAGTTCTCCTCGGTGGTCACGGTTCACCGCTGGGAGGAGGAGGACCGCTCTGCGGTCTGGAAGGAGTAGAGAGAGATGGACGCTTCTGTGAATAAGGTCATTTTGATCGGGCGGCTGGGAACGGACCCGGAACTCCGGTACTTTGACTCCGGGAAGGCGCTCTGTAACTTCTCCCTGGCGACTAACCGGAGTTGGAAGGACCGAAACGGGGAGAGTCAGGAGCGGACGGACTGGCACCGTATCGTAACCTGGTCGCGACTTGCGGAGAACTGCTCCAAGTACCTGGAGAAGGGAAGGAAGGTCTTCGTGGAGGGGCGTCTGGAGACCCGGAACTGGGAGGACGAGGAGGGGAAGCGTCACTACATCACGGAGGTGGTGGCGAGCAATGTACTCTTTCTCGGCGGCGGGAGCGTTAACGAGGGACCTCCTCCGACGCAGGAGGAATTGGACGAGGACCTTCCCTTTTGAGACTGAAGCAATCCATTTGCCCGGGGTACGTTTGGGAGGACCCGGAGGGTCTGCACCTGATCGCTTGCGGGGACTTCCGGGACCCGGGCCTGCTTCGCGGGCTCCTGAAGCGGTTCGGGGAGGAGGAGTTCCAACTCACGCTCGCGGATCCTCCCTACGCGGTGGCATCGGAGAAGCAGCGGATCCAGTTGGAGGGGCGTAAGGACCAGTTCCTGACGGAGAAGTGGGACCTCCTGACACCGGAGGAACTGAGAGACCTCCTCGTTCGTCTGTGTCTGGAGGTCACGCGGGTTACTCCCGCCGGGAACGTCTGGATCTGGACCTCCGACTGGTACGTCTCGGAGCTGAAGTGGGAGCTGAAGCGTCTCGGACTCCGGGTCTGGCCCACCTACGTCTGGTGCAAGTCCAACCCACCTTGGCAGGTCCGGAAGTCGAACCCCGCCTCCGCCTGCGAGTTCCTGGTGATGGCCAGCAAGAAGGGGAACTATTTTGAACTAGACGCCCTCCCGAAGCAGCGAAACTGGTTCGTTGCCTCCGCGTCCGGGGAGTTGGATTACTCCCCTGCGGTCTCCCCCTACTGGGTGGAGCGCCCGGTGGTTCACGCCGCGGAGCGCCTCCGGAAGGTGGGGGAGAAGGAGTTCCTGAATCGCGCCCAGAAGCCGCTAGACGTGACGGAGGCCCTTGTTCGCGCCGGGTGTCCGGAGGGTGGTTTGCTCCTGGACCTCTGCGGGGGGACCGGAACAGGGTTACTCGCAGCGGAGCGGACGGGTCGCCGCTGCGTCTACGTGGAGAAGGACCCAACGCAGGTGCGGGCGGCGGGACGCCGCCTCCTGGAGGAGCGGAGGAATGGTTAAGAGACTCAGGGACCCCGGGTACGGTCCCTTCGTGGGGATAGACCAGTCCGCGCGTGGGACCGCCGCGGTCGCCATCGTGGACGGGAAGATGGCGGGGCTTTTCTTCTACGCGGACACGAAGACGAAGGCGGCGGAGATCCGTAAGTCTTTAGACTCTAAGGATATCACCGTATTGGATCCTATAGAGGTGAAGGCCGCTGATGAGTGGGGTCGAGTGGAGCGACTAGCTCATTTACGGGGGTGTCTCCGCGCCTTTCTTCGAAGATGGAATCCCGTCAACGCTGCCTTGGAGGATTACGCTTTATCTAGGAAGGCATTCGTTCACTTCCTTGGGGAGGTGGGTGGCGTCGTTCGATTGGAGTTTCGAGCGGCTGAGATCCCGTTCCGGGCTTACGACGTGCAGGCGGTGAAGATGTTCGCCACCGGGAGGGGGGACGCGGAGAAGGCGGACATGGTTCTGGCCTGCCGGGACCGCTGGGAGGGTCTGAACTTCCTGGAGTACGGGAAGACGGAGAAGGCCGCGGGGAACGTGGCGGATGCCTACGTCATCGCGCAGCTCCTCCGGACGGAGATCCTCATTCGCGCCGGGGTGGTGAAGCTGGAGGATATTCGGGAGGAGGAGCGCCGGACCTTCCTCCGGACTACGAAGCAGCGCCCGGTGAACATCCTGGACACCCCGTTCGCGGTGAGGGCCAGCTGATGACCCGCTACTTCGACATCCCCGGGGGGTTGGTTCTAGAGCTAGAGGACGTCCTGGAGGGGATCACCGGGGACTTGAACCGGGAGATGGAGAAGAATCTCCGGGAGGTGGTGAAGGACGTCTACCAAGACGGGGCGGCGGACCTCTCCACCGCGGTGGTCGAGGAGGCGCTGAACGTACTGGACCTCCCGTTGAAGTTGCTTGTGGACGAGCTAGACCGCGCCGGGTGGGATTTACGCAGGCGGCACCGGGGCGGTAGGATGAGGCGCGTGAAGAAACTCGCTTAGAGAGGAGGAGATGTTATGTCAGAGTTGCTGCAGGAGGACGCGAATCCGGAGGAGGCGATCGAGTTCGCTAAGGACCTCCTGGACGACATCGAGATCCTGAGGGAGAAGGAGGACGGAGGGGAACTCCCCTCCTACGCCCGGGACTTCGCGGATGAGGTGGACGAGAAGGTGGAGGGGATCCTGGACTGGATGGACGTGGAGTCCCACGTGACGGAGAAGCAGATCTCCACCCTGAACGGGATCCGCGGCGGCGTGGACCGTTGGTTGGGTAGGTGAGATGCTGGCGGGACTCCTCCTCCGGACCGGACTCCTCCTCTCCCTCCGCGGGGAGGTCCTGGAGTCCGGGCTCCTTTCCTACTACTGGCCCGGGGACTCGACGGGGACGGGTTCCGTCTTGGCGTGCGACCGTCCGAAGCGGCGGAGGTTCTACCGGAGGGGGAGCGTTCACGTGGCGATGCGGACCTGGTACCGCCTGGGGTGCGGGACTGAGGTCCTTCTCTGCGCCTCGGACACTTCTCGCTGCGCGCTGGCTCCCGTCCTGGACTCCGGTCCCTGGGGGATCGTCCGGGGACCGCTCCGGAACGCGCGGGCGGAGGGGCGCTGGAGGCGTCCCCGGAGCGCGGTGGAGGCAAATACCTGGCTCCGCGCCCTCCCGGAGGGGTGGAGGTTTCGCGGGGTTGCGGACCTCTCCGTAGCGCTCTGGAAGAAGCTCGGGAGACCGTTGCCTCTGACCCAGATCTCGATCTACCGCTTGAGGCGCTGAGGATGTATTGCAAGATGGACCTGGACGACGCCTTTGTCATGGAGCGGATGGAACCGCGGACGCGCGCTTGCGCCTGCAAATCGGTCCCGGTTGCGTCCTCGACTTCCTACGGGTGCGTCTGCCCCGTTTGTAGATCTGAATGCCGGGAGTGCCCCGGGTTCGGTTACGCCGCGCCTCCGAAGAAGCGGGTTCATCAGATCCTCTCCCGGGTCCGGGGGCAGATCCGCCGCCGGATGAGAATTCACGGTAGACCACCGGGGTTCGTCCGTTTAACCTTCCTGGAGATCCGGCAGCTGCTCCGGAAGCGGAGCGCGGAGGAGGCGGATCACTGGATCCGGGACTTTGTGGAACCGGGTCCACCGCTAAGAGTTTACGACGTGATAGTGGTCACAGATCGGAGAAGAGAGGAATGAAGCAGGTAACGCAGTATACGACCGCGGAGGCCCGGGACTTCTTCGAGCGCCTCTCCACCTACAGCGCGGAGTACGTCCGGGTCGCTATCCCGAAGATTCACGCGCACTGGCCCTCGAGCAACTACTACGACGAGTGGAGGTACGATCACCCAATCGGACACGTTCTACACTACACGGCGGGGACCTCCTTCGCGGGGACGGTCCGTCACTTCGTAACCCAGCACCGCGCCTCCAGTCACTGGGTGATCGGGAAGGCCCTGGACAGACGCTTCGAGCAACTCCGGTTGAACCTGGACCTAGACTTGGCGCTCCGCTCGGAGTGCGTCCAGATCGTACCCCCGGACCGACCGGCCTGGCACGCGGGGTGGGTCAACCGAATCCTCGCGGGGACGGAGTTGCGGAACGCCGGGATCCTCCGCCCCGTCCCGAAGGGGAAGCCGGTTCACCCCGGGCGGATCTCCCGGGGCGACTTCTTCTCCTGCGGGAAGTACGAAGTCGAGGACCTGGATTTCTACTGGTGGCCGGGTGGTTGGAGCACGCCCTTCCGCGGGGAGGTCCTTCGGGTGAAGACCCCGGGCGGCGTTTCCTTTTGGGAGACCTTCTCCCGGGGGCAGCTCTCCACCCTTGTCACCGTCCTGCGGTACCTGAACTCCCTCTACCCGGAGAAGTTGGACCCGGTCTGGACGCTGGCTCACCACAACCTCGACCCCGGGAAGAACGACGTGGTCCTACCTCTCCCCCTGAACGAGATCCGGGAGTCCGTCCTCTTCTCCAACGAACACGTCGACGAGTTGGACTGGCTCGCGGAGTACGACGACTTCGAGGACGACTTCGAGGACTTGGACGATCCGCTCCTCCTCCGGGAGTCGGACGACCGCCAGCGGGACAGAGCGGAGGAGGACCTGGACGACTTCGACCCGGGGGACATTCGCGGGAAGGTGGACACCCCGGAGGAGACCAAGGAGGCGCTCCGGCGGTTCGCCTTCTGGACGGAGGAACCGCAGGACGTGGTTCGCTCTGTTCGGATCTTCCAGCGCGGTCGTCGCCTTCGGGTGGACGGGGACGCGGGACCGGAGACCAACGGACGCCTGGAGCGGGAGCTGAAGGAGTGGCGGATCCGCTGACTCATCTCGGTTAGGAGTAGACATGTCGAGCGAACTCTTCTACGTCCGCGTCTACCGCCCCTCTGAGGTCTTCGAGTGCGAGGTAGAGGTGGACCCGGACCTGATCGGCCTAGACGACGAGTCGGAGGCGGAGAACACGGACCCGAAGCGGGAGGCGCTCCGGCTCGCGTTGAAGCAAGCCAAGTCCGGTCGGGGGAAGCAGGTTCCCGGGGCGGGGGAGGAGTTCGTCGCGCTGATCTGGAACGAGGAGAACGTCCTCTCCACCCACACCCTCTTACGGTCCTCCGAGAAACTCCGGAGATTAAAGGAGATGACGGAGGATCCCGTCTACGGGCTGATGCCGGACGTGAGATTGAAGTTCCTGGAGATCTTGAACCCGCTTCTGGGGGAGGTAGAGCGAGATGAATCCGAACACCGGGGGACTATACCCGATAGAGAAGGACGAGAACTGAGTGGAGAGGTTCCGGAAGCAGTCGGAGAGCCTGAAGGAGGCGCTCCGGCGGGCGCGGGAGTCGGAGGACCGCAGAGCGGCGGACAGCGAACCGCTACCCGGAACCGCCGTCCCCGCCGAGTGGCCCCGGTTCAACGTCGGAGACGAAGTCGGGCCGGTAAAGGGGTGGCTGATGACGGTTGAGTCCATCGACGTCCTGAAGCAGACGATCACCCTCCGTCCCTCCCGGAAGGCGGGTCGGAAGAGCAAGCGGGGGAACCGAAGGAAGCGGAAGCGGGGGCGTAAATGAGTGAAGACCCCAGAGACCCCAGAGATCGCTACGTGACGGTTTGCGCAGCGTGTCTCCGTGCTTCCTGCTGGCAAGGTCGCTTCTACTGTGACACCGCGCGGGACGCCGGGACTCGGGAGCTTTCTGTCTCTCATCTGAAGAGGTTAGACCTGGAAAATCCTGAGTACTGGGAGGAGGATAGAGATGAGTAAGCGCGTGATCGTTACGGGCGGGTGCGGATTCCTGGGTTCCCACGTCGTCGACGAGTTGCTGGAGAGGGGTCACTCCGTGACGGTGGTGGACAACCTTTCCTCCTGCTGGATGGAGGAGTCCGGGGGAAATCCAACCCCGAGGTTTCAGCGGGATGAGGCGGAGTACAACTTCTTCTGCATGGAGGAGGGTCGCTGGACGCTTTTGGAGGGCGTGGCGGAGGCGGAGGCGGTTATTCACCTCTCCAAGCGTCACCCCCTGGAACCGGAGCGCCCGTTGGTCACTTCCGCCTGGAACGGGTACGTCTCCGGGGGGATCTCCCTCCTGAACTTCCTCTTGGACATCCGCGCGCCGTTGAAGCGCTTCGCGGCGGTGGGGACCGCGGAGGCGTTCGACGCGCGGGGTAGACCCGCCCCGTTCTTCCCGGTAGAGCGCGCGCTGAGTTCCTGGCTGGAGCACTGGCACCGCCCACCCGCGCTTGGGGCGTACATGGTTAACTTCCAGGAGTTGACCGGGGAGAGAAGACTCCCGGAGGCGGGGGAGGTGGGTCCGGGGTACTCCGCACCCGTAACTTGGGCCGCTCGAGAACTGGCGGATCTCGCGGACGGGACGCGGAAGCATCAGAAGGCATCGAGACTCTTCCCGATATACAAGTTGACGGAGTTATGAGTAAGAACGGGTACGCCATACTCCGGACCTCCACCCTGGCGTGGCTTCTGGAGCAGTCGAAGTCGAAAGTAGGGGAAGCGCCTCATCAAGTCCTCTCGGAGATTGCGGAGTTGGTGGAGAACCCGAAGGTGGAACCACCTCCGGATCTGGAGTTGGAACTCCGGGGATCCGGTCCGCTCCTGACGGTAGAGGAGCACGTCTCGCTCCTGGAGGACGCGGACCTGGGACTCCCGACGGATCGTCACGGTGGAAGCTTCTGGAGGCTGGTGGTGAAAGTCTGTCACGAGATGCTGGTAAACGAGGCGGAGGCGGCGCGCCGCATCTCCGCGGACGGAGGTTAGAAGAGATGAGCAAGGACAAGTTGACGCGCACGGAGCTGGAGCAACGGTTAAGGGAGATGGAGCAGAAGGTCTCCCACATCCGGGTGCTAGCCGCGGAGCTGGAGGGAGATAAGCGGAAGAAGTTGGCGGCGGAGGTGGAGCGCCTCGCCGCGGACGTGAAGACCGCTTTGGAGGGGTTCTCCGGTTTGTCGGAGGAGGTCCACGTCGCGTTCAAGCAGTTGGAGGCGTTTGGGAAGACCCTGAAGCAGTTGGTCAACTCCGTCAACTCCAACGCCGTCATGTTGAACGTCCTGGAGACTTGGATGGATAAGAACCACCCGGACTGGGACGAGGGGACGAGGCAGGAGGCGGAGATGCGCTCCAATCTCCTGAAGGAACGCGCCTCTATCGCTCAGGAAGCGCAGAAGATGGGCAAGGAGAAGGCGCTCTCCGGGGAGGAACTCGAGGAGCGCCGGAAGAAGGCCGCACGCCTCTGGGAGATTGCGAAGATCCTGGGGTGCGAGGGGAACGACGCGCCGATGATCCTGGCGATGTACCTCCAGGCCCGGGACGTGGAGACCGCCGCGGAGTTTGTCAAGGAGGTGGAGGAGTCCGAGGTGGAGGTCTTGGAGGAGGTCCTCCCGCTGATGAAGTCCCTCCTGGAGAGACTGGAAGACCTCCGGAATGAGGTGAAGTTGGAGACCGGGAACCTGAAATCCGTTCCTCCGGTGGATTCGGACGCGGAGGAGGCGGAAGCCGCGGAGACGCTCCGGGAGATGAGGGAGAGTCAGGCGAAGGCCTCCTTCGAAACACCGGAGAAGAACGCCTAGCATCCAGGTGGATCCCTATTTTGAGGATCCGGTAGAGTGAGTTTCTTCGAAGCGAGACCCCTCTCTTGAGTAGAAGGTTCATAGCCAGCGGACGTCGCCGCGCCGTTGCCCCGAGAAGGAGTAGTCCCGGGGATCCTCCCGGGTCCCTCCTCGGGGAGAAGCGGATCTGCTGCTCTTACTGTGGGGAGGAGTTCCCCGCCTCCAAGTTGAGGCAGGTCCCGAAGAACGTAGACCCCAGCGCGCCGCGGCGGTTCGTCTGCCTCGACTGCTTGGGTCCGGAGGAAGGTTCGAATGAGTAAGGTCATTTCCGGGGTGTACCTGGACGGTATAGTCGAGGAGGCGGTGGAGCGCCTTGGGAAGTTTCAGACCCGAGACGCGGAGTTCGAGGCGCGCTTCGGTAAGTGGACCCGCCCGGAATTCGCTAAGCGGTATCCCCTGGAGGCGTGGGTGAACAAGTTCATCCACTTCTCCCCGGTGGAGGAGGGGATCATCGACGTGAAGCCTTTCCTCCTCCGGATGGCCCCTGAGGACCGGAGGATCGCGGGGGAGATCGCTCGCTTCGTCTCGGAGGAGGTGGAGGGTAAGTGGGCGACGGACTCCACCCTGAAGATGTTCCGCCTGAGCTTCGCCCGTAGGTTGGACGCCTGCGGTTTCTGAGAGAGGAAGGTCAAGTTGTCGGATTCCACCGTAGTGATAAAGGGTGGTCAGGTTACGTGCAAAAAGTCGGACTCTGGCGATCCAGACTCCGCGTTCATTCGGAGGTACTTCACCGCGGAGGGAGAGAGTCTAGAGGACTCTCTCTGTCTCAGCACGAAGTACGTTACGAGAACCGCTTCGATCACGGGGGCGGACGGGGAGGAGGTCTTCCGGCAGGAGAACGTGGAGGTCCCGGAGGGTTGGAGCCAGCTCGCCACCAACGTGGTCGCCTCGAAGTACTTCCGCGGAAAGCCGGGGGAGGAGAACCGGGAGTCCTCCGTTAAGGGGATGATCTCCCGGGTAGTAAAGCAGATCTCCACCTGGGGGACGGAGGGCGGATACTTTACTTATCAGGAGGAGAAGTTGACCTTCGAGGCGGAGATGGCGCACGTCCTCCTGAGGCAGCGGGCTACGTTCAACTCCCCGGTCTGGTTCAACGTGGGAGTGGAGGCGGAGCCGCAGTGTTCCGCCTGCTTCATCAACTCCGTGGACGACACCCTCTCCTCTATCCTGAAGCTGGCGCGGACGGAGGGGATGATCTTTAAGTACGGCTCCGGAGCCGGGGTCAACCTCTCCCCCCTCCGCGGGGCGAAGGAGGGTCTCTCCGGAGGGGGGAGTGCCTCCGGTCCGGTCTCATTCATGAAGGGGTTCGATGCGTTCGCCGGGGTGATCAAGAGCGGGGGGAAGACGCGCCGCGCCGCGAAGCTGATCTGCCTTGACGTGGACCACCCGGACGTCCGGGAGTTCGTCACCTGCAAGCTGGCGGAGGAGGAGAAGGCGCGGGCGCTCCGGGAGGCGGGGTACTCCGGGGGGATAGAGGGGGATGCCTACGCGTCGGTCTTCTTTCAGAACGCTAACCACTCCGTTCGGGTCTCCGACGCGTTCATGCACGCCGCTGTATCCGGGTCTTACTGGGACCTAAAGTCCCGCCGGGACGGGGAGAACGTGGAGACGGTGAACGCCTCCGAACTTCTGGACCTCATTGCGGAGACCGCCTGGGCTTGCGGGGACCCGGGGATTCAGTTCGACGAAGCGGTGAACTTCTGGCACACCTGCCCGGGGCGGGGGAAGATCAACGCCTCGAACCCCTGTGGGGAGTTCGTCTTCCTAGACAACTCCGCCTGCAACCTGGCCTCCCTGAACCTGGTGAAGTTCGAGGACTCGAACGGGTACTTCGACTCCGCGTCGTTCGAGCACGTGGTCCGGTTGATGACCGTGGCTCAGGAGATCCTGGTGGACAACGCGCGGTACCCCACGCCGGAGATCGAGTCTAACTCCAAGCGCTTCCGTCCGCTCGGGCTCGGGTACGCCAACCTCGGGGCGCTCCTGATGCGGCGGGCTCTTCCTTACGACTCCGAGGAGGCGCGGAACTACGCTGCGGGGATCACCGCTTTGATGACCGCTACCGCCTACCACGCCAGCGCGCGGCTGGCGCGCCGGAAGGGACCGTTTACGGGTTACGACGCGCGGGAGATGAAGCCGGTCCTCCTGAAGCACCTGGACGCGATTGGGAAGCATCGGAGCGTACCCGGGGCTTGGGGAGAACTCCTAAAGCGCGCGGAGGAGACGTTCTCCCGTGCGCTCCTGATCGGGGACAACTACGGGTTCCGGAACGCTCAGGTCACGCTCCTCGCACCGACGGGGACGATCGCGTTCATGATGGACTGCGAGACGACCGGGGTAGAGCCGGACCTCTCCCTCCGGAAGCGGAAGTCCCTCGTCGGGGGCGGGGAGTTGATCTACTCAAACGGATCCCTGGTGCGTGCGTTGGACGTTCTGGGGTACGATTCGACGGAGGTGGAACTCATCTTGGAGCACCTCGGGGAGCGTGGGACCCTAGTGGATTCGGAGGTCCTACCGGAGCACCTTCCGGTCTTCGACTGCGCGCTACCCGACGCGGTGGGTCGCTCTATCCCGTACCAAGGGCACCTGAAGATGCTCGCCGCGGTCCAGCCCTTCCTCTCCGGTGCGATCTCCAAGACGGTGAACCTCCCAGTAGACACTAAGGTGGAGGACGTACGCGCCGTCTTCGTCGAAGCTTGGGAGATGGGGCTAAAGTCCATTACCGTCTACCGGGACGGTTCGAAGGACGCGCAACCCGTGGAAGCGGTGGGGAAGACCTGGGAGGCTCCCCCACCCGTGAAGTTCTCCGGTCGGGAGAAGCTCCCGGAGACGCGCGCCTCCCTGACTCACAAGATCGACATCTCCGGGCACGAGGGGTACGTGATCGCCGGGATGTACCCGGACGGGCGACTCGGGGAGGTCTTCGTGGTGATGGCCAAGTCCGGGAGTACGGTCTCCGGGCTCCTGGACGCCTGGGCGACGGCGGTCTCCATCGGGATCCAGTACGGGGTTCCCTACGCGGTCCTCCGCGAGAAGTTCTCGAAGACCCGGTTCGAGCCCGCGGGGTACTCCAACCGCGGGCTGGTGACCTCCATCCTCGACTACCTCTTCGACTGGCTGGAGGAGTGGTTCCCCGGGGGGAAGCGGAAGTTCTCCCGCGCGGAGGACGGTCCCCCTCGGGAGTTAACGGAGGCGGCGCGGACGCTCGGGGACTCCGGTCCCCCCTGCCCGGACTGCGGCTCGATCATGGAGCCCTCCGGAGCCTGTCACCGCTGTCCCGTCTGCGGGTCCTCCTCCGGTTGCGGCTGAGAGGGGGCTTCTAGGGTATAATTCAGGTAGGAAGGGGAGAGAGATCGGACGCCCCTCCGTTCCTACCCGCGGACCTCCGCGGAGACGTCCATGGGCTTTCTTCCTTTCCCCGCCGTTACAGCCTCTCTCCTCAGTGAGGTCCGCAACTTCATCTTGGATAGTAGTAAGCACAAGGGTGAGGGTTCCCGGGTAACGGATCCCCCCTCCTGATTCCCGGGAGCGCCTCGCCCACTTTTCTTCTGAAGGGGGAACCTTGAAAGACCTGAGAACGAAGGTGGAGAATAGCCTGGAACTCCCCGCGCAGTTAAAGCCGGAGGAGGTCGAGGCGATGCGCCGCCTCCAGCGGGAGCTGGAGCAAGCCGGGTACGCCGTCCGCCAGTTAGCGTTAGCCCCCGGGGGGAACCCCCTCGCGGTTGTGGCGCGTAGGGAAGACGGGAAGCAACCGCTCCGGACGCTGATCGCGGCTTGCCGGACCCTCCTCCGCGCTTCGGAGGAGATCTCCCTTGGGGAGCGTGGGATCTCCGCGGAGGAGGCGGAGACCTTAGCGGCGGCTCGTCTGACCCTTCGTCAGACCCGGCAGCTCTTAACCGTGAAGCGGCGGGAGACGGTAGGGGCTTGCGCGCACCGAGAGATGGCGCGCGCGGTGGAGAAGTCTGAGGACTCTAAGGAATAAGTAGATTTCAACGTGGGGAGGAGATATGCCGTTAACTACAGTACTCAGGATCCTGAGTGCGAAGCTCCTGACCCTTCCCAGCGAGTTCTGGCATCCGGCCGGAGACGCGGCGCGGAGCGGTGCTGACGCTCTGTACGAGTTAGGAGAATCGATTACGTTGGAACCGCGCTGTTACAGGCAGCGTCTGGTTCGAGGCGACCCGGGTGGTCAGCTGAAGAAGTCCCACCCGGGATCGTCGTTTCTTCTGCAGAGGTAGCTTTGGAGATGAAGAGCGTAGAACTCGAATGGAGGCTAATCTACTCTATCGTCGTAGCGGGGAAGTCCGCCCGGTTCGCAAACAGAGTGGTGCGGAATCTTCGCGGGTTCGTACCCTTTCTGACTTCTCCGGTGGAGTTCCTGTCCGTTAATCCCTACGTTCTGAAGGAGTGCAAGACGGGACGTTACTTCGTTTTGAACAGCGCTCTTCTCTATTTGAGGGAAGACATGCACTCCTTCACTTTGAAGGAACGGCTAGATTTGAGAAGGTGCAACCCGGAGAAGTTGGAGAAGATACCCGGAGTGGGGCCGAAGACGGCGCGATTCTTCATCGCCTGGACTCGTCCGAATGCCCGGGTCGCGGTCCTGGACCGTCACGTCCTCCGGTGGCTCCGGGAGAACGGGTACCCGGACGCGCCGAAGAAAACGCCCACCGGGAAACAATACCTGGAGTTGGAGCGTGCCTTCCTGAAAGAGGCGAAGAAGCGGGGGAAGACGCCCCGGGAGCTGGACCTGGAGATCTGGAGCGCGGCGGCGACCGCGCCTAATATAGCGTAGGAGCATCTGGATGAAGGACGCGGAGAAGATAGTGCGGGCGGTCGCGGAGCTGGACGCGGCGCTGGACGGACTGGACAACGCGGAGGTCTACTACGCCCTCGCTCAGTCGAAGCGGGTCCCCCCGGGGCGGGGGATGTTCGCACAGCAGAAGGCGGAGTTGGAGGCGTTTGAGGACGGGCGATTGATCGGAGCGGTGGATGTGAAAAATGAAACGGGGATGCACCCACTCGTAGATGACGTAGTTGATACTCATAATACCTCCGTCGTTAGGATACCTCGGATCCCACGCCTCCCCTGGGACCAGTTCTTCATGCTCCACGCGCACCTAGCGGCGACCCGCTCCACCTGCGACCGGGGGCCGGAACTCTACTTCGACCCGGGGCGGCGCGGGGTTGGGGCGGTCATCGTCCGGGAGAAGCGGATCGTCGCCGGGGGGTACAACGGGTCTCCGCCGGGGCAACCTCATTGCTACGCCCTGAAGTGCGACTGTTGCGGGGTAGAGTTTCCGGAGAGTCACATCGAGAGAGCGGGTTTCGTAGATGGGCAGAGATGTCCCGCTTGCGCGCCCGGGAAGCTTTTCGGTGGGCACCTCCTTCGGGACGGTCACTGCGTGAGGACGCTCCACGCGGAGGAGAACGCGCTCCTCCAGTGCGCGCTGGACGGGGTCTCCCCGGAAGGAGCTACCGTCTACACGACCGCCTCCCCCTGCTGGGACTGCGCGAAGCGCCTCGTACGGGTCGGGGTCTCCCGCCTCGTCTACTCAGCGGAGTACGGTTCCCGCTACGGACTCTCTGAGGACGCCGAAGGTCTCCTGGAGGATGCCGGGGTGGAGATGGAGCACCTGGAGGTCTCCCTTTGAGGGACTACCGAACCGCGCTGATCGACGGGTCCGGGTTCGCCAAGGCGGCGTACAACCCGATGCTCCCGGAGCAGGCTCCCCACCGCTTCCTCCTCCGGATCTTCAAGGTCAACGCGGAGTACCCGGGGGTGAAGATCACCGTGGTCTGGGACCCGCGGGACAACAAGTCGGAGCGGCTGAAGCGCTTCCTGGACTATAAGAAGCGGCGGATCGGGAAGTCCTCCTTCCTGAAGGACGAGAACTACCTCCTGATGCTCCGGGAGATCTACCGGATCCTCCCCGCGCTCGGGGTCTCCCAGGCCTGGGCGGACGGTTGGGAGGCGGACGACGTGCTCGGGACGCTGGCGCGGAACGCCCGGGAGCGTCCCGTCCTCGTTCTGACGCGGGACAAGGACATGCTGCAGCTGGTCCGGGAGGACGTCCACGTGCTACTCCGGAGGGGAAGCGCGGAGCGGATCTACACGCCGCGGCGGATAGAGCGGGAGTGGGGCTTCCCGGCGGAGGTCATTACGGACTGGAAGGCCCTCGCCGGGGACACCGGGGACGATGTCCAGGGGATCCCGGGCCTAGGAGAGAAGGCCGCGACCGCGATCCTCCGGAGCAGACCCTCCGCGGTCCGCTCTATCCTGAACAAGGCGGACCCCCTGACACCGGAGGACCTCCCCGGGGACCTCGGGATCGGGAAGCGCTTCGCCAACCTCCTCCGGAAAGCGGCGGCGGATCCGGAGCGCCTCCGCTTGATGAGGTGGCTGGTCTCCCTCCACGAGGTGAGACCCACCTTCCGGAGGGCGAAGCGGGACCTCCGGAGAGCGAAGCGGCTGATGCTCCGGTTGGAACTGAACAAGCTAACGGCTAGACTTCGGGAGTTCGAGTAGGAGGAAGAGAGGTATGAAGAGCTGGCTGGACGAACGGGAGGAGTATCAAATCTGGGCGGAGGTGGAGGAACCCATCGCGGTCCTGGAGGACAAGTCCGCGTGGTACTGGACCGCCCTCTACGTCCTGGGGGTGGTTTTCACCCTCGGGTTCCTTCTCTTCGGGATCTCCCTCCGGAGGTTTCGGGAGGACTTCGCTACTACGTTGATCACTCGCCAGGGGTACCCGGCGCGTTGGGCCTCCCTCTCCCGGCGGGTGGTGGTTCACGAGGGGAGGCACACGACTCAGGCGACTTGGTTCGGTTGGCTCTTCTTCCCGATAGCCTGGACCTCCCGCCGCCTCCGGGCTTGGTTAGGGGTCCCGGGGTTCGCGGCGGTCTACTTCCTCCTCCCCGTTCCCGTCGGGTTCGCTCTTGGGCGCTTCTTCCTGGAGCTAGACGCGGACAAGCGGGCTTGGGCTCGTTGCCTCTCGGAGCAGAGTATGACCCCGGCGGACGTGACCTCCCACGCGGAGCGGAGGTGGAGAACCCTCTCCGGGGGTTCCTACTTCTGGGCGGTCCCCACCCCGTTCGCGCGGTACTTCTACCGGAGCGCGGCGAAGCGCTCCCTGGTCAATTGGAGGGGAGAATGAGCCTAGAGCGTAAGATCCAGATCGGGGCTAAGGTGGAGTTTCGGGTTTCCTTTCACCGCAGGGCGATGGTTCGGGACCGGGTGTCGGAGGGTAGTAACCCGGACTGGACGGAGGCTTGGACGGAGGAGTTGATCCTCCAGGACGAGGGTTCGGTCCTCTGCGCGGGGGACGCCTTCGAGGACGCGCTTCCGGACTTGAAGGGAGCCGGGACCGTTTCCCTGGAGTGCGCGCTAGCGGACGCGCTGGCGCGGACGGGGGACGGGGACGTTCGGGAGGAGATGAGGGACAAGGTGGAGCGCGCGGTTGACGCGTTCGAGCGGAAGGACGAGCCCTCCTGACTCTCATCCTGATGGAAAGCGCGAAACCTCATTTAGTACCGTTCCAGCGTAAGTAACCTACACTACGCAGGAGAGGAGACGCGCAAATGTCCGATGATTACACTTACCCGCTTCCCCCGAACCTTTTCGACGGGCAGTTGGGTGCGATGGCGACGGAGGAGGGGCTCGTCGACCTTCTGAACGAGCTGAACGGTCGAATCGCCCTCCTGGAGGGTCCGAAGGTGGACGTTTGGGCGAACGGGTTGATCGGGGACGACGTCAACTTCGACGGGCTCTCCGAGGAGACCCCGGTCAAGTCCCTCTCGAAGCTCGCGTCGATGCTTCGTTACTTCGTCCAGGTGAACGTCGCCGCGCATTTGACCGGGGACCTCTTCGAGGACGTTGGGCAGGTCTACTTCGACCTTCAGCCCGCGGCTGGCGTGAAAGTGGTTATCGAGGGGGAGAACGAGGTGACGGTCCTCGACGACAACGGCGGGAACGACTACACCTCCGACGCCGCGGGAATCAACTCCATCGGGGTGACGGGGGCCTTCACCCCAACCCCGGCACCCGGTTCCAAGTTCACCCAGTGGCTGGAGATGAGGACCGGGGACACCGCGGGTCAAGTTCGGACGGTACAGAAGAACACGGCGGACTTGGTCACCCTGCATCGGGAGTTCTCTCAGATCCCGGCGGTTGGGGACAAGTTTCGCTTCGTGCGTCCGAAGACGGAGGTCCGCAACGCCTCCGTGGTGATCCAGAACCGCGGAGCCGGAACCGTCTACGTTCAGAACCTGTACTTCGGAGCCACCGCGACGGCGAACCTCATCGTTCAGTTCTCCAACCCGGTGAAGCTCTCCCACCTGATGAACAACTCCTCGAACCTCAACGCGTATAAGTTCGAGAGCTGTAGGTTTCCGGAGTTAGGAGACCGTCTCATGGACACGGAGACGTATACCCAGAACGATTCCCTTCTCGGGAAGAGCTGCGGCGTCTCCCAGGGGAACGGGGGATCGTTTTTTGGGTTTTACTTCCTGCTCAATTCCGTCTGCCGTGCAAATGCTTGCGTGGGTTGGGCGATAATTAACTTTAAGACACAGGCGGTGCAGATCGGGAATGGGTCCAAGTCCCTCTTCGAGCTGTTGAACGGTTGCCCGTTCAACGGGTTATCGACCCCGAATATAACTACTAACGCGGGCTACGCTACGACGGAGATTGGTGGTCACCCGGTCTACGGGGCGTTCGGGGGGATCGATATGAACAACTCCGATCTCTGTATCGGGGACGGGGTGGATATCTCCGGTTCCACCAATGGGATCCGAGCGATCTACTCTCAGCTCCGCATGCACGAGGTAACGGGCTCGAATACCGCGTGTGGTGTCCTGGCGCAGCACTTGACTTCCATCCAGGTCCGCCCAACGAAGACTCCGACGCTCAGTGGAAACGGTGGAACCGTAGACGTCTCGGTGGACGGGGCGACGGAGGCGGTGGACTGGCCCACCATAATCGCATCGGGGTTCACGGACGCGACCCAGTTGATCCGGGCCGGAGTCATTGCGGTCCCGGGTGACTAACAATTAACCCCTAAAGCTCCGCTCCGAAGGGGCGGGGGAGGAGAAGAGAGATGGCTAATTGTCTAGGTTGCGCTCAGGAGATCCAGGTCGAGGCCCGGGAGTGCCCCCGCTGTCACCGGAAGGGATGCGACCAGTGCCTCACCCTCCACGGCCGTGGGGACGGGACTCAGCACTGCGAGCGGTGCAAGGCGGAGGACGAGAGTGCTCTGAATCCGGATGCTCACGCGTTCAATGGCACCGTCCCGGAGTAACCCACCTTCGTAACCTCCCGGAGACTCATCTCGGTTAGAAGAGAGGGTGAAACGGGGAGGTACTCCATTGTCAAAACGGAAGTTACCTAGTCCAGGGGAGGTCTACGCGCTCCTATCCCCACGGTTCCCCCCGGGGTCCGTCTTTCGATTCGAGGAGGGATTGCATGTCCTCTACTCCGCCGGAGCCCGGTCCTGCTGGCCGGACTTAGATCATTTAACCTTTGCCGTCCTGTTAGAACAACTCTGTAGTGCCAACGGGGGGAGACCCCCCACGCTGGTTGGAATAGGGCAATCTGATCAGTTCTCAGAGGTCCGGGTCCTGACCGCTCGGGAGTGTCTGGAGCGCTGGGAACCCCGAGACGCGCTCCTCCTGAACGTCCGGCGTCTAGCCCTCCGGGGTTTGGAGGAGGAGACTTGGGCCGCGGCGGAGGGCCTGGAGGACCGGGGTTGGGCATCCGCCCCGAGCGCTAAGAGTCTGCAGGAGGAGCTTTCGGATGAAGTCGAAGATGGCGGTTCACTGCGGGGGGAGGATGGAGGCGGAGTTCAAGCCGGAGCGCGGGCGCTGGGTGACGACGCTCCCCTGCCCCGCGGGGTTGGAGCCGGGGTTGGAACCGATCCAGCTCTACGAGAGGTGCCTCCGGTGCCCGGTGAAGCGGAGGGTACGGTGGACGCGTACCGGGAGTTTTTGAGTCGTAACGTGGTCTACAACGCGGAGACCGGGGAGCGGATCTACGGGGTCCGATTCTCCCCGGAGTTCCACAAGATGAGCGACGGGACCCTGAAGTGGACCGGGGTCTCCGTGGTTCCCTTCGAAGAGGAGAGGTGACGTGAACGAGAAGGTAAGGAAGGTTCTGGAGACGGAGAAGAAGCGCCTGGAGTTGACGCTGGAGGAGCAGAAAAAATCCCTTGCGGA
>Ga0180437_10000509_pt1 | contig 75108 bp, 58 predicted proteins | sample SS_ome_4_FD_132410 | JGI IMG/M metagenome (GOLD analysis project Ga0180437, IMG submission 132410) | Hypersaline lake sediment archaeal communities from the Salton Sea, California, USA - SS_3_D_1 metaG | ecosystem: Environmental > Aquatic > Non-marine Saline and Alkaline > Hypersaline >...
CCATCGCCTCAATCTGCGCATCGCGCTGGCGGAGCTGTTCTTTCAGTTCGGCAATCGTCATGCCGAAAGCTACACAACTTCGGCTTTCAGAAAAAGATCAGTTTCTGAAAAATGGACAGATACCTGTGGACGGCCCTGGGCGTCGATCCGCGACGGAACACCGACATCGGCCAGGCTCTCGCGGAGCACCCGGTAGTAGTGGGCCAGCCGCGTCTTCGCGTCGTCGAGCGAGCCGCCGAACGACCGCTTCTCCTCCAAGTAGATCAACGGGACCGGGTGCTCGACGATCCGCAAGCCGCAAACGGCCGCCTGCGCCCAGAACTCGAGCGGCTGGGCATACCCGTCCTCTTTCAGTCGCAGCCGCTTGAGCGACTCGACGCGATACGCCTTGAAGCCGCAGAACGCGTCGGTCAGATGCAGGCCCAGCAGGCGATTCAGGTCCGCGGTAAGCCGCATGTTGATCCACTGCCGCTCGGGCGGGGGCAGGCTGTCGCCGGAAAACTGCGTGAGGTAGCGGCTGCCCGAGACCACATCGACCCCGCGGCACGCGGCCGCGAACTGCGGAATCCGCTGCGGCTCGTGCTGGCCGTCGCAGTCGATGGTGATGACCGTCTCGAAATGTCGCCGGGCGGCGAACTGGAACGCCGTCCGTAGCGCGGCGCCGTATCCGCGGTTCTTCGGGTGGCGGATGACGCGGACGTCGTAGCGGGCCAGGGCCTCGGAGGTTCCGTCGGTCGAGCCGTCATCGACCACAAGCACCGCCTCGCTCTGCTCGATCACCTTCGGCAGCACCTCGCCGAGGTGATGGCGTTCGTTAAAGACGGGGAGAGCAGTGAGGGTTTTGGGAGACATCAGAAATCCTTTCCGCATCGTTCCGCGACCACCGGTCGCGGCTTTATGGAAGCTCGACGCGTCAGCGTCGTCCTTCTTCGATTCAAACAAAGGTGACCGGGTTACGCTCGACGCGGCTTGCCCAAGCCGTAATACCGCCAAATTCGCAGTCGATTCTCTCGGCCAGGTCTTCGACGGCAAACCGCTCGCTGTGGTAATGCCCGGTGAGAATGAGGGTTACGCCGCTGGCGAGGGCGTCGAGGCAGGCGTGAAACGTCGCCTCACCCATTAGGAGGGTGTCCGCCCCTCGCTGAACGGCCGCCGGGAGCAACTCGCCCGCCGCCCCGCAAGCAATCGCCACCCGGCGAACCGGCCGATTCGCCGCGCCCACAATTTTCACCGGCGCCCCGGCGAACCCCATCACTGTTTTGGCCAATCCGCGCAACGTGGTTGCTTCGGGCAATTCGCCCAGGCGGCCCGTGCCCGCGATCAGCAACCCCGGTTGGGGCGGCGTTTCCAACGGTTCGACCAGCGTCGTCACCTCGGCAAGCCCCAGCCGCTGAGCCCATTGCCAATTGATGCCCTCGGCCGCCGAGTCGAACGCCGTGTGCGGGCTGTACACGGCGATGCCCTGACGGAGCAGTTTCCAAATCCGCCGGCCCACCAGATCGTCCGTCGTGATCCGCGTTATCGGCCGGAAGGGCAACGGATGGTGGGTAACGACGAGCCCCACCCTCTCCGTGACCGCTTCTTCGACCACGTCATCGGTGATCGTCAGGCACGTCATGGCCCGGTCGATCTCCGCCGCGGCGTCCCCGAGTAGCAAGCCGACGTTATCCCACTCCTCGGCAAGCGAGAGGGGGGCGAATTGTTCGAGAAAGGCGACAACGTCACGGAGTGCGGGCATGGCGGCGGACATTTGTTTAACCCCGAGCCGCAGGCGACAGGAAATGCGTTTAACCCCGAGCCGGAGGCGACGGGGAACCCAGGTTGACCCAACCGCGGCGCCTGCGGCTTGCGGTTAAACGAAGCAAGCGGCGCCTGCAGCTTGCCATTAAACAAACTAGGACAAAGTGGCGCCTCCGTCCACCAGAGCGACGCGTTCACTTCCCGACCAGACACCATGCCAGGGCGTTGTTCAAAAGCCGCAGGAACGTCGGGTCTTCAAAATCCTTGGCGTACCCCATCTGCGTATAGAACACCCGTTGCCCGCCGTCGCGGACGCGGACCCAGGCGCCGGGCTCTTCCCGGTCGTCCCACTTCAGCCGCACCAGCACGACGGCGTCTTCGGCGAAGGCCGCTTCCGGCGCCCCTTTGTCGCCGCCGGTCTTGGCAGGATTGTAGTAGACCTTGCCCTGCCACTTTCAGGACTCCGGCAGCCCTTGCAGCACGGGATGGCCGCCCTGCCCGACCACCACGGCGGCGGTATCCACCGTGCCCGAGTGGCCGGTGTACGTGCCGCCGAGCACCTCGTTGTCGAAGACGAGATACGTTTGAAAGGCGTGTGACGCGGTGCGGACGCCGAGCACGGGCCGGCCGGACGCCAGATATGCTTTCAGCGATGCAATCTCGAGGTCCGAAAGCTTCCAGCGCTTGCAGAAGACGACCAGCAGGTCGGCCGCGGCGAGGTTCTTGCGGCTCTCTTCATCCATGCTCTGGGCAATAGTCACGTGGTAGCCGTCGTCACGAAGCCGCTTTGCCCACTTCGGCAGCGAGACGTCGGACCCGTACTCGCTCGATCCGGAGAGCATGTGAATCCGCGCCGTCGGCTCTGCGGCGCCGGCAAAACCAGCAGTCCAGCAGCAGAGCGTGACGACGGCGAGCAACAGGTGGCGACGGGGCATCGTGCGATTCCCTGATGTGATGTTGGTGTGGTGAGCCAAATGGCGCCAAGACGTTGGCCGCACGCTCAGGAGTAGAGGCGGCCCTTCCATCCTAACGCGCCCTGGGACGGTGTGACGCCCCGTCCCACCCCTTCGGTCCTCCCAAAACTGCGCCCACCTGTTTAGAATGACGTCAACCGCCGTGCGGGGTGCGTTTTTTTCGTAACACGATAACCGGGACCCCTTCCATGCCACGTTTATTTTTCTGGATCATCGCCGCGGCATTAGCGGTTTCCGCCAGCGGCTGTTTCGACGTTCGGGCGCTCCGTGACGCCGCGGAGGCGGCAAAGAAGAGGCACGAGGAAAAGCAACAGGCAAAAGCCGAAGAGAACTCCGCCGCCAACGCTCGGTCGAAGGATCGAAACCCCCGCCCAAAAACCGAACCGCCAATCGGCCTCACCCGCACGTCGGCGAACTGCTGGGTGAATAACGGCTCCGGCCAGACCTGGACCTATCGCATTGACGGCAGGTCGCCGCAATCATTGCCACCGTACGCCCTGCGGCCCGTGGACGTCTCCCGCGGATCACATGAATTCGCCTTCGACATGGGCGGTAGGGCGAAAGCAATCAAGGCCGACGTCGCCGGCGGCGACACCGTGACGGTCATCAATCCCGATGCCCTGGACACCTTCGTCATACGCTGGCAGGTCTACACCGCCAACCCCAGTCCGCTTAACACGCACCTGGGGCCGACCAGCCGCAGCAGCGACATCCGGGCGGAAGTGATTACCCGCAAGGTCAACTTCGGCCTGGACGAAGCGATGCCGATGACGGTCAACATGAATATTATGAAAGGTCGGGAACAACATCTCACGAAAATTTACAAAAAGTATCCCGACCCCACGCCGGCGGCGATGGCCATCGACGCCCTGACGAACCATCCCCACGCCTACTACGGCGGGACCGGGAAAGCCATTGACGCCCTGGGGCAGAGCGACTCGCCGCAGGCCCGCGGGCTGCTGGAGAAGTGCGCCTTTCGCGAAGACGATCACGCGGCGGCGGCGGCCCTGTTTACCAGCGGGGCTTATGAGTTGTTGGCCCGCCGCTGGGGCGAACTGCCCGAGGGCGCCAAGAGCCGAATCGCCAACCAGTTCCAGCGGCAGTGCCGGGATGAGGGCCGCGTGCCGGATGAATTATTGCCGATCTTGTGGCAAGGTCTGGAAGAAGAGGAAAGAATCCGCGGGCAGTTCTTGGAGACGGCCCTCAGCCGCCTGCCAAAAGAGTCGCCGCACTATGACCGCGTCAAATCGCACGTGAGGGCGGACGACGAGGCGCTTGTCGAACGGCTAGGCCGTGCGGAAGAGCGCCGCGCGGTCGAGATGATCAACGATGCCGATCTCGACACCCTCGTCCGGCTTGCCGTGGATTACGAGGATGAGGCGACCGTCGACCGCGTCTTCGACCGGCTCGGCTGGAAGAAGAAAGAGGAAAAGCACGAGTTCATGACGAAGTTGGGCCAGGCCCTGGCGGGGATGAGCGACACGGCCCGCCGTGACCTGATCTACGGCAAGCTCATCGCGCTGGTGGAAAACAAACGGTGGGGCGCTGTCGCCGCCCCCGCCCTGCAGAAGTGCATGGAGAGCGAGGACCCCGACTTCGCCCTCCACGCCGCGAACGATCTACTTGCGAAAGCGGGCGAAATCGACCGCCGCGTTTTCGAATTCCTTAAAGAACAAGACCCCGATTCGCTCACCGTCTGCACCGAGGCTTACAAGCGTGGGCTCAACCACGTGATGGGTGACAAGAACGCGGATCGGCTTTGGACCATCCAGGCCGTGGACATGCTCGGGCCGTCCGCCCGGCGTGACCAGCTTATCAAGAACCTCGGTTACCGTATGGCTTACACCGTCGAGGTCCCCGAACTGCTCGCCGCCGTGCAAACCGCCAAGGACCGCGAGCTGCGGCGAAGCGTCTACAAAGCCATGGATTTCCGCATCAAGACAGCCGGGAAGACGGACCGGCTCATCGAATTGATCAAGGCTGAGCCCGATGCGGAACTCCGACAAACGCTGGCGAGACACCTTTGATAGCCACCGAACGCGGCGCAGCCGCAGCGGAAAAGGTCCGCGCAATTCGGGGAAGGAAGTGGTCGGGGGTCTTTTTCGGTCCGACCGGCGATCCAATGGAGAACACGTTGACCGAAAAAGACTCCCGACCCCCTTAAGCTCCCTCGGACGTAGCTTCAGCGGTGGTACTTGCTTGGGCAGGCGTTGAGCAGGTACCACCCGGTGGCCCGCTCTTGTGCTGCGGTTTGCCGTTGGCCCATTTCTCGGTGGACGTCGGCCAAATGGAGCAACGCTTCGCCGCAGGCGGTGGTCAGGCCGCGGATGTCGTCGCCGGCGGATTTCGTATCTTCCGCCGCAAAGGAGCGGGCGTGCGGCGGCGCCGGCTCGTCGCGCAGCTCCGGCAAGCCAAACTGGGCGCGGAGCAGCTCGATCTCCGCGGCGATTCCCGGTCCGCGAGGACGAACGAGATCGCCTGCCGCGTCTCGCGACTTTTCCGTCACGGGTTGACGCGGCGGCCCGTGCCGGGCGTCGCTGGTGGGCGGAGCGTTCTCGCCCTGTTCGCCCACGCCCACGCCGGCGGCGGATGCGGCCAGCACGCCTATCGAGAGGATCAGTCGGGCAAACATGTCGGCTCCTTCGCGTTTTGGGGACACAAGCCGTTGCGGTTTTTTGACAGGGGGGGAGTATAGCCGCCGCCGCCGCCGCAGCCAAAGAGCGATTCGCGGCGTCAAAATGGGACGGACCGGCGCTATTCTCACACCCGGACCTCCCTTCCTGCCCGACGGCGGCGATTGCCTTGCGGCGGAGCAGCGCCCGGTTTATGATGGGAATTCTGTGGAAGGTTTAGCGAGCGCCGAGAAAGGGAAACGCCGAGGGCTGGCCAATACGTGAAGCAGGTTGGGAAGCGCTGCGAAACCCATTTTCGAAGCGGGAGCGACTTTTCTCATGGCTACGGCCGAAAAAACGGAATTGGTGTCCGATAACACGCTGCCATCTCCCGAAGATGGCGCCGACGAGGCGGCGGTCGTTTCCATGCCGAACGACGCCGCGATTCACCGCATCCGGGCAGTGCGGCAGCAGCAGGGGTTGTCACTGCGGGCGGTGTCTCGGCGGACGGGCATCGCCACGCGGCAGCTACGCGAAGAAGAGGATGAGACGGTTGACCTGACGCTCACGCAGCTTCTTCGCTGGGCCAAGGCCCTCGACGTGCCGGTGAGCGAACTCCTGGTCGAAACCGACACCTCCCTCAGCACGCCGGTATTCAAGCGGGCCCAGTTGGTGCGGATCATGAAGACGGTGGCCGCCATTCGCGACGAGGCGAGGCAAGCCGGCATTCGCCGCATGGCCGAAACGCTGACCAGCCAACTCTCGGAGGTGATGCCCGAGCTGAAGGAAGTGGCGCCGTGGCCTACCGTCGGCCAGCGTCGGGGTCTGGACGAATACGGCCGCGCCCTGGAACGGCGGGTCTCGGAAGAAATCTTCTATCAGCCGAAGAGTTGGTACGATTAGCGCTGCGCCGCGACCAAGCAACAGGATGGCGCCCATCCGTGTCCATCCGGTGGTTCCTCCTTTGGCGCAGGAAACGAACCACCATGGCACAACGGACACGACGGGCGAGTTCCGACCGCCTTTCTTCTGCGTCTCTGTGGACCTCGGTGTTCTCTGTGGTGGCCGAATTGCCGGGGGATATTCGCCGCGGTAGTCCTCTCTTGATGCGGCTCCCCGCCGACCTATAATACCGGCCTTGGCTTGCTCGCCCGGCTTCGCCGTGCTGACGGCGCCGGCGGCGGGCGGCGCCCGTTAGCCCCTTTGACCAGCGGATGGAATCGATGCCCAACGGTGAATCGCACTCTGGCCCGGAGCCTCGCGCGCTACTGGCGCCCTATTTCGAATGGACGATCTTGCTGCAGGTGTTTGGCGTGGCCATCCGCATGCGGATGCTCGTGCTGGCCACGCTCGCCGTGCTCTTGAGCGTCGTCGGCTGGCGGGTCTCCACCGCCATCTTTCTGGGCAGCGAGGAGAAGCCCTATCTCGCCGAGCAAAGTCGTTCGTTCCGCGAGATGGCGTACCATTACGCCCACCTGCCGGACAACACGGTCGGCGTTCGTTTCGGCGCTCGGGATCGGGCTTACGCCGTGGAAGCGGACGTGGAGGCCGCGCCAGAACCATCTCGCGCCGCCATGGAACAAGCCGCCGACGGCAGCATGACGTTCTTCGGCGAACCCGTTTACAACGTCTGGCGTTCTCTTACGGAGCCGTTCCGGCAGATGTTCGTCCCCGCCAACGATTACCGCAAGCTGGCGTACTTTCTCTTCGGGGGTCTGTGGAACCTGGCGCTGTGGGCCTTTTTCGGCTCGGCGATGTGCCGCATTTCGGCGATGCAGTTGGCCCGCGGCGAGCGGGTGGCGTTTGGCGAGTCGGTGGCCTTCGCCCGGCGGAAGTGGCCCTCCAACATCGCGGCGGTCGTGCTGCCGCTGCTGGGCGTGGTCATCGTCTCGCTGCCGGGCCTGGTCCTGGGCTGGCTGATGCGGCTCGATATCGGCCTGGCGGTCGGCGGCGCTTTGTACTTCGTCATCCTGCTGCTGTCATTCCTTGCGACGCTGATGGCGGTGGGTTTGTGGGTCGGTTGGCCGCTGATGTGGGCCGCGATCGGCGTGGAGGCCTCCGACTCGTTCGACGCCCTGAGCCGCTCGTTCGCCTACGTGTTCCAGCGTCCGCTCCATTACCTGATTTACGCGGTGATCGGTTCGCTGGTGGGGCTGTTGGGCTACGTGTTGGTTTCGATCCTCTGCGAAGCGGTGATCACCCTGGCCGACTGGGCCGTGGCCTGGGGCGCCTCCGCCGATCGCGTCATGCAGATCGACGGCGCGCTGCTGGATGAAAACGCCTCGGGCGCCGCCGCTGCCGGCGCGTGGCTGACCGCGATGTGGCAGCGCCTGGTGCGGGTGGTCGGCACGGCGTATTCCTACGCCTTCTTCTTCGCCATGATGACCGCCGTGTATCTCTTGCTGCGGCGGGACGTCGATCAGACGGAGACCGACGAGATTTTCCTCGACGAAGAGGACGAGGACCTCTACGGCCTGCCCCCGCTGGAGACCGACGAGGCGGCCGTCCCCGACACGGTGGACCAGAACCACGCCCGCCAGGAAGAGGCGCCGCAGTAGCCGCTCGCGGCTGAGCCGCCGGCGGCGCCGTCCGGTTGTAACGGTCGTATCGCCTGGGAAAGGCCGCGTCGCAAGTCGCTGTCCCTGCTAGCGTTGCGTCGTCAGATAGCATCCGACCTTCGGCAAAAGGGTGAAAGAACTTCAAAAAATTTTCTTCTCTGTAACTCATAGCCGCGTATAATGTTAGTGAAGGCTTGACGAAAAAAATCGCTGGGCCCCATTTGCACGGACGCGTACTATTCGGCAGAGTGAAGAGAGACTTCTGTGCGCGCAGTGGCGTTTTGGCTCAAGTCGGGCCGCCGCGGCGCCGCAGGGCTTTTTCCGGGCAATCTTGGGTCGAGGAACTTAGGCATGAACAGTGGCATCGTCCGTTGTGCGAACAAACCGTTTGTCTGGGCCGCGATGGCGGCCGGCGCGTTGGCGCTGCCCGCGGTGGCGGCCGCCGGGTGCAATTGCGGCTCTGGGGGTGGCGGCGTGTCGGCCATGCCCGCCTTCAGCGCCGCTCCGATGATGACGTCCACGCTGGCGGCCTCGCCGGTATTCGGGGGCATTTCCAGCGGCGCCTGCGACTCGTGCACGGTTTGCTGCGAGCCCGTGACTTGCGGCCCCGTCTATCAGCAAGTGTGCGTGCCCGAACAAGTGACCGCCTACAAGATCGAATACGAGACGGTCATGCAGGAGAAACGCATCACCGTCCAACGGCCGATCTGGGAAACCTCCTGCCGCGAGCGCCTCTACACGGTGGCCAAGCCGGTGACGGAAACAAGCATTCGCGAAGAACAGTACACCGTCATGCGGCCGGTCTTCGAGACCCGTTACCGCGATTGCAGCTACAACAAGGTGACCTACATCAACGAAACGGCGTCGCGGGAAGAGACGGTCACCGTCCTCCGCCCCGTGTGGACGACGGAAATGCAAGAGCAGCGGACCGTCGTCTGCAAGCCCTACTGCGAAACCCAAATGGTCAACGAGTGCCGCACGGTGCTGCGGCCGGTGACCCAATGCGTGACCAACTACGTCGATCAAGGGTGCTACCAGGATCAGGCCGTAGCCGTCGATCCCGGCCGCACCCGCTATACCCTGCGATGGTTGCCGGGCTATCAATACAGCGATCCGGTCACCGGCCACGCGATGACTGACCGGGGCGGCCTGCACTGGGTTCCCCGAACCACGACGCCGCAATACACGACGCAGCGGGTTTACGTGCCCAATATCGTGCCGGTGCAGCAGCAGGTCACGCGGATGGTTCCGCAGCAGGAGATCGTCCAAAAGCCGGTGCAGGTGACGAAGTACCGCAATGAGGTGGTCGTTACGCAAATTCCCGTCCGCAAGTGCGAGATGCAGCAGTTCACGCAGGTCCGCAAAATTCCCTACACCGTTCAGCGGCCGGTGGTCGAGCGGGTCGAGCGGCAGGAGCCCTACCAGGTTTGCTCTTGGCAGCGGGAAATCCAGGTCCGCAAAGTCCCGGTGCAAACGTGCCGCATCGAGTACGAAGAGCGCGTCGAGCAGATTCCCGTGAAGACCTGCAAGTTCGTCACCGAAGAGCGGGTCGTCCAGGAGCCGGTCTGCGTCGCCCGCCGCGTCCCGGTCACCTACACGCGGATGACGACGAAGCTGGTGCTGGTCGATGGCGGCGGCCCATCCGTGAGCATGCCGTCCTGCGCGGGCTGCGCGACGACGAGCTATTTTGCTCCCTCGGATGACTCCAGCGCCGCGGAAACCGTCGTTCCGTCCACCCGCAGCGGTGGCGTAAAGGCGTCCAAGCCCGAAAGCCTCGACGAGCCGACCGAAGCGATCGAAGCGCAAAAGCCCACCGAGGCGAAGCAACCGGCGGCCGACGACGAGGACGCGGACGACGACCCGAAAGACGTGACGCGCCCTGCGTTCCGGGCCGATGATTCGGAAGACGTCTCCACGGAAGGCGACGGGCCAAGCCTGGGCAATCTCTCGGCATAGGCGCCAAGAGCGTCCTTGCGCGGAGCGAAAGGCGACATTGAGTGGTTCTCTTGGCGCCACTCGATTCAGGGAATAGTATTCTGTGTGTTCCCCGGTCATCGTTTTCGCCTCGTGGGAGACAACTCGGAAATGATCAACCTGGTCGAAGAGAAACGATCTGAACTGGCCGACCTCTGCCGCGAGCACCATGTCCGCCGACTGGAGTTGTTTGGCTCCGCGGCGGCGGTGGATTCGTTCGATCCGGCGGCCAGCGATCTCGACTTTCTCGTCGAGTTCGAGCGAACCGACCAGATGAATCCGGCGCAGCAATACTTCGGGCTGCTGGAATCGCTTAAGCGGCTTTTTGGCCGCGAGATCGATTTGGTGACGGTCCGATCGCTTCGGAATCCTTATTTCATTGAATCCGTAAATGCGAGCCGTGAGTCAGTCTATGCAGCCTGAATCAGTGAAATTGCTAGAGGATATCCGCGACGCAGGTTCCTTCGTGCTCGATGTGATTCGGAACCGCGAACAGACGGATTACGAGCGGGATCGACTAGCTCGACAGGCCGTGGAGCGAAACTTCGAAATCATTGGCGAGGCTCTGAATCGCCTATCCAAGGCAGATCCGAACACCGCCGCCCGAGTTGGGCCCGTGCCGCGGATTGTTGCTTTCCGAAACATTCTGATCCACGCGTACGACAACATTGATCATGAGATCGTGTGGCACGTGATCCAGGATGAGCTGCCGCAACTCGTCAAAGCCGTCGAGGCGTTGATGGGGATCACCCCGCCACGGGAATAATCCCCCAGCCCGCCGGCGAATTCGTTGCCGGGCGCCGGTTGGCGGTCTATGATGCGAATGATTCGCTCATCTGCCGCGCCGCCCTTGCGCCGGCCGGTGATTGCATCGTTTTTCTTCCCGTAAAGGAGCAGGTCATGGGCGCGCTTCCCAAGTGTGTGCGGGCGCCGATTCTTTTCCTTGGTTTGGTCGTCGCCGTTCCCGTTTTTGGCGTCGATGAACAACCGGGCGCCGCCGCGAACGTCGACTTTCCCACCCGCGTCGCCAAGGCGTTTTCCCGGCCGGTGGTTCTCGACTTCGAGGAAACCCCCCTTTGCGACGCCGTCGCCTTTCTCGCCGATCAAACCGATATCGAGTTCTACATCGATGAGCGGGCCTTGGATGACGTGGGGATCGGCGTGGATGTGCCGGTCACCGCAAAGTTCCAGCGATCGCCGCTGAAGGACGCTTTGCCGCTGATTCTCCGGGAACTCGACCTCGTCGCCATCCCGCGGGACCAGGCCGTCTGGATCACCACGCCCGAGGAAGCCTGCGAAATGATGGAAGTCCGCGTCTACGACGTCGCCGATCTGATTCGGGTGGAGGGCGAGCAGCCGGCGTATGTCAGCGAGGCCGACGCCGAGCCGCTGATCGAGTTGATCATGACGGCCGTGGAGCCGACCGACTGGGACTGGGTCGGCGGGGCGGGATCGATCAAGGGTTTTCGGCAGACGCTGGTTGTAAGGCAGACGCCGCAGTGTCATGACGAAGTCGACGCCCTCCTAACGGACCTGCGGGCGGCCCTGGCGGGTAAGCCGTGCCGAACGGACGCCTGTGAGAAGTCGCTGGAGCGGCAGGTCACGGCCGATCTGAAAGAAGTTCCCCTTTGCGACGCGCTGGAGTTTCTCAGCAAAGCGGCGGACGTCGACATCGCGCTGGACCGGCGGTCCCTGGATGACATCGGGATCGCGCCAGATACCCCGGTGAGCGTGGATTTGAAGGACGCCCCGCTTCAGAGCGTCCTCGACCGGATCGCCGGACCGCTCGACTGCCAAACTTGCCCGCGCGGGGCCGTGATCGTCTTCACCTCCGAAGAAGAAGCGGAATGCCGGCTAACCAACCGCTACCACCGCGTGGACGAGTTGCTGGCGGAGAATCAAGAGAAAGGCGGGTCGCCGGAGTACGATTACGCCGAGTTATACGATCTCCTTTACGGTGTGGTGGCGCCGGAGACTTGGGACGAAGTGGGCGGCGCCGGTTCGATTTCGTTCTTTAAGGGCGTGATGGTCGTCAGCCAAACCCCGGCGGTCCACGCCGAGATCGAAGAACTGCTCAAGGATTTAGGGCGATTGCTGAAGCCGGAATCGTAGGTCTCGAACGGATTGGAGATTGGAGATTGGAGATTGGGCGCTGGGGATTGGGCGTTGGGCGTTGGGGGCTCGCGAAGCGAGCCATTACTCCCTATCCCTCTGGGCGAGGGCCGGGGTGAGGGGAAAGCGGAAGTCCGTTTAACCCCGAGCCGTAGGCGACGGGGCCACAAGTTCGAGCAACCGCGGCGCCTGCGGCTTGCGGTTAAACGAAGTAAGCGGCGCCTGCGGCTTGCGGTTAAACGAAGGAACGAAGAAGGAGCGGGACATGCGACGTTTACTCAACGGTGGCGGACGGTGGTTGGCGATGACACTAGCGATGGCCGGTGTGCTCGTGGTGGGGGCGCCCGGTTGGGCGGCGTCCCCATTCACCGCCGCCGGCGACGATCCCTTCGGCGGCGGCGCCGCCCCGTTCGACGAACTGGCGGACCCCTTCGGTTCCTCGAACAAGCCGCCGAAGAAGGCGAAAGAGGACGACGGCTTCGACCCACCAGGTGGCGACCCGTTCGGCGTGGACCCCTTCGGCGGCGACCCGTTCGCCGATCCGTTCGCCGATCCGTTTGCTCCCGACCCCTTTGGCGGTGGGGCGGATCCCTTTGGCGGCGATCCGGCGCATCCGCCCGCGCCCGCCGATCCCTTTGGCGGCGGCGCCCCCAAGAAAACGGAGAAGCCCAAGCCGGCCGAGAACGGCGACCAGAAGCCCGCCGCGGATCAGGCGGGCCCGCAACAGCCGGACACGGGCGGCGCCAAGATCATCAAGCCGAAGAGCTGCGATGCGGATGGGTGTGACGGAAAGAACGCCGGCACGAACGAGGAAGAGGTCGCCCAGGCGGAGCGTTTCCTCCTCAAGCAAAACGCCCTGAAAGTGGAATCGCTGACCAAAGAAGTCGAAAACCTCCGCGCCCAACTCGCCGAGGTGCAAAAGAAGCTCCAAGAACAGGAAGCCGAAAACGAGCAAAAGACGGCTACGAAGAAGCGCGTTCCCAAAACGCCGCTCGAGCGGACCGCCTGGATGATTGACAACGCCCGAGCCATGATGCTCGCGGCCAAGTACCATCTGCGGGTGCTCAACGTCACCTGGGAAGACACCGGCCGCTACAAGAACTCCTGCGTGGGTCCGAATATCAGCGATTGCACGATCCAGGTGGAGAATCCCGAGTATGATCCGAAGGCCGACGCAGGGTGGGATCCGGATACGGGGGCATCGACGAACCCCGCCGCCTACCTGATGCCCGTCATCCGATTCCCCAACTTCGAGGACAAGACCTGCGACCTCGATCCCGAAAACTTCCTGGTCGTGGTCGGCAACCACAAGAAAGGCGAGGAGCTCACGCGGATATCGCTCAAAGAGTACCTGTCCGATCCCGGCCAATACATGAGCGACCCCGAGTCGTGGAAGGGTGGGCCGAAGTCGCTTCTGGCCCCGCGGGACAAAAAGGTTCTGGTCAGCGCCCAGGCGTGTTTTTTGCCAATTCCGGCCAGCGGCGAGGCCGAGTTCACACCCGTCATCTTCAATTACCAAAGCTACGAGAAGAACCCCGCGGCTCTTGCCATTCTCGCGACGCGCGAAGGAACGAGCATGACCGTGATCGACAACACGCGGGACGTCTCGCAGGGCGGCTTCACCTGGGGGCAGCGGTTGTACTTCAACGACGCCGGCAAAAAGGCCGTGCTGACGGGCGAGCGGGAGGATGAGTTTGTCGAGCGGGTCGGCGAAGCGGTGGCCAAGGCGATGCCGCGGGTCGGCGCCGGCGATCAAGAGGAACTGAACATGGTGTTTCTCATTCAAGTGCCGCTGAAGCAGAAGCCGCTGCGGCAATTCGGCGGGTCGATGCCGTTCTGCATGGGAGGCGGTTTCGGCGGGGGGATGGCATTTGGTGGGGGCATGGGTGGCGGCGGTTTTGGTGGCGGTATGGGCGGTATGGGCGGCATGAGCGGCGGCGGGTATTTTGGTGGTGGTGGTGGTGGCGCGAGCCCCGATTTCGAGGAACCCAGCGACGTCGAAGAAGCCGTCATCGGCCACGGCGACGCGGAAGGCCCCTACGTCGAGATCGACGGCCTGAAGATCGAGCGCGACCTCCGCTTCCCCGTCCGTGTCACCGTACAGTTCTACAAGGGAACCAGCAACGGCGTGGTCGATGATCGCGACATGCGGACGCTCGCCAACCAGATCAACCGCGTTTACAACGACAGCGCGTTCATCGGCAGCCTGGTGACGGAAGGCGCCACCGGCCGCGCCACCGAGTACAAGGGACCGAAGGTCGAGCCGCCCTGGTGGTGGGAAAGCTTCTGGCGGCGGCACGAAAAGAACACGGGCCTGACCCGTGAGCAGACGTGGGACATTCTGATGCAGAAACTCGGCCCCGACTTCCGCCCGGTCAGCCGAATCGACTTGCTGCAAGCGACGCGGGACATCACCGAGTCGGACAAAGAGCGATATTTCCAGGGCGATCCGGTCGGCGGCCCGATCGTCGGGGGCTTGGGCGGCGGTTTCGGCGGTGGACTCGGCGGTTTCGGCGGCGGGTACTTCTGACGGCCTCTTTTGACGGGGGACTTTCTACAGGCGCCACCCGGCATCCAAAACGCGATTGCCCGGCTCCATCTCGTTATTCACGGCAGGCGCCGACGAAGCAGGTGAGCGGCTGGTGAGCTTTCCCGTCGCACGTTTCCTGCTAAGTTAGTGGTTCGGGTCTGGCGGCGCAAATCGGAATTCTCCACGCGGACCCAATACGCCCGCGGCCTGGCGCCGGCGGCGTTCGATTTCCCACGAAACCTGGCGAGCCACTTCATGGAAGTCCTCGGAGTCGGCACGGATATTACCGAGTGCCTCCGCATCGCCCGCATGATCGAGCGGCACGGGGAACTCTTTATCGACCGCGTGTTCACACCGGCGGAGGTCGAATACTGCAGTTCCCGCAAGGCGGCCACACAGCACTATGCCGGGCGGTGGGCGGCCAAGGAGGCGGTGCTCAAGGCGATGGGCACCGGTTGGGTCCGCGGCATTTCGTGGCGGGACCTGGAGATACTCAACGATCCTTCGGGCCGGCCGACGGTGCGGATTAGCGGGGGCTCCGCCGACCGTTGCCGGGAAAAGGGCATCCGCCAGATTCTGGTGAGCATTTCCCACTGCCGCACCCACGCTGTCGCCTTCGCCACCGCGCTGGGCGAGCGGCCGCATATCCAATGATCGGGGGGCGGGCATGTTCATTCCCTATAACACGGACGCCCCGCTGTATCACTATCCGATCGTCACGGTGCTGATGATCCTGATCAATTGCCTCGTCTTTTTCGCGATGCCGTCCGTGCCACACGCGATCGAGCGGCAAACTTACGAGGATTCCGCCGAGGATTCTACCGAGCGGATGTTACATGAGATGCTCTATGACGCGCCGGACCCGGTTGAAGGCGTCAACCCGCTCGACTTCGTCCTGCCACTGGGTGAAGGCCTGACGCCGCTTCAATGGCTTACCGCGAACTTCATCCACAATGACATCTTGCACCTGATGGGCAACATGTTTGTCATCTGGGGGTTCGGCCTGTTGGTGGAAGGGAAGATCGGCTGGTGGCGGTATCTCCTCCTGTACTGCGGTATTGGCACGGTGGAATACATGATCGTGCAGCTCTGCATGATGCCGTTCGACTTTGGGATCGCGTACGGGGCTTCGACCATTTGCTTCGGCCTGATCGCGGTGGCGATGGTGTGGGCGCCGAACAACAACATGCACTGCATGCTTTGGCTGTGGATACGGCCGTGGTTCTTCGAGGCGCCGGCTTACGGGGTTGCGGTGTTCATGATCGTGCTGCAAGTGCTGATCCAGTTCGCGACGGGCTTCTCGCTCACCAGTGAAGTGCTGCATTTGCTCGGAGCGGCGATTGGTTTCGGCGCCGGCGTGGCGATGTTCAAGCTGGGCCTTGTCGATTGTGAAGGCTGGGACATGTTCACGGTGCTGGCCGGCAAGCACAAGAAGAGTTATGCCGAGGTCACTGGCCGGACGGCGCTTGAAGAACTGCAACGAGAGTCCGCCGACAAGCGACGTCGCAAGTCACAGGAGACGCTCGCCAAGGTTCAAACGCTGGTAGGCGAGGGTTACGCCCGCGTGGCCTTTGCCGCGTATGAACGGCTGCTGGACGCAGACGGGGACGTCCGCCTTTCGGAACCGACTTTCCGCCGGCTGATTGCGGCGCTGATTAAGAGCCACGACTGGACGACGGCGGTGGATGCGATCACCTGCTACCTCGCCACGCACACCGCCCACGCCGACCGGCTGCGGCTAACGCAGGCGGAAATTCTATTGCGATATGAAAAGAAGCCGGCGGCGGCGCTCAAGGCGCTTTCCGATGTCAGCGCCCTCAACTTGAGCGACGACTTGCTAGCATCGCACGCGAAGCTCCGCCGTGCGGCGGAAAAACTGCGGGCGGAAGAAGCGGCCGGGGATTAGACGCGTTTCGCCGTTTCGCGGAACGACGGAGCGAAGGGCGACGATAATCGCCGTTGCCGCAAATCGGGGCCCGGCGTATATTGCTCGCGTGCGCTACGGAGAGCGCTGCCGAGTTTTACCCGCCCCTCGTCGGTGGGCCCGGGAGTAAACGCCCCGCGGTCAAGACGGGGAAACCGGTGTAGAATGCAGGTGAGCCGGCGACCGCCCACGGTGACATGCCAGGGACATGCGGTTTTGCCGAAAACCCGCCGCCTGCGTTTGTCCGTTACCCACCGGACTCTGCAGGCTCCCGCGACCCTAAGCCACAGGAGCCATTGAATGGCCACCCCGCAGCCATTCGATGACAAAGAGCGCGTTCGCGACGCCGTCGATATCGTCGATCTGGTCGGGGGGGAGTTGCCGCTTCGCCGGCAGGGCCAAATCTTCCTTACCCACTGCCCCTGGCACGACGACACCCGACCCAGCCTGCAAATCAACCCGCAGCGGCAGTCGTGGAAGTGCTGGGTGTGCGACATCGGCGGCGACGTCTTCTCTTGGGTGATGCGGCGGGAGGGTGTGGACTTTCGTCAGGCCCTCGTGATGCTTGCCGAACGCGCGGGCGTGCCCCTTTCCCGCAGCCGCGGCGGCGGGCTGGGTCGCGAGGATGATCCGCTGAGCAAAGCGGCGATGCTCAAGGCGCTCGATTGGGCGGCGAGCCAGTATTCCAAGGCCCTGGGGGAGGCCGCCGACGCTGAAATCGCCCGCGAGTATCTGACCAGCCGCAACATTTCGCCCGAGAACATTCGGAAGTTTCGCGTCGGCTTTGCCCCCAAAAGCTGGTCCTGGTTGTTGGACCGGTCCACGCAGTTCACGTCCGGTCCAACGCTGGAAGCGGCCGGCCTGGCCATTCCCAGCCAGCGGAGCGGCCATCGGTATGACCGCTTTCGCGGCCGGCTGATGTTCCCCATTTGCGACGCGCAGCGGCGGTGCGTGGGCTTCGGCGGCCGCGTGCTGCCGGGGCTGACCGACGACGAGGCAGCCAAATACATCAACTCGCCCGAGTCGGCGCTTTTCCGCAAGAGCGAGTTGCTCTATGGTATCGACCTGGCCCGCGACGCCATCTCCCGCGAGGGACTGGCGATGGTGGTCGAAGGCTACACCGACGTGATCATGGCCCACCAGCACGGGCTGGAGTTCGCGGTCGCGGTGCTCGGCACGGCGCTTACCGAGTCGCACGTTCGGTTGCTCCGCCGTTATGCGGATCGCGTGGCCCTCGTCCTGGACGGCGACGCCGCCGGGCAACGACGGACCCGCGACGTGATGGAGCTGTTCCTGCGGGAACAAGTGGACGTGCGGGTGCTGACGCTGCCCGGCGGGGCGGATCCGTGCGATTTTCTCGAGGAGCATGGCGCCGTCGAATTGCGGCGACTGCTCGACGGCGCCGAGGATGCGCTCGATTACGTCATCACGCAGGCCTTGGGCGGGTCGCCGGTCGAGGAAGACATTCATGCGGCGAATCGTGCTTTGGAGCACGTGCTGTTTCAGATCGCGGCGGCGCCGGCGGGTTCTTCCGGACGGGCGGCGATGCGGCTGCGGGAGCAGCAGGCGATTTCGCAACTTGCCCGCCGGTTCCGCCTGGAAGAAGACGCCGTCCGCGAACGATTGACGGAACTCCGCAAGGTGCGGCGCCCGAGCGGCTCAAAGGCTCCGGGGGCGGAAGCCGGCGGCGCTATGGGAGCGTGGGATCGGGGGCTGGGCGGTCCGCCGGTTGACAGCGATGAGCCGACGCTTGCCGGGGCGGACGCGGCCAACGCCGCCTTGGAGGAAGCGGCGATGGACGAGGGATTCGATCCGGCCACGGAAGGGGCGAAACCCATCGCCCGTTCGCGGCGGTCGGCCCCGCAACGCATCGACCGTCCGCACGCGCTCGACGTCGAATCGGCCGAATTGTTCGCGATTTTGACGTTTCGTCCGCAGCTTGCCGAACCAGCGCTTTCGTCCATCGGCCGCGAGGATCTGCCCGACGAGGCGGCTCGCCGGCTTTGGGACGCTTACGCGAATTTGCTCGCCCGCGGGGATTATCCGGATACCCGAAGCGTGCTGTTGGAACTGGAAGACGAACATCTCGCGAATGTGCTCGCGACGATTGACTGGCGGAGCCACGACCATGCCTATCGGCAAACGCTCACCGCGGATCAACGGCTCGCGGAGCTAACGGATCGCCTGGCGCGCCGCCGTCAACAAGGCCGCCTGCTCGACATCGAGCAGGGGCGTTTGAGTGATGAGGAAGAGGCGCTGGCGCAACTCCGCGCGTGGGAACGCGAGGAGCGTGCGCGACAACAACAGGCCGCGTCCATGGAAGGTTGGTGAGTGGGCGTCCCCGGCGGTCCCGCGCCGCCGGCGAATCGCTCCCCCACCCGACCCGCGGCTTTCCCGACCCATCCACCCATCCCGCCGGGCCTTGCGGCGTCGGCAATGGGAATGGTGGAAACGTTACCACTTGCAGCGCAGGATGGCGCAGGAGGTAAGAGTGCAATACGTCGATATGGATTTGCAGCAGCTTATTACGAAAGGACGTGACCAGGGGTATCTCACCTTCGATGAGGTGAACGCCTATTTGCCCGACGAGGATGTCAATCCCGACAAGCTCGACAACCTGATTATCGAGATCGAGGACGCCGGGATCGACCTGCTCGACCAACCGCCGGAGGATAAGTTCGAGGATGCGCGGGCGCCGTTGCCCACCGCCGACGAAATGCAAGCCGCCGCGGAAGCGGAAGACGCGCTGCTGCTGAAGCCGGGCGAGTTGCCGAAACTTTCGGACGATCCGATCCGGATGTACCTCTCGCAGATGTCGAAGATTCCGCTACTTTCGCGGGAGGAAGAAATCTCACTCGCCAAGCGGATCGAGATCAATCGGAAGCGGTTCCGTCGGGAATTGCTTTCGTGCTTTTACGCGCTCCGCTGCACGGTAGAGTTGCTTCATCGCGTGCACCGGGGTGAATTGCCTTTCGATCGCACCATCAAAGTCTCGCTAACGGAGCAATTGACGAAGGAGCAGATCACCGCCCGCATGCCGCACAACTTGCGGACGCTGGATCACCTGATGGCGCAGAGCGCCCAGGATTTTTCGGTGCTGATCTCGAAGAAGGCCCCCGCAGCCCAGCAGGTTCAGGCCCGCCAGCGGTTCCTTCGCCGCCGCAAGAAATGCCTGCGGCTGGTGGAAGAACTGAGCCTGCGGACCCGCCGCGTGCAGCCGCTGATTCGGGAACTGGAGACTCTTTCGGAGCGGATGGACTTGATCCGCGACCGGCTGAAACGGCTAGAGCGCGAACGGCACTCCCACGGCGAAAAGGCCAACCTCCGCCGCGAACTACGCGACCTGATGACGCTCACCCAGGAATCGCCCACCAGCCTCCGCAACCGAGTGCGGCGGCTGCGGGAGCATTTTAACCGGTATGAGGAAGTCAAACGGCAGCTTTCCAGCGGCAATCTGCGACTGGTCGTATCCATTGCCAAGAAGTACCGCAACCGCGGCATGTCATTCCTCGATTTGATCCAGGAGGGCAACACCGGCCTGATGCGGGCGGTGGACAAGTACGAGTACCGCCGCGGCTTCAAGTTCAGCACCTACGCCACGTGGTGGATTCGGCAGGCGATTACCCGCGCAATCGCGGACCAGGCCCGCACGATCCGCATCCCGGTGCACATGATCGACGTGCTCAGCAGACTCCGCCACGTTCAGCGGCGGATGCAGCAGGAGCTGGACCGCGACCCGACGGCCGAGGAGATTTCGGAGCACACGGGCGTGCCCGTGGAGGAGGTGGTTCGAGTGCTTGATATCGGTCGCCACCCGGTCAGTCTGGATCGGCCGGTGGGCGAGTCGGAGGACAGCAGCTTCGGCGAGTTCATCGAGGACTCGGCGACGGAAAATCCGCTGAAGCTGGCGAACACGCAGATCCTGCGGCAGAAGATCGAAACGATCCTCAAGACGCTGACCTACCGCGAGCGCGAAATCATCCGCCTTCGCTATGGTCTGACCGACGGGTACACCTACACGCTTGAAGAAGTTGGCCGGATTTTCCGCGTCACTCGCGAGCGGGTGCGCCAGATCGAGGCGAAGGCCGTCGAAAAGCTCCGCAACCCCGTCCGCAGCATGCAGTTGGAAGGGTTTGTGAAGTACTCGCCGATGGTGGAGGTGGAAGAACCGGCGGGGATGATGTAGCATCGCGGTAGCGGTCAACGGGGAAAGCGACGGGTGGCACGCCCAGAGCCCTTCAGGGCGGTGGGCGTGGAGCGCCGTCAGGCGGGTTTCCATGCCCATCGCTCCCGGCGATTCGGCGCAGAAGCGCTCGGAATATGGCCAGCACGAAGTTGCGATGATGAACCAGGATGGTGCGCTATGGGCCCGCCATCTGTCGAAACGCATGTTAGAGACTGCTCGTGTTCGAATCGGCAGTCGCAACGCCAACCAAACCGGGGGCTAGCGCCCTCCGGCTGATCGCTGTTGGGAGTCCAGAGATGTCGGTAGCGACCGCAGCGGAACCCGTTCAGAGTGAACCGGCTGTTGATGGCGCCGTCGCAGTTTCCCTGGCGCCGGCGATTCCGCCCGACCTGCCGATGTTTCGGTTTTCTGTCGAGCAATATCACGAGTTGTTCCGCCTTGGAATGCTCGGGGATGACCCGAATTTGGAACTTCTTGATGGCTGGATCGTTCCTAAAATGACAAAGAACCCGCCGCACGCTTTTGCTTACCGTGAACTGCGCAAACGCATCCAATCGCTACTTCCTCAGGAATGGGACCTTGTCCTCCAGGACCCTATCACGCTCTCCCGGAGCGAGCCTGAGCCGGACATCGCAGTGTTCCGCGGAACCCCCAGAGACTTCCTTGAAAGACATCCCCATGCAGGCGAGATTGGCCTTATCGTAGAGGTGGCGGACGACAGCCTTTCGCGTGACCGACTCAAACGGCATCTTTACGCCCACGATGGGATTGCGATCTATTGGATCGTCAACCTTCGCGACCGGGTCATCGAGGTGTACAGCGAACCCGATCCCGCGACCGACGGCTACGCGGCCCGCCATGAGTATGTGGTGGGGCAAAGCGCGCCGCTTGTGCTTGAGGGAAAGCGGCTGGGCGATATCGGCGTGGCCGATGTGATGCCGTAATCTTCGCCGCATCCTGCTCGACCCCGCTCTTACGGATCGAGTGTTTTGAAAACGGCCTTCAGCCGCTTGTACGCCGCCTGCGCCGCATCGCTCTCCGTGAAGTCGACGGAGGTCTCCACGTGGGGCGCCTTTCGCATGTCAAAAAGCCGGCCGGTGTGATCGAGCTTCCACGATCGCTCCCGAACGGCGTAGCTCTTGGCATGCTGGTAGAAAACCCATTCACGGCCGTGATGCTCCTTCCCTAATAGCAGCGGAGCGAAGCTCGCGCCGTCCAATTGAAGGTCGCGCGGTTTCTCGGCGCCGGTCAGCTCCAGAAGCGTCGGAAAAACATCGCTCAAATCGACCAGCTCGTCGGTCACCCTTCCCGGCTTTATCGCCGCCGGCCAGCAGCAAATCCATGGGACGCGAACACCACCCTCGGCAATGTCCCCCTTGCCACCGTCAACGACCTTGCCGTCGATGACCTCGCGGTGCGAACCGAGCGAGCCGTTGTCGCCGGCAAAAATCAGCAGCGTGCCTTTGGCCAGACCGCGCTCTTCAAGCCGGCGCCGCATGTCGCCGATCTGTTTGTCCATGTACAGAACCATGTCCCGGTATTTTTCGCGGGGCGTGATGTCCGCCGATTCGCTATCTGGCGTATGGACGAATGGCAGATGGGGAAGGGGACTGGGATAGTAAACGAAAAACGGCCTGTCGGGCGTTTTCGCCCTGACACGGTCGATGAAATCGAAGATCGCATCCTGCATCACGTCCGGACCATACTTACCGGGAAACGACTTCTTCTCGCCGTTGTGGAAAAGGTTGGGGTTCCAATACCGGTCCGGCGTGTTGTACGACCGCCAGGTGAGCATTTCATCGAATCCCCAGGCGTCGGCCTTCTCCATGTGCCCCAGCCACGGCCACTTGCCGGTTGCAAACGTGGCGTAGCCGGCTTGCCGCAGCAGGCGTGGGAAGGGTGTTTCCTTTGCCGGATCGACCTTTTCAGAACTCGCGTTTGCCGTCCCACCAGTGCGGAAGGGATAACGGCCGGTCATCAGCGTTATCCGCGATGGCCCGCAGATTGGCTGCGAGAATCCAGAGTTGAACCGCAGTCCGTCGGCGGCAAGCTGGTCGATGTGCGGCGTTTCAAAGGAATCGGAGCCGTAGCAACCGATCCCCGAGATGCCGATATCGTCGGCCAACACGAGGATGACATTGGGCCGCGGCTGGCGCGCGTCGGCGGCATCAAGTCCGGCGGAAGCGGCCATCGCAAAAACGCACAACGCGGCCGCTTTGCCGAACCCGGAGCGAAAGGCGATCATCGCGACTCGAAACATGGCTAGACCTTGTCGACCGTCGGCACTTGGAAGCCTTCGCGGTTCGGGTCCTTCACGAGGACGTTCGCTTCCGCCGCGTGGTCGCCGGTGAATTGCTCGGTCTCGGGGTCGAACGTGAGCCACGGGCCGACGGTGTACATGGCGCCGTCTTTTACCCCGACCCCCTTGGCCATGATCTCGTGCAGCTTTTGGAAGTGATCGCTCGCGTCCGGGGCGTCGGCGAAGCCGCCGGCTTTGGCGCTAAACGGAACCTTCTTGCCCAGCCGGTAGGAATTGTTGATCAAGTGGCCGACCACGCAGCTACGGTGGGCGGTGAGCGCGTCGCCGTTGGCCATGGTCGGATCGCCGGCGCGGACCGCCTGGATGAAGCTCCCCCAGTTGCCGCCGGGGGTCACCTTGCCGCCGGAGCCTCGGGCCGATTCACCCGTCGTCGAGCCCTTGGCGTAGTACTTCCCTCGGACGATCTTCCCGCCGTCCTCGAAGTAGTACTCGTTTTCGACCTGATGCTGGTAACCCTTGTAATTGACGTTCCGCACGTTGAAATAGACGAACTGCCCGTTCGGGTACTCGGCGATGCCGAACATGGTGTTGGGGGTTTCGCCCTGGTCGTCCCATGCGAAGCGGCCGCCGATCGCCATCGCGCGGGTAGGGTGCGTTTGATCGTCATCGATGGCCCACTGGGCGACGTCCAACTGGTGCGTGCCCTGGTTGTTGAGTTCGCCGTTGCCGGTAACCCAAAACCAGTGCCAGTTGTAATGGACCAGGTTGCCGTGGTACTGGTCGATCACAGCCGGGCCTCGCCACAGGTTCCAGTCGAGGTTGCTGGGGGGATCGCTTGCTTGTTTGAATCCGATCCCGCCGCGTGATTTGCAGGCATAGCCGTAGGAAATCAGCAGGCGGCCGAACTTGCCCGCCTTGATGGCCGCCGCCATATCGGCGTGGCCTTGTTCGCTGCGGCGCTGCGTGCCGTGCTGGATAACGACGCCGTACTTCTTCTGAGCCTCGACGGCGACGCGACCCTCCGCGATGTCGTGGCTCATCGGTTTCTCGACGTAGACGTGCTTGCCGGCCTGGGCGCCCCAGATCGTCATCAGCGAGTGCCAATGGTTGGGCGCCGCGATGGATATGGCGTCCACCGTCTTGTCGTCCAGGGCCTCGCGAATGTCCTTCACGCCTTTGGGCTTGTATTGACCATTGGCTCTTCGTTCCACGGCCGAGATATGGCGACCCAGCACGTTGGAATCGACATCGCACAGATAGGCGATCTCGACATTCGGCTGGCCCATGAAGCCCGAGATATGCGCCGACCCCCGGCCGTTGAGCCCGGCGACCACCATCCGCAGCCGCTCATTGGCCCCTTTGACGGCCCCGGAGGCCTTCGTCCCCATGATGAGAAAACTGCCGCCCGCGGTAACGGCGGAAGCGGTTTGCAGAAAGCGGCGGCGGGAAGTGAAGTGGTCGCGGCAGGACATCGCGAGTCTCCAGAGGAAGGGGGAAGGGCGGGATTCTCGGCGTGGCGCGCACGGCGCACACGGCGCACACGTCACCCGTAACCGCGATGATAATCACCTGCGCGCCATGAGGCAACAAGATGCGAATTCACAAGCAGCGCAAGAACGCCACCAGGTCCCGCTTTTCTTCCTCCGTCAGCTTTGTTTCCAGAACAAGGTTGTGGAATTCCACCGTGTCTTCGAGCGTCAACAGCCGGCCGTCGTGCAGATACGGTGGAGAGTCCTTGATACCCCGCAGCGGGAAGGTCTTGATCGGACCGTCGCCGATAGCCGTGCGGCCGAGGTATTCCTGCTGGGTGAAAAACCGTTCGGTGCGCAGATTGTGCATCGTATTGTCCGTGTAGTACGGAGGGGCGTGGCACGCCACGCACCGCCCCTGCTTGAAAAACACACGCTGGCCGCGCATCTCAGCTTCCGTGGCCTTGCTCGCGTCGAGCGTGCCGAGCACGTTGAGCTTGGGCGCGGGCGGAAAATCCAAGATCGCCATGAACTCCGCCATGAAGTGAACCTGGCTGCCTCGCTCCAGCACGTTGACCCCCTTCTTCGTCGCAATCACGGGATCGCCGTCAAAGTACGCGGCCCGCTGCTCGAACTCGGTGAAGTCTTCCACCGATTTCAGGGCCCGCTGCGAACCGAAGAGCCGCTGCACGTTGACGCCGCGGAGTGTGGGCGTATCCAGGCGGTGGCGGAAGGTCTGCGGGCGGATGTCGCCGACAAGGTGCGTGGCGCCGTTGGAGTGGCCGTTTAAGTGGCAGTCGAAGCAGGTCACGCCCTGGCTGGGCCGCAGCGAACGGCGGTCGTCCGTGGCGTTGAACTGCTGTTGCGGAAACGGCGTGAGCAACAGCCGCAGCCCCTCCAACTGCTTCGGATTCAAGATGCCATTGAAGGTCGCAAAATAGTTCTGAAGCGTCACCACCTTGCCCTGCGAGACATCGCCCAGGTCCGGGCGGGTCGTCAGATAGATAGGCGGAGGAAACTCCGGCAGCAAATGGTCCGGAAGGTCGAAATCGAGGTCGAACCGCGTGAGATCGCGCCCTTCCTGCTTCTTGATTTCATCAATATGAAACTTCGGGAAGACCATACCCCCTTCCGGATGATTCGGGTGCGGCAGCGGCAAGAACCCCTTGGGCCAAAGCCCCCTTTTTTTGATTTCCTCGGGCGACATCTCTGCCAGCGCTTGCCACGAGTCAACACCTTCGGGCAGTTTGACGCGCACTCCCTGTTGTACTGGCTTGCCCCGCGACATCGTAGCGCCGTTGGCGGGACGGTGGCTGAGGTCGTACCGCTCCTTGAGCAGCCGCATGTGCCGCTCTGCGATTGCCGGCTTCGCGGCGGACATGCGCTTGACGATGACGTTGAAGTCCTCTTTGATGACCACCGGCGCGTAGCTGGTCGCTGGCGCTGCCGGCGCATGCGTCGCGTCGCGCTTCACCGATGCGCGAGGCGCGCGACTCGAAGGTTCCCGTGAGCCTCCCGCAAGAACCGCCGTCGTGACGATGGCGACCACCCCGCCCGCAATCATCCAGTGTCGTTTCATCGTTCCCGCCCTTCCTTTCTACGAGTGGCTCTGACAGTCGGCGCAAATCCCGGTGAAATGCACCGAGTAATCGTCGATCCGAAATCCCAGCCGCTTTCCCTTTCGCAGTGTGAGCTGGTCGAGGGAGGGTTCCAACACATCCGCCATCTTTCCGCACGCCGAACACACCAGGTGGTGATGACGGGCTGTATTCGCATCGTATCGGGCGCCGCCGGCATGGGCGACGCGGCGGATCACCCCCAATTCGACAAACGTATCCAGCGTACGGTAGATCGTCGTCCGCGAGAGTTGAGGCATCCGTGTCCGAACCGCCTCGTAGATCTGGTCGGCCGTCGGGTGATCATCGCGAGCGAGCAACTCTTCGAAGATCATGCGCCGCTGGGCGGTCACCGGCAGGCGATTCTCGCGGCAGGCGACCTCCAGTTCCTGCAATCTGGACGCAACCCACTTGTATTGCATCTCAGTTCCTGTTGGTACAAATTACCATTTGCGACGCGACGAGTCAACAGTTGTCGCACGGCGCCACTTAAAACAGCTTCGGCAGCTCGAACTTCCACCCCGGCTTTTCCGGCTTGGGCCGTTCGCCTTCCGCGGGAATGCCCTCCGGGGTTTCGATTTCTTCGGCGTCGCCTTCGTCGCTCTCCTTGGCGCCTTTAAGCCAATTGAGCAGGGGATTTTCGACCTCTGCGGGCGTCCGCTCCGTCCGCTGGATGTCGAGTTCGACATGGGCCCGCAGCGTATCGTTTTGCGAGAGCAAGTCCGCCTGCCCCCCGCGAAACCAGGCCAGCAGCGGCGCCTGATAGTCGGAGGGAATGCGATACCCGGTGTCGGTGGCGTCGCGGGCCCAGGCGTCGCTGACCCAGTAGGGGCCCTCGCCTTCGCGCTCATCCAACTGATACTCGCCGCCGAGCGGGCAGGTGAGGTCCACGGCCAGAAGACGTTCGGCAATCGCCTTCGCGTCGGCGGGCGGCGTGTGGAACTGCTGCGTCATCAGGTTCATCAGGCGGGCGTTTCCGAACGAGGCCTGCCTCGCCCGCTGGTAAGAGACCGCGTGGGCCTGGCTGGCGATCCGAGCCTGCGACAGGTCCCCGGCCCGCAACCGCACCTGCGCGGGGTTGGCGGTTTGCTCCATGTGAAGCTGGGGCGTCACCCAGTTGAGCAGCGGCCAGTGAAAGGAAAACGTGGTGAACCCGTTGTGATCCCGCCGCCACAGTCCGAAGAGCAGCCGCGCGTACCCGTGGGCGTCGACGCGGGGCGCCAGCACCAGCGGCAGCATGTCCAGGATGCCCGGCTTCGGAAAAGCGCCGAAGTAGTTCGGCGTCGATTTCAGAAAGCGGAACCAGTCGAGCAAGCTACCGCCGCGGGGATCGTTGACAGGCGCCGTATCTTGCATTCCCGCGTAAAGATGCGTGGCGCCGAGGCTGGGAAAGATCTTGCCGCCTTGAACGACCGCTTGCCCCGCGATGATGTCGGTATTCACGCCGCTCACCTGCGTCGTCAGGGGCGGGCCGAGCATCGTCGCGACAAAGCCGTAGCTCTCGGCATTGAAGGGCGAAATCTCAGCGTCCAGGACGACCCGTTCCAGGCCGGTCCCGTTCAGCTTGAAGCGGCGGATCGCCGCGACCAGCGGGTCCATCTCCGGCCATGCCTGGGCATGATACTGCGTCACTTCCGCGTAGGCCTGCCGTTCCGCGGCCGTGACCGCCTCCACCGGCACGTCCGCCACCGGGGTGAAAGTTCCGCGCCGGCCGCGGCGGGAGTCGAACGCGCCTTCGGCGGTCAACACCGGCCCGCTGCCGTCGGGGCGTCGGCCAAACCCGCGGGGCAACAACTCGCCTTCGATGAGTTGCTCGATGGACGTGGCCGGCTTCCCCTCGGCCACTGCCGCCAGGCGGGCGAGGGCGACCAATTCCAAATCGGTGGCGGCCTGCAAACGCCGTCGCAGTTCGATCCGATACTGGGGCGAAAGCAGCTCCTGGAAGAACTGCGACGAAAGAAAGATAAATACCGTGTCGTCCCGCTCCAGCGGGTACCGCAGCCGCGCCGCTTGAAATTCGGGGCTGGCGGCGAGTGAGCCGCGCTCGGGAGAGCATTTCAGAAACGCCTCCGCGATCGCCCGCGAGGTGGTTACGAGATGAAAATCGCCGTCAATCGCGTAAAAGGAACGTAGCGTGTTGTCTGGCGTGGACGCGAACGAGACCTTCTGCCCCGCGATTTCCTCGACGGTGATCGTCGGCCCCAAGTCCTTCAGGCGGTCGGCGGCCCGGCGACGCTGGCCGGTAAGGTCGTTCTGGAGCATCGCGGAATTCTTCGCGTGAAACAGAATCCCGATCGCCGGCCCTTCCTGCATGAACAAATCGCGGCCGATCAAGGCGGCGTCCTGGATGACCTGCTCTCCAAAAACCTCCGCCAGGGCCGATTGCTTCAGCCCAAGCTGCGTCTGCGTCTTTTCATTCAGGTGCGGATCATTGGCTCGGAGCGTGGCCATCGCGGTCAGGTCGCCACCGTAATCTTCCAGCAGGTGGTTCATCCACAGGTAGTTGTTGAATCGCCCGAATCGGGCATAGAAGCATTCGTCGGGAACCTTGCCGGCGATCGGTTCGACGGCGGCGGGCGCGTCGGCCGGCAGGTGAATGACCGGCTCGATCCAGGGGATCGGCGGGGGGGGCGGCTGGTCGGCCGCTTCTTGCGTCACGCCGCCAAGCAGCGTCTGGCGCATGGTGGCGAAGCGAAGGCTCTCAACACCCAAAATCAAATCGAGCGACTTCTTTGGCGGCGCCGGCTCTTCGTCGATGAGCTTCCTCCGCAGCAGCAGGGGAACCTCCAACCCCAGCCGACTGCCGAGCATGTTACTCAGATAGATCTGAGGCAAGGGCGGGTAATCGCTCCGATCGCGGGCTTCGGCCAGGCTGGCGTTATAGGCCCTCCACCATTGGTCGAGCTTTCGTTCCGCGTCCCGCTGAGAACGCCGCAGCGCCCGATCCCCGCGGCGATCAACAGCCGCCGGCTGCGAGGCGATTTCCACCACCACCTCGTGTTTGGTGGGCGTGAGCAGATTGAAGCGGAGCGGGTCCGACCCCTTGAGCAAAAAAAACACGCGGACGCCGCGCACGGGCCCGCCATCGATTCCCAGGAACTGCCCGACCGGGCCCGTCTGCCCGCCAATCGTCTCCACGGCGGGATAAAGGGCCCGGCCGGAAGGATCGTCGATCGAGACGGCATGAAGCGCGATGCGACCGGCGTCCGCTGCGGAAAGCGAGACTTCCACCATGCCCACCCCAAACGGCGAGCCGGGAAAGGCGACCGCCCGGAGCGCCTGGCCGCTACCGACGCCGCCGGCCAGAACCACAAACGCCAAAAAACTGGCAGCAGGGGCAAAAATTTGTGCAATGCGCATCATAGACCGGCCTTCATCGAGCAGGGAGTGGGGTGGATAACGGGGCGGGATGGCGCCTGGCGATTCCACTTCCAGCGATCGGGCTGGAAGATTCGGGAATCCGGACGCCAGCCTAATCCTTGGCGAATTCACCCTCGCGGTCAACCATAGCCCCGCTCCGCGAGGTCATCCTCGTCCAGCCCATAGTAATGGCCGACTTCGTGCAGCAGGGTGATACGTATCTGCCGTTCGAGTTCCGCCGCGTCGATGCGGCCCCGTCTTCGAGCGAGTTGAAGCAGACCGGCCCGATAAATCTGGATCATATCCGGCTCGCGCCGCGGCTGCTCGACGCTCCGCTCGCTCAGGGGGACGCCGACATAGTAACCCAATAACTCGAACGGGCTGTGGATGCCCTCGGCCGCCATGATTTCCCGCGAAGGAACGTCCTCGACCACGATGGGGACCGTTTCCATCGCCTCTCGGACCAGGTCCGGCGCAGATTCGACAACGCGATCGAACGCCTTATCGAAAAAGCGGCGCTGGGCGGGGGAAACCAATCGGCTCATCTTCGTACGTGTGATTCGTCGGCGCAGCGAAACCGGCAGAATCGGCGCGACCCACAAACGCGGACTCGACGGACCGGCTTGCCGATTTGGGTGGAACCATTCCGATAGGGCTGGCGCCGGCTTGTGGGCTAAAATTTCTGTGAACCGCCACAGCCTTGCCCGCCTTCCGCGCCCTTCGTCACCAACGCTTCTCGGCTATGCCTCGCGACCACCGGACCCGAACGAAGCTTCGCGCGACGCCGCCCAGGCGCAGCATAGCAGAATTCATGGCTGCGTTTGCAGTGGCGCTGGCCGGCGTCGTGGTAGCGTTCTCGCACGCGGGTTGCTCGCTGGAGGGTACGCCGGCCAACGCGGCGACGGCCGACGGGACAGAACCGGTTTCCGATTCAGCGACCAAGCGGGACGAAGATCCCCGCGGGGCGTCCCACCATGCCGGAAACGCACCGATGGTGGAGGCGGAACACGGCAGTGGCCCCGAAACCCCGGACACCACCTACCAGCCGCCGTATCCCCACCGCACCAACCCCTTTGCCCGGCCGTTGGTCGCGAACACGCCGGCGAGAACTTCCGGAATGGTCGCAGCGACGCCGGACGTCTATCTCCGCGGATTCGTGGACGTGGACGGCCCCGCCGCGCTGATTGACGTCGGGGGAAGGATATTCACGATCCGCGAAGGAGAAGAAAAGGGCGGCGTGCTGGTGGTCGAAATCCGTCCACCCCGCGCCACTGTGCAACAAGGCCGTCGTCGCTGGACGGCCAGGCTCTTCGGCGAGGATTAGACCCCTAGAGCGGCAAGGCCGCAACCAAAGGGGTCGGGAGTCTTTTTCGGTCAGCCCGGCGTCCATGTTGCTTTATCGACGGCCGAAAAAGACTCCCGACCCCGTGCCAGAAGAGATATTTCCATTCCCAAACATCTGCGTCGATCAGCGTTCATCGGCGGTTCAAAAACCTCCGCAGCGCGCGAAAACCTTGACTATTAGTAGTACAGAACGCCGCGTGTCTATTCCCGCATCCGCTTTTTGACCTCGTGAGCCTGGCGCTTGATCTCGGACGGTCGCGGCAGGTGTTCGCTGAGATAGTTGTAGAGTTCTTCCGGTGTTAGCTCGCCGTTTTTGTCGGAGTCCACCTCGCCGAACCTGGCCGCCACCTGCGGGTTGCGGCGGGCCTCACGCAGACTGATGGCGCCGTCGCGATTGCCGTCCAGGCCCGCGAGCACTCCGGCGACCGCCTGCTGCAGTTGCAGTTCGCGCTCCGCATCGCGTTGCTCCGCCTTCTGTAGCGTATGTGCGGCGAAGGCGTCGGCGATCATTTGCGATTCCGTAAAGCTGACTTTGCCGTCGCGGTTCACGTCCGCTTTTTGCAGCGCTTCGCCGATTTTTGGCCCAATGAGCTTGCCTAGCTCGCCGAGCTTTCGCAGTGATTGAAGGTATTCCGCCTGAGTGACAAACTGGTCGTTGTCTGCGTCCATCAAATCAAACACCTCGGCCACCTGCCGGCCCACGCGATCGGCCAGGGCCCGACGGCGGGCGATGGCGGCCTCCGCTTCCTCCCGGTCGAGCTTGCCGTCCCGGTTGCCGTCGAAGGCATCCAACAATTTCTGGTCCTCGGCATTCTTTTGGGGGGCATTTGCCTTCTTGCCGATGCGGTCCGCCGCGGCGCGGGCCTCGGCGTCGGAAATGACGCCGTCCTTATTGGCGTCGAGATCATCGGCCAGATCACCGAACTGACCGGGATCCTCGTCGGCGCCGCCCAGTCCTTCGAGCAGGGGGTTGGACGGCCGAGGATCCTCACCCAGGGCCAAGGTCGCAACAAGAACGACGGGCAAAACGCCGAACAGAAATACGCCGGCGGAAAGCGGAAAGCGGATGGCACGGACGTACATGGATTTGGCTCCAGAAATTGGCATGGGCGAGGAATGGCGCACACGCATCCACCCATTATAACCCCGAGCGCTAGCCGCCGGTTTCGTTTTAGGTCCCGAAAGTGTAAATTGCGCGCGGTTTGCGCGCATGCTCAAGTCCGATATTCGTGCTTCGGATTTGGCTGCGGTCTGGCCGCATCAGGAAGCTGGCGCTGGTGGCGGGCGTTGCGCGTTGACCGGTGGAATGGGCTTGTCGATACTGCAAGTGCGTGAAGTTTGTCCCAAAACGCCCACCGCTATCCGCCGATGGCCGTTTGCCCCCATTGCCATGCCGCCCTTCCTGCCAATGCCAGTCGTTGCCCGTCGTGCGGGCCGGCGGAGGCGGACGGTTGGCAGCAGGTCTTTGACGCCGCGATGGAGCGGCTCGCCGAGCAGGACTACGAGGGAACCATCCGGCGGCTGAGCCAGGCCCTGGTCCTGGCCCCCGACGAGGCGCTCGGACGGATCTACGGGCCGCGGGGATACGCTTTCTTCCGTTTGGGACAGTACGAGCGGGCGATCGAGGACTGTGGTGAGGCCCTGGCCCGCAATCCCCGCGACGTGGAGGCGCTGGCCTGGCGAGGCTCCGCGCACGCCAGCTTGCTCCATTGGCGAGAGGCGATCGAGGATTGCCTGGCCGCCATCCATTGGGCGCCGGAAAAGGCGGAGGATTACGTACCGTTGCTCGTCGCCTACGCCGATCAGGCGATTGGCGAGTTGACGCGGGAGACACGCGCCGGCGCCGGCGGCGAGGCCTTCTTCGCCCGCGGCCTGGCCTTTCTGGCGAAGACGAACTTCGATCGGGCCGCCGCCGACTTCCGCCACGCCATCGCCAACGGCGTCGACGACGCGGCGGCGCACGCGCGGCTGGCGGCTTCCCTCCTGGGATTGGGAAAGCTGAAGGCGGCCGTCGAGGCGGCCGGCGAGGCGATCCAACGCGAACTGCCCGGCCCCGACGCCTACGCGACACGGGCCCAAGCCTTCGCCAACGGCGGCCTGCACGGCAAGGCCGTCGCCGATTACACGCGGGCGATCGAGGCGGAGCCGGAATACTATGAATGGTATCAGCTCCGGGCGGAGTCCTGGGTGGCGCTGTACAAGTACCCGCGCGCCGCCCGCGACATCGCGCGGGCCATCGAGTTGTCGAAATCGGCGGGGCCGCTCTATTTGACGCGGGCACGAATCCGGGGGCTCATGGAAGAGTGGCCGCTGGCCGCCGCCGATTATGCGGAGGCCATTCGGCTTGGCGAGGATGCGCCGGCGGTCTACGTCCAGCGCGGCGAGGCCCTGGTCGCGGCCGGCGCCTTCGATGAAGCAATGGATTGCTTCGACGAGGCGTTTCATCTCGATCCCCAGTGCGCCGAGGCGTTTCGCGGCCGGGCCCGGGCGCACATGGCCCGTGGCGAATGGGAGCGGGCCAAAGGGGAAGTCAACAAGGCCTTGCGGCTGAGCGCAAAATTCGCGACCGGCTACGAGACGCGGGGAGACATCCACGCGGCTCTGGGCGAGCACGATGCGGCGGAGAAGGACTACGCGAAAACGCTCGAGCTGGACCCGAGTCATTCCACCGCGGCCGCGGTCCATTTCCGGCGGGGGCAATCGCTGCTGGCCGCCGGTCGAAGCAAGGAGGCGGTGTCGGCATTTGCGGAAACGATCGCCCGCAACGAACAGCACGCCGAGGCCCACGCCGCCAAGGCGATGGCGCTGGCGGACTTGCGGCGCTACAGCGACGCGATTGCATTCGGCGGGCAAGCCATGGCGCTCGATCCGACGAAAGCCGCCGAGTTCTGCGGGGACTTCAAGACCTGGCTGCGGGCTGCGGTCTCCGCCTTTCAGAAGGAAATCGCCAACGACGCGAAAGCCTGGCGGCCGCACCGCGACCGGGGAATGGCCCAGGAGATGCTCGGCGATGACCCGGCGGCCGTGAAGGACTTCACCGCGGCGCTGAAGATACAACCCAGCGACATCCCCACGCGGCTGCACCGGGCCGACATTCTCCGCCGTCACGGTCGCTTCGACGCGGCGGCAAAGGACCTGGAACAGGCGATCGCCGCCGGGGACCGCCGGGCCGTTGTCTACTATGATCGGGCCAGGTGCTACGCGGCGCTCGAGCGGCGCCAGGCGGCGCTGAAGGATGCGCTGGTGGCGGCGGAGGGCGCTCCCGACTTGCAGGACTTGAGCTTCTTCATCGGAACGCTCCGCGCCGAACTCGGGGACGCCAAGGGCGCGGCCGCGGAGTTTTCCGCCGCGCTCAAGCGCGAGCCACAGCATGTCGAGGCGCTGCGGTGGCGGGCGCGGCAATGGACCATCCTTGGCCAACTGCCAGCCGCCGCGGCCGACTGGGACGCCGTGATCGCCAGCCCGTCGGCCACGGCCGATGACTGGCTTTCACGGGGCCGGCTGAACGTGCGAAGGGATCGGCTGGAGGCCGCCGCCGCCGACTTCGACACGGCGAAAAAGCGGGACGAACGACTGATCGCGGCCTACGTCGAACGAGCGCTCTGTTACGCCCGCGGCGGACGCCCCCAGCGGTCGCTCATCGAACTGACCAAGGTGGCTTCGCGGATTCAGTTCGATGCACGGTTCGCCGCCGCCTTCGACGCTCGTGGACGCGTCTACTACAACATGGGACAGTTCGACCGGGCCGCCGGCGACCATAATGTCGTGCTGCAGCTTCAGCCGGACGACTACGATTTCTCGGAGACGTGGTACGGCAAGGCGCTCGCCCATGCGCAGCTCAAGCAATGGGAACGTTCGCAAGAGTGTCTGGAGAAAGCCTGCAACCTCCGCCGCGAATGGCCCGCCGCCGAGCGCCTGCTGAAATGGATGAAGGCGGGGCGGAAGGGGAACGTCCCCAAAGAGTTGAGTCCGCCCAAACTCAAGACGGAACTGCGCCTTCCCCCCGTCATCGGTCCGCCGGTGCGCGTGGAGGGAGACAAGGAAGACTGGACGGTCGACGCCGCCTGGGACCAGTGGCTCGTCCGCACGTCCGGCGGTAAACCGTTCGGCCCGGCGACGAAGGCCGACCTCGATCAATGGGTCGCGCAAGGGCGGATGCACGATTCCTACCAGGTGTGGCGAATCGACTGGGACGACTACCGACAGGCCGGCGAACTCTACTTCGCGCTGCGAAAGCACTCCCGGGCAAAGACGAACCGTCCGATCCTTCTCACCGAGGCGCCGCCCGAGGAACTGGCCGTCGAGAAAGCGACATCGGACGACTTCACGCTCGACATCGGCCCGCCTCGCACGGCGGACGAGGATGGCCCGCCGGTGATCGACATCCGGCAGAACTGACCACGTGGGTGGACCGGTCTACAGCGTCCACGGTCCCCGCATCGGCCGCGACAGCAGCTTGCTCGCCTCCGCGTCGCCCACAATCGTTCGCGTCTTGGGGTCCCAGGTGATCTCGCGGCCGGTGCGCACGGCGATGTCGCATAACTGGCTGATGATGTCAGACCGGACCGCGCCCTCGATGTCGCTCACCGGGTCCTTGCGGGACTTCACGGCCGCGATGAAGTCGCCCGCATGGTGGCCGCTGCGTACCAAGGGCGAATCCGACGGATTCTCTTTGAGCCAGGCGGGATCGCTGGCGGTGGTTCCCTTTCGCCTAACGTCGATCCAGCCGGCCTCGCCGATGAACTTCGTGCTGTCCCCGCCTGGTTTGAACGTGATGGTCACGCCGTTGGCCATTTTCAAGGTCATGTCCCAATCGTAGACGCAATCGTAAAGCCCCTCGGCAGGTATCTTGCCGGTTCCCTTCACCGAAAACGGGCCGGCTAAATCGGAATCGTCGGCCCACACCATGATGTCGAGCGGATGGGCGCCCCAACCCGCCAGGTAGCCGATGGATTGGTCGTACACCCAGTACGTTCCGGGCGGGCGGCAGCGGTCGGTGGTGTACGGGGCGTCGGGCGCCGGGCCGAGCCACATCTTGTAGTCAAAGCCGGGAGGCATCGGGGCCGGGGTCGTGGATCCGCCCTTACCCCCGTTCGGCGCCACCACCTGAATTTCCTTGACCTTGCCGACGCGCCCCGCCCGGACCAGCGAGCAACCGAGCCAGCAATGGGCCATGCTCCGCTGCTGCGTGCCGTACTGGAAAATGCGATCGTGCTCGCGGAAGGTTTGCAGGCATTTCAGGTCCTGCGCGAGCGTCAGCCCCAACGGTTTTTCGACGTAGCAGTCCTTGCCGGCGCGGGCGGCGGCGTTGGCGATGGGCACGTGCCAATGGTCGGGTGTGGCGACGACCACGGCGTCAATCGATTCGTCGGCCAGGAGATCGCGGAAGTCGGCGTAGGCCTTTCCCTTGCACGCGGCGGCGGTCGCCTCGCGGCGACTGGCGAAACAATCGGCCACGGCCACGCTCTGGGCCTCCGCCACCTGCTGAAATGCGCCGTAAAGCGCCCGTCCGCGGGTACCGACACCGATGTGCCCAACAGCCACGCGCTCGCTTGGCGGCGCCTTCGCATCGGCGCCAAGGGCCGCCGCAGGGATGAAATAGGGAGCGGATAACACCGTCGAAGCAGCGACCGTAAAGGTCCGACGCGAGACGCCGCAACCGCGTGAAGCGCGTTTCATGGCTGTTCTCCAGGCCTTTCGGCCAAAGGGTGGGATGCGAAGAAGCGGGAACTCGGGGACGCGCCCAGTATAGGCGATGCCCGCTACAGTTCAACCAGTTTCTTTTGCGATTCATCGAGGTTGACTGCTTGCCCAGACCAGCCGGCTTGCTTACAACATTCCTGCGGACCCGCGTAGCGCCCGTAACGCCCGCGCGTTCGGAATGCCACATCAAACCTTTGGAGGCCCCCACGATGTCTACCACCGCCACGCCGCAACACCGCCCCATCGGTAAATGGTTCCTTCGGACGATGATCTGTCTTGGATCGTTGGCCGTCGGGCTCTGGCTGGCCGGCCCCGCCGCCGCGCAGAGTCAACTGCATGAAAAGACCTCGCTGCGGTTTGTCCCCGCGGACGTGGCCGCCTATAGCTGCATCCTGCGGGGGCGGGAGATGTACGACGCCGTCGCCCAAAGCCGCGCGGTGAAACTGCTGCTCAGCCAGCCGTTCATTCAGCAAGCCCTGCAGGAACTGGAAGAGCCGAAGGAGGAGTACGAGAAGTGGATGAAGGATTCTGCCAACGTCCAACTCCGCGATCTGCTTGTCGAGATGCTCTCGGAAGAGGTGTTTCTGGTCATCGATCGAGACACGATCGACGTCCTGGCCCTGATGCAAGAAATCCAAGGGGCTCAGCAATTGGGCCAGATGCTCGACGCGATGAGCATCGTGACCGGCGATTTCGCGACTCCGCGGATGAACCAAATGCTGCTACCGCTGCAAATGCTTGATGAAGAGCGCGACCGCATCCGCGCCCCGCGGATCATTCTGGGGTACAAGATCCAATCACCAGACGCGGCGGAAGCGCAACTGGCCCGGCTGGAAAAGCTGCTCAAGGACGCAATGGCCGGCGAGGAGACGTTCAAGGACCGGCTCACCCGCGAGCAAATCCACGGCAAGTCGTTTCTGACGCTCACGCTCGACGGCGGGATGATTCCCTGGGACGAGATGGACCTCGAAGAGCTTCCCGAAGCGCTGCCGGACGAGGAGATCGACCTGGAAGGGCTCTTTGAACAACTGAAGAAGAAAACGCTCGTTGTGAGCCTGGGGCGATACCAGGAATACGTGCTTCTGAGCGTCGGGCCGAACAACGATCACCTGAAGCAACTGGGCAGCGGCCCCAAGCTTATCGACGCGCTCAAGCTCGAACCGCTCCGCCAAAACGCCAATCGCCCGCTCGTTTCCATTGCATACGGCAGCGCGGAACTGGCGCAGGCGACGCAACTCAACGAACAGGATCTCGACGAGCTGAAGGCGAGCGCGGACGAACTCGTCCCCCGTGATATCGACGAAAAGCTCCGCGAGCGGATTCTGGCCGACATTGCGGAGTTGGCCGACGATCTCAAGCCCTCGCTGCCGACCCCCGGTGACGCGCTGGCGTTCTCGTTCCTCACGGACCGCGGTATCGAAGGCTACGCGTACGGCTGGGGCGAAACGCCAACCCTCGACACGAGCCAACCTCTCTCGCTTCTAAAGCACGTCGGCGGCGATCCGGCGATCTTCGCCATCAACCGTGTCAAGGGCGGCACGTCCGACTACGCCACTTTTGCGAAGTGGGTCGGCAAGTTGTACGAATACATCGACATGGCGTTTCGCGCGAATATTCCCGCGGACGAAATCGAAACCTACGACCGCGTGGTCACCCAGCTTGCGCCGCTCGTTCAACGCATGAACAAGACCACCAAGGAGGACTTGATCCCGGCCTTGAAGGACGGACAGGTGGCGATGGTGATTGACGTGAAGGACACGTCCAAGGCGTGGTTCGCCATGATGCCCAAGTCGGACGAGCCGTTGCCGGCCCCCGGCGTCGCCCTGGTGCTGGGCGTGAGCGATCCGGCGAAACTGAAAAAGGCGGTAGGCACGTACTTCAGTTCCATCAACGAGGCGATCCTCAAGATCAACGAGATCATGCCCGACGACGTGCCGGCGTTTCAACTGCCGCCGCCGACGACCTCCGAGGTCGACGGCGGCGAGGTATTCTCGTACCGCTACCTGACGATGCCCGTGGGGTTCGACCCCAAGGTGGACCCCAACGCCGCCATCGGCAAGGACGTCGCGGCGCTCTCGCTGCTCCGCCCGCAGTCGGAGCGACTGCTCAAGGAAACCCCGCTTCGCGTCCAATCCCCCTTGCTCCAGGACACCGGCCGCAAGCTCGGCTCGGCGGTCCACGTCGATTTTCCCGCGTTGGTGGATGCCTTTGCGGCGTGGACCCGCTACGGGCAGAAGCTCGCGAAGGAGGAGAATCCGGATGACGAAGAAATCGATGCGATCTACGCGCAGGCCGTCGACGTGATGCGGGCGATCTCATGCTTTGGTGGAATATCCTCGGTGACGTACGACGAGGACGGCGCCACCGTGAACCACTACGAACTCCGCTTCCAAGACCTCCCCCAGGATTAGCCGCCTCCGCAGGCGCGGCGCCCCGTTTTACAGCGAGGAGTCGCTTCCCTGGACGAATGACTGCTTCTCCGGGCAGGCGGCGATCAAGGCCCGGCCCGCCGCAGTCCATCCAGCAGTCCGGCCACGTCGCCGTGCACCTCGCCCATCTGACGCACCACCAGAACCTGGAGGTTCTGGTAGTAGACGATCGAGCCGGGGCCGCCGTTGATGTCCCAGGTGTCGGGGGCGATGGTCTTCGTAATCAGATCCACCAGTTCTTCGCCGCGATCGCCCGCGCCGGCGCCGCCGCGGGCGCTGACCGCGTGCAGGGCCTGGCTAGGCCCGACCGTGGCGCCGCCGGCAAGTTCGTACTGGCTGGCGGCGAGGGCGACGAATTGCCGTTCCGCGGTCTCCCGCTGCGCCTGTTCGGCGGCCTGGCGAGGATTACGCTGCGCATAGGCCATTTTGGCCTCTTCCCGCTTCTTGATCTTGGTAAGTCGCGACCAGACCAGGGCGTGCAGGCGGATGCGCTCGTCCTTGGCGATGGCGGTGTTGCGTTTCACTTCCTGAAACATCCGAGTCAGCCGCCTGGTTGCGACCAGCCGGGCATCGTCGTCCTTGGCCAGGGCCTCGGACCGCATCGCGTCGCGAATCTCGTTGCGAACCGCCTGCGGGTCCATCTGCCCGAGTTCGTCGGCGGCTTGAGACGGCGCCTGCGACCATTGCGAGTCCGCGGCGGCGGCCGTCCCGCCCGAGACCACGATCAGGGTGGCCGCCAATAGGGAAACGGTTGGTGCATGCCGGTTCTTCAACACGAGTTACCTCCTATCGCCATCATAGCGCAATTGCCCCCGATCGCCAAATCGGTCGTACCGTCATTCGCAAACTATTCCCGAGATCGCAGGAAAGGATGAGCAAGAACGCGGTCGGGGGCAAGACCGTGTCTGCCTGTCCTTCGCAGTCGCCCTAGTCGCCCGAAAGCTCCGGGTCGTTGGCGCCGGAAGGGCTTGCTGGCGTTCTGCTTGGCACCCAAGGGGGCCGCCACGGCCAGTAGAGAATCGCCCCGGCGACCATCACGGCCAACGCGGCGCCCAGCAGCGTGTCACTCAACCAGTGGTTCCCGGAAACGACCCGCTGGACCGCGACCACCGCCGCCAGAAAGGCAAAATACCAGCGGCCCCGCGGGTAGCGCCATGCCAAAGCCATTGCCAGACCCACAGCCAGGGCGGTATGGCCCGATGGCAGGGCGGCCTCCACGTTAGGCCCCCCCGGCCAGCGCGGGGGCCCCAAAAACGCGTCCCACACCGTCGTTTCCGGCAGGGCCAACGGATGGAGGAAGTGGCGCGGCCGGATTCGCGGGATCAGGCACTTGGCGAGATTGCCCACAATTCCCGCGGTGGCCGTAGCGGCGATCATTCTCGGCAGGAATCGCCTTCCCGGAACGTCCAGCAGAAATACCGCGAGGAAGATCATCAGCGCCCCGTAACCGTGGCCGAACACCTCGGTCAGATCGATCCAGTCGGTGACGTCCGAGCCGATTCTCCAGGCGGGTTCCACCCCCAGCCGACTGGCCAGCGCCCAGCGGGTAACCGCAAGATCGACAAAAAACGCCCCGAAAGCCAGCGCCGCAAGCACGGCCGCGGCGAGGGCGCACCGGATGAGGTGGCGATATCGTGTCGCGAACCGGACCCGGCGCGGCGGCGTGGATGGATTTGGCATGGCATGCGTCCGTCGATTGGTGAGAAGAAGCAAAAGCGGCATTGCCCCGGCAAAACCACTTTTCCTACATTAAGCGGCGTTATCGCGGCAAGAGCGCCGCGGAAGATCGCCCCCGTCAGGCAAGGAAGCCCACGGTGATTCCCACTGCCCCCCGGTTCGGCTGGCTCGGAGCTCGACGGCGGTTCGCCCTCGTCGGGCTGATCGCGGGTATCGTGTTTTTTGTCAATCTCGGTGGGCCGCCCCTGTGGGACCGCGACGAAACCCGCAACGCCCGTTGCGCCGTCGAGATGCTCGAACGGGGCGACTGGGTGACCCCCTACTTCAACGGAGAGGTCCGCGACGCGAAGCCCGCCTTCATGTACTGGTGGATGATGGCGGGGGTGCAATGGTTCGGCGTCACGCCGATCGCGTTCCGGTTTTTCTCGGCGGTCGCCGGGGTCGGGACGTGCCTGGTGACGTTCGCCATCGCCCGGCGGCTTTTCGGCGCCAAGACGGCCTTCTGGTCGGGCGTCGCGCTGGCCAGCAGCATCTTCTTCGCGGTGCTGGCGCGGACCGCCAAGGCCGACGCCCTGCTCATTTTTTTTGAGACGGCGGCGATGGCCGTCTTTTTATTCGCGTTGTTTCGTCCAAGGAACGAATCCGCCGCCTCGGACGGCGCGCCCTTCCAATATCCGCTCCATAAGCGGTTGTCCGTCTGTGCGACGCTGTTCATTTCGTTGGTCCTGGGGATGGCCACCCTTGCCAAGGGACCGGTGGGGGCGATCCCCACGGTCGTTGCCTTCATCGTGATGCTGATGCTCGTGGGGGAGCGCCGTCCGCGCCCGGACCGCCCGACCTGGGATCGCGCCGCGACCATTGCTTGCTGGCTCGCGGTCATCATCGCCGTCGGTTACCTGTCGTGGCAGTTGGGGCTGTTGCTGGCAGGAGTCTGGACGGTGCGGTTGCTGGGGATCGCGCAGCGCCGGAAGACCGCGGCGGCGAGCAAGACGCCGCGTCGCCGACCGGTTCGCGCCACACCGGTCGCGCGGCTCTCCGAAAACCTGGCCTGGCTGGACGACCTCACCTTTAGCCGCGGGTTGCTTGCCCTTCGATCACTGCGACCGCTATTGGCGACGGGCGGCGTCCTCGCCGTGGCGGGCCCCTGGTATCTATGGGTGAGCATCCGGGAGCCCGGTTGGGCCGAGGGCTTCTTCCTGACGAACAATCTTGGCCGGGCGGCCACGTCGTTTGAAGGGCACGGTGGATCGGACCTGTTCTATTATCCGCTGGCGCTCATCGCCGGCGCGCTGCCGTGGTCGCTCTTTTTGGCGCCGGCGATCGTGGATTGGTATCGAAGCGTCGCCCCGAGCGAGAGAAACGCCGCCAGTTCCTCGGCGCCTCGCGCGAAGGGACGGAACCGGCGGAGCCGAGCGCCCCGCCGCCCGGGCGACGCCCCGGCGGGCCTTACGGTTCAACAAGCCGCTCTGGCGGTCGTCGCGGTCTGGATCGTCTCGCATGTCTTCCTGTTCTCGCTGGCCCAAACCAAGCTGCCCAACTACGTGGCCGGGGCCTTTCCCGCGGTCGCCATCCTGCTCGGCTTCTACGCCCAGCGGCTTCATGTCGGCGCGGCGAAGGCCGCGGCGTGGTGGCCGTACGTGGGGTTTGGCGTCCTTGTCGGCATCGGCGGGGTGACCGCCATCGCCCTTCCCGTCGCCGCGCATTGGGCTCTGCCTGGTGAGCAGTGGCTGGGATTACTGGCGGCGATTCCGCTATTGGGAGGCGCCGCCCTGTTCGTCGCGTACCGCTATCGCCGCCAGAACCGCGGCGCCGGAGAGACGCTGGGTGTGATGGCGATTCACGCGGTGCTGGCCTGCCTGGCGTTGGTCGCCTTCGCCCCCGAGCTGATCGGACGTCGGCAGAGCATCCACGCGCTCTTGAGCGTAACCCGCGACGAACCGGGGCCGCTCGCCGCCTATGGACGGATCGAAGCGAGCTGGGTCCTGGCCAACGGCTCGAATGTCCCCTTCTGGAGTGCAAACCAGGCGACGCAGGCGGCGTCCCACCTTGCCGCGAACGAACCGGGGCCGAAATACCTGATCGCGTGCGAAACCGACCTTCCGCGGCTTAGGCCGCACCTGCCGCCCGACGCCCGCGTCGTCGCCCGGCTGCCCTATTTTCTCCGCGAGGACTATTTGGTGCTGATCCGGGGCGGGGCGGTGCAGCGGCTCTCCGTCGCCGAGCATCGCCGGCAGCGGCGGTAAGCGTTCGGCCGGGGTCGGGGGTTGCTCGTCGGCGAATGGCGTTGTTTGCCGAGTGGGTGTGACCGACGAGCAAGTCCCGACCCCATCCGCGCTGCGGCCGGAAGGACGTTCGGCTTGGTTTATCCTCAGGTAGCTCCACTCCGAAAGGGGTCAGGACTTTCTCGTCGATGAGGTTTGGACAGGAATGGTCAACCGATGGCGGCGCGAAACCTCTGACCTCGAACCCATCCGCATCACTAGCCAAAAAACCTTGTTCACCACCCGGACGAGCCGGGTGGGGTTCGGCGGCGCGAAAATAGCCCTTCTCGCTTACGCGGCGGGCTCTGAATAATCGCTATCTTCCGCGTGATCGGCGCCACTGCGCTTAACGGCGCGGTCCCGCCACACGGAGTTGGGCGGCGCCGCGTCGAATCTGCCGGGGCGCGGGCGAAATCGAAAGCTACGCTTTCTCAGTAACTACGCTCGGATCATCCCGTGGCGGCCCGTCGCATCGTTCGTCTTCCCCGACGAAACGCGCCAAGGCCGCGCGGCCTTGACGCGTGACCTGAAGGAATCGGACGTGCTCGAAAAACGCCCACGCATTGTCATCCTGGAGGACGACGACCTCCTCCGCGAGATCACCGCATTCCGCCTCGAGCTTCTCGGTTACGAGGTGGTGGAGGCGGAGAGCGTGGACACGGCCCTGCGGAGCGTCCGCGAACGGCTGCCGGAAGCGATCATCATGGACCTCGCGATCGCGTCGGCCGACGCCCTGGACGTTATCAACGTACTGAAAAACAACCCGCAAACCAACGCGGCGCCGATCCTGGTGTTTTCGACCGACGCGGACCTGGAGCTGGTGCAGAAGGCGTTTGAAGCCGGGGCCTCGGACTACCTGGTAACGCCGTACGACCCTGCGACGCTCCAGTCGAAACTCGAACAAATCGTCGAAACCGCCTCCGCCGTCGTATAGCGCCGCCACCCCTACCCGTTACGAACATGGCCGGAAGACTCGGCGACATCCTGGTGCGGCAAGGGCACATCACGGAGGCCCAACTCGACACCGCCCTGAAAATGCAGGGCGCCCAGCGGGGTATGCTGGGAGCGATCCTGCTGCGGCTCGGGCTTGTCAATTTGAAGCAGCTTGGCGGGGCGCTCGCGGAGCAGTTCGAAGTCCCATTCCGCGAGATCACGCCCCATTCGCTCAATCCGCAGTTGGTGCGGCTGTTGCCGGAAGATTTTGCCCGTGATCGCTGCGTGGCCCCCATCGGTCTCTCGCGGGGGCGACTTACCCTGGCCATGACGGCGCCCGACGACATCGAAACGATCTCCGAGACGGAACTGATTACCGGCTACCGCGTCGAGCCCACCGTCGCCCTCGACCAGGACGTGCAAGCCGCCCTCGACCGGGGGTTCGACGACCGGATTATCGCACGGCAGACGATCGTCGATATGAAGATGGTGGAAATGGCGGAGGCCCGCGAGCAGGCCGTCCGCCAGTCGGCCGAGGCCGATGACGATGCAGAGATGGCGCCGGTGGTGCGACTGGTCAAGGCGATGCTGCACGGCGCCATCAACGCCGGCTCCAGCGATGTGCACCTCGAGCCGCACACGCCCGAGATGCGGGTCCGCTACCGCGTGGACGGCGAACTCCAGCAAGTCATGACGATTCCGCGGCACATCGAGGAGTCGGTCATCGCCCGCATCAAGGTGATGGCCGACATGGACACCACCGAGAGCCGCCGGCCGCAGGACGGCCGCCTTTCGATCGTCGAAGGCAGTGTGCGGGTGAACTTCCGCGTAAGCACCATCCCCACCGTCGGCGGCGAAAAAGTGGTGCTGCGGCTGCTCGACGAGGGCAACCGGACGTTCGATCTGGACAAGCTCGGCTTCTCGGCCCATGCCCGCAAGCGGCTCGAGACGATGATCGACAAGCCGCACGGGATGATTGTGGTGACCGGCCCGACCGGCTCCGGAAAGAGCACCACGATGTACGCGATGCTCTCGGCCCTCAACCGGGTGCAGCGAAACATCGTCACCGTGGAAGACCCCGTCGAATACCGCCTTCCGGGGATCAATCAGGTGCACTCGGACAATGAGTTCGGGCTCGGCTTCGCCAACGCCCTGAAGTACATCATGCGGCAAGACCCGGACGTGATCATGGTCGGCGAAATCCGCGATCATGAAACAGCCCAGACCTCGGTGCAGGCGGCGCTCACCGGCCACCTGCTGATCAGCACGCTGCACACGAACGACGCCGTCGGGGCGGTAGCGCGGCTGAACGACCTGGGTATCGACCATTTCAAAATCGGCGGCGCCTTGTTGGGCAGCGTCGCCCAGCGATTGCTGCGGCGCATCTGCTCGGAGTGCAAGGAGCCGGCAGAGCCGAACCAGGCGTTGCTCGAGAACCTGGCTCGCGGGCACGAAATCCCAAGAGACGTCGTTTTTTACCACGGCCGCGGCTGCCGCAAGTGCCTCGGTTCCGGCTACGCCGGTCGGCTGCCGATCTTCGAAATCATGCTCGTCACGCCCCGCCTGGCGGAGGCGATCGAGCGGAGCGCCTCGGCCACGGACCTGCGGCGCATCGCGATTGAAGAGGGCATGGTCGATCTATGCCACGCCGGCCTGGACCAGGCCCTGGCCGGCCTGACGACGGTCGAAGAGGTTTACTACAAGACGGCCGGCTCGTAATCATCGGTCTGCGTCGAGAATCCTCCCGGAAAGGGCGTCCCATGTCAGTGCTAACGAGCGTCCGTGCGGCGAACAAGGGCGCCGCCGCCGCGACGGGCGATCCGATGGCGTATTTGATGGCGGCCGTCCGCTACCTGCACAATTTCAAGCTGGGTGGCGGGTCCGCCGACCGGATTCGACGCCCGGACCTGATCTTCATCCTCAGCAACCTGGTGACGCTGCTTCGAAACGGCGTGTCGCTGGCGCGGGCGTTGGGCACGCTGGCCGCCGAACGCTCGCTCCGCAAGTACGCTCCGTTGCTGAGCGACCTGCGGGCCCGCCTCGAGGCCGGCGAATCGTTCAGCTCGGCGTTGGCGCATTACCACCGGACGTTTGATGAACTGATGATCCATCAAATCCGCGTCGGGGAGCGGTCCGGCTCGGTGTGCGAAACGCTGCAGCGGGTGCTCGACCAGCTCGAGGGCGCCAGCCAGCTCAAAGGAAAGATTCTCAAGAAACTAAGCTATCCCATCGTCGTGGTGGTCGCCGGCATCAGTGTCGTTACCTTCATGATGCTGTTCATCGTGCCCGTGTTCGAAGAGACCTACGCCAAGGCGCATCTGCCGTTGCCGCTGCCCACCAAAATCCTGATCGCGGGGGGCAAGCTGATGTGGCTGTACGGCTGGATCGCGCCGGCGACGGGTCTGATCGCGCTGATCGCGTACAAGCGGCTGCGAAAAAACGAGCAATGGGCGCTCAAAATCGACCGCTGGAAGCTGCGGCTGCCCTTGGTCGGCGACTGGATTCGCGAGGCGGCGGTGCTGCAGTTCGCCACGGTGCTTTCGACCATGCTCGATTCGGGTTTCAAGCTGGTGGACGCCCTTTCCGTAACCGGCGGCGCCGTCGGCAACCGGGCGGTGCGGCACGGCATCGAGCGACTGAAGTCGGCGGTGCTCCGCGGCGAGCGGCTCAGCCACGAGGTGGATGAACTGGGCGACCTGTTCCCGCCGCTGGTCAGCCAGTTGGTCATCGTCGGCGAGCAAACCGGCCGCATGAGCCAGGCCACCGAGGCGATCAGCACGCACCTGAAGGGCGAAATCGAACGGCGGGCCGATCGCGTCGTCGGCGCGCTCGAGCCGGTCCTGACCATCGGCATGGCCGCGGGAATCGGCCTGATCCTGCTGGCGATTTACATGCCGCTGTTCGGCATGGCGGACGCGGTGGAGGGAATGTAGGGTCTTCCCGCGTAACATCTGCCTGCCTTGCGAGCATGTTGAAATCCAAAATTCGAATCACGAAATCCGAAACGAATTCGAAACCTCCGTTCCAGCGCGGGCGGGCGTGGAGACGTTTCAAACATTCGAATTCTGGATTTGTTTCGGATTTCGATATTCGTGCTTCGGATTTGGTTACAGCTTCGCCGCATCGGAATTCCGCAAATGCCGCGATGGGGCGGCGGCGCCAAAAAACTTTCCAAAAATTCCCTCATGCGCCTCAGAATAAATGCTATCTATTGTTAGACGCCGCGTGCGACGCCTTTTGCGGCGACCTTTCGGAACACGCGAATACAACCCTTCGCAACCCAAATCGGGAGAACTAAGCGCCATGAAGAAGTCTCGGAAACGCTCGGCCTTTTCGCTGCTCGAGCTGCTTGCCGTCGTCGTGATCTTGGGCATCATCGCCGCCGTCGTTGTGCCGCGGGTCACTACCTCCGCGGACAAGGCGAAAGCGGAGGTGAACAACTACAACATCGCCGCGATGAACTCCGCCGTCGAGCGGTACTACGTCGACGAAGGCACGTGGCCCTCGGCCCTGACCGACCTCGGCACGGACTACCTCCCGGACGGCGTGCCCGATTGCCCACTGGCCGGCAAGACGTACGCCCTCAGCGGAACTCCGCCGCGCGTGGTCGCCGAATAGCCAACGCCCGAAGGGGCGTGAGATTCGGCCGGCGTGACCCACAGCCGAATCACCAACGGACGGGGGCCCCATGCAGGCGCCCGTCCGTTTTTTTTGGGACATTCAAAGGCCGGTCCTGAACGGGAGAATCCGCGCATGAACCCGCGAAAAACGACCGCCTTCTCGCTTCTGGAGTTGATCGCAGTCCTTGCCATCATTGCGGTGCTGGGCGCGATGGGGGCGGTGAGCTTGCGGCGGGATACGCTCGTCAATTACGAAGCCAGGACCGCCGTCAGGCGGCTGGCCTTGGACCTGGCGTTTGCCCGCCGCGCCGCGATTGCCAACGGTGACAACCACTTCGCCGATTTCACAAGTGACGGCGGAGAGATCGTCGGATATACGATTACACGGCGGCTCGCTTCCTCGACCGAAACCGTCGATTCACCCCGCGCCTTTTCTTCCGGCCTGACCGTGACGCTAACCGGCGGCGAACCGGAGTTCAACTTCCTTGGCGAAGGATTGACCAACTACACGATCACACTGGCGGGCCCCGATCGAGCCTGGGAAGTGACCGTGGCGATGGCGACTGGGGCGATTCGAGCGCAGGAGAACTAGCCGCTACGAAATCGGCCTCTCTCTCTCTGCGCGGCCGAACCCTTGGCTTTTGACACCTCGCAACGGCAAGCTACGTTTGTAGGGACCGTGCGCCTAACGTGCATTTGCTGCGCGGTCCCGACGAACGAGGAATCCGCCGCCGATGTGTCCGCCGCAACCTGTCAGACCGCGAATTCGTCCCGCACGAGCCGGCTTCAGCTTGCTCGAGGTGATGATCGGCTGCCTGATGATGGCGGCCGTGATCACGCCCGCGCTCGTGCTGGTCCGGCAGCAACTGGAAATGGGCCGCGAGATCGCCCGCTACCAGGCGATGGAGACCTTTGCCGCAAGTTACCTCGAACAGGCGCTCGCCCAGCGGGCGGCGGATTTTCACGCGTTCACGATGGCCGGCGCCGTTGCCGGAACGGCCTTTAGCGACCTGCGCTATTCCGTCGTTGGCAGCACGGCCCCGGGAGACGGAGGCGTAAGCGAGAAGCTGCTGGCGGTGACATCGACCGTTTGGCGCGACGAAGATTCGGACACCGTTTTGGACAACGACGAAGAGAGGATCACGCTGGCGAGCAAGCTGGCCCGGATGACCCAATACGAGGAGTTGGCGGAATGACCCAAGCCGCCGCAGCGCCACCGAGAAACATGCCACAACACGCCGACACAACCCGTATTTCCCGCCGCGGCTCGACGCTGCTGGAACTCGTCGTGGCGGCCGGCCTGCTCGCCACGGTGTTGACGGCGGTCGCTGCCCTGCTCCGCTTTAGCGAAGGAATCTGGCAGACCCACGACAACTACCTCACCCGCGTGGAAGCGGGCCACGCGGTCCTGCGGCACATCACGCGGAGCCTTCGCCAGGCCGTTTCGATCCAGTCGATCTCGCCGGCGGGTGACACCTCCGGCGCCCTCTCGGCGATGAGCGCCGCCGGTGATGTGATCGTGTGGGAACACAGCGGCGACGCGGTCCATTACGGCGTGACCACCGCCGGCTCGCTCCTTGCCGAGGGAATCAACGAGCTGAGCTTCGTCGGATACCAGGCCGACGGTACGACAATGACCACCGCCGTCGCGGACATCCGGCTGGTCCGGGCGACCGTGGTCGTTTCGCTTCCAAACGGCGGGGGCGGAGAAACGTCGATGGATGGATACGTGTGGTTACGAGCATGGTAGGACGCAAGCGATGAGTGCAGGCAAGACGAACGCGGCGGTTGAGCGAGGCTTGACACGCCGTGCGTTCGTGGGCCGCGCCGGATTCGCCCACCTGCTCTGCCTGTTCGTCATGCTGATGACGTCGCTGCTGACGCTGGCCATGATCGACGGCTCGGTTTCCCGCTGGGCCGCCGTGCGCAACGTTCACGAGTACGACCGCGCCCAATACCTGGCGGCCGCGGCCGTTCATCAAGCGGTTTACGAGTTGGAGGAAGACAGCGGCTGGCGGGGACCGATCGCGGACACGACGTTCCCCGCGGGCGGCTCGGACACCTTTGCCGCCACGGTTACCGAGGACGGCGGCGAGTTGACGATAGTGGGCGTCGGATCCGCCGGCGCCGTTACGCGAACCATATCCGTCACCGTTACGGTCGGCGGCTAGCACGATGAGCGACGCCGTCCGCCCAGAGCGGCGAAGCGGCCCAAAGCAACATGATCAAACGCCAACACAAAGCGAAACGGATTGCCGCGATCGAGGTCTGCCACTCGATGCTTCGCGTCGCCGTACTGAAGACCCGCTCGGGCGAGCGGCCGACCGTCATTGTCAAGGAATTCCCCTGGCGGCAGGAGTCGGCCTCGCTGCAAACGGCCGCGGGGGCCGACGAACTCACCAAGGCCCTCCGCAAGGCGTCGGAGGAATTCGGTCTGGCGGCGGCCACGATTTTCGTCGCGGTCAGCGGCGACTACTGCGTGACCCGCGTCGTTACCGGGCCGGAAGAAAAGGTAAAGGCGGAAATCGCGGGCCTGGAAAAACGCAGCCGCCTGTACCTTTCACTGGGCCAGGGACCCAAGGCGATCGGTGGCAGCATCCAGCAGGTGGACGCCCGGCACCAGCACGCGCTGCTTACGGTCATCAACCAGCAGACGCTTCAAACGCTGGTCGACGTGACCCAACGGCTGGGTCTGGACGTGGAATGCATCGAGCCGTCGCTCGTGAGCATCAGCCGGCTATTGGGCCGACTGGAAGGAGACGCCACCGGGCCGGCCCTCATTGCAAGTTTCGGCGAGCGCGGGCTGGAAGTCGGAATTTCCCACCGCGGACAACTGCTGTTGGACTACCGGCCAGCCGGACAAGAAGACGCGGCCGCCGCCACGGAGATCGTCATCCGCCACCTCGTCCGCCTGCAGCGCTATTGCGACCGCTATGTGCGGCTGAGCAACGGCGCGCTAAGGACTGTGTACCTAAGCGGTGGCGAACAAGAAACGACCGCAGCGCAAGACGCCTTCCTTGCTGACGGGCGGGTCCTGGTCGAGATGCTGGACGACACGGAGCGTGTCGGCGAGTGGCGGATCGAGGGCGACCGTGGCGCCAATACCGCGGCCGTCGTCGGGGCAATGCTCAAGGCCGACCCCGCAGCGCCCCAGCACGATACGCCCAACCTGCGGGAAGGCTTGGCGCGGCATTCGGCCAGGTCGCTTGGGCGCGACCTGCTGGCGACCTGCTGGCCGCTGGCGGCGTCGCTCCTCATCGCCGTGATGGGCGGATGGTGGATCGCCGGTGTTCAGCAGCGGACTGCCCGCATCAACGCGCAGCACGCCGCCCTGGAAGACCGCCAGGCAGAAGCGAACGTGACCGCGTTGGTGGTCGCCCGCGATGTCAAAAAGCTGGATTACGTCCGCCGCGTAGCGGATTTTGCAAACCACCTCGCCGTGGACCGGCTGCTGGAGAACGTGGCGGGCTGCCAGCCCGACGACGTCTGGCTCGACTCGATCTCCATCGACGGCGTCGCCACGATGTCCGTCAGCGGCGCCAGCTACAGCGACGAGGGCGTTTACGAATTGATGAAGACGATGCGGGCCTGCCCGGCGTTTCGCGACGTGGCCCTCACCGGCACCCAGGCGGCCCGCGACCGCGAAGGACCGGTGACCCGCTTCGAAGTCCGCGTCGAGATCGCCGAGTCTGCCCGCCCCGCGCCAGAACCGGCGCGGCCGCGGCAGACGGCCGCCGCCCTTCAACAAGCCGCGATGGCAGTGAAATAGCCCCCGCCCGCGCAAGCCACCCCAGGAGTGCTAGCAGTGAAAGACCGGATCCAGGCGGTATTCGCCCACAAATCGGGGAGGGTAGGCGTTATAATCGTTACGTCAGCCATATTGCTTGCGACGCTCTTAAGCGTAGTCGATCAATACGATAGTCGCGCCGCGGAACTCGACGCCGCCCAGGCGAGGTTGACGGAAGCGACGCGAGAGGCGCGAGAACTCCCCAAGCTGAAGGATGAAGCGGCCCGGGTAACCGGGCAGTTGGCCATGGCCGAGACCGCGCTGGTGGGGGACCACGAGGCGGGGCCGCTTCGCCATCGCCTCGTCGAGGCGGCCCGGCGCGCCGGGTTGCAGATCCGCCGAATCGAGGTGGGAAACGCGGCGCCGACGGAGTGGCCTGCCGCAAACCCAACAACCCGCAAGAACGAGAATCGGAAGGCAAACAAGGCGGTCGAACCCTACGTTCCCCGGCGAAGAAGCATTCGCCTCACGGCGGTCGGCACGATGGAATCGATTCGTTCGCTGTTCGAAGGGATTCGCGCGACGGAAAAGACGATGCGGCTGGAAAAGTGCCGGCTCCACGCCGAGAAGACCCCCTCGCAGGAGTTGGTCGCCGCGGAGATCGAGTTGAGCGCATTCGACGTCGCGAAGCGGACGGATTAGGGCTCGCCACGGCGAAACACACGGCCGAGGCTTGATCGGCTGACGACGGAGCGTTACGGAAAACGCAATATCCACGCGGGCTGGCACGGAGGCAGCATGCCCATCGAGTGGAAACCCGCTTGCCGCATAGCGACAGGATTGCTGATCGCCATCCTTGGCCTGCTAGGTTTGTGCGCTCAAAGCGGCTTATCCCAAGAAGCGGCGTCGGCGCTCTCGCCGCTGTCGCAGAAGCTCGCCCGCCGCGGGGACCTCACCCTCCGCGATACGGACCTGGCCGCGGCCATCTTCACCATCAGCGAGTCGTGGGGCGTCAATATCGTGGTGGGTGAGAACGTGGAAGGGAAGGTCAACGGCGTTTTCAAGAACGCACCGCTGCATGACATCCTCGACGGCATCCTGCTCGCCAACGGATACGGTTACCGCCCCGTGGGCGACGGCATTGTGGTGATGAAGCTTACCGAGCTGGGGGACGCAAACCCCATGTTTCAGGCGGCCACCGTTTCGCTGCGGCGATTGGAGCCGGCGGACGCCGCCGCCGCCGCCCGTATGCTTCTCTCGCGGCAAGGGCGAATCGAGGCGGTCGGCTCGGCCCGCAGCGTCCTTGTCGTCGATTACCCGGAGCACGTTCAGAAGGTCCGCGAGATGCTCATGCAACTCGATGCGGCCGCCCCGGCGGACGTGGCCGCGCCGGGCGCCGAGGACGCGGCCGTCCCGATGGAGATCGTCGAGTTCCACCTTCAATACGCCAAGGCGGAAGCCGTGGTCGAAGCCGTTACGGCGATGCTCTCCAGCGACGGCAAGGCGGCCATCGTCAAGGAATCCAATCGTCTGGTGGTGCAGGAGCAGGTTCCACGGTTGCCGCTCGTTCATCGGCTGGTGGCGCAGCTCGATCAACCCCGCCGCCAGGTCCGGATCACCGCCCTGATCTACGATATCAGCGTGAAGGACGTAGAGCGTCTGGGCCTGAACTGGCGCCATTCCGCCAAGGGCAGCGTGAACGCCGCCGGGGAAGCCGCCACGCTCTGGAGTTTCGACACGCTGTTGAACGCGCCAGCGGCGGCCGCTGATCCGTCGGGCGTGATGACCTTCATGAGCCTGTCCCGACACTTCGATTTCACGTCGGTGGTGGACGCGCTGCGGACCGCGGATGACGCCCGGTTGCTCGCCGACCCGAGCGTGCTCGTGCTGGACGGCGAGGAAGCCAACATCCGCATCGTCACGGAGATTCCGTACCAGCAGCTCACGCAGACCTCCCAGGGCGGGAACATCGGCACCGTCGCCTTTCGTGAGGCCGGGGTGACGTTGAAAGTGGCGCCCCACATCGCCCGCGACGACACCATGCAATTGCGAGTCACGCCCGCTTTCAGCCGCCTGGCCGGATTCACCAGCGGCGACAACGCCCAGCCCATCATCGATCAACGGGAGGCCCAGACTTCCGTGCGGGTCGCCAGCGGGCAAACCCTCGTCATCGGCGGCCTGCGGCAACGCACCGAGATCACCGGTTTCAACGGAATTCCCGTGCTCAAGGATATCAAGAAGGTCGGCAAACTCTTCCAATCCCACACCGCCGATTACCGCGAGAGTGAACTGGTGGTGTTCCTCCTTCCGGAAATCGTGCCGGAGCGCGACTGCATGCCCGCCCGTTATCAGGACACGCTCTACCACGCGACGGGAGAGCTGGATCGCATCCCGACGCCGAGCGGGTACGCGAACGCCTATGAACGCGGCACGACGGTCGGACTGATGATTCCCTGCTGCGAGCACTACCCGCATTGCCGTTGCGCGCGGAAAGGCGGCGCGGTATTGCCGGGACCCCGCTACGACGTGCCCCCGCCGCAGCCGGAATTGTGGCCCCCCGCGGACGAACCGATCCCGGAGAGAACGCCTTCGACAACACCCGGCCCCGGCCCGCGTCTGGAGTTGGAGTATCCCCAGCCGCCTCCGCCGGACATCCGGTCCACGCCACCGGCGCCGGATCCGCCGCCCTCGGCGTCCACGGCGGCTCGCCAGGGCGTGAGCATTCATGTCGCCCCACCCGAACCGGGGCCAGCCGCCGCCGGAAAGTGGAAGTGGACCTGGCCGGCCGGCCGCGAACTACAACGACTGCCGGCGACAGGGGCTGCCAATACGCTCGTCCGACCAGAACAACCGCCCGCCGTCCGAAACGACCAGGGCTCCCCGGTCCGCACGGCGGAACTCCCGTCCGGGGCCTTTTCACCAACGATCTATTCGCAACGGCGGTAGCGGACGCCGCCTTAGGAATCTTCCAGCGTAAGTTCCGCGCGCCGTGCGCGCATGTTCAAATTGTAAATCCTAATTTCTAAATCCTAAGCAAATCCAAAATTCCAAACCAGAATGTTCGAAACTACCGAGGCCGCGGCGTGCTGGCGGTTTTGAATTTCAAACCTTCGTGCTTTGAATTTGTTTAGGATTTAGAGTTTAGTGATTAGGATTTTGGTTGCGGCTTCGCCGCGCTACGGCATCGACGCGTAAAAGACGTCCCCGGTGCTCACGTCGAACAGCATGTTCTCTTCGAACTCCTCGTAATGCAGCGAGGTGGTCGAACCGTCGAGCATGGCGACGTTGCGGCGTTCGGGGGCGTGCCATCCTTCCTCCGCGTCGAAGACGACCCCCACTTTGCTCGTGGCGACCCGCGACAGCCGCTGCCCGCCAAGCTGGGTCTCCGGAATGATGGAGAACTCATCCCGCCAGGTGTAGCTCAAATCGACACCGCGGCGGTCGCCGGGGCACCGAAAGACCTGCGGGTTCGACTCGAGGTAGGAGAAGACCGTTTCAAACCAGGGGTCTTCTCCCAGGATCGGCAGCCGGCCCTGCCTTGAATCCGCCGCCAGGCGAAAGCCCATCGACAATTGCCGAAGATTATTGCGGCACTGGATATCGCGGGCCCGCTCCCGGGCCGAAAGCACCGCCGGCAGCATGATGCCGATCACGGCCGCCAGGATGGCGATCACGACCAGAACCTCGATCAGCGTGAACGCTCGGACCGGCCGATTTACCGCCAACCCCCGCCTGCGTGGAATCGACATGGCCAGTCACCGGCAAAAACGTGTTCGAGGCGGACTTGGTCCCAGGGAAAAAAACACGCCCGTGCAGCGGACAAACCTGAACGGGCGTGCTTTGGGAGATCAACTCACCTACGGCTAGGCTGGTGGGTCCACGGGGGTGTCGGTCCCTTCCGAGCGAATCGAAAAGCACAGCACCGTGATGTTCTTCACGCCCGTCTCACCGTCTACCTGTTTCACGTAACCTCGCACGTGGACTCGCAGATAGTACACGCCTTGACGCTCGCAAACGGACCCATGCGCCTTCACCGGAACGACCTCCGAGGCGCCGTCGCCGTCGGCGTCAACATTCGCCGTGCCTGTGGTGTAGAACCACGAGCAGAAGCAGCTCTGGCGGAGCGTCGCAGGGTCGAGCGTAATCGTAACGGTCGGGTCCTGCGTCTGGTCGTCGCCGTCGTCCTTTACCAGCGTGATCTCGGGGAACGTCAGCACGCTGGCGCCATCCACCGTCGCAGGGTCCATGACCACGGTGTCGTCCAGGGAAATCCGCTGGTAGCTGTTCAACCTGCGGTTCTCGACTTCAATCAACTTGACGCTGGCGCGGCTAACGTCAAGCTCCTCAAACGTGACGTCCGTAACCGCCGGCGGAACGTAGCACCAGAACCAGCACCATCCCGACGCGACCGCTGGCGCAACCAAAACCATGATGATTGCGACGGCCAAACTCCTTCTCGAAATCAGCCTTCCCATGTCAGTCCTCCTCGTTGTGTGAAGGGTTTCCATATCTCCCCTATCTTGCGCCCCCTAGCCCGCCCGCAAAGTTTCTGGCCTTTACCTGCCGCTGTCAAGACGGCCCTTTTGGGGGGTTCGTGACGGCGGATGCCCTCATTTACCTCGCGCCTTGACCGGCGGCAAACGGAACGGAACCAGAGGTCCGTCACAGATGCAACGGAAGGCGCTTCGCGATATTGCACGAAAAAATCAAACAAGCCGGACGCCTCACTCATCCAGGATAAGGATATCGATTTTGCGAAATTGCACCGGATGGCTCTCGGCTTGCAGCGAAATCGTGCCGCTCGTGAGGAGCTTCTCGCCGTTCTGCTGTTCGATGATCGCGCGGGCGTCCGGGTCGCGCTCGTCAAGCTGCGGCTTCTGATACTGGAGCACTTGCTCGCCGTTTACAAAATGCGTAATCGATTCACCGCCGCGGACCTCGATTTCCACGGTTACCCACTGATCCCCGTGGTACGTCTTGCTTTTGGAGTTGAGGCAATGGGTTCGGACGAGCTTTCCGTCGATGACGACGTTCGTACCCGGCGTGCAGAGGTTGGCGGTCGGTCGCTCGCCATGACCGGACCCGCCGAGGAGTTGGACCTCGATCGACACGGGGAAGGACTGGTCCTTGCGCATGGTTTCGGGGCTTTGGCCGTGGACCATGACGCCGCTGTTACGAAAGGCCCACGCCGGCCCGCCCGGCGCCTGCTCGCCGATGAAGCGGTATTCGGCCCGGAAACGGTAATGGGAGTGCGGCGTTTGATAGAAGAGGTGCCCGAACTTGCCGGCGAAGGCATCATATTTCGCGTAAGAAACCGTCAGCAGACCGTCTTCGACGCGAAAGGTGTCGCCGAAATTGTCGCCGAGTTCATGCCCGGCGATCTTCACCTTCCAGCCGGTCAGGTCCTTGCCGTTGAAGAGCGATTGCCACTGTTGTTCGGCGTCATCGGCGTCTTGCGCTCGGGCGCTGGCGGCGAGAATTCCCCCAGCGGCGAGGGCGACCGCGATCATGCGCAGGGATCGAGCGCGAACCGGACGGGACAGACACGATTTCATGGCGGCGTCTCCAAGGTGAAAGGTGCGTAAGCGACTATCTCTTGCCCCACGGCCAGGGTTTTGCATTCGCCCGCTTCGCCCAGGCTTCCCACTGATCGGCGAGCGATTGAGCGCGGTCGAGATGGACCTTGGCGAGGTCGTTCAATTCCGCGCGGTCCGCCTCCATATCATAGAGTTCCCACGGTCCACGGGCCCCGTTGGCGACGAGTTTCCACCGGCCGTCGCGGATGGCGCGGTTGCCGCGGTGCTCGAAGAAGATCGGGTTCGTCCGCGCCAGCGGCTCACCGCGTAGCGCCGGCGAAAGGGGGACGCCTTCCATCGGCGTGATCCCGCTGCCTCCGACCTCCGCGGGGTACTCGGCGCCGGCGATATCCACGCAGGTCGCCATGATGTCGATCAAGTGGGCGGGTTGGCGGTAAATCGCGCCACCGCGCGGCTCGGCGATTCCTCGCGGCCAACTCATGATCAGCGGCGTCGCCACGCCCCCCTCGTGATTCCACGACTTGTAAAGCCGAAACGGGGTATTGCTGACGTTGGCCCAGCCTTCGCCGTAGGCATGAAAGGTATCGGGGCCGCCGGGCATTACCTCGTCGCCCATCAGCACCGGCCGGCCGTCACGGGCGCGCCGTGGAATCATATCGGGCTGGAGGGCCGCGTCCGCCATGGGAACGATCTTCGGTACATCCAACTCTTTCACGCTCGAGTAGCGGCCTGGCCGACGGCCGATCGTTTCGGCGCAGCCGCCGTTGTCTTGCACGTAAAGGATGAGCGTATTGTCGAACTGTCCGGTCTTCTTAAGGGCCGCGACGAGCCGACCGATTCCCTGGTCCATGCGGTCTACCATCGCGGCGTAGACCTCCATGCAGCGGGATTCCCATTCACGATTCTTGACGGACTTCCAATCGATCGGTTGGGGCGCAAACCGCCACTTCTGGTCAATGAGGCCAAGGGAATGCAGCCGTTTCAGCCGCGCCGCCCGGATCGGCCCGTACCCGTCGTCGTAGCGTCCGTCGTACTTGGCGATGTCTTCGGGCAGCGCGTGCATCGGCCAATGGGCGGCGGTGTAGGCGATATAAAGAAAGAATGGCCGTTGGTCGCCCTCGTCTGGCGCCTGTTCCGCGTGGTCGCAAACGTAGCGGGTGGCGTGGTCGGAGATGGCGTCCGTGTAGTAGTACGTCGGCGGTTGATACTCCGCGTCGGCGTACGGCGAGATGAACGTGTTATCACGGACGAGCGTGTTGGGGTCGAAGAAACTGCCGCCCCCATGAATCGTCCCGTAGAAACGGTCAAAGCCGCGCTGCCGAGGCCAGTTCTTCTTGTCGTTGTCGGCAAATGGCCCGCGATGCGGCGTAACGTGCCACTTGCCGGCCATATAGGTGGCGTAGCCGGCGGACTTGAGAACCTGGGCGATCGTGACGCAGTTTCGCTGCAAGTCGCCCCGGTAGCCAGGCAGATTCTGGTTGCCCATCATGAAGCCGACGCCGGCCTGATGGGGATAGAGTCCGGTGAGAAGGCACGCCCGCGTCGGGCAACATCTCCCGGTGTTGTAGAACTGCGAGAAGCGGACGCCGCGCGCCGCGAGGGCGTCGAGCGTGGGGGTCTCGATCTCCCCTCCATAGCAGCCGATGTCGGAGTAGCCCATGTCGTCGCTGAGAATGACGACGATATTGGGTCGCTCGCCAGCGTGGGCCAAGGATGCGATGGCCGCGACAGCCGCAACGCAGAGAGTTCCGTACCGTTGCATGATGGCGTTTCCCGGTGAATGGTTTGGAGGCGAGCGACATTCTCGCTCACCAAGATGAAATTTGGAAGCGTCGTCGGTAGGACGCGGCGAGGCTCCACTCTATCCGGCCGCGGTTGCGGCTGCGCGACCCTGGCGGGCTGCGAAACCCAGCCGCTTGTCAATTTCATCCATCAGCGGCGCGCCGACGAGGTATCGGCGCAGGTTTTCGCACACACGGTTGGTTGTATCATCCAACCGCCGCGCCGACTGCGCGCCGACGTGGGGCGTAATGATGACCCGGGGATGATCCCACAATGGGCTTGCCGCGGGCAATGGCTCGACCTCCGTCACGTCCAGCCCGGCCCCGCCCAATCGGCCGGACTCCAGCGCCGCCACCAAATCCGTTTCCACCACGACGGGTCCGCGGGCCACATTGATCAGCAGGGAACCGGGCCGCACCTGGTCGAACTGCCGGCTGCCGATCATTCCCCGCGTCGTCTCGACGAGCGGCACGCAGAGCACCACCGCGTCGCTCTCCCGGAGCAAGTCCTCCAAGCGTTCGGCCGGCCAGAGCGAATCGACAATCTCCGGCTTGTCCACGGGGAATACGTCGGTGGCCAGCAACCGCACGCGGTAGGGGGCGAGGACCTCCGCCAGCCGCCGCCCATTTCCGCCAAAACCGACGATGCCCACCGTCTTGCCGTGCAGGTCGCCGGTCGGCCGCCGAATGAACTCCCGCCGCTGCTGGGCCCGAAAGAACGTGGGCAGACTCCGCACCAGGCCAAGAAGTAAGGCCGTCGTTTGTTCGGCGACTTGATCGGCAAAGAGCCCGGACGCCCCGCTGACGCGAATCGTCGGGCACGCCACCACGGACGGCGCGAGGCAATGATCGAGCCCGGCGGCGGAGCTTTGAATCCACCTAAGCCGCCCCGCCGCAACGACCGCGTCCCACGGCATGGGAACCCTGGCGTGCCCCAGGAAGATGTCCGCGGCAAAGATGTCCTCCGCGATGCGTTCCTGCGAGGAAATATGAACGGTGTGGCCTGCCGCAGCCGCCTCGATCTGGGCGACGTGGGAGGGTTCGACCGGATAGCAGACGACAATGTTCACGGGCTTGAAAGTTCCCTAGCGCGGCGGCACGTAACATAACGGCCCGTGGCGTTTTGCACGATACCCGCATCTTGACGCCGACCCCAATCAAGTCTCGCAACCCGTCGCATTACGGCCGATTCCTGGGCCGCAGCTTTACCCAGTTTACCTTCCTTGGAAAAGTTAACTTAGGGCGCCCTTGCGGCGGCGTTTTTCCCTTCTTAGGCGGTCCGACGAACGCGGCCGATGAAAAACCTTAGACCCGCTTGCTTTGCGCCAACGCTAACGTGCGTCGGCCCTTCTCCCCAGCGCCGACGACCGCCAAGAGATCCTGCAAATGCCGCGATGCAGCTTGCCCATCGCCACGCGGAGCCGCCGTGCTTTGGCGGGAGGATTCCGCGCCGCATGTTTCGTTGCGATCGCGGCTGGGCTTGCCGGTGGCCTGTTGTCCGGCGGTCGTCCGGCGGCCGCCTCCGAACTCCGCATGACCCCCGTGGTCAAAGCGGTTCAGCGGGCCCGCGGCGCCATCGTCAACATCCACGGCCGCAAGACCATCGTCGATGAGCAGGATTTCACCGGGGAGGGCCGACGCGTCAACGGCATGGGCACCGGCGTTATCGTGGACGAACGCGGTTACGTGCTCACCAACTACCACGTGGTCGAGGGGGTGGACCGCATTCACGTGAGCATGGCCGATGGCACCGACAAAATCGCCCGACTCGTCGCCCGGGACGACAAGACCGACCTGGCGATCATCATGATTCCCACCGACCATCCGCTGCCGACCATCCCGGTTGGCACCTCCAGCGATTTGATGCTCGGCGAGTCGGTTATCGCCATCGGCAACGCTTACGGTTATGAACACACCATCACCCGCGGCGTGATCAGCGCCCTGAATCGCGCGGTGGAGGTGAGCGAAACGCAGAAGTATTCGAATCTCATCCAGACCGACGCCAGCATCAACCCCGGCAACTCCGGTGGACCGCTGTTGAACATCGACGGCGAAATGATCGGCATCAACGCCGCCGTGCGGGTGGGGGCCGTCGGGATCGGCTTTGCCATCCCTGTCGATACCGCGATGGCTGTGGCCGGTAAGCTGCTCACCATCGAACGCATCGACAACCGCTACCACGGCGTGGACGGCGTGACGATGATCGACGGCCCCCGGCAGCGGTTCCTCGTGCGAAATGTCGCCGAGGGAAGCCCCGGCGCCGCCGCGGGATTGAAGGCGGGCGACATCGTGCGGGGAATCAACGATCAGGAGGTTGCCCGGGCGATCGACTTCGAACGGCGGCTCATCGGCGCCGCGGACGCGACGACGCAAACGCTCAAGATCGAGCGGGGCGATACGACACTGTCGCTAAAACTGGCCCTGTCGGCCCCGCCCGCTCCGAAACAGACCGTGGAAGAACAGGTTTGGGAGGTGGTCGGTCTGAAACTCACCCCTTCCCTGGCCTCCGACTTCCGCCGCCTGCGCAGCAGCTATCGCGGCGGGCTAAAGGTGCTGGCGGTCAAGCCCGAAAGCCCCGCTGCCCGGCAGGGCATCCGAATGGGCGACGTGCTGGTGGGGATGCACGTTTGGGAAACCGTTTCGATGGATCACATGCAGTACATCCTTTCCCGTCCCGATTTCGCCAGCATCCAGCCGCTGAAGTTCTTTATCCTTCGCGGCGGCGAAACGCTCTACGGCCATCTGCCGATGACCCTGCAGCGATAGGTGGCCTCAAACAGAGCAACGAAAGGGGTCGGGAGTTTTTTTCGGCCAGACCCGTGCCCGTATTGTTTTGTCGACAACCGAAAAAGACTCCCGACCCCCTTGACGTGAACATGTGCGCGGGGTGCGCTGAAGCTGCGCTGAACGAGTCCACTATGGCCCAAAAAGATTTCGACGTCGATTCCCTCGCCGCCCACCTGCACATCACACCGCAGCAGGTGGAAAAGCTGGCTTCGCGCGATAAGATTCCCGGCCGCCGCGTCGGCGGGCAGTGGCGGTTTCCCGAGGCGGAGATTCACCACTGGCTGGAAGACCGCATCGGCCTCGCCGACGACGCGGAACTGGCCGATTTGGAAGGGATGTTCGAGCGTCACGCCGCCACGGCCGTGTCGCAGGCCGAGCCGCAGACGGTGTCGCTCGTCGACAAGCTCCCGCCCGAGGCCATCGACCTGACCCTCTCCGCCCGCTCCCCCGGAAAGGTCATCACTGCGATGGTCGAGTTGGCGATGAAAACGGGCCTCTTATGGGATCCCGACAAGATGGCGGAGGCCGTCGCGGCCCGCGAAGCGATGCACCCGACCGCGCTGGACAACGGCGTGGCCCTGCTCCACCCGCGCCGGCCAATGCCCGCGATCCTCGGTGGGCCGGCGCTGGCCCTGGGACGGGTGTCGGCCGGTGTCCCCTTCGGCGGCAGCGGCGGCGTATTGACCGACCTGTTCTTCCTGATATGTTCCGTGGACGACCGCCGCCACCTCCGCGTGCTTGCGAGGCTCTCCCGGCTCATCTCGGATCCGACATTCCTTGAAGACCTGCGCGCGGCGGGGGCGGCGCAGGAGGTGCGAGAGGCGATCCGCACGCGTGAAGCCGCGATTGAAGGCGAGTAGCCGGGCCCGTTTACCGGCCTTTCCGCGCAGCGGTATTCGGCCGGGGCTTGCCGGGGTCAGGGGTTTCTCGCCGTCACGCGTTGACCATTCGGGCACAAACCTTATCGGCGAGAAAGTCCTGCCCCCCTTTCACGTTCTATGCCGATGGGGTCGGGACTTGCTCGTCGGTCGCGTCCACCCGGCAAGCAACGCCACTTGGCGACGAGCAACCCCCGACCCCGGCGGTTTGGGGTCAGGGGTTGCTCGCCGTCATGCGTTATTGGGTCACGTGTGTGGCGCCACTCAAATGCAAACAGCCGGTCTCTTGTCGCCAAGAGACCGGCTATCGCACGACTTCCGACCCGAATTGTAGTGGCGCCGCAGCCCGCGGAATCGGGATGTGCCGCCCGTCGAACCGGCCAGCCTACTGGCGATCGACCAGGAAGGTTCCATTATCTGCGACGCGGAAGAGCGGGGCGAAACAGCCTCGGTTCGACGTCCTCGCACTGCCAAACGGATACCATACCAGGTTGATCGACACGTTCCAGCTTTCTTCCCCGCTGGCCGGGCGGTCCTCCGACTCGTCACCCGGAACAAGATAGAGAAAGCCGGCGTCGATCGCCCACTTCTGACCGATGGGAGCGTACACGTCGGCCCCTAACAGCGTGTCGCTTTCGTGCGTCCACCCAAGGAAGGCCCGGCCCACCGACCCGAGGCACGGGTCGAGATCCCGCCTCCAGAAGAAGGCGTTCAGGTCCGTCACCTCGAACGGGACATCGTTGCCTTCCCCGCCCATGTCGTACGTGAACCAGTAGCCGAATTCGTTGGAACCGGGGAACTTGTAGCTCAGTTCCCCGCGGAGTTGACGGAGTTCGATCTCGCCGTCGACTTCGAAGATCGAATCGTACATGTAGTCGTACGCCAGGCCGCCCTGCAGGCCGCATTCCACCCGGCGAAAAATGGCGCCGGTAAGGAAGTACTGGTTGCGATTGTTCACGTTCCAATCGTGAAAATTGGACTGCGTCGCCCGAAAACCCGCCTGCATACCGAAGCCGCTGTTGGGAAAGAACAGCAGCGGATTGCCCCAGTTGATGCTCTCATTGAAGCCGAAGCTGCCGGGAGCAAAATAGGGTTCACCCCCCAGTTGCCCCGGCGGTTGACCGGTGCGGTACGCGTTGGGTGGGCCCGTGTAGCCCTGCACCCCCGCCGAAATGGAAAGCCGTTCGAGGGCGAAAACAGGCAGCGGCACAATGCAGATGCTAGGGCCAGCCCCGCAGGGCCCGCATTCGACGCACGGGTCGGGCAGGCAGGGGCCGCCGCTTATCCCGTAGGCGTCTGCCAACATGGGACCGCCCATCATCACCTCCCCACCCATCTCGCCGGCGAGTATCGGGCCGTTCATTTCGCCCATCATTACGCCGCCGTTCATGGCCTCCGCGGCATGGGAACCGGCCATCGCCTGGCCGAAGGATCGGGCGAACTCGCCGCCGCCGTAGCCCTGGTCCCAAGCCTGGGCGACCCGGGCCATTGGAGCGTCGGCGATGCTGTGAGCCGCGCGACGCACGTTTCGCGGGTCGGCGGACCGCGTCGTTACCACTCGGGCGTTGGTGGCTCGCGTCGAGGCGGCGGCGACGGCATTGCGGGCTTGCCGTTGCGCCTCGGTAAACGGCCGCGGGGCGGGATCGTCAAAATCCTGCGAATTGGCCTTTACCGCGGTGAGTGTCAAAAAGAGCATCCCACAGGCGGTCCAACGGAACCGCCAACACACTCTGGCCATCCAGTTTCTGATGGTCATGGCAGCATCCTTTACAGCGAGGTTCGGAAGTCGTTGTCCACAAGTGGACGGGGGTCGTGTTGGCAAGAATCGGCGTTCCCCAGGCGGAACTTTCGTTAAACTTTGAAATATCAGAAAAGTCGCTGCATCTTGCCCAGAATAACGGCAGGCCGCGGGCTACCACAAATGCTCGCAGTGCAAGCAAGAGAATCGCGCGGCAAAAAAGTGGAATCGACGGCCAAAATGCTCTCGCTTTCGCGTCGAGCTTGTATTCGTCGGCCGAGAGAAATTACCTCAAATCGCGCCGTAACACCGTTGCCTCATCCACTCGTTCAAATCCGAGGCTGTCCAGCACACTTGCCAGGCCGGCGTGTCGGGAATAGAGATGGGCGTCGGCGCGGGCGGCCCCCTCGGTGACGGCCAGACGGCGGAGCGCCTCGCCGATGAGGAACGTGGCGGCCCCTTTGCGGCGGTGGTCTTCGGCAATCTCGATGTTCAACAGCCCCCACGTACGCACCCCCCACGTGGCGGAGATCGGTTGGACGTCCCAGAACAGGGTGTGACCGACCGCTGGACCGCCGACCCGTTCGACAAGATCAAACCGCCGCCGCTCCGCGGCGCCAAACAGGCAGGCGTCCCACCGATCGACCAGCGGCGGCTCCTCCACGTTCTCGACCACGTACTTCCGCCGGGCCGCGACCGTGCGGCGATCGACCTTGGGCCGAAACGTGGACAGCTCCCGGCTGTACACGGTCGTCCGGTCGACGACCTGGTAGCCTGCCGCCGCGTACGTTCGAAACGCCGCGCCCTCGCTCACCGGGCAGCCGCCGCAATCGGCCCCGCCAATCAGCCCCAGGTAGAACGGCGAGACGGGGCGGATTTCGCCCCCATACACGGCCTTTGCCCCGTGGTGTTGCAGATACGCCTCGGCGTGTTGGACCAACGCGTCGGCTATGTCCAACTGTTCGTGGTCATCCACCATGAGACACGAGATAACGCCGACCGAAGTATCCAGTCCATTTCGCGCCGCCGTCGGACCGAATCCTGCATGGACGAAGCCTAAGGCCCGGTCGCCCTCGCACGCCACGATCAGCCCCTCCCGCTCGAAATGCAGCCTGGCCAGCACGCATCGCTCGAACGTCGAAGCGGTCATCGGCTGATAAAGCCCCCGCTGCGGCGGCTGATTCCGCCAGATATCGGCCAGGGCGGGAGGATCGCTGTTGAGGAAGGGGCGGTAAGCAACCAAGGTTTTCGCTGCCGAAGGAAAGGCCGAACACACACGCTGCGACTAGCCAAAAGACTAGCCCATCTTGCGGCGGCGGAAAAGCTGGTCGGCGCTGCGGCGTGGCCGCCCCATGCGTCTTCTGCCCGCGACGCGAAAGACATAAGCTACCGGCATGTCGAAGGTGGACCACTGGATCGACGAAATGGGCCGGGGCGTGACGGCTTCGCCCGCCGCGCGGAAGCGCAACGGCGTCCATTACACGCCGCCGGCGGTGGTCAACTATCTTGTCGAAAGGACGCTCGGCCCACTGCTGGCCGGGCAAAGCCTTGCTCGCGGCGTGCGGCTGCGCGTGCTCGACCCCGCCTGCGGCGCCGGGGCGTTCTTGCTGGGGGCGTACGACTACTTGCTGCGGTGGTACGCGGACCGATGGCAGCGGCCGCTGGACTTTAAGGAGCGGCGGCGAATTCTGGTCGAGCACATCTACGGCGTAGACATCGATCCGAACGCGGTGAACGCGGCGCGGGGGTGGCTTCGACGGCGAATGACGGCGGAGGAAATTGCAGATTGCAGATTGCAAATTGCAGATGGTGGGAACGCCGATTTTCTCAAGCGGAATCTCCGCTGCGGTGACACGTTGAGGGATCGCCCGGCGCCCGGTGTCACCGGCCGCCCCGGGGCGTTCCATTACACGGCTGCCTTCTCGGAGGTCTTCGCCGGCGAGGCGCCGGGGTTCGACGTGGTGACCGGCAATCCTCCGTATGTTTCGTACTCCGGCCGCCAGGCGGCGCCGCTTGAGCCCGCGCTGCGGCGATTCTATGGGAAACGTTACGCCGCCCGAGGCTGGCTCTGTGCGCATGGCCTTTTCATCCTCCGCGGGATCGAACTGACGCGCGACCGGCTCGCGTTCATCGTGCCCGGCCAGGTGGGGCATCTCGCCGGGTACCAACCGCTTCGCGACCGCCTCACCGAGCAATGCGAAGTGACCGACGTCCGCTACTGGGGCGAAGACGTGTTTCCCGGGGTGGTGGGCCCCGCGATGACGTTCATCGCCCAAAAGGAAACCCGTAGCGTCAGCAAGCGGCGCAGAGCCCGAAGCGTCAGTGAGGGCGGCAGACTCGCAAGCGTCAGCGACGGAATCTGGCGGGCCACCGTCCAAACGGACCGCAGAACTCCCAGCCAAGCCGAACGACTCCTTCAAAAGATCGTCGCCCAGGGAGAATCGCTTGGCCAGAGTGTCGCCGACCCCGGCGTCCACACCGGCAACTGCGCGAAGAAACTGATCGCCGACCGGCCAGGCGCGGAAGGCGAGTGGGTTCCCGTCCTCGAAGGCAAACAGATCGGCCGTTACACGTGCGTGCCGCCTTGCAAGTTGGTGCGTCTCGACTACGAAGCGAACAAGGCCCGTGGCGAGTACTTCACGATCCGCCCTCGCAAGAAATACGAAGAGGCGGCATTTGTCATCCGCCAAACCGCCGCCTATCCCATGGTCGGCCCTCGCCGCGGCGCCACGTATTTCCGCAACTCACTGCTCGCGCTCTACCCGAGGCCGAACCTGCCCGAGCGCGACATCTATTTCGTCGTCGCCCTGCTCAATTCGCGGCTGATGCGGTGGGTCTACCAGCGACTGGTCCCCGAGTCGGGCCAGAAAGCATTTCCGCAGGTGAAGGTGAAATCGCTACGAGCTCTGCCGATCAAGCGGCGCGACATGGCCAGTAGGAGAGAGCAAACGCTCATGCAGGAGGTCGCAAGACTCGCAGAGCGGTCCGTTCAAGGTGGCGAAGACAATGACTCAGCCATTGAAGATCGAGTCGCCCAGCTCTTTGCAATCGGGCCGCGCGAGAGCCTCCGTGGTTCCCCCGCTTAATGTGCCATTCGCCGCACTTCAAGCCGTCCTTCTCGCTGCCGAACTTCCCACCGCGGCGTTTCCCTCGGGCTTAAGAGATGCTTGCCCGTCGTCACGTCGAATTGCCAGCCGTGCCACGGGCAGGTGACGGTGGTTCCCGAAAGACTCCCCTGTCCGAGCGGCCCACCCTGGTGCGGGCACACTCCGTCGAGGGCGTAAAACTCGCCGTCCACGTTGAAGACGGCAACCATCTCACCGCCGACCACCGCTTCCCGCGCGTTCCCCGGCGGCAAATCGTCAACCGCCGCAATGTCGATCCACGAAGGTTGTTTGTTCACCACGGAGGAAGGGAGGGCACGGAGAGGAAGAAATGTCTCAATTCACCAATCGGCGGAGTCCGTTTTTCAGAACAACCGCATGGAAGTTTAGCAGAAGCCCCACGCGCTTGTCGGTAAGCTGAGATAGGTCAGCAATTGGGCTTCGTGGATGGGCTCGATGGACTGAGCGCTCTTGAGTTCGAGGACAATAGCATCCTCGACCAGCATATCGATTCGGTATCCGCAGTCAATGAGCACGCATTCGTAACGAACGGGAAGTTCAAGCTGCCGCTGAAACCGAAGCCCGCGCTGGCTCAACTCGTAAGCCAAACATCGCTCGTAGGTGGACTCTAATTGGACAGCGCCACTTCGACGCCCAGCCACACGATGTTGCGCCAGCAGTGGTCGCTAGCGGCCCACGGATGGTGGATTTCCGGCTAAGTGGCGCTGTCCAACTAATAAACCGGGCCCAAGCACCCGATGCACTTCGATCGCACAAGCAATGATCACTTCCGTCAAGTCCGCATGAATCAACGCCATAACAAATCTCCGTGCCCTCCGTGCCTCCGTGGTGTACCTTGTGCCTAAGCGGCTCGCCGGACGCCGAGGGCCTTCGCCCGCTCCTTTTTCCGCTTCTTCCCCCGAGTATCCTTCCACCGCCGATGCACCCACCAGTATTGCGCCGGGTCGCGGGTGATGATCCGTTCAAGCACGTGACTGTACCACTGGGTGATCGTGCGGATGTCGGTCATCGGCTGGTCGGTTTGCTGCGGATCGTACACCTCCTCGATGGCGAATTCAAACTGCATCGGCTTGCCCAGCCGCCGGGTGTAGCTGACGAGCATGGGGGCGTCGGTCGTCAGCGAGAAGACGGCGATCGCCTTGTGGCACGACGCCGGCCGCCCGAAGAAGTCCACCCAGCAACCCTTGGAGCCGGCGTATTGGTCACCCAGCAGCGCCAGCGTGCCGTTGTTTTCCAGCAGCCGGGCGACCTCCGGGGCGCTGCCCTCTTTTGGCAGAATGTACTGCCCGGTGCCGCCGCGGAATCTTTTCAAAAAGCGGTCGAGATACGGATTGTCCAGCGGCCGGGCGATGGTGTGGGTGGGAAAGCCAAAAAGTCCCGCCATCACCCCGCCCACCTCGAAGTTGCCGAAGTGCCCGACGAGAATCACGTGCGGCCGCGGCTGAAGGAGATGCCACACCGCCGGCTCGACATTCGTCGCCCTCACGTGCCGCCGCCAGTTGGTCTCATGGATCTTCCGCGGCATGTGGGCTACTTCGCACAGCATCAACGCGAGATGTTCCCACATCCCCCGGGCGATGGTTTCCCGAGCCGCTTGCGGCTTCGCGGGGAAGGCGTGCCGAAGATTCTCATCGATGACCCCCCGCCGCACGCGGATCACGTCGTAGGCAAGCCACGAGAGCAGCCGCGCCAGCGCCGCCAACCGCTCCATCGGCGCCGCCTGCGCCACGGCGATGAACAACCGAACCATGCAGTAGACGAGGTAGTTGACCGGCGTGTAGCCGGAGCGCGAGGACTTGGACATGGGGCGATGCGTACGAAGTGAGACGGGCGAAAGTAGCAGAATTGTGCGATATTTCGCCCCGGCGGAAAAGAAAGAATGGGCAAACCGGGCTGACCCGCCCCGGCGGCGGCGGCTTAACACAGTGAAAAGCTTACCACGGAGCCGCAAATCGGCACTGAGCCACGACCGTGAGGGAGTGGCCCAAGCAGGGTTGACGGGCGCGGGGCCGCTTCCTGACGGGCGCGGCTCGGCGTGGGACCGACACAAACAATATCGGCGGGATCTCGTACCGCTGGAAAAAGCAGAGCAGAGCAGGGTCCTCGCTGCTTTTCTTGGTTGCATCGTCGCATCGCCCTACGCGAGGCGCCATGCTTCTCGTGAAAGACGAACCGGGCGCCATGCTCGTCCTCAAAGACAAGCATGAGAATCCACGGCTGGGTGGCGCTGGCCGACAGTTCCGCCGTGTCCCACTGGCTCCGCCAGCGCGGCTACCGTGCGAGGCGCGTCTGAACGCCTCCATTTTTGCTTCTCTGCGTACTGCTAAGGATGAAGCTTTTTGCGCGGCGCGCCCCGTTTTTTTGAACCACGGATGAACACCGATGGACCCAGCGCGGCCCCTTCGGGGCCGCAACCAAAAAGAACCACGGATGGACGCAGATGAACGCGGATTTCTTCGGAGGACGTATCTCGCCTGGCGCCGCGAAACCGCGGTTACCGCGAACATGGTACGTCGTGCTCGTCGTGGTTCCCGAGCCGAGCCGCGCCCGTCAGCAAGCGGCCCCCCGCCGTTAACGCTGCTGCGGCCACTCCCTCACGGTCGTGGCTCGGTGTCGATTTGCTGCGGCCACTCCCTCACGGAAGCCCATGATCGCTCCCCCAATGTGCGAAGCACGAACGCCCCGAGCCCCGACTCCCGAGCCCCGAGAATTTGCGCACGCTTCGAAAACTTTCGTCGTTTGTAATACGGATGATGAGCGTTTGGATCGCCGCTACGGAAAAAACCCGCGTTCGTCTGCGGTTGTCTGCGGTTCTCTCCTTGGTTGCGGCTCCGGCCGCGCTGGGGCCTCCGCGTTTCCATGGCGCATCCACGTTACCGACTCGACCCGCCCCTTCCGGGCCGGGCTATCACTTTTCCTACTTCCACCTTCCTACTTCCGCCTTCCCTCCATCACCACCTTCGTGAGCGCCTCGACGAAGAAAAACTCGCCCCACATCACCGACTCATCGACGCCCAAATCCTTCTTCGTGTGATACACACCGTGCTTGAGGATGCCCTCCCAGCCGGGCGTGTCGATGGCGAGGTACTCGGGCTGAACGAGGGCGTCGAGCATCGCCAGGGCCGTGGTTTTGTAGGCGAGGGCGCGTTCTTCGGATTTCGTCTGTTTGGCGAGATCGAGCAAGCCGCTGGCGGCGATGGCCCCGGCGGACGATTCCTTCTGGGCGCCCCACGGCGGCGGTTGCGACAGGTTTGCGTCGAAGTCCCAGTATGGCACGCGGTCTTCCGGCAGGTTTTGCAGCCAGAAGTCGGCGTTCCGCTCGCTCACTGCCAAAAACTCGTCTTGGCCGGTCAGGCCGTACACCTTCGAGAAGCCGTACAGCGACCACGCCAGCCCGCGGGCCCAGCGGCTGTCCCCGCTCAGGCCCTGGTGCGTGGTTTGCCGCAGGAACTCGCCCGTTTCGAGGTTGAATTCGCCTTCATGGGCGGTCGAGCCGTCTTCGCGGACGATGGTGTCGCGCGTGGTCCGGCAATGGGCCACCGCCCGCCGCAAAAGCTCGTTATCGCCGGTCTCCTTGGCGGCGTAAAAGATGATCGGCACGTTCATCATGATGTCGATGAAGAGCGACTGCGGCCCGATGAAGCTGCACAGGTACTGCCCCTTTTCCTGGAACCGCATCGCCAAGGTCCGCCCCGCCTGAATGAGCACGTCGTGCAACGCGGCGTCGCCGGTCAACTCGTACCACTTCAGGTACGTGCTTAAAAAGATGAACCCGAGATCGTGCACGTTGCGGTCAAACTGCCGATGCTCCAGCAGCTTCGAATAGCGCTCCGCCAGCGACCGCATCTGGGCGTCGCCGGTGCGAATCGCAAACTGCCACATCATCCCGGCGAAGAACCCCCCACACCAATCGGTCCACAATTCCCCGGCGTGCTCCCACTTCCCTTCCTCGGTGTAGATGGGGAAGAAATCGGGCTTGCGCGCATGCTGGGCGGCGACCTGCCTCTGGGCGAATTCGAGGGCTTGGGTGTAACGATCAATGCGATCTTGTTCGGTCATGGCGTCGAAAGAGCTGTCGTGTTTTGCGTGAACTCCATCAGCCGGAGGGCTTCAGCCCCCGGCGCAAGCGCGAGCGCCGGCCGGCGCTCAGGATGAAAATGCTACCATGTCTTTGCTGATCCGCAAAGCAAGCACGCGAGTTAGCCGCGTGGGATTTGCCGCCAATCCAAACCAGACGTTCGCGCGTTCCGGCTGATCGTCCCGTCGACCGTCAGCCTGAGGGCGCCAGCCACGGATCTGCGCCGGTGGGCTCGCGCCAAGCTGCCGCGGCTACGGCGTGCATTGGAACAACGGCGGCGCAGCAGCGCAGGAAACCGAAACGTCCGCAGCGTCTGAACTGGCGGTTCAGCGGCCAATACTCCCTGTGATGGCATCGGGACCACCGACTCGGGTGGCTCTTTACCTCCCGTTACCGCCGCGTACATCCCGCGCACAAAAGTATTACACGACTTTCACAAAGCGGTTACCTGATAACCACTTACGGCGAGACGATAAAGCGTACAATCTAGCGCTGTGCAGCCCAGCAAGAACCCCCACGCGATGAACCGCCCCATCAAGAAGAGACCACATGCTTCGCCCGCCCCACCTGCCCGTCATTGTTTCCCACCGCGACATCGCCCAGCCCCGCTCGCCAGAGCCCGCCCCGCGACATCCCAACGGTGTCAACGCCAAGGTCCTGCTGTGCAGCGTCTTCGGCCCGTATGCCCAGGATGACGAGTACGGTTCGCGGGTGATCAACCCGATGGAGCTGTACCACAACCAGGTGACACGGGTGCAAGGGGCGTTTTCGCTCCGCATCTTTCATCGCAGTTGGGGGCTGATGCTCATCCAGGCGAATCTTGCCGCCCCGTGCATAGTGCTCGACTTCCCTTCCCTCGATCGCTTCATCGAAGAACTGCGGACGAACCAGTACGACATCATCGGCGTTACAAGCATTGTCGCCAACGTGCTGAAGGTCGAGAAGATGTGCGAGCTGATCCGCAAGTATCAGCCGCACGCCAAGATCGTCATCGGCGGGCACGTCGCCAACCTCGAAAATCTCGACGAGCGCATCGCGGCCGACTTCATCGTCCGCGGCGACGGCGTGCGGTGGTTCCGGCGGTATCTTGGCGAAGATACGGATAGCCCGATCAACCACCCGGTCATCCCCACGCCCATCGGCATGAGGAACGTCGGCGTCCCGCTGCCGAGCAAGCCGGCCGACACCCCGGTTACGCTCATCCCCAGCGTCGGTTGCCCGATGGGATGCAACTTTTGCAGCACGTCGGCCATGTTCGGCGGCAAGGGCAAGTGGGTGCAGTTCTATCCGACGGCCGAGGATCTGTACGACGTGATGTCCAAGCTCGAGGCAACAACCGGCAGCGAAGCCTTCTTTGTAATGGATGAAAATTTTCTTCTCGACAAGAAGCGCGGCCTGCGCCTGCTGGAACTGTTCGAGCAAAACGACAAGGCCTACTCGCTGTACATCTTCAGCAGCGCGAACGTGGTGCGACAGTATTCTATGGACGAACTGGTGCGGCTGGGCGTGTCGTGGGTCTGGATGGGACTCGAGGCCGAGAACAGCCAGTACACGAAACTCAAGGGATGCGACACATTCGAGCTTGTCGACGATCTTCGCGGCCACGGCATCCGCGTCCTGGGCAGCACGATCATCGGCCTGGAGGACCACACGGCCGACAACATCGACGCCGCCATCGAGCACGGCGTCAAGCACGGGACCGACTTCCACCAGTTTATGCTCTACACGCCGCTGCCCGGCACGCCGCTGCACCAGCAGATCCACGCCGAGGGCCGGATGCTCAGCGAGGACGATTGCCCCCTGCCCGACTGCCACGGCCAGGACCGCTTCAACTACCGGCACCGCCACATTGCTCCCGGCGCCGAAACCGAGATGCTGCTGCGGGCCTTCCGGCGCGATCTGGAAGTGAACGGGCCATCCGTGGTCCGCGTGGTCGAGAGCATGCTCCGCGGCTACCAGCGGCATAAGAACCACCCGGACCCGCGGACGCGGCGCCGGGTGCTGCGGGAAGGAAAATCGCTGGCGACCAAACTTACCGGCCTGGCGTGGGCGGCGGCGCAAGCGTTCCGCGACAACCAGCCCGTCTACCGGCGGCTGACGGCTCTGCTGGAATCGCTTTACCAGGAATTCGGCTGGAAGGCCCGCCTGAGCGCCGGCCTCATTGGCCGCTACGTGCGATGGTCGATCGCCCGCGAACAGCGGCGGCTCGACCGTGGCTGGACGTATGAGCCGCCGACCTTCTACGAGAAAAACGCGGCCGTCGCTGTCAACGCTGGCGCGGCGGCGTGCCGGTTCATCCGGCCGCGTGTCGCGGGGGTCGGGGGTTGCTCGTCGCGAACAGGCTCTGCGTGCAGCGAAGACACCGCCGACGAGCAAGTCCCGACCCCATTGGCGTTCCATTCGCATTGACGTTGCGATCTACGCGACGGGGGTCAGGGCTTTCTCGCCGATCCGCTTCAGGGTGAATGGATCGCCTGTTGGCGGCGAGAAACCCCTGACCCCCCGGTGGCATCGTCGCGAAAGCGCGGAGGTAGCCTCGGTTTGCGAAGCGGTCCAGCTAGCGTCCGCCCCACTGCTTGACACCGCCATGTCGGGCTCCTAGGATTATCGCAATCTCCTCACAATCCGGCGGGTCGTGGGCGAAGTTCTAGGGACAAAAACTTCTCCCCGTAAGGAAGTCGGCTCGCCGGATTGTGCTGCACGGACGGCGCCGGAGCGGGAGAACGTACGTGTCTACGCCTGAGCCGGAGAGTTGCAGCGGGCGGAAGGTCCCTGGCCTTTTCAGCCCAGGCGTGACGTTGCATCGCAGTCCCATTCACCACCACCGCCGGATTCGCCATCCGGTCGAGCCGCCGCCTGAGAGGACAGAACGATGAAAGGTTTCAACGATTGGTTCAGCGCCGGAAGCCGCCGCAACTCGCAACGCCCGCGACACGCCACCCGCCGGCTCTCGCTGGAGCCGCTGGAAGATCGGCGCCTGCTCGCGGTGGACGTGACGCTGGTGGGTGACGTCCTGACCGTGACGGGGGACGCAGGGGCCGACGACATTACGATTTTTCAGGATGCCGGCAACATCGTGGTGCGGGATCGCAACGACGCCACTCCGGTGACGACCTCATCGGGTGGGACCGTCACGATCACGGACGACGACACGGATGGAAACCTCGAAACAGCTCGTGTTCTCGCCGCCAGCGTTTCGCATATCGTTGTTGAACTGGGGACCGGCAATGACGAACTGAATCTTCAAACGGAGGACAATACCGCGGCATTCAGTCCCACCAACCTCGCGGTTGCGATGCCCAACCTTCAAAGCTTGACGATTCGTGGCGGCGTAGGCGACGACGATTTGGATACGTTCGAGAGTCCGAGCGTTAGTATCGGCTCGGGTGTGGGCGGCGGAGACCTTACGCTGGAGGGGCTCGAAGAATGGGATGCTGCGGATGATGGCATTGGCAGTACTGAGGCGTTTCTTACCAACGGCGGCAATGTGTCGATTCCGGGAACGACCATCAATAACACCGTCCCGAGCTACTACACGATCGACACCGACGGTGGATCCATCGACTTTGCCGGCGGTGACCTTAATAGCGTCGCGAACGAGCGGCTCACGCTCGACACCCGCAACGGCGGCGGCGGTGTCGGCGGCGTGCGGACCCCAATCGACTTTGGCGCGTTGACCGTGGCGGGCGATCCCAATCTTTTTGACGATACCGACGACGTCGGCGAGTACGCATTGTTCGACGCCGCTGATCAGGCGTTCGACTTCGGCGACCTGGCGGCCGGCGGCGTGCAGACGACACTGGCGCAAGACGGCGCCCGTCACTGGCGGAGCGACGTCGCAATCGGCGCCGTATTGGACTTTGAGACGGACGCCGTCGCCCCAGCGGTTACTGCTGACGGTGACGATGATGACAACTTCCCCAACGATGAACTCGACGGCATTACCTTTGCCGCGGGACCGGTCGTTGTGGACGGCGAGGATTTTTCCTTCGACGTGGCGGTGAACCAGGCCGGGGCGCCGGTCGCGGACGGCACGACGGTGACGGCCTGGCTCGACCTCAACCAGAACGGCGCGTTTGACAACGTCAGCGAGAAGCTGACGGCGACGACCACCGGCGGCGTCGCTTCGTTTACCTATACGGGCGCCCAAACCGCGGCGCTTCATCCCGCTGCGG
>Ga0180437_10000515_pt1 | contig 74515 bp, 90 predicted proteins | sample SS_ome_4_FD_132410 | JGI IMG/M metagenome (GOLD analysis project Ga0180437, IMG submission 132410) | Hypersaline lake sediment archaeal communities from the Salton Sea, California, USA - SS_3_D_1 metaG | ecosystem: Environmental > Aquatic > Non-marine Saline and Alkaline > Hypersaline >...
CATGTTCACGTGCACACTGCGGCGCACGCTGGCGGTGGCTCGCAACCTCGCGCGCGGTCACACGCCCAGGCGCGCCTGGGAGTTCGCGGTCCTCAACCGAGCGATCCCCGAGGACGCGGCCAAGATGCCCGAGACGCTCAACCGGATCTACGGCACGAAGTGGTAGACCGCCGCGCGCTGATGGACGCGCAGCAGTCTGTCGTCACCGGGCTGCTGAGCGAAGGGGTGACGGTCGTCTACGATGCCGAGACCCCGTACGCCGATCTCCACTCTCGCGTGATGCACGTCCGTCCGCTGCCGGAGGAGGTCGATGACACGGCGCTTCTGCATCTCCGCGCCGATTGCGATCACGAGATGTGCCACCTCGCGCGATCCGATCCAAAGGTGCTCGACGCGATCGATCGGCCGATGCTCAAGCTGGTGCACAACGCGATCGAGGACGGCTTCGTCGAGTTCTGGGGGGCGTCCATGTGGCTCGGCGTGGGCGAGAACCTGCGCCGTTCGAACGACCTGGTCAGCGCAGACCTGCGAGAGAAGGCGACCGGCTCGCGCGCGTGCAGGAGGACGCGGGCTATCTCCGCGCTACAGTTCCTCGTCCTGGGCGAGGACGTCTCGATCGCGTGTGCTCGGCTCGGTGAGGACATCCGGCCGATGCTCGAGGAGATCGCCCAGCTGGTGCCCGAGCTGCGCCTGGTGCGAAGCAGTTCAGACGGGCGCGCGGCGGCCGAGAGGATCTGCAACGTCTGGCGATGGGGAAACCGCTCCGAGCCGAAACACAAGCCACTGCGCACCGAGGGGAAGGCTCGCGCGCGCGAGGACAAGGTCGCGGCCTCGCTCGCGCCGATGCCCACCATCGCCAAGGCCAGGAAGGCGGCCATCCGCAAGATCGGGTCGGTGCCGGGCTCCTACCGTGCCTACGTCAACCGAGACATCGTCGAGACCGTGCAGGTCACGGCCGACCACAGGACCGGGGTGGGCGAGTTCCTCCGGTCGGTCCGGCACGTGGTGCCCCCGCTCCGGCGACGCCTCCTCATGGAGTTCCGGTCGACCGGCCGGCGCTACGAGTACGACCACAGGAGCGGCCAGCTGGACCGCAGCTCCCTGCACAGGATTGCGCTCGGCGACGACCGGATCTTCCGGCGGGAGGTCCCTGTTCCGGTGGTCGACGCCGATGTCACCCTGCTGGTGGACATCTCCGGTTCCATGACCCTCAAGGCCCCGTCCGGCGTGCCTCGTATCCGGCTCGCGGCCCAGGCCGCCGGCGCGACCAGCATGGTGCTGGATCTGATCGGCGTCCCGAACGAGTGCCTGGCGTTCACGACCCGGGATGGCTTCGTCCCCCCTGGTGTGCTCGAGGAGTTCGAGGCCGGCGCCTACCAGCGAGTTCGAGCGCTCCGCCATCTGGTCATCAAGGACGTCCGGCAGAGCTTCCGGCAGGCCCGAGCCGGCTTCGTGGCCATGGCAGACTTCATGGGCTGCGACGAGAACATCGACGGCGAGTCTCTGCTATGGGCGTCCCGGCGGCTCCTCGCTCGAGCGAGACGCGGTGTCGTGCCGATCCTGATCGTCTACAGCGATGGCGCTCCCGCCAGCTCGCCCGAGGACTGTGGGGCTCTGGCGGTTCACCTCAAGCGCGCGGTCGAGCGCGCGACGGCTGCCGGTGTCATCGTGCTGATGGTGGGAATCGGGACCAGCTCCGTCGAACGCTTCTGCCGGAACACCGTAGTGATCGGCGACATAAGCGAGCTGGTGGAAGCGAGTTACAGCCTACTCCGCCGGGTTCTCCGGCGATCTCAAAAAGTCCGATTCTGACGGATGTCCTGGGTATAACGATGCCACGGCCCGTCGTGTTGTGACAAAGGCCGAGAAAGAAGGAGAAATGGGTTACTCAGGTGATGGTGGACCTCCCCCGCCTCCGGGCCAGGGAGGGGGCTTCAAGAGAAACGATCCGCAGTACGGGTTCAGCGAGCAGGTCACGAAGGACGGCAAGACCTTCATGAAGAGGGTCAAGACCTGGTACCTGCCGCCCGGGGCGAACGACAAGCCGTGCGTGATGCTGGACAGGAAGGGCAACCGCTACACGCTCACGATTCACGAGTTCGTCGGCCCGGATGGACGGAAGGGTTCGATGGTCCGCTGCATCGCGCGGGCGAACCCGAAGGAGGGCTGTCCGCTCTGCGACGCCCTCGGCAAGGAGGGGCGCTGGTACTGGGCGCTCACCTGCATCGACAAGAGCCGGTTCATTCCCAAGGAGGGAAGAAACGTCGGCAACGTCTACACCAACTTCCGCCGGCTGGTCCTCGTCACGTCCAAGGGATTCGACGACATGAAGGCGATCGAGGGCAAGTCCGAGGGCGGCTGGCACGGCCGGCGGTTCGACGTCTCGCGATCCGACGACTCGAAGAGCGCGAAGATCGGGACCAACTGGTTCCCCAACACTGATCAGCCCTCGCTCACCGACGATGAGATGAAGGCCGAGTTCGCCGAGGCGGCCGACAACTACGGCATCCCCATCGAGAAGTTCATCGAGCCGTTCAACTACGATACCGTGCTGGCCCTGCCGAGCTACGACGAGGCCAAGCAGATCGCAGCCGCGATCAAGGGCACGGTCGATGGCGGTGGCGAGGACTCCCCCGAGGGGGACTCCGGCGCTATTTCGTTTTAGGTAGTATTCCAGAAGCCCGTGCTATCATGGTGTCTCCAGCGAGGAGGCACCATGAGCACGGTAGCGGTTGGAGACGCCTACGGGATGTGGACGGTGGTCACGGCGGCGGAGCCGCTCGTTAGCGGCAAGAAGCGGAAGCGGAAGCTGCGACGGTGGCTCTGCCGATGCGACTGCGGCAACGAGCGACGTGTTCTGGAGAAGAACCTCAAGAACGGCGGCTCGACCGGGTGCGGGTGCCAGCTGTCGTACGGGATCCGATGGACCGACGAGTTGATCGAGGAGCGGCTGAGAGAGCATTCGGGAGAGTTGGGGCGTATGCCGACGTCCGTTGAGCTTTGCGAGCGGGAAGGTGACTCGGCCCTCGCGACGATCGTCGGTCGGCGCGGCGGCTATCGGGTGTGGGCCTACCGGATCGGTCTGCCGCTGTCGGGAGGTACGGTTCACCGAGGTGCCGCGTGGGAGGATCACGAGGAGCGCTTCTTCCGGGAGCTGGGTCTTGCGGTCGTCCGACAACGGACCAAGGCGGTGTTCGATCTGCTGGTTGCCGAGCGTCGGGTAGATGTGAAGTCCGCGAGATGGTCGGCGTATGCGCGGGGCGCGACAACGGTGCGCGGCTACGTGTTCGGTAACCTGCGCGGTGGGACTGACTGCGACTTCTTCGATCTGCTCTGTATCGAGGATGGCGCCGTCGCTCACCGTTTCATCATTCCAAGCAGCGCGACTCGGGTGCAGACGCTCACGATCACCGAGCGGACCCTGGGCGGGTTCGGCAAGTACTCCGAGTGGCGGGACCGCATCGACCTGCTGTCTGGCGAGTCTCGATGAAAGTTCCATGGCTCCAGTCGTTCTGCGTCGATGTCCAAGACGGTTGCCCGGACATCCCCGACGCGAGCTGCGACGTGGCGTTCTTCTCACCGCCATACAAGAAGGCGGATGGCTACAGCGACGACCTGATGTTCTCGCTCGGCCAGGTGCTCGTCCGCGTGATGAAGCCTGGCGGTCGGATCTTCCTCAACTTCGGCTTCCTCCGGGAGAGCCTGGGCCGGCCCTACGAAGCGATGGGTCAGCTGGTGGCCGGGAGCTGGTGGAACGCCGACACGATCGGGCACGTCGGCTTCGATCAAGGCACGACGATCGCCTGGGTCAAGAGCGCCGCCTTCCCGAGCTGGCGCGAGCTGATCCTCGAGTACCTCAAGGGGCTCCCGCGCGGTAGCAGCACAGCCGCGACGAGCGTGCTCAGGAAGATCCTCCGGGAGCCGGGCCGGATGACCCAGCGCGGCCACTACCAGCCGATCACCGGTACCGACAAGGTCTTGAACTACTGCTGGGAGCCGGTGTTCACGCTGTGGAAGCCGCCAGAGCCGGACTTCGATAGGCTCGCGGTCGGTGTCCCGTTCACGCACAAGAGCAACCAGACTCGCGGAACACGCGGGCAGTATGGCGATCTCCACTGCGCTGGCGATGTGTGGTTCATCCCGCACAAGACGACTGGCAAGGAGAAGAAGAAGAAGCACAAGCACGAGTTCCCCGAGGCGCTCGTCGAGCGGGTGCTGAAGGTGAGCGGCGTGCCGGTCGGCGGAACGGTCTTTGATCCGTTCCTCGGCTCAGGAACAACCGCCGTGGTCGCGAAGCGACTGGGGCTGAACGTCTACGGAACCGACAAAGACCGCCGGGAGCTGCGCGTAGCGCGGACTCGGTGGGCCAAGGAGGTGTAGCGACTCGATCGTCTTCACGGCTCCTCGTATCGGCCCGATGAGTATTCGAGGCGACAGAGACCCGGAAACGAGGGGCTTACTTCAGCGTGGTGTGCCGGGCCGCCACTGAGAGAGTTCTCATGCCACAGCTCATCAAAGACATCGACACCGGCGACGTAGAGCCGGTTCGCCTCATAGACACCGCGCGTTCGCGCGGTGCTTTCGTATTCGATCTCGAGACTACAGGTCTCGTGCCCAGGCGTGACCGTATCGAGGGCATCGCCTTCTACGTTCCGCCTGACGAGCCGACGCAGACACCCGAGCTGCGGGCCTGGTACCCGTTCATCCCCGACTCGTATCGCACGTGGGTTCAGCCTGACGATGGCGGCAAGCCGATCGTCAAGAACCTCCGGGCGGCGATGCCCCAGGCCGAGACGATGGCAGCGCTCCGGCCGCTGTTCGAGGAGAGCCCGGGAACGATCGCGGTCGCCCACAACTGCCTTCAATACAACACGCGCGTTTTGCTTGCTGATGGCTCAACCGAGCTTATCGGGAAGATCGTCAACCAGCGGTTGCCTGTATCTGTCATGTCGTGGGATGGCGAGCGGTTTGTCGCAAAGCGGGTAACGAACTGGTGGCGGAACGGCCGGAGAGACGACTGGTACAAGCTGACCCTGTCTCACAAACCCGTGGGCGCGTGCCTGTACGTTACCGGCGACCACGAGGTCTACTTGTCGAATGAGGAGAAGAGGCGAGTAGCAGACCTTCGGCCCGGCGATGTGCTGCTGCGGTCAGAACCGCTTCTCTCTCCAGCGCAGAAGCAAGTGGTGCTCGGGACCGCGCTCGGAGACGGGAGTTTCACTAGAACATCGGCGAGCGTGAGTCACTTCCTGTCTGTGGGACATGCGCCGTCTCAGGAGGAGTATCTCGACTGGAAGGTCAGGATGCTCGGGCGCATGGTCAGTTCTCGATGGGAGGAGGCCAACAATCGCGGTTTTAGCGCCGCCGATGGTCGGATCATCAAGCTGCGGACAATCAACAGTGAGCAGTTCAGTCGTGCTGCCGAGACCGTTGTGGTGAACGGCCGGCGGCGGATTTCAGAAGAGGTGCTGGAAAACCTCGACGCTCGTGGGCTCGCCGTCTGGTACATGGATGACGGCAGCGTATGCGTCCGTAGAGGCGCGCTCTCCGCTGTTCGTCTACATGTCTACGCCTACCCGATTGACGACGTCGAACGTCTCTGCCACTGGCTCGCCGAGCGGTGGAGCATCATCGCCAAGAAGAGAAAGAAGACCGATCGCGGCGAATTCAAGGGCTACTACATCGAGATGACTGGAGAGAACGCGCTCGCATTCTCCAAACTCGTTGCGCCGTTCGTGGTCCCGTCGATGTCGTACAAGCTGGCGCCCGGCGACCGGGGCGCGTTCGTCGATTGGACCGAGCGATTCGAGCATCCATCGCCGGCGACAGTGGTCAGCGTGGGTCGTTGTGGTATGCCGTCGAGCTACAGTCGAGTAGGTTTCGATCTGGAAGTGGAGGACACGCACCGATACTTCGCCAGCGGGATTCTCGTCTCGAATTGCAAGTTCGATGTCGCGTTCCTCAAGTACGCGAGCGGCTGCGCTCGCGGCTACTGGATGGAGCGTTCGGCCGTCGATCAGCTGGGCAACCTGGTCCGAGACGACGCCAACGAAGACCCGGCCCAGTGGTGGTGCAACGGCCTGCTCCTCGCCGACTCGATGCTGGCCGACTTCCTCTGCGACGAGAACCTCTACCAGTACGGCCTGAAGCACCGGGTGAAGGACGTGCTCGGCCACGAGATGACGACCTACGTGGACGTGGCCCGTACCCGCAAGCAGGGCGTGCTGTCGTTCATGGCCGACGACGTCCAGACGCTCGGTTACTACGCGATGGAGGACTGCTACTGGACCTGGCGCCTCTTCGAGGACCGGATGCGGGAGCTGGACAGTCAGACGCCCGGCAAGCCGATTCCAGAGGAGGCGGTCGACGCGCTCGCCTGGCTCTACGAGGAGGGGCTCAAGCTCAGCCCGTTCGACAAGACTCGGGCGATGGGCAACCTCGAGCGGCTCTTCTGGGGGATCGACATGAGGATCTGCCAGATTCTCGAAGAGATGGAGAGCACTGGCATCCTCATCGACTGGAAGTGGCTCCGGCAGGTCACCAAGGATCTCGAGGAGAAGAAGGAGAAGATCATCCGGCGGATCGAGGAGCGCATCGGCTGGACGCTGAACCCGAACAGCCAGCCGCAGGTCAGCGCGCTCCTCTTCAGCGCGAAGGAACACGGCGGCCTGGGGCTCAACTCCAAGGGGATCAAGCGCGGCAAGAGCGGCGGGATCTCGACCGGGTCGAAGGAGATCGGCCACCTACGCCGGGCCGATCCGATCGTGGCCGACATCCTCGACTGGCGATCAGCTGATACCGTGCGGGCGAACTTCTCCGAGAAGCTCGCTCGGATCGCTCAGGAGGAGCCCGACTGCCGGGTCTACTCTCACTTCAACCAGACCGGGACCGTGATCCATCGTTTGTCGTGCATCGCCGGATCGTCAAAGCTCGCCGTTCGCGTAGGAAACGACGAATACAAGCGTTCAACCAGAATCTCAGAGCTGTTGCGGTTTAGCGGCCAGACCGTTACCATCGAGACGCACAAGGGGCGGGAGCGCCGGATTACGCACCTGGTCAACAAGGGTCCGGGCTTCATGTTCGACGTGGAGACCGACGATGGCTGCAAGATCCGCTGCACGGCCGACCACCGCTTCCTCACCGAGCGTGGGTGGCGTGCTCTCAAGGACATCCGTGTCGGGGACCGGCTTGTTCGAGCCGAGTTACGTGCGGCTCCTGCGGCCGGTGGACGGACGACGCTGGGTTCTGGATCGGCCGTCGTTCCTGCGGATCTTCGTGAAGGACACGCGGGCGGTGCGCTGGAAGATCCCGGACTACGGGCTGTCGAACGGGATCGCGCTGGTCTGCAAGGCGATCTACGGCTGGGAGTTCCCGCACCTGTTTCGGGGAACGCCGACGAAGCTGCCGGACCTGGCGGAGATCCTGCCGGAGTTCCCGACGTACGTGAGGCGGGCGCGCTCCAAGGGGTTCGTGCTCTCGCGGGAGTCGTTCCAGGCCGCGTTCGTGGACAGCGATCTGACGCAGGAGGAGGCGAAGGAGCGGTTCGGCATCGCGCACCAGTCGATGATTCGAGCCGTGAAGCTCTACCGCGAGTTCTCGGGCCAGCTCAAGGCCAAGCAGGCGCGGCTCATCAGCGCCCGCAAGCTGTCGGCGGAGCCGTTCTTCCCGCAGGAGGAGCTGGAGCGTCGGCTGTCGGCTGGGATGAGCGTGGAGGAGGTCGCAGCCGATTTGGGAGTCGGGTCATCGCTGGTCCTGATGGATCTGCGGCATCACGGGATCGCGCAGTCGAGCGGGAACGCTTCGCACTGGCTGGACAGCTTGTCGCAGCCGGAGCTGGATGCGCTGTCGCTGGTGAACCCGGCGATGGGAGCGCTGATCGGGGACGCGGCTACGGACTTTCCGGCGATGGTCGAGACGTACCAGCGGCTCGCGGAGCTTGCCGCGCTGCTCAAGGCGAGCTGGTCAACGCTCAAGGCGTTGCAGGTGCGCGGCGAGCTGCCGAAGGCCGCGCTGACCTTTGCCGCGAACGCGCAGGAGATGCGCCTGTCGCGCGCGCTGACGGCGGCCGGGATTCCGCACACACGACTGCTCTGCTTCCACAAAAACTGGCAAGCGGACTTCGCGTGGCCGGAGAAGAAGCTGATGGTCGAGGTCGATGGCGAGTTTCACCGGAAGTGCGGGACGACCAAGAAGCGGGACGCCAGGAAGGCGCGCAAGGCGAAGCAGCTCGGCTACCGAGTCCTGCGCTTCACGACCGAGCAGGTGGACCGGGAGCTGCCGACCGTGGTGCGGCGGATCGCGGGCGCGCTTGGATGCGCGTTGCCGCGATCACTCCGGTTGGGGTAGAGACCGTCTGGGACATCACGGTCGAGGACGACGAAAGCTACGTCGCGCACGGGTTCCTGAACCACAACAGCAGCGATCCGGTCAATCTCCAGAACCAGCCGCGCGACCGCAACCTGATCCGCAAGGCGTTCTGCGCCTACTTCGAGGATGAGCTGGAGCCGGACATGCTCCTGTTCGGTGCCGACTACGGCCAGGTCGAGCTTCGCGTGGCCGCGCACCTGAGCGGCGACGAGGGCATGACCGAGGTCTACCAGACCGGCAAGCCGTGCACGCGCGGCCCCGGCGGCGGCGCCTGCGAGCGCTACAAGTGGTGGGAGTGCGAGAACAAGGACGACGACGGGAACTACTGCGGGTACACGTGGGTCCCGGAGCAGTGGGATCCGAAGAAGCCCGGCGCCCCTCTCACGTGCCCCAAGTGCGGCGGGCCGGAGATCGGTCATCAGAAGCGGTGCCGGCACGTCGACCTGCACCAGCGCACGGCCGAGGATGTCGGAGTTCCGAGAAACCCGCTCGCGAAGAACGCGAACTTCGGCTTGCTCTACCGGATGGCCGCTCCTCGGTTCTGCCAGTACGCTGATCTCTACGACGATCGCGGCGAGCCGATGATCGACTACGCGCAGTCGTTGATCGACGGATGGTTCGCGGCCTACCCGGCGATCCAGCCGTTCCACGACCGCACCGAGCGCTGGCTGCGCCAGAACGGCTGGTACGCCTGCACACTGACCGGCCGGCGTCGCCGGCTCGACCGGGAGCGATGGAAGAACGAGTACCGTGCGGTCACGCAGGGCATCCAGTTTCGCGTCAGCGGTTCGGCACAGGACATTCTCAAGCGTGCCATGGTGGACATCGCCCAGGAGCGTGAGCGGAGGATCTTCTGGTCGCGGCCAGCTGAGAGCAAGCTCTGGCGAAGGCTCCGCTACATCATCCAGGTGCACGACGAGGTCATGCTCCAGGGGCCGGCGGTGCTCAAGGACGAGACGATCGATCTGATCAACACGAAGATGTGCGGCGCGGCCACGTTGAGCGTGCCTCTGACGGCGGACTGCAAAAGCGGGCGCACTTGGGATGACATTCACTGAGTAAGTAGTTGTGACTGTTGAGCTTATGAGTAACTGCTGTGATGGAGGTGTTCAGCGAAAGGCTACAGCATCCTCAACGTCCACGAAGACGAGATTCTCCGGCGCGTTCGCGCCGGGGAATCGCTGCCCAAGATCGCGGCCGACTTCGATACGACGCACACCAACCTGCACAGGTGGCTCGGGACCACCGGCATTCGGGAGGAGCAGATCAAGTGCGTCCTCATCGAGTGTGACGAGATGTTCCCGTGGAAGCCGGTCAAACTGGCCTGCTGTCGTAAGCACATCAAGCGGTACAACGCGCGGGGAAAGTCGCCAGGCGAGCTGCTTCCGTGCTGCCTGCCCGAGTGCGACGAGCTGGTGCTTGTTCCTAATCGCGTCGATGGGCAGCTGTGGTGGTGCTGCCGAAAACATGGCAACGCGCATTACAAGCGAATCGAGACCGGCTTCTACGATCGACTGCGCGATCCTGGTTACCGATGCGCCGGGCGGAATCCGAATGGTCGCCCATGCTCCGAGCGCTACTGCATCGACGAGCACCATACGGTGTTCAAGAACGGCACGAGCCACAAGAAGGGTCCGGTTATCACGCTCTGCCCGACGCATCACATGGCCCTTCATCGCGGTCTCGCCATCTACGACGAGCGCGGCTATCGGTGGATTGTGCGGGGGATCCTCGACGGGCTGCGAGCGAAGCATCCAACGCTGTAGGAGGAGCTGGTGAGTAACGAGAAAGTGTTCGCGAAGGTGATCGGCAGCCCCTATCCGACATCCGTTGGTTTCGTTGTCTCCTGCGCGCGCGGCGAAACAAGGGTCTACGTTGGTGAGGTGAGCATCGAGAGGGCCATGCCGACAACGCGGTTCGTGCTCCAGAAGAAGGATGCGCGCGTATTCACCAGAGAAGCGGCCGAGGCGCTGGGCGGCGTGCTCTTCCAGCGCGAGACCGAGATCGAGCCGGCTGATGCCTAAGCCGACCGACTACCCCAAGACGGCTCTCACCAAGCTGAAGCTCGACAAGAAGGTCAAAGCGCTCGTGCCCCGGCCCTCGAAAGAGGACCGGGCCGCGCTCAAGGCCGGGCTCAAGGCCGAGGGGCAGAAGAAGCCTGTCACGGTGCTACCCGACCTGACCCTGGTGGACGGCTACACGCGTGTCGAGCTGCTGAAGGAGCTGGGCGTCGAGCGGATCATGTACGAGGTCGTGGACGCCTTCCCGACCGATGCCGAGCTGCACCTCTACGCGATCTCGACCAACCTCGAGCGGCGCCAGCTAGACGACTTCCAGCGCGGGGAGCTGATCCTCTCGCGCCAGGCGATCGTTGATCGGGTCCAGGCCGAGGCGGCGAAGGCCAAGGCAGCTGGACAGCGGAAGGGCGGCGCGGCCACCAAGGGAGTGCCGAAGCGGAAGAAGGACGCACCGGAACGCTCCGGGAACACTCGTCCCCCGAGCGTTCGGAAGGAGGAGGATCGAGGTCCGCGCTCTCGCGATGTGCTCGCCAAGGCCGGTGGCCTGAAGTCGGGCCGGCAGCTCGAGAAGATCGCCAAGATCAAGAAGGCCGGCTCCACCGAGCAGCAGGAGCGGGTGCGCTCGAAGAAGGCCACGATCAACCAGGTCTACAACGAGATCCGCAAGGCGGAGAGGGCCAAGGAGGCCGCGAAGAAGGCCGCGAAGGTCAAGGACGAGGAGCTGGGCGGCCGGATCATCTGCGCCGACGCCTTCGAGATGGAGATCGAGCACCCCGGCACCGTGGACCTGGTGATCGTGGACCCGCCCTACGGGATCGCCCACGAGGGCAAGGGCATCAAGCAGGCCGGCGTCATGGTCTCCGTCTCGGAGGCGCTCTCCGAGTGGGGCCTGGAGGACGGCGTCGCGATCCTGACCGACAGCCTGGTGCTCATCGACAAGCTGCTGCGAGAAGGCGGGTCGTTCTACCTGTTCATCGACCGGCTGCTGGTGACGACGGCGTGGGACGTCGCGCTCCAGCTGAAGCTGAAGCCGCGCAACACGGTCTACTGGCGTAAGACGAACCCGACGCCGTCCGGCCGAGGCAATTGGTCGTCGGCGGTCGAGGTCATGATCTACGGAACCAAGCCGGGGAAGAAGCATACGTGGAACCTGTCCGGTGACGCTCCCAACTTCATCGAGACACCGGTGGCCGCCGGCAAGGAGCGTGTCGATCACCCGACCCAGAAGCCGGTGAAGCTCTACTCGAAGCTCATCGAGGCCAGCTCCAACCCCGGTGACCTGGTCTGCGACTTCATGGCCGGGTCTGGGACGTGCGGGGTCGCGGCCCGCGAGCTGAAGCGCCCGTTCGTGCTCGTGGAGAAGCTGAAGAAGAACGTGAACACCATCAAGGCGAGGTTGGCATGAGCGCTTTCTTCTGCACCTGCGGCCGGAAGATCCCCGACAACCTGGTGATCCGCCTCATCCAAGGCGGCGTCACGCTCGACTGCACCGACTGCGGGAAGAAGTGGACTCGCGGCGCGATCCTCGACCACGGGCTCCAGTGCCCGGTCTGCTCGAGCCGGCTCCAGCGATACCACCGGAAGATCAACTCGGGGATGGCGCGTGTCCTGTTCGAGCTGTGGTCGCTCTCGGAGCGCGACCTGACCGCCGAGTGGTGGCACCATCGCCAGTTCGATCGCTTCGGCTCGCGCGAGGTCCACAAGCTCGTCTGGTGGCGCTTCGTCGAGCAGAAGCCAGCCGATCCAGAGGAGACGAAGAAGAAGACGTCCGGCTACTGGCGAATCACCGAGGAGGGCCGCAAGTACGCGTCCGGCCTTTCGGCTGCCAAGCCGATCGCGATCGTCTACCAGGGAAAGCTGGTCGGCTTCGAGGGAACGCCGGAGCGAATCAGCGGTGCGTTCGGCGAGAAGTTCGACTACGGCGAGCTGATGACGGCGCACAAGGCAGGTGAGCTGACGGCGACGACGGGGGCCTCGTAGAACACTCGGGCGCGGGGGAGGTCCCCGCGTCTTCCAGGCAAGCCCAGGCGAAAAGCTAGGAGGTGAGGCGATGTCCGGCGGTGCGTATGGCGTGCGAGCGAGTGAGAGGGAGAAGGCGAGGATCATGAGGCTCCACGAGGAGGGGCTGAACTACGAACAGATCGCTCGGCGGTTCGACCTTACCGCGAGGTCGGTCTCGAGGATCGTCAAGCGAGAGAAGGCGAAGGGAGAGAAGCAGCCGGCGTGAGTCTCGTTCGGGCGTCGTGCCAGTTCTGTCGCGGTCCGGTCTGGGCGGATGACCGGGGTACGATGGAGCTGCACAAGGACGCAAGGGGCGCGACATGTGAGGGGGCAGGCCGCCGGATTGACCGGAGCCTGATCCCCTCATGGCACCCGATGCACTCGTGCGGGATTCACTGCGACGGCCAGGACGGCATGTTCTCTCGCTGCAACCAGGCGAGGCTGCGAGGGCCACCGTCGGCTGTCGATCAACTCAGCAAGCTGGTGGATGAATGAGCAAGCTGCGTCGGCAACGAGCGTTCGAGGACGCCGAGATCCAGTCCAAGCTCCCCGAGGCCGACGCGCCTCAGTCGCGCGCGGTCAGCGCTGGCGATGTTTCTGGCGATCTGCTCACGACCGATGATGTCCACCAGCCCTATTGGAACCTGGTGGACTACGGCTTCGACGAGCAGATCGGCCGGCGGTCTTACGACTCCTACCGATCCAGGCTCACCATGGTCTGGTCCGAGATCGACCGCGTGCTTGCGCCGAACGGGAAGTTCTGCCTGAACGCGCCGATCATGCCGCTGCGGAAGGCGGTCTCGGCCGAGCACTTCGGCAAGACGCACACGCGGCTGCTCGAAGAGCCATGCGGAGTGAGCCAACTGAGAGCGCGATGACCAGGGCGACACGGCCACCGGTTCTCGCTTATCTGTAGTAGTTGCAGTAGGTTGCTTCTCCAAGAGGTCTTGCGTAACCTCTTTAGATTCGTCCGACTTCGTACACAAGATGCCAGCGATGTGTGCTGTCAGCGAACAAGTGCGTCGTGGCATTTTGTGAGCCCACTTGATTCCGCTTGGGAGTTGGCGTAGAACCTGAGCGGAACGGTCTCCGACTGGAGGCTGAATGGGAGAGGCAGAGAAAAGAAAAGTCATCCTTCGAAGCAGGTCTAGGAGCCGGAAGATCGTAACCGAGATCATTACGATCGCGCCGTCGCAGGCCGCGCTGATTCTCGAACACCAGAACTATCTGAACAGGACGTTGGTCGAGGAGAGGGCAAAGACCCTCGCCAAGCTGATGACAGACGGCCTGTGGAAGATGAACGGTGACACGATTCGGTTTGCCATTGGGTCTGTGCGGCTGATGGACGGTCAGCATCGGCTGCGCGCTTGCGTGATCTCCGGGATCCCTCTCACGGTGATCGCGGTGTTCAACCTGCCCGATGACGCGATGCCGACTATCGACACAGGTGGCGGCAGGACTGCCGCGCAAGCGCTGAACCTCGACCACAAGCAGCGGTTCGGCAAGGGATTCAAGAACGCCAACGTGACCGCAGCGGTCGTTCGGCTCCTACACGCCTACGACGCTGACCCGCAGATGCCGGCCGTGAACAGGGGTAACTGGGGGAAGATGGCTCCGATTCGCGTAGTCGGCGCTGTCGACGACTATCCTCGCCTCGACGAGTCCGTCGCGATCGGCGTCGCTGGCGCAAAGGGGTTCTCTCGCACGGGCATGACGGCGACGGTCATGGGCTTCGCTCACTACGTGTTCGCGCGGATGAATCGGAAGAGGGCGGACGAGTTCATGGAGGGTCTGATAACAGGTGCGGAGCTGGCGATCGACGCGCCGGCCTTCGCGCTTCGCAAACGACTCAGCGGCAACACAAGCACCAACCGCCGGGATGGGCCGCTCGGGGCATTCGACGCGATCTACATGATCTTCCAGGCGTGGCGCTACTTCTGGAGCGGTGTTCCTCTCCAGAAGTCTCAGACGGCGAAGGCGACCAAGGACGGGTCCAGGCCGGCGCTGCCGGATCTCTCGAAGAAGGTCACCGAAAAGGAGCGGACCCCTGTGGTCCGCTCCAAGAGGAAGGGTCGACAGAAGTCGACCGTTTAACCAGGAAACCGTTCCCAGAACCGCCGCCGCGATACCGGCGGCGGTTTTGTTTTATCAGAACGACGCTTTTCTGCCAATAGTCGGCGAATTTGCAAGATGCGCCGTCAGAGCGGTCGGGTAGAGTAGGGGTCATGACCGCCGACATCTGGCCGCCGCCCGGCTACTTCTGGTCCAAGAACCCGACCATCACGACGCGGGACAGGACCGACGTGCTCGTTCCGCTCGAGGCCGTAGCTCTCGGCGAGGTGATGCGCTACCAGCTGCCCGAGACGCCGGCCGAGCCGGGCTCTGTCTTCGTGGACGGCCATCTCTACTCGCTGGCGACCGGCGAGCTGCTCGACCAGGACGGGACGCTCGCCGGCTCGGTGGACTTCGATACGGGGATGATCGAGATCGACACCTCCGTGAGCCCCGGCCTCAGCTCGCGCCGCGCCCAGTATGTCGTCGCGGCTTGAGGTGACCGGCGAGTTCGGCCAGGTCGATACGCCAAACGGTCCGATCTCCAAGCACTACGACGTCGCGATGGAGCCGCTCCGCGTCCTGCTCATGGAGCCGTCAGCGATCGATCGGCTCGCTGCGCTCGAGGATCCAGAGATCGCCGCGCGAGTGGAGCGGGCCGACCGCTTCCAGTCCTACTACGGCGTGATAGACGTCACGGCGCTCTAGCTGGGTAGAACGAGGGAATGGAGTCCTTCTACCCCAGTGCGATCGTCTCCGGTGGGCAGACGGGGGCCGACCGTGGTGCCCTGATCGCCGCCGCGATCCTCGGTTACCTCCACGGCGGCTGGTGCACCGACGACCGGAAGGCCGAGGACGGCAAGATCCCCGACTGCTACCCGATGACGCCGTGCGGATCGAATCGCTACCCCGACCGGACGCGCATGAACGTCGAGTGCTCCGACGCGACGATCGTGTTCACCAGGGAGGAGCATCCGAGCGGTGGGTCGGCGCTGACCTTGAAGCTGGTGCAGGAGAACCGCCGGCCCGGGATGCACGTGTGGCTCGAGCCCGACCGGCCGAAGGAGTCCAACGCCCGGGTGGCTCGGGTGATCCGGGCCTGGCTGGCCGAGGTCCGGCCCCGGGACCTGAACATCGCCGGCCAGCGCGAGAGCAAGGCTCCGGGGATCCAGAACCAGGTCGCAGAGGTGATGCTGCTGGCCCTCCAGAGGCCCTCTCGCTGCCTCTGCGGGCGTGAAATCCCTGATTCGGCCTGGGAGTCGGCCAGGCCCCAGAACAAGCCGCTCGCGTGCTCCCAGTGCGGCCACGAGACCCGGTGGAGCGACTTCGACCTGACCGGCGTAAGTCTTTCAGAATCGGTGACAACCTACGTCGGCTCCTCGGGGTAGAACGTAGGCATGAGTTCTGCGTCTACGGTCGCGATCATGCGCGGTGAGCTGGGCATCCACCTCAGCGAGCTGGACGACGATCAGCGAGAGTTACTCGAGCAACAGCTGACCCTGGTCTCGAGGCCCTGGGGCGACAACCCGCCCAAGACGGTCCGCTGCTACCAGGAGAAGGACGGCCGCCTCTGGATCCCGCGCCACTTCGAGCCGATGTCGATGTGGCAGCTCGTGGACAGCTGGGAGTGGAGCACCGGCCGCCATCATCAGTTCCAGGTCCAGGCGAAGCTCGACCCCGAGCGCGGTCAGGTCAGGGCTGTGCCGGCGATGATCGAGTACCTCAAGCGACACGGCGCCGGCGTCCTTCGTTCTGGCACAGGCACAGGCAAGACCGTGGTGGGGCTGATCATTGGCGCGGCCTTCGAGTGCTTCATCGGGATCCCGGTCTACAACGGGCACATGATGGACCACTGGACCGAGGACGCGATGAAGGTGCTCGGCCTGTCCGAGGACGACATCGGAATCGTGCAGAGCGACCGCTGCGATCTGGGCAAGCCGGTCACGATCATGATGGTCCAGAGCCTCCTCGCGCGCAGGTACCCGGACGAGCTGTACGAGCAGATCGGCTTCCTGATCGGCGATGAGACGCCGCACTTCGGCGCACCCGAGTGGAAGGCGACCGTGGGGATGTTCCCGGCGCGCTACCGCCTCGGCCTCACGGCCGATCCGAAACGGAAAGACGGCCTCGGCGCGTTGATCAACTGGACGTTCGGCGAGGTCGGCTACACCGCCAGGCGCGTCCGCACGAAGGACATCAAGCCGCCGACCGTGACGGCGATCTTCTGGAAGAAGACCTACCCATGGGGCTCCTACTGCAAGTGGGAGAAGGACTCGACCGGTCAGTGGGCGATGGGCGACGAGGGGCACCCGTCCAAGTACGACAACGTGCTTGCCGCCGACGAAGATCGCACCAGGATGCTCGTGGCGGAGATCAAGAACGCGGCCGTCAAACAGCGGTCGATCTTGGTGTTCTCGGCGCGCGTCGAGCACTTGGTGGAGATGCGGGAGCTGCTGGCACGCCAGCTTGACCCGCCGACGGCGATCGAGAGACTAGCGCAGCTCCGGGCACCGCCGCCGAACCTACCCGTGCTTGGTCACCTGAAGAGCGGCCTGAAGAAGAGTCAACGGGAGTGGGTGCTCAAGGCGGACATCATCTTCGCGACCTACGCGATGGCGCGGGACGCGTTCAACGCGCCCAAGCTCGACACCGAGTTCTTCGCCACGCCTCCGGGCGATGTCGAGCAGCCCGCCGGCCGTCTCCGCGAGAAAGCCGAGGACCACGACCGCAAGCCGCTGATGATCGTGGAGGTCTACGAGGATACGCCCTACGGACGCGAGAAGTGGGTCAAGCGGCGCGACTGGTACAGGCAGCGAGGCTTCAAGGTCCAGGAGGTCACCCGGACTCCGAGGAGACGCAAGTGAGCGGCGGCGACTGGGCGCAGTTCGTCAGCTACGACTCGGCCGAGGCGCGTCAACGCGCGCTCGAGAGAAAGCGCAAGCGCTACAAGACCGATGAGGAGTACCGCGAGTCGAAGCGAGCGTCGGCGCGGGCGCGATACAAGCCGAAGGGCCGGAAGGAGCGAAGCGGCCGGGGCCGCAACAGGCCGCGTCCGTACCCCTACGAGGGCCGGGTGATCCTCCTCGTCGGGTTGGGCCAGCTCTCCGACGCAACCGGCGTCAGCAAGTCGACCTTACGACGCTACGAGGAGAAGGAGATCATTCCCATCAACCGGATCATCGATGCGCGCGGCCGGCGCTGGTACCCGAAGGAGTTTGTGACCTGGCTCGCGCCGCTCCTGCTCGGCCAGGCCCAGAAGAGAGAGCCCCACTGGCGTCTGAGGACCCGGGTAGAACGTGAGTGGAAGAAGGCTCTGGCCAAGGGTATGCCCGTCCTGAAGGAGGCACGAGATGAGCGAGACGACTGAGGTTACGACCCCTTCGATTGTTGCGGCGACCACGATCACGGTCCTGCGCACCGTCAAGGTGGGGACGGAGGACTCGGACGGTGAGTCCGAGCTGACCGAGACCATCGAGGTCCACAAGTTCGCCGTGCCGCCGGCCATCGCCAAGGCCGGGCTGTCCGTGAGGAAGAGCAAGCAGACCGTGCGCGGCGACTGGGTCGCCGGCGAGGTCACGCTCGGCGCCGACCGGCCCTGCTACATGGAAGAGCTGCCCCAGGCCGCCGAGGTCGCCTACGACCTGGTCAAGGAGCGGATGCAGGTCGAGCTGCCGAAGATGCTCGCGGCGCTGGACCAGCTGGCCAAGTCCTGATGGCGGCTGCCAAGAAGAAGACCGCCAAGAAGACCAAGAGGCCGGCCGTGAAGAAGGCGGCGCCCAAGAAGGCGGCCAAGAAGAAGGACGAAGACGGATTCGCCGCGTTCACGGCCAAGGCCAAGAAGGCGTGGCCGGACACGATCATCGTCGCGTCCGAGGGCGTGCAGGAGATCCCCTGCTTCTCGACAGGCAACATCGGCCTCGACATCGCGACGTTCGGCGGCTGGCGGCGTGGGCGCATCCACCGGATCTACGGGCTCGAGAAGGCCGGCAAGACGGGCACGATGCTCAACTCGGTCCGCGCCTGGCAGCGGCACTGCGGGCTCTGCTACGAGCGCGGCCCATGCGAGCACGGGAAGGTGTCCGGCGTGGATCGGCCGAAGGCGGCGGCCCTCTACATCGACGCCGAGCACCGGCTGGCCGACATGTGGAAGCGGGTTGCCGACCACGGAATCGACCTGGACCGGATCCTTGTCCAGCAGCCGCCGACCGGCCAGCACGTCGTGGACTTCGTGGACTCGGCCCTTCGAGAGAAGGGCGCGAACATCGGGCTCGTCATCGTCGATTCGATCGCGCACATCGTGTCGAAGGAGGAGATCGAGAAGGCGACCATGAAGGGCCGCACGATGGCCGTCAACGCGCAGCTCATCAACAAGGCCGTGCGCAAGTGGACGGCGGCAGTCTGCTCGCTCGGCATCTCGACCGCGAAGAAGCCGACGATTCTCCTGGTCAATCAGCTGAGGCAGTCTCCCGACCAGTACGTGAAAGAGGTCCAAACGGGCGGCAAGGGTCTCGACTACGCGACCAGCCTCGACCTGCGCCTATCCGCCGGTAAGTACCACTACGTGGTGCCGACCAAGGACGGCAAGGGGTGGGAGGACAAGATCCCCAAGTTCGGCCCACAGGGCTGGAAGCCGGACGCCGACGCCGCGCCGGACTACGTGGAGATCAACTACCGCGTGACGAAGTCCGGCGTCTGCCCGAACGGGCGCTTCGGATCGTTCCAGTACTGGCTGCGGCCGACGCACGGGCGCCGGATCGGCGACCCAGACAACATGGGCCGGCTGTGGGAGTACGCGAGGAAGTACCTCATGGAGAAGGTCGGTGGCAGCTACACCATCCTCGGTATCGAGGCCAGCACGCAGAACAAGCTGAAGCAGAAGTTCACTCACGATCCAGATGCCGTCGAGAAGGCGTGGACGGCCCTTGTGGCGGTGCTGTCGGAGTTGTCGTGAGCGGGCCTCGCTACTTCGACGAGGTTCACGAGGCCGAGGGGCCGGACTACTTCGGCAAGGAGAACAGGCCGAAGACCGGCGACTGGAAACAGCACGAGAAGGACATCGCCGAGCGCACAGGCGATCAACAAGTGCGCGGGTCCGGCAATCAGCCCGGCCGGCCTGGTGACACGATGGGGGCCGACTTCCTCCGCGACGGAAAACTGTCGCACGGGGCCGGGATCACGATCAAGGCCAGCTGGCTCAGGAAGCTCATCGAGGAGGCTCTCAGCATGGGGAAGCGTCCCGTGCTCGAGGTCAGACTCGAGGGCGCCGAGACGCCTGTTCCTCGGGACTGGGTGTTCGTTCCTGCGGCCGACTACGACGACCTACAGGAGCGCGCCGGATGGTCGACATAGCCGACGTCCTGGGCCTGCTCGACGAGCACGCCATTACTCCGACATCTTCGCTCGTACGGACGCCGGCGTCGGACACGGCCAGCGTGTTCTTGCAGGAATTCTACGAGTGGCTCGAGGCAGATGAGCGGCGGCGGGAGCCGGACGATCCGAGCTACCTGCGCGCGTCGAGCCTGTACAAGGTCTGCGGCCGGCGCGAGGCGTTCTTCATGGAACGGCCGGTGCTGCGGTCGGTGGAGAGCTTCTCACCGGGCCGACGCATGAACTTCGACGTTGGTCACGCGCTCCACTGGTGGTGGCAGAACCGCTACCTCGGGCCGATGGGCCGTCTGTGGGGCAACTGGTTCTGCTCGCGCTGCGATCGGATCGTGACCCAGGGGCTCATGCCGAAGCGGTGCCCCGGATGCAACCAGGGCCACAAGAAGGTGCTCACCTACGAGGAGATGTTCCTCAAGGACGAGCGGCTCAAGTACACCGCGCACCCAGACGGCCTTCTGGTCGATGCGCCCGGTCCTCCGCGCCTGCTTCTCGAGCTGAAGACGAAGAAGTCGGACAAGTTCGAGCCGCTCAAGCGGCCCGACGGCGAGCACGTGATCCAGGTGCTCGCCTACATGCGCCCGCTCGGCGTGCGCGAGGCGCTGGTGGTCTACATCGACAAGGGCAAGCAGACCTTGTGGAGGCCGATGGCCGGGCGGATCGCGCCCGTGGGGCCTCCGCGCGTGAAGGTCTTCCACGTCCTGTTCGACGACGAGATCTGGGCCGACGTCGAGAAGCGCATCCTCGATTTCTGGCGGGCAAAGGATGGCGCTCCGCCGGAAGATCTGTGTAGGATCTGTCCTTCCCCGACGAGCAGCTTCGCGCGGATCTGTCTGGCGAGAGACGACTGTTTCTCTCGGAGTGCGCCATCATGATGCCGATTCTCACTCTGGACCTGGGCACGCACACCGGCTGGTCCCTGCGGGATACGAGGGGCAACGTCATAAGCGGCCGGCAGTCGTTCGAGCTGACCCGGTGGGAGAGCCACGGGATGCGCCAGCTCCGGTTCCGCAAGTGGATCCGTGAGATGCTCGACGAATTCCTTCTGGCGGATGACCCGGAGCAGGCGTTCGTGGCCTACGAGCGGCCTATCATCGCGGGCCGGGGGAAGAACCAGCACAGGTCGGGCAACGAGGTCGGGAAGCTCCTGGTCGGGACGCTGCTTCCCGAGCTGGAGGAGCGCGAACTGCTCCACGCGGCGCCGACGCCGGTTCAGGTGAAGAAGCACGCGACTGGCAAGGGAAACGCGAACAAGCACGCGATGGTCGAAGCGGCCGAGAACCGCTGGGAGCACTACTCGCGGCCGAAGGACTACAGCGAGAAGAATGGGGACGACGAGGCGGATGCGCTCGGCATCATGGGATGGGCGATCGACGAGGTTGGGGCGTCTGGGTAGGCGGGTATAACCCAACACGGAAGCTGATCATGTCGCTGCTGAGGGAGTACCTCATTGACGGACGGAGTTGTCGAGACCTTGCGGCCAAGCACGGCGTGTCTGAGGCTCTTGTCCGGGCTACTCTCGGAGAGCGCGGTATCCGCGTTGACTCTGACAGCGTTCGCGATCCCGTCTGTGCTGCTGTCGGATGGCTCGGATACGGGTCGTTCTCCCGCTTCGTTCACCAGCGCGGTCTGTCCTCGCTCAACGCCCAGGCTCAAGAGCTGGGGGTCACGAAGGCCCAGCTCCAACGGGTCTACGGGATCTTCCGGCGGCTAGCGGAAGAGGAAGGCGGCGACGATGGCGCAGGGGCGTAGGAGTGACGAGCCGGAGGAGATCAGGAAGCGGCTGCGGGCAAGCAAGAAGGCGATCGACGAGGAGTACATCCGCATGGGGCGCGACCTGTACCAGGTCTACCACAGGCGGCTCTTCCTCGACTGGGGGCACGACACCTTCGACGATTTCGCCGAGAACGAGGTCAAGATCTCACGGAAGCGCGCCGAGCGCGTCCGGCTGATCTTCACGCACTTCGTCAAGGAGTGCGGCTTGAAGCCGTCGGAGCTGAGCGTCCTCGGCTACACGTGCGCGAACGAACTGCGCGGGGCAACGGACCAGAGCAATGTCCGGCAGCGGGTCAAGGCGGCGAAGGATCTCAGCTGGAGAGCGCTGCGCCGGAAGATCGCCCAGTGGAAGCAGCCTCCCAAGGACGTCACCGACGACATGCCGAAGGTGCCGGACGAGGAACCGCCGGTCGACGACGACACAACACCGCTGGCGTCGAACGATGGCCGGATCGTGAGGAACTTCCCCCTCTACCCGTCCCAGCAGAAGGTCGTGCAGGCGGCGATCGATGAGGCCAAGCGCGGCAAGCCCAACGAGATGGCCGACAACGAAGCGCTCGCCAACATCTCGACCGAGTTCTTGGCGTCGCGGATGTCGAAAGAGGAGGAGCCGGTCACGCGATGCCGCTACATACTCTCCGTGCTGGAGCGTGTCTACGGCGGCAAGATGATCTGGATCCCGGACGACGAGGCCGCCGAGGCTCTCGCGAAGTACATGGAGAAGCACCCCGAGCTGTTCAGCGAACCAACCGAGGAACTGGAGGATGACGATGAGTGAGGCAGGGGACAAGAGGACGCGGAACGTCACGCCGCTCCACTACAGGCTGGTGGCGGTCTCGCGGGATGAGTCCGGCGAGCCGACTCGCTTCGATGTGGTGCCGGCGCCGGACGGCGTGAAGGACCCGAAGCGCAGGGACCAGTACAAGCGCTCGGTGCGGGCCGTGCTCGAGGCGGCCGAGGACGCTGACGCGGTCCAAGCCTACAACGGCAAGCAGTTGACCGTGGTCGCCTTCCCCGATCCGTTCATGTTCAAGGCGGAGGTCAAGGAGGAGACGATCCGCACGGTCCACATCACCGAGAGCTAGTGACCGGCGCCGGCGCGGATCCTCTCTTCGAGCTGCGGCTCGAGATCAAAGCCTGCACGGGCTGTCATCTGCGGCACACGAGCAAGCAACGCGTGCCGGGTGACGGGAGCAGGGCCGCGCCGATCATGTTGATTGGGGAGGCTCCCGGCTACTACGAGGACAGGGACGGCCGGGCGTTTATCGGCAAGGCCGGTCAGAAGCTCGACGCGTGGCTGGATCTCGTTGGTCTTGATCGGCACAAGCACCTGTTCATCACCAACGTCCTTCGCTGCCGCCCTCCGAACAATCGCTTCCCGGAGTACGAGCGCGGCGGTCCGGTTGACTCCTGTATGCCGTGGCTCGTGCGTCAGCTGGAGCTGGTCAACCCGTGGGCCGTGATCCTCGCGGGGAAGCGAGCGCTCCACCACGTGCTGCTGGACGGCTCGGTCGAGATGGCCGATCCGTTCCGGCCGTGGGTAGGGCGCGTCTGCCGGCGGCGCGACCTCTACGGCGAGGTGCGCTTCTACCCGATCTGGCACCCGGCCTACATCCTGCGGAACAGGAACCCCTACGAGGAGGAGAAGTGCACCGAGGCCCTCACCGCCGCCTTCGATTACGTCGCCGCGAAGCAAGGAGGCGGCGGCGCGCCGGTGGAGGATCTCTACGAGGTCCGGCCTGTTGGCTTCGTGCAGCACCAGCAGCGGTTCCGGCTGTTCGGCGCGCCGAAGCCGATCCAGGAGCCGGAGCAGGAGACGGGAGCGGGAGCATGACGCCAGAGAAGGTACACGCCTTTGTCGAGGAGCTGGACAAGATCAACGACCTGCTTCTCGAGGTCCAGGCTGACGGCGCTTCCGATGGCGGGAGTGTGAACACGAAACTGGACATGCTATGCTACGCGGTCGCTGCGCTCGTCCGGCTTGAGAGCGAGCGGCTCTCGGCCGAGCTGAGCGACCACGAACAGGCGGAACCGGATGTCCCGACTCAGCTCGAGTTGTTTCCCGATTTACCGCCTCCAACTCCCGACGTGACCGAGACTTAGGTCGCTCAGGAGAAAAACTACAAATTGGCGTGACAGGCTAGAGGCGTTTCGCTATTCTGGGGGGTAGCTCTACCACCCGAGGAGGGACGCCGAACGTGCTATCTGTCGCTTACCGGGCTCCCTGGCCGCCGGCCAGGGTCCCTTCTACCCACAAGCCGTGCTCCGAGTGCGGGCGCGTGTTGCCCCGCGCCACTCACTACCGTCTCCGCTACGCCGACAACCCGTTCAACCTGCCCGACGGGGAAGAGGACGGCTCCGACGTGCCGGGCGATCGTGTGCTCTGCGTGCAGCCGCGCTGCATCGCGTGCGACAACCTGCGCCGGGAGCGCAGCCGCGCGGTGACGGAGCTGCGGCGGAAGCTCTCCAAGTACAAGTCGGCCGTCGTCAAGCACGACAGCCTCTACCACACGGTCGAGATTCGCGGACGCGTGCCGCGCGCCATCCGGGAGATGCTGCTCGAGCCTGCGGCCCGTGCCGGCCTGATCGTCGTGGATGAGAAAGGAGAGCCGTTTCTGCCGAAGGATCCCGAGGCCGCGCTCCGCGTCTGCTACGCCGGCGTGCTTCCGATCTACATCAAGAAGGCCGGGTCGAGCCAGAAGATCCGGCCGTCGCGGATCGGGCATTTCGGCCGCGAGCAGATCGCGTTGCTGAAGGCGATCCCGGGGCTCGTCAACAAGCTGCCGGACAAGCATCCGTTCGCCAAGCTCGCTCAGGACGTGGTCGACGTCGCGCTCGTCCGGGAGTGGGGCGACCACTCCGAGGAGGCGATGGATGCGATCATCGGTCGTCTCCGCCGGAAGCTGTGGAAGTTCGCCAGGGCGATGGTCGACTCGAAGATGCTCCGCCCGGACGAGGCGGAGACGCGGTTCGTGGAGGGGATCTATGACGGCGTACGAACGTGGGATCCTCTCCACCCCTCGTGCGCCGCGCTACTGACGCACTGCGGGCACCGGGTGAAGAGGTCGCTCCAGCTGCGCGGCCGGAAGGACCATCGGATCGCTGCGCGGAAGGACTCCGATGGCCGGTTCCGTGGAGGGGCGGCCAGTCTCGATACCCTGATGCCGCCCAAGATCGCGGACGAAGGCGCGTTCGTTCCTCATGCCCGGAGTTACTCGACTGGCGCAGGCGCGGTGCCGAGCGTTCAGTCCGACCGCCGCGAGGAGTCCCGCCGCCTGGCCATCCAGTCGGACGTGGCCGAGGCGCTCGAGGTGCTCGATCCCGTCAGCCGGCGGATCGTCGAGGGCGTCTTCCTGTCCGATTTCTCGATCGGACGGATGTCGGAGGAGCTTGGTATGACCACTGGTGAGCTGCGCAGGCGGGTCTCCGAGATCAAGGAAACGCTCCAGGTCGCGCTTGCGTCTTACCAGGAGGCGATGTCCGTATGACGACCGACAACGGGAACCTGCAAGCGGCGCTGGACGCGCTCGGCGGCGCACATCAGCAGAAGAAGGAGGGCACCGGCCCCATCGAGCCCACGCTCGTCTCGAGCGGCAGCGCGGTCGAGGATCTGGGCAAGCTGGTCGAGCGGAACGCCGGCGTCCCGCAGGGCGTCCTGGCGATGGCCGCGCGCGCTGCGCAGGCGGCAGACGAGGCGCGCGAGGCTGACGCGAAGGCCAAGATGCTCAAGGCCGAGCTGACCGAGGCGATGAAGGCAGCTGAGGTCAAGAAGATCCACATGGAGGATCGACAGCCGATCGCGTTCAAGACGAAGAGCGACCGGCAGACGACGCGCAAGGCGATCATCGGTGTGATCGGCGAGGAGGTCGGGACGAAGCTCTGGGCCAACCTGCCTACGCCGACCAAGGTCTACTTGGACATTCCCAAGAGGGAGGTCGACGACCCCGAACAGTGAGCCAGTGAGCCAGTTCGTCGCCACCAAGCCGTTCTGCAAGCCGCCGCCCGGCGAGAATCCGAAGCTCATCATCCTCGATTCGGCCGGAACGAGCCCGGGGATGTACTGGAGCTACCGGGCCTGCCTGTTGGAGCGCGGCGACATGGTGGTCTGGCACTCCGTAGAGCACGGCGACCGTCTGGCCCGGGTGTCGAGACCTGATGGGACCGGCCCATGGGACCCTGTCCATATCCGGCTGCTGCGGCCTGTCGAGATCCCCAACGGTCGTGGCTCGGTCGATCGGCGATGGGGGTTCACGGCCGAGCAGGGCGATCTGTCTGAACCCAGTGCTGTAGATCTACTTGCGGACCTGGGCAGGTGATCTGGTAGCCTCTAGGGAACCCTGGAGGCGCCGATGACCGAGGTTACGCTCACCGAGGCCCAGCAGCAGGCCCTCGACGAGTTCAACAAGTTCCCCATCTGGGGCGAAGCGCGGATGCTCCCGATCGATTCGCTCGAGTTCACCGACTGGAACGTGAACGAGATGGGCGATGCGGAGTTCTCCGAGCTGGTCGAGGAGGTTGACAAGGGCGGCTTCGATGAGCCGCTCGGCGTCATCCCGATTCCAGGCGAGACCGACAAGTACCTCGTCCCATCCGGCGAGCACCGCGCCCGAGCTGCCATCGCGCTCGAGATGGAGTCGGTACCGGCCGTCCTGAAGATCCACCTCACCGAGAAGGAGGAGCACGAGATCCAGGAGTGGTCGGTCAAGCGGAACCACATCCGGGGCAAGGTCAACGAGCAGAAGTGGCGGAAACTGGAGAAGCGCATTACCGAGCGAACCGGCCATCGGGCCGAAATCGTGCGCCAGCGCGCTCTCCTGCGCGAGGAGATGCTGCTCCAGCTGGCGAAGGGGAGGGAGGATCGGGACTCGCGCAGGCGCTCTGCGGCCAACAAGAAGAAGGGCAGCGCTGACCAGGATCCTCCGGCCGGAGACGCCCCTCCTAGCGGTCCACCGGCCGATGGCGACAAGGCCGACGCAGACCGGGCGCGTGCCAACCTCGGTCGGGCGTTCAAGGCCGCCTGGGAGGAGGCGCTCGTGAATAGCGCCGACACAGTGGAGAATGGCTACCTCATCCTCGCCGATGGGAAGGACGAGAGGGTCCACGTGGTCGTCGACACGAGCAAGTACCTGGCGCCGCTCGTCAAGCGCATGGTGGCCGCGTGTCGCGCCAGCTCGTCGCACATCGACGAGTTCCTCGTGACCGCGCTCACGAAGGAGCTGAAGGAGTGGGAGGACAAGTGAACGATCTTGCCGAGGCCGCGATCGACGCGCATCTCTTCTTCTCGCGCTACCCCCTCGTGGAAGGGGCCGGCGAGATCGAGAAGCTGGCTGTGAAGGCCATCGCCGGTGACATGGCGGCGCTCGGCGATCTGGTGACGAAGCTCGATCGGAACCTCAAGGCTACGGCTCGCGCGCGCGGCAGAGGTGCGCTCTCGAAGGAGGATGTCGAGGACGTCGTGCAGGACGCCTTGACCAAGCTGCTTGAGCCCGGCCAGCTGGCCAAGTTCAAGGACGACCCAGGCGGCATCGTGCCATGGCTCCATCGGTCCGTGATGAACGCGACGTTCAACCTGCGGAAGCAGAAGGCGCGTCGCGGTACAGTCGGCCTATCCGTGGATGTTCCGACCGGCGGCCTGGGCGCCGTCTCCGGCCTCACGCGGAAGAAGATGTCCGCCACCAAGCGCGAGATCGTGCACGGGGCCGTCAAGCGGGCGCTCGCTGGTCATTTCACCAAGCCCGAGCAGGAGTTCATCCTCAAGCTGTTCGGCAGCGATGACGATTTCAAGATGCCAACCAAGGGCGATGCCGAAGGCGCGGCCAAGGAGATCGGCCGCAAGGGAACGAAGCGCGCGATCGAGGCGTGGTCCTCGCGCGTGAAGAAGAAGTTCCTGAAGGCGCTCTGCACCGATCGCCAGCTCTGCGACCTGCTGCCATCCCACAGGGGCGTCACAGGCCGTGTCCGCAAGAACGTCAAATACGCCTGCCGTGGCGTGGCCGGTTCATGTGTCGAGTCCGAGATCATCGAGTTCGCGTCAGCGCTGACCGAGGACAACGGAAAACTAGATGAGGGCGCGGCTTGCGAGCTGGTGCTATCCTGGTTGAAGGAGGTGCTGGCCGAGGAATGAGCAACGGGACCGGCAACAACCCGAAGCGCTCTCTGGTGACACCGACGCAGGCGGCTGCGATCGGCCGGAACAAGCGTCGCTACCGGTCGCTGATCGATAAGAGGCGGCTCGCCGTATGGGAGGCTCGTCTCGCCGGCGTGCCGGTCTATCAGCTGGCCAAGGACCACGGCGTCTCCACGAAGACGATCGAGCGGGACATCAGGTGGTGGGAGGATCGGCTCGGCTACCGAGCTGACGAGCTGAAGGATCCGAAGAACGCCGCGATCGATGTCGGCATGACGATGGCCAAGCTCCAGAAGGTGGCCGAGGATGCCTACGTCGAGTTCCTGGGGGCCGACAACGGTCACCTCAAGGCCAAGTTCCTGATGGTGATGAACAACGCGCTCGTCAACAGGCACAAGATCGGCGCCGACGCCGGGTTCTTGCCGAAGGTCGGTCAGGACCACGAGTGGCGAGAAGAGGTCAAGGTCACCTTCACTCAGCGGTTCGGCAAGGAGTCCCCGCAGGCCGTGTTCGATGACGACAAGAGCCGGCGCCGTGTTCTCGAGGCGACCGAGGCGATTCTCAAGGAGAGCGCCAGGTCGGGTGTTCCAGTCAAGGCCCTTCTCGAGCAGGCGTCGGCCAAGCCGGTGGAAGGCCAAGTTGTCGACACTGACGATGTGTAATGATCAGCTACGAGCACGGGCGTTGGCGGTCGGTTCGGACTAATACCGAGAAGCTGAACGCCGCGCTTGAAGCCGTGCGTCAGCTGACGGTCGATGAGAGGGCCGCGTTAGGGATCGTCCTCGGCGAGTTCGAGGACACCGGCACCAGCCAGACAGCCGACGAAGCGGCCGAGTTCGAGTGGGAGGAGACGCCTCTCCCGATCGAGGAGTGGATCCTGTCTGAGTACCACGTCGGCGAGACCGGTAAGGATCTCTACCCGATCCTACGCAAGGACATCTGCGAGCTGTTCCACGCGGGCGCACTCAAGAAGGGTGGCTACGCGGAGGCCGTGCTCTGCTTGCACCCAGACACGCGGGTGCCTCTTCTCGATGGGACTGCTCCTACGATCGCCGAGCTGGCAGAGCGCTGGCAGCGTGACTCGGTGCCGTTCTGGGTCTACTCCTACGTCAACGGAGAGCTGGGGCGGGCGCAGGCGGTCCAGCCCCGGCAGACCGGCGTGGACGACTACTACCAGGTAACCCTGGACGACGGTTCGACGTTCATCGGGAACTCCAGACACCAGATGCTCCGGCGCACTGGCGAGAAGGTGATGATCCGGGACATGCGGCCCGGCGATTCGCTGATGCCATTCGAGGTGAAGTTCTCATCGACGAGCGCCGGCGACGATTTGGACGGCTACGAGAAAACTCAGCTTCTGTCAGGAGAGTGGGCTTACACGCACCGACTCGTTGCCAAGGCATTGTGCGAGCAGGAAAGCGAGCGGCACAGTGTCGTTCACCATGAGGATCTGGACAAGCGCAACAACACACCAGAGAACCTCACGTGGATGAAGTGGCTCGATCACTTCAGGTTGCACCACCAGGAGCGGCGAGTAGACATCACGATTGATGCGATTCGCGCTACTGGTGCCGCGAGTCTACAGGAGGCGGCGGAGGCGCTTGAGTGTAGTTACTCACGCATTCGTTACGTGCTCCAGAAGAACGGCTACACGCAGACCGAGTTCTTCGGCAACCGGCGCGGCAGACGGCGCGGTAAAGACGACCTGACGATGGCTGCCGTGCGATTGGTGATCGAGGGTGGGGCGAGGACAGCCCGCGAAGCGGCCAAGCATCTTGATCGGGACCGCTCGACGCTTCATCGGTTCCTGCGGGCACGCGGTACCACTTGGACGAAGCTGCTGCGCGGGCACGACAAGAAGCTCACGGTGGAGCGCGTGGTTGCTGCGATCCAGTCTGGTGCCGCCACTGTTACAGCGGCGGCGCACTCACTTGGTTGTTACAAGAGCACGATCTACAAGCTGCTCAACCGCGAGGGGCTTGAGTGGGCCGAACTAGGCGGAGTGGTCGGCAATCACTTCGTCGTGAGTGTCGAGAAGATAGGAAGAGGTCCGGTCTACTGCTTGTCTGTTCCCGGCGCGGGGAACTTCGCCATCAGCACTCAACACAGCGAGGAGGAAGAGGTCAGTCCCATCCATCGCTCTGGTGTTTTTTCGTCGAACACCGGAGCCATCGGATGGGGCTGACCTCGAAATTCTCAAGGACTACTTCGCCACCTTCGCGACGATGCGTGTGCTCTACGAGCTGCTCTGTCTGAAGAACCCTCAGCACACGTTAGGGCTGGGCGCCGGCGAGCCCATTCACGTCGTCCCCATCTCTCGCACGGTCGCTCAGGCGAAGCGCGTCGTCTTCGGCGGCCTCTGCAAGAAGCTCAACCTCGCCGACTGGTTCCGTGGCAAGTTCGTCGAGACGATGGAGGAGGTCCGCTTCAAGGAGAAGGGCGTCTACATCGTCGGCGGCGCGTCACAGGATGCAAGCGCACTCGGGTTGAACGTAATTTGTGCATTGGTTGATGAATCGAATTTCATGGGAGAAGGCAAAGTCGCTACAGGAAGCGCCAGCGGTGAGGCGTATGATAAAGCAACAATGATCTACAACGCGCTCGCCCGGCGCGTGAAATCGCGCTACGAGCGACACGGAGTCTCCGGCCTGGTGTTCCTCATCTCGTCGAAGCGCTCGACGGAGGACTTCACCGAGCGCCATCTGAAGCAGGCGATGAAGGACGACGACCCGACCGTCTTCGCCCGCGACTATGCGACATGGCACGTGCACCCCGAGCCGTTCGCGGACCAGAAGTGGCACAAGGTGATGGTGTCTCCGAAGAGCGGCAAGAGCAGGCTGCTCGAGGATGGCGAGGAAGTCGAGGAAGACGAGAACACGATCGTCTTCGAGTATCCCGATGACTATCACGAGGAGTTCATCAACGACACGGACGGCGCGGTCCGCGACTTCGGTGGCATCGCGACCGACTTCGCCGGCAAGCTGTGGATCACCAGGCGGCAGGCGATCGACGAGATGTTCGATCACGCCAGGCCGCAGTGGTTCGGTACCTCCGAGTGGAGGACCGACAGGATGCTGCGGTTCAACTGGAAGATGTGCATGGGGGAGAACGTCGACAAGGAGCCGGTGCCGGCCTGTTGTCCTGGCTCGGTCCGCCACGTCCACATCGATCTCTCCACGAGCCAGTGCGCGACCGGGTTCTGCATGGGGCATGTGGCCGGCTCGGTTCCGGTGACCCGGCGCGACCCGGAGACGGGCGAGCAGCGCCGCGAGGATGCGGTGGTGGTCCACATCGACTGCATCCTGCGGATCGTGGCGCCAGACGGCGGCGATGTCGATCACGGCGAGGTGCGCAGCCTGGTCTACAAGCTGATGAAGGGCGGGGTCCCGATCCGGTCGGTCTCGATGGACCAGTACCTCGCCCCGTCCAACCTCCAGATGTTCAAACGCAAGGGGTTGCGCACCGAGGAGATCGGTGAGCGGCGCTTCAAGCTCAAGCCCTACATCGCGACCCGGCAGGCGCTCTACGAGGGCCGGGTGGTGGCTCCGGTCTCCGAGAACCTGGCGTCCGAGCTGAAGGTGCTCGAGCTGCACCCGTCCGGCAAGAAGGTCATCGTCCCCGCGAAGCAGTCGAAGGATCTGGCGGACGCGCTGTGCGGCGTGGTCTACTACATCTCGGAGCACATGAGGGCCGGCGTCGTCCTCGCGCCGACTCTGGGAACGTCCGGGAGCGCACGGCCGGTCGGTCCTCAATGGAGTTCCGGCGGCCATGTCGACTGGGGCGACGATGACGATTACGGTTACGATCCTCCGCTCACGTCCGATGGCTCTGGTGATGGGGGGTTCTCGTCGTGGATCATCCTCGGCTGAGTCGTAGGCCGCTCAAGACCTTGAGCGAGATCGCAACGACCCGCGAGCCCCACAAGGCCGACCGTCTGACCAACCGGATGCGGCGGCTCTCGGACAAGTTCGCGTCCCGCCGGTTCAACCGGGCCGGCTACAACCGGCAGGAGCGGACGAACTATCACAAGCGGATCCGCCAGTCCCAGGACAAGCGGCGGATGCACCCAGCTGACGCCTCCGGCAAGAAGCGCGTCGCGCCCGAGAAGCGCGCCGGCGCGGGCAGGCTCCGCCGTCGATGAGATGCCCTCGCTGCACGCACCACGGCTCGAAGGTCACCAAGACTACGCGTCCAATCGACGAGGGCTCGTTCGAGTTCGGTAACCTGAAGAAGCGCGAGCGCAAGTGTGGTGAGTGCAACGGCCGGTTCTTCACCTACGAGATCCACGAGGATGCGTTTCGTAGAATGCTCACCCTTACCGAGGGTAAACCTGTCCGCCGGTCGCTCCGAACGGGGGGCAAGAAGCCGAGCTATCGAGCGTCGCACCTGTAGGGACAGCATGAACTGGGCAACCCTGATCGAAGCCGACTGCGACAAGGACATCAAGATCAAGGATCCGACGCCGAAGCCGGAGGTCCAGGCGTCTCCGGTCATCCTGGCGCGTGTCTCGACCACGATCATCAGCCGTCGCAAGGGTCTGGACGCCCAGCTGGCAAAGATGGCCAAGAAGAAGGCCAAGGCCGGCAAGGCGAAGACTGACAAGGCCAAGCACAAGGCCGACGTCGCGGTTGCGTGCGACGAGCTGCGCGTGAAGGCGCGCGCGGCCGACCTGGAGCTGGCGCTCAACAGGTGGAAGAACCTCGAGCCGATGGCCAAGAGCAACCTGGAGAAGTACCAAGGCCAGCGCGCGAACCTGGCTGCCAAGGGCAAGGATACCTCCAAGGTCGACGAGACCATCGCGAGCATCGAGGCGTGGCTCCACTTCGGCGGCAAGCAGTCCGGCGCCGGCCAGGAGCACCTTGGCGGCTACAGCGATGAGAACTTCAAGCCCCCGCCGCTGGACAACGTCTCCTACGACTTCGGCAAGAACAAGGTGTTCGGGCCGAGCGGCGAGGAGTTCGATGTCGTCGCGCACGTCGCGGCCGAGAAGGAGAAGGCGGCGACCGCTACGGCAACGGCCGTGCTCGAGCCGCCGCCAGAGCCCAAGCCGGCGGAGCCGGTGGCGAAATCGGTGGATGCCCTGACGGCCTCCGAGCTGGCCGCGCTCAAGACCGATCTCAAGGCCGCCTACCTTGATGGTGTGAGCAAGGGAACCCTCAACCCGTTGCCGCACGATGTGTTCAAGAAGGCCGGTGTCGCTACACCCGTGGTCGGCTGGATGCTTCCGTCATCGAGCGAGACCGCCTCCAATCAGCTATGGACGTCCATCAAGGACGAGGTCGCGGTTTCCTCGCTCGACGATCTCGATATGGAGGAGGCGACGAAGCTGGTCTCGACGGCAATGAAGATCGTGTCGGACCAGATGAAGCTGGACGTGGCGGCCAGTAGCGCTTTCAAGAAGGTCACCGCCGTCAAGGCCATGCGGACCGCCAGCGCTGGCGTGATCGGCAAAGTTCTCGGCCTGAAGCCAGCGCTGGCGTTCATCGATCAGGCGCGTGACAAGTGGTACTCGGTACCGAAGCCGCTGCACGCCTACACGCCGAGCAAGCAATCTCAGATCAAAGGCATCGCGAAGTCGCTGGCGATTGAGTCCGCGTTTGCCGATCTCGGTCACGGGCCACTGGCGAGCAAGATAAAGGACAAGGCATCTACGGAGGGGCTGGGTCTATCGGCGGTAGCGGCTAGTGAGCTATCCATGGACGCTGTGGTGTCCTACACCAACCTCGGCCTCGAGCAGCTCAACGCGGATCAGAAACAGGCCGTGATGGCGGTAGCCAAGAAGGCCGTCGACTCCGGCAAGAGCGTTCACGATGCGCTCAAGGCTGCCGGGATCGTCCACCTCAACAAGTCCGGGATGAAGCAGCTCCAGGACGAGGTGGGAGCGAAGCCTGACGAGGCCGGCTTCCTGAAGGAGATCGAGGACGCGCTGGATTCGATCGCGCCGGGCGATGTGATTCCGCTCGAGCCGGCCGCCATCATCTCGCACATCGACCAGTTCTGGGGGATGCCGTTCATCGGGTTGATGAGCAAGTACCACATCGAGAAGGTCAAGGGCACGAAGCTCGAGAACGACGTGAAGGCCAAGGCTCTCTACGTCGTGCTCAAGCGGTGGAATCCCGAGAAGCTCATCCAGTTCGTTCACGACGAGTGGGACTTCGCGTTTGGCGATAAGGAGACCGCGCCTGGCGAGGGGTACGCGCTTCACTACGTGGATGGCGTCTTCACCATGAACACTCCATCCGTCGTCAAGCTCGGCGGATGGCCGGAGGCGATCAAAGAGATCACGAAGAAGCACCATCAGGAGTGGTTGGCCGAGAAAGCCTGGCCGCCGTGGAGCGCGAAGTGGGACAAGGATCACCCCACGGCTCCTACCCAGGATGACATCGACAACTTCGCCGATTGGGTCATCGCAGACCCGGAGTTCATACCGCCCGGTGTTATTCCCAGTGGTAGCGCACTGCACAACGCGGTGATCAAGTGGGCCGAGGATCATCTTGGTGGTGACATGGGTCCCATCACGGATGCGATCCACAAGAAGTCTGAGACTGCGCCGATCGATATTAGCTCGGATGAGGAACTTGGCGCGGCCAGCATCTCGATCAACGCGACGGAGACCGGCGACACCGAGCCGAAGCCGTTGCCGCAGAAGCCCGCACTACCGACCGTCTCGGGCAAGACGAAGGTCACGAAGATCTCCAAGCCGCACCACCTGACCGGCGAGCAGAAGAAGCTCCTCGACGGATTGGTATCGGTGGCCATCGGCGGAGGTCTGCCGTTCACGAAGACCGGCGCGCTCAAGACCCAGCTGGGCTCAGTTGCCGGCGGCATCGCCAAGCAGTTCAAGGATGCCCATCTTGCGGCCGGCACCAAGCTCACGATCGGCAAGCCGCTCGTGCAGGCGGCGCTCGAGAAGGCGCTTGTCGGGATCAAGCACTCCGACTGGCTGGCATATGAGACCTACAAGGCGCTGTCGGCCGAGGTCATCTCGAGTGCGCTGACCAATTCTCAGCTCGCGGCCCTCGGAGATCTGGTCAACGAGTGCTTCACCCATGAGACCTATCAGAAGAAGGAGGGTGGCGGCTACTACGGCGGTCCGTTCAAGAACAAGAAGCAGAAGCAGCTCTTCAACGAGCTGATCTCCAAGTGCGAGGCGGTCGCGGCGGCCCCGACTGTGCCGGAGCAGGTGACAGGGCCGGCCGGAGCCGCCTACGGCGGGTCGATGTCCGTGGCCGAGCTGTTCGGCATGAGCAAGCCGGACTTGGACGAGTTCGCCAGCCTGGGGCTGGTCTCCGGGATGACGACGGCTCCTCCGATCGACAGCTCGTGGACCAGCTCGAGTAGTGATCTCGATGACAGCGGCGGTTCCCAGGGGAGCACCAAGAAGTTCCTGTCGGCCGCACTCGACGGCAAGAAGCACACCGGAGCTGGCGCCGCGCCGGCTCAGTTCCTCTTCAAGCACGACGGTTACCGAGCGCTCGGCGAGGCGGCTGCCAACCGGGTCCAGTCGCTTCTCGGTCTGGGAGGCGTCGGCACGAACAGCTACGTCATGTCGCGAGGCGGCAAGACCGGCTTCGTGCAGTTCTTCCGCGTCACCAAGAACCTGCGGCACAAGTACGGTCACGGCGGTAAGCCGTGGCTGGGTCTTCCGGGGAGCGGCAAGGCCAACCCGCCCGAGGATGAGCGGAAGCGCCTGGCGCAGGGCCTTCAGCTGGCTCTCGTGGGCAACTGGCTGATCGACGACAAGGACGATCACGGCGGCAACTTCGTGTTCGACGAGTCCGATCAGATCACCGGGATCGACCACGGGCAGTGCTGCAAGTTCTTCGACTCGGGCGGTACTCTGCTCTCCCACTGGGACTGGTCTACCGGCAAGATCGCCAACAAGGATGGCAAGGCCACGCTCGAGGCCAACAAGGGGTGGCCGAAGCGGATGCTCTACGACTGGGCGGCCGGCGCTGACCTGGGTCCCGACCAGACCGCGATCCCTCTCCTGGCGCTGACAGACCCGGCGTTCGAGAAGATGATCCAGCGCGCCGAGGGCATTCCCGACGACGTCTACGACAAGATGTGGCGTCCATATGCCGAGGGAGCCGTGTCGGCCGCGCAACGGGACGGTGAGCAGCGGCTCTCGCGATACTCCCACAACCCGAAGGACAGGACGGTCGAAGGCTTCCTCGACGGGATGCAGAAGCGGCGCAAGTCGATCCGCAAGCAGGTCGCTGAGCTGTACTCGATGCTGGCGAAGAAGCGCGCACAGGCGCTCGCCGCGCACGGGGACACGAGACCCCTGGCCGAGATCGAGGCCGACGTCCGCGAGCAGCTCGGCTTAGACAAGTTCGCGGCCGGAGCGGTTACCGACAAGCAAGCGGCCAAGATGTCGCCGCTGGCCGACGAGATCCAGGGCAGCGCTGACGCGCCCGGATGGGACGAGTCGAAGCTGCCCGAGTCATCTCACGTGCCGACGGCGGAGACGATCGCCGAGTGGGGCGTGAAGGGCTACGACATGGCCGTGGGCGGTGATGCCATCAAGGACGGTCGTGTCACGTTCCGACAGGTTGGCGAGATCCCGATGGTGGACTTCCGGCTGGACAACCAGGCTCGCGCGGCGTTGCAGTCCCGTCTGCCCGGGTATTCGGGTGGGTCCACTGCGCCGCCCAAGCCGGCAGAGCCGTACTTGCCGCCGTTCACGCCTCCACCCAAGCCTACGTTCAACCAGTCGAACGAGTCTCTGGGAATGCAAGCGCTGACCGGTGGCGATCCAGGCGGCATGACCGGGCTCGCCAAGGGCGGCGTCACCGGAGATAACTGGACGAAGGTCGAGAAGTACGTCAGCAAGCACTACCTGCTGGATGGCGGGCCGGTCAAGCAGCCGAAGGGTTCGGTCTACTGGCTGAAGGGGCTGAAGGCCAGCCGCGATATGAAGCTGAGCGCGGATCCGGTAGTTGCGGCGGCCGGAGCGCACTACGAGAAGGAGCTGCTGAAGTTCGGCGAGGAGGGCGGCGAGGACGGGTTCGTGTTCAAGGCCAAGGACGATGTGCCAGAGGCCGATCGTACGATCACGCCGTTCAAGCTGACGCCGGAGCTGAAGAAGCTCCAAGACGCGGCGAAGGCAGATGTCGAGGCAGCGCACGCGAAGTCTGTCGAGGAGGCTAAGGCGGCGCACGAGAAGGAGGTGGAGGGGATCAAGGACAAGCACGCCGCAGCGATGGTCGTGTGGCAGGAGAAGTATGACGCCTGGAGCAGTGGGGGAGAGGCGGCAAGCGTCATCAAGGACGCCGTCAAGTACCCTCGGCCCCAGCAGCCGATCGGCGCGAAGCAGGAATCTGCCGGCGGTAAGGCTGGAGGAGGCTCGAAGTGGGACGGGTCGTGGGGCAACGCCTGGTACGCCGGAGGATCCGCTTACGAGATCGATCTGACGGATGCTGTAACACAGCTGGGCGGAGTCGCGACGGGCGAGAAGGATAGCCGTTTCGTGATTCGCTACAACACCGGAAAGACGGCGGACGTCGATCCTAAGTCGGTGTCACAGAGCACAGCCGGGCTGCCCACCTTCTCCGGTAAGACCACCATTCAGTTCCCAAAGGGGTCGAACAAGGAGCAGATGCGCGCCATGATGAAGCGCGCGTTCGAGGTATTGGGCATCGACGCGCGGCCGGCCTCGGAAGAGGACCACGAGCTGAACTATGTGCGCAAGATGGCCTGGCTCCTCGGTATCGAGGGCGCGCACGGGACGGCGGTGAGCGGCGGCGCGGATGCTCGGTGGCACAAGGTCGAGCCGGCCGGTGGCACCCGCAGGGAGCGCATCGACTTCTGGATCGGCAAGCTCAAGAAGAAGGTCGGCTACGATCCGCGATATGCTCCGCAGCTGGCGAAGAACGGGACACCCAAGACGGTACCGGGCAGCCACGGCAAGGTGATGATGCAGGGAGACGGCAAGGTGCCGAATCCCGCGTGGCGTCCACAGGCCAAGCGTGTTGCGAATCGCGTCGCCCACCGGCGGTTCGATTACACCGACGAGGCAATGATCCACCAGCTCTCGCTGGCCGATCCGCATGTTCCGGTGCAGCAGTCGAGCGACCGGCTCGGCAAGATCCTCCAGGGCACGATGATGTCGTCGGCCGAGCGCACGGCGAACGGTATTCTGACGCCGTCCGGTGGTACAGAAGGCTCGGCCAGCGCCGACGCGGCGACTGGTGGAGGGCTTTCGGTGTTCCTCTACAACCGAAAGGTCAGTACTCACCACGTCATGGGCACAATGGGCAGAGTGGAGACGCGGATGGTGTTCCACCCGTCCATTCACCTGTACACGAACACCTACGCCGTGCCCGGCGATTCCTACGGCTCGAAGGTCTCCAAGAGCTGGACCGAAAAACGGCACAGGTCGCTGGACGAGGAGCGGCTGCTCACGGAGATTCGTCAGCACTCGTCTGGTTCTGCCGAGACGATGGCGATGGACCAGATCGACATCTTCCACCACGTCCTGTTCTACAAGCTGGCCGAGCCGAAGCGCTCGAATACGATCAAGAAGCTCAAGAAGGCCGGCATCGACACGATCGGTATGCCTCCCCGTCCGGTGGAAGAGGTCATCGTCTCCCAGTTCAGCGAGAGCGACATGAAGGCCGTGCTGAAGGCGAGCGCCAAGAGCAAGGAGTGGAGCTGATGGACCTTGCACAGTTCAAGGCGCAGATCGACAGCGGCAAGTACGGTCTCGTGCGCGAGTTCCCGGAGGTCGGCGCAGAGGAGCTGTTTGGCGAGGTCATGGATGTCATCGTCGGCAGGTCCAGGCTCGCGGTCATCATCGGCAACGACGAGGAGTCCGGGCCTGGGCCTTTCCGTGTGCGTACTCTTCGTGTCAGCGAGGTCATCTCGCTTGGGCCGGACAAGGTCACGGTGGTCGAGGATGTGGGCTGGCCGGTGACCGCGTGGCAGTTCGTCAGGCGGAAGCCAGGCGAGGATGCCGTGTGGAACACCAGGCTCGCGTACTACGACGACTACGAGGACGCAGCCGAATCGCTCGCTACGCAGAAGTTGTCCGAGATGCCGGCTCACCGAGAGTCCGAGCTGCAACGCTTCGATTACGTCCAGTGGTCGGTCATCGTCGGCGGCGAGGTGATGCCGGCCGGGGTGCTCCTCCGCCACCCGGACGGTGTCCTTCGCGTCGAGGAGTTCCATGGGCACGAGGACGATGCCGACTACTGGAGCAGTCGCTACGAGTTCGTGCCGGAGAACTTCCTCGACGACATCAATCACTCATCAGGCCGAGACGAGGTGTTCTCGGAGACCAAGGTGGTGCTCGCCAATTCGTTTGCGGATGCGCTGGACAGGGCCAAGTACGCTTTCGCGAAGGAGCACTACGAGCAGACAGGAAGGAGCCTCTTCTGATGGACGAGCAACAGCTGATCGACGCGGTGGCGACGCTCTCCACCTCGTCCGCGTTCCGGCACGGTGACGCCGGCACGTTCTCTGTCGCGTTCCTCCGGCACCAGGCTGAGCTGCCGGGGCCGGCTGATCCGCAGAGGTACCTCCGGTCCATGGAGGGACAGCTCGGGTTCAAGGTGGCCGAGGACGACAGTGTCGCGATCGTCGGCGCAGGGAACGGCGGGCTGGTGGCCGAGGCGCTCCTGGCCGGAGCCGAGCAGGCCGTCGCGATCGAGCCTCGCGCGCGCTATCGCGAGGCGGTCGACCAGGTGGTCTCGCTCCTGCGCGAGACCCACGAGCGGGTCGATGTCAAGACCTACCTCGGCTGGCCGAGCCCCAAGTCCACCCTCGGCCCGTTCGACCTGATCCTCTGGCCGGAGGGGCTCGACGAGTGCACCGATCCGGCCGTCGTCCTGGCCAACCTGCTCAAGTGCCTCCGGCCAGAGGGGTTGCTGTGTGTCGAGGTCACCCACGGCGAGAACACCAAGCTCGAGGCGCCGCTCAACTCGTTCCGGCCGACCGAGGACGCGTGGGCCGAGCTGCTCGACCAGCTGGGCGTCAAGGTCGCGGCGCAGGGCTCCGGCCGCGCGCAGAACCGCGTGCTCTACCGGCTCGATGCGGGGAAGGCCGTGAAGGCGCCGGCTCCAAAGCCGAAGCCGAAGCCCGCGCCCCTGCCGCCGTTCCCGAAGCCCGTGCCCCCCAAGGCCGCGCCCAAGCCGATGACGACGCCGATGCCCGAGAAGGATCTGTCGGTTCGCGCGCCCGACCCGGAGCCCAAGGTCGAGGAGACGAAGCCGCCGAAGCTGGTACCGAAGCCCGTGGCGAAGCCGAAGGCGGTTCCGAAGGTGGTCGAGGGGCCGAAGCCGGCCGAGAAGCCGAAGGTCACCAAGAAGAAGACCAGCAAGAAGACGTCGAGCCGGGTCAAGAAGGAGGAGGCAGCTCCGCCGCCTCCGGCGCCGGCCGAGAAGCCGAAGGCCGAGCCGAAGGACGAGACCGAGTAGCGCATACCGCGATTAGGCTCAAGTAGTTAGAATCCACGGTCAGTAGCGGAGGTCGCGCCTGTGTCGAAGACCGTCAAGATCCAAGCTCAGTTCCAGGTGATCGACGCTGACGGTACGCAGGCCATCAACCGGGTCACCAGGGATGAGGTCAGCATCGAGGAGGGCACCGGCGTCTTCCCTGAGAAGATCGCGCCCTCGACGGTCGATCATCCGGTCCAGTTCTCCGGCGTCACCAACGGCAAGCGCGTCTTCCTGCGCTCGAACCAGGAGGTCACGCTCAAGATCAACAACATCGGGGACATCGGCTTCCCGTTTGGCCCCGGAGATGGCTACCTCACCAGCTACACCGGAATCACCGCGCTCTACGTCACTACCGGCGGGAGCGAGACCGAGTTCGAGGCCGTGGTCACCGGAGATTGAGCGAGGAGATAGGGCATGGCTCACCAGCACCACTTCCACGTCAAGACCGACGACTGGCCGGTGGTCTCGAACACCGATCAGCTGATGATCGTGCACCGCAATCAGCTCGCGATCAACGCGGTGCTCTACATCGGCGCGCACAAGGAGTCCGTGGTGGAGATCCGGTCGGCGACCGATCGGGAGACCGTCGAGACGGCCACCATCCCAGCCACAGGCGGGTCGGCGCTGACCATCCCCGCCGGCGGTATGGTCAAGTTCGACCTTCCCGGAGGTGGCACCACGCCACTCGACCTGGTCACGAAGCTCTCGCTTCTCAGGGGGAGCGTCTTCGTGCACATCTCGTCGTCGGGCGAGTTCGACACGCATCTCAAGCAGGTGGACACAGGCATCTAGTCACTAGGGCCTCCCATTCACGATGGAGGAAGCAATGAGCACGTTCGACAAGCTGGCCGGCATCGATGAGGGCGTGACCCTCACGCGTCGTCCGCTCAAGACCCTCGACGAGGCGGGCGGCGGCAAGAAGGTCACGACGGCAGCGACGACCGACTACGGCCCCACGCCGCCGAACACCAAGCTCGGTACGCCGAACAGTGCGTTCCGGCCGATGCCGAGTTCCCAGATCGGCGGAGCGCCGCCGTTCCCCGTCAAGCGGCGTCAGGTCCGTACCGGGAAGGTGGCGTCGCCGCGCCAGCCGATTCCCGTGCGGAAGGAGTAGCGCAACTCCTCCCAACCGCGTCTGGAGGTCGCGCTAGTGGGCTATCTGTCTGACAACCTGGCTCCGGGGAAGTCCGTCGCGGACTGCCCGGAGCTTTACCCGTATGCGATGGTCGTCGAGTACTCGCGCAACGACCCGTTCTTCGCACCCGGGCCGGTTGACCAGATCGCGTTAGCCATCCGCGAAGCGCTTCCCGATGTCGAGGTCTGGCAGCGTTCGATCGTCCGCCCCGACGAGAACCGCGTGAAGTTCCGGTTCCGTTCCGAGGGCGAACGCACTCAGGGCAGCGACGCTCTCACCTCCGTCGATCCGTCGATCTCGATCCGCCGGATCGTCTTCCTGAACCCGCCCGATCGAGCGAGACGAGGAATCCCATGAGCGAGCCGTCCAAGACCACGCTCCCGCCGCAGATGCTCAAGAACGCGAAGAAGTGGGCGAAGATCAGCGGGAAGACGCTGTACGTTTACTGGAGCCCGGCGATGGGCCGGCCGATGTTCGCCGAGGGTCCGCCCAGCGATCCCAAGCGGTTCAAGGTGCTGGCGATCGTCTCCCCGGACGGCAGCGTCAAGAAGATGCACGGCAAGAAGGCGACGGCCGTCGCCGAGGCGCAGGACCCGTTCGATGTCATGGTGGACCTGTCGCGCGGCGCGTTCGCCGGCTACCAGGGGCCGTTAGCCGAGGCCAAGGCGCCTCCGAAGCCGGTCGGCAAGGCGCAGATCGCGCTGATGACCTACCTCAAGAAGTCGCACACGGCCGGCGGTCCGATGTTCCCCAAGAACGAGCTGACGGATGTGGTGCGCCACCCGATGTTCCGGGCGATGCACTTCGGCAAAGTGAGCAAGGCGGCTTCGGTCCTGGCCAAGAAGGGTCTGGTCAAGTTCGACGGTCTGAAGATCTCGCTCGTGGAGGGCTCGACGAAGCACGGCCAGTCGATGTCGTCCGGGTTCTCCCGAGACGCCAAGCTGATGGCGCCCGGCACCCGCGAGCTGGTGCTCAAGAGCCGCATGACCGAGATCGAGGCGTTCGCCGAGGATCGCGGCTACGACCCTGCGATGGTGTTCGCCGTCGCCGAGGTCTCCATGCGGATGGGCCGAGTCCCCGACCTCCGGCAGTACGGCTTCGCCGGTGAGGATGCGAAGGCCGTCCGCCACTTCGTCGCCGGCGACATCCTCAACATCGCGGTCGAGGACGTGCAGCATCTCCGACGAGCGCCCGGCTGTTCCTACGGGTCAGCTGGCGCGCTGCCGGTTGATCTCGAGGAGGACCAGCTGGAGGAGGGCCGCCAGGATCGGCAGCTCGGGCTCCACACGAACAGCGATGGCTCGGGGTTCACTGCCCTGACCCACTCGGCCAGCAAGACGTTCAAGAGCCGGGGCGGCGCGGTCCGCTGGCTCAAGAAGCGCGGCTACGACGAGAAGGGCGGCCGGATCAAGCAGGAGGACGAGGACTGGTCCGAGGCCGAGGCCCTCTGCGAGGCGACCGCTCTGCGAGCGCCCGGCGCCGCTCATGTGCTGGCCAACTCGCTCTCCGGTGATCTGGACGAGGACCGGGTTCACCGGAACGCGGCCGGCCCGGCGATGACCGAGACCGCCTACAACATCCTCGCGACGCCGGCCGCCGCGCCGACCGGCAGCGACGTGGACAAGATGGCGAAGGAGATCGAGAAGGCCCTCGCGCCTCTCTACAAGGGTCGCTACCTCTCGGTCAAGGCGCAGGACGTGTTCGGCCAGGCGAAGTCGGTCCACATCCGCGCCGGCAACATCACCCCCGCGATGATCAAGCACAACGTGGCGTGGCACAACGACCCCTACAAGTTCCAGGCGATCGTGGGCGGATTCCTGAAGGACGGCTCGGCCGGCCCGAAGATCAACGTCGAGCAGATCGCCGGCCACTACAACAAGAAGAGGATGCGCAAGAAGACCATCAAGCCCGGCAAGGAGTCCTTGATGGTCCAGCACATCAAGAAGTACGTGACCGGGCTGATGAAGGACGCTCCCGCGCCTCGCGCCGAAGACGTGGGGGCGCTCGACGAGGCCAAGGTCAAGCCGAAGATCCGGCGCGAGAAGATGCTTGGGCACCAGCTCTGGGTCGTTTCTCTGTCAGGAAAGGACATCGGTTCGATCAGCAAGCCTGGGCGCGACACCAAGGCGTCGAAGTCGGCGTGGGCGGCCTACGTGGGCATCGGCAGCAAAGCGCGCCACGTCGGCAACTACTGGGACAAGAAGAAGGCGGCCAACGAGGTTGTCAAGGCGGCGGCCGTGGCCGAAGACGTGGAAGCGCTGGCCGAGGAGGGTCTCTCCGAGGTCTCCCCGCCCGGCTGGTCCGGCTCCGTCAGGGCGATGAAGGGCGAGCCGGCGGAGAAGCTCAAGAAGTACGCCGACGAGCCCAAGAGCGACGACGAGAAGAGCATCGACAACCCGTGGGCGCTCGCCTGGTACATGCACAAGAAGGGCGCGAAGCCCCACTACAAGCCCGAGAAGGGCAAGCCGAAGTACACGCCGCCGAAGAAGAAGAAGGAGGAGGACGCCGATCTCAGATCGGCCGTCGCCGCCTTCCGCGCGATGGAGGACTAACGTGACAACGCATCAGGAAGAAGGAGCGGGCGCTGTGGGCAAGATGGAAGAGGCCACGATGGGCGGCGCCGGCATGGGCGCCCACATGCAGCTCGGCTCGGCGTTCATGCGGCGTCCATCCTCGATGATCCCCTACAACCAGTGGGCGGAGACCGACGACGATGACCTGTCGGCCGTCGCGTCCGGCCCGGCCATCTCCGCGTTCCAGCCGTTCAGCGTGCGCGACATGCTGCGGCTCGACGACGTCGAGCAGGACGGCGAGCCGATCGATGAGGCCGCCGATCCCGAGAAGATCTGGGCCAAGGTGCAGGAGCTTCGCAAGAAGTACCCCACCAAGACCCTCGTCGCCTTGCAGAAGATGGCCGAGCGAGCGCTGCGCCACGAGGGCGTCGAGGGTGCCTCGTCGCTGCGGGAGGGCAAGACGCGCGCGCAGCGGAAGAAGGAGAACAAGGCCCGCTTCGCCAAGATGTCGCCGGAGCAGAAGGCGGCCACGAAGGGCGACGAGCCGTTCCACCCCGAGGCCGGGAAGAGCGAGGACGAGGATCTCGACGAGTCGCGCGACTCCTACGGGCAGGCCCCGTCCCTCGGCGAGATCTTCACCGCCAAGAACGCTGCGAGAGCAGGCGACTTCCTCGCCAAGTGGATGAAGAAGCCCAAGCCCAAGACGAAGGGCAAGAAGCAGGAGGACGAGGAGCTGGTCGAGGCGTTCGACGCGACCAAGTTCGCGAAGGGCCTGGCGATGCACATGATGTCCGGCTCGATGAAGGGGAAGCTCCCCTCGAGCAAGGTCATCTGGCTCAGCTCGGTCGCCGCCGCGTTCGTGAAGAAGAACGAGGCGAAGATCCGCAAGCAGCTCGAGACCGGGTCGCTGGACCCCAAGGCGTTCATGGCGTCGTTCAAGAAGTACGCCGAGAACGCGGCCAAGAAGTCCGAGGAGGCGCCTGTCAGCGCTGACGTCACTGGCGCCTCTGCGCTGCGAGAGGGCAGCAAGTGGCAAGGCGCGATGTCGGCGCACGAGAAGCGCGTTTCGGCGAAGACCAGCACGATGTCTGACATCAAGGCCGTCAAGAAAGGCGCGCCGAAGTCGGCAGCCGACCTCAAGCATTACGCAGAGTCGGTCTGCGCTACGGTCCTGCGAGAGGCGCGGCCGAACCCCAAGACGCATCCGAAGATGAAGGCGCACGTCAACAGCCCCAAGTTCCGGGCGCACATCGGTGACCCGAAGGACCAGGAGAAGCCCTACCACAAGGGCAAGGGCATCCAGTCCGATGAGGCGCCCGTCGGTGCCGGCGTGCTTCGCGAGGGCGGGAAGGAGAAGTGGATCGCCGGTGCGATCAAGCGGCCCGGTGCGCTCAAGGCGAAGATCGAGAAGCGCACCAAGAAGGGCACGATCCCGGCAGCTGAGCTGGCGAAGGCCGCGAAGAAGCCGGGGCTCACTGGGCAGCAGGCCCGGCTGGCGAAGACGCTCAGGAAGATCGGCAAGAAGTGAGCCTGACCGACTCCATCCGCCGGTTCCGATCGATCGACGAGGCGACTACCTCGGCGATGCTCGGTTCACGTACGACCGGCGGTCTCCCGTTCTACGGTCGGCGCGGGCTGGCCACGATCGAGCGGGAGCGCAAGGAGCGGATGAAGCGCCGCAGGAAGTGCAAGGGCTACGACCCCAAGTGTCGCGACAAGGAGTGGGAGGTACCGGCCCCGGTCGGCGGCGTTGCGCTTCTCCGCCGCAGTCCCATCACGAGTCTATCGCCAAGTTGATCGACCCCCCAGCTGTGAGCGGGTAAGATGTTGAGCCGAGGCCACCTATGAGCGATTCGATCGACAAGCTGCTGCACCTGGCGATGGCAGGTCCGTTTGCCGACTTCGCGTTACCCGAGGAAGCGGCCGAAGCGGATCAGCTGGACGAAGCGCTTGACCCGTTCCAGCGCATGACCGTGGACGACATGATCCGGGCCTGGATCAAGAAGCACGGGAAGACCGGCCTCGACAGGCTCATCAAGACGATCAAGAAGAAGGTCCGGGGCATCGAGAGCGCCAGCATCAACAAGCGGCTCGCGATCGTCGGCGGCATCTCCGAGGGCGACGACCTCGACATGCTCTCGCCCGAGGAGAGGATGCTCCTGGGCCTCGAGCGCGGCTCGAGTTCCGGCCCGTGGTTCGGTGACGACATGCCGGCCGGTCCCCGGCCGCTGATGGAGGGGGACACCTCGGGCTACTTCCCCCAGCCGATGACGCTGGACGAGCACCGCTCGGACGCTCTGCCGCTCGTCGAGGAGGTGCTCGACTGCGCCGAGCCGACCGTGTCGTTCTCGGCCGGCCCGTGCTTGGACGAGACCTACACGCCGGAGCAGATGAAGCGCTACAAGCGCGGCGGCGGCAAGCCTGGCAGTGTCGGCGACTGGCTCTACCACTTCGACGAGATGGACATCCGGCCGCAGTGGGTGAAGAGGGCCAGGTCGATGATGGGGGCCGAGGAGTTCGACTCGTCCTGCGTCAAGGCGCTCGCGCGCAAGGACCAGAAGCAGGTCGTCGAGTTCCTGGAGGGGAACAAGAAGGCCGAGGCGATGGCCAAGGTCTTGAACTACGCGTCGGGCGCGAAGACCGAGGAGCTGATCCACGAGGAGCGCTCTTTCAAGCGCGGCGATGTGGTCAAGTTCAAGGGCAAGCGCGAGCGGCGGCGCTACGTGATCACGTTCGTCGACCAGTTCGGTATGCACAACATGGTCGCGCTGTCCGGCAGCGAGCGCGGGTCGGCGCCGTCCGGGCACAAGACGAGCGAGCTGGAGCTGGACAAGGACCAGTCGATCGTGTTCTCCGGGAAGAAGGCCAAGCAGCTGTTCCGCCGCTATGACCAGTACCAGGGTGCCCACTGGGGCGGCAAGATCAACAAGCCGCACAAGGTCTCCGAGGACGAGGCGCTGTCCGAGATGGAGGCCGGCGACATCGACGGCCAGATGAAGATCATCCGCGCGAAGGTCATCAAGGGCGCGAAGCCCACTCGCGCCCGCCGGCTCGCCGGCTGCCTGCGCGCACTGCGCACGGGCGGGATCACCGTCTCCGGCCAGTCCCAGACCAACCTGAACCCGGTGCCCAAGGCCGAGAGGAACAAGGAAGACCAGCCGAAGGACGACACGCCCGGCGAGGTGGACGAGGACACCGGCCCGCCGGACCAAGTGAACACGGAGGATGTCATGAACCTGAGTGATGCGATCCGGCGCTTCCGGGGCGAGGACGAAGAGCCCGCTCCGAGGCCCGCAAGGAAGCCCCAGACGGAGTCCCATGGCGCGCGGCCGGCTTACGGCGAGTCGTTCGACGACCTGCGCGACAAGGGAATGGCGCTCGATGACTTCGGCTCGTTCGACGACGACGGTGACGTCGAGTTCGCCGAGGCGATGCTGAACAACGACCCGACCCTGACCGGGATGGACCGCCGGCTGGCCCAGCTGGAGGCCAACATCCCCGTGAAGGGCGGCAAGTCCAAGAGCAAGTTCCGCCAGCCCTACAAGGGTCCGGGCAAGGGCGTGTACGGTCCGGTTTCGACCCCGGCCGATCCCGAGGCGAAGGCGGCTGCCACGCGCAGCACCGCCGGCGTGAAGGGTCCGGGCTACACCCCGGACGGTCGTGAGGAGGTCGATGTTCGGACCGAGCAGCGTGAGCCTGCTACAGCCCACGAGCTGGATCTCTTCGCCGAAGGCATGGAGTACCCGACCGACCTGATCGGCCGCTAGCTCCGGGGAGGTCACCGTGGGCCTGAAGGACGTGGCCGAGGATCTCGCCGGCTTCCTCGCGGAGGCTGCCCCCGACCCCGAGCAGGGGTCGGTTCCGCCTGTACTCACCGAGGAGCAGGTCGGCGAGGCCGCGACAGCTGTGCTGGACTACGTGCTCAGTCGGATGGAGAGCGACGACACCCCGGCAACGCTGGGCGAGGCTCTCATCATCGGCGCGCGCGCCGTCGGCGTGGATCTCGATCAGGATGACGACCGGATCGCGCAGGCGGCCGTCGCCCGGCTCGAGGACATCGCCCGCTCGGCTCGCGCGGCGCTCGAGGCGAACGAGGGGCCGATCGAGGAGGCGGCGGCCCCCGAGACCAGCGCGATCCTCGACCTCCTCCGCAAGAAGAAGGGGGCGAAGCTGCGTGAGATCGCCAAGGCGATCGGCAGCGATGTGAAGGCGGCGGCCAAGGCGCTCAAGAAGCTCCAGGCGCAGGGGCGGCTCAGCTACAACCTCAAGACCGGCTACTCGGTGGCGCAGTGAGCCTCTACGACCGGGTTACCCTGGCCGAAGGCACGGCCGAGACGATCCTCAAGCAGCTCCGAAAGGCGCTTGGCTGGATCGACTACGGCGCGATGGGCATCAAGAACGTGTTCTCGTTCAAGGGTGACCAGAAGTTCCTGGGCGCCGAGGACACGACCGGACCGGGCGTCCAGTTCGACGTTCGCGGGCACTGGAAGGGCCGCGTCCTGATTCGGCTCGACCCGAGCGACACCTACACGATCATCTTCGGCCGCACGCGGCGGAAGAAGGACAAGAAGCTCGGCATCTTCACGCCCTACTGGCACGTGGACAAGAAGCTGAAAGGCGTCTACGTCTCCGAGCTGGGCAAGATCGTCAAGGACCACGTGCTAGGAACGGCGCTGAGGAAGTGAGTCTCTACGATCGAGTTCTGGCGGAGAGAGCTGCGGCCACGAAGGCCGCCGGCTTCGCATCCTTGTCTGCCGATCAGCGCGGTGCCCTCGCCGATGCGTGGGATCGCTGGCGCTCAAGACCGTCCTGGTCGAAGCGCGGACAGAACGCGTGGTACGACTGCCCGCGCGTGAAGGCCGCGCTAGGTCTGATGCCGGGCGACAAGGTGCCCGGCTTCATCAAGCGTCTCAAGCGGAAGGATCTGAAGGAGGCGAAGCGGGGAAGCGCTGCGGCGTCCAAGAAGCTCAGCGGGACGTGGGGCCATCCGCGCCGGCACGGCAAGAAGGCGGCCAGCAAGAAGCGCCGGCAACAGGGCAAGAGGCTGGACGAGGGCAAGGCCGCGTCCAGTTCCCAGATCTCCTACGCCCAGCACCTCGCCAAGCAGCAGAAGCTCAAGAGCCCAACCGCCGACGAGATCGCGGCGATGGACGACGTCGCCATCAGCAAGCTGATCGACGGCCTCAAGAAGAAGCGCGGCGAGCCGGTGTTCTACGGCAACGGCAAGTTCAAGGGCTGGGTCAAGAAGGGCGAGCTGTGGCCCAAGGGCAAGAAGGAGTCGCTCGACGAGGCCGCCTGGGGCATGTTCACCGGCGGGGCGGCACCGCTGGATGTTCCCTACCACGTGGGCGGAGACTGGAAGGAAGGCGCGGCGCAACTGCTCCGTCGAGAGATCGCGAAGCTCAAGGGGAAGGTCACGATGGAGCGAGCGCGGCTCGCTTTCCTCGCCGACGCGCTGGAGCGGGGCGACCTCAAGACAGCCAAACGCTTCTACAAGAAGCTGTCGAAGTCCGCGCGGAACCGATACGTCACGGTGGCGGCCCGCGAGAAACTGGCCGAGGGTGCCATCAAGAAGATCACCCTGGTTCAGCCGTCCGATGCTGAGGTCAAAGCGCTGAGGAAGGAGATCCTCAAGCTCGTCGACTCAGGGGTCAGCAAGAGCGGCGGTCCAGGCGGCAAGCCGGACAAGCCGTCGGTGCGAAACATCAAGCGTGGCAGCACAGCTCCGTCCATCGAGATCCGCCGCTACACGCCATTCACGCCCGAGGAGGGTGTGCGGATCGTCAAGCTGCTGATGTCGAAGGGCTACGTCGATGCGCTCGGAGCGGTTCCCTGGCCGGAGTTCCTGCGCAAACCGTTCCACCACCCGTCCATCATCGCCGGCAAGCCCGCGAGCAGCGTGTCCGAAGCTGTGGAGCGATTCCGCGAGCTACCCCTCACTGAGTACGGCGGCATCGGCGGCCGGATCGCCGGTGGTCGTCATCCCTACCGGGTGCCTCCGTCGAACACGATCCCGCCGGCCAACGTGATCGTCAGCCCCAAGGACATGACGGCCGAGCTGATGGCGAAACGGCAGCGGGAGCTGGAGCAGCGAGCCGAAACGCGGGAGCGGATGCGCCAGCTGGCGATCGAGTGCGACCGCCGGCCGCTGAAGACCCTGAGATCATAGGCCGACCAGTCGATCATCTCGGGTAGAACGTGGGTACGTCGTGAGAGCAGGTCAGCGCTGACCGAGTGCTCGTGCGGCTGTGGTTGCGAGTGCGACGCGCTCGACTACGACAGCGGCGAGCCTCTCAGTATCGACTGCTGGCAGGATGGTTTCGCGAAGCGGTGCCGGGCTCGCCGAGAGGAGACGCTACGTGGTTACACGGGTTCTAGTGGTCGTGGCGGGTAACGCCAAACACGGAAAAGACACGACGGCCGACGTGCTGGCCGAGCTGCTCCCGGACGCGCGGCGGGATGCCTACGCGGCACCCCTGAAGGTGTGCGTCCACCTCAAGACGGGGATCCCGATGGACGTGCTCAATGGGCCGCAGTCGGTCAAGGAGGACCCCAAGTTCGGCCGTTACGGGCAGACTCCGCGTAAACTCATGCAGGACGAGGGCCAGGAGGCCCGGGACCGGATCGGGGAGACCGTCTGGATGGACAGGCTCGTAGAACGCACACGGGCCGCCCAGGAGCGCTGCACGATCGTCAGCGACGGACGACACCCAAACGAGGAGATCGTTGGCGTACGGGCCGCGCTGGGCTCCCACGGGGTCGTCCTGGGTGTACGCGTGGTCCGACAGAGCGTGCCCGTCGTCCGGGGGCACCCCTCCGAGGACAAGATCGCCGACGCGCCGGACTCCCTGTTCGACGTCATCATCCGTAACGACGGAACACTGGAGGACTTACGGGCGATGGTCCAGCAGGTCGCCGACCTGGCGGTGCTCCGGGCCAAGACGGGTGGCCGGAAGAAGGCTCCCGAGGGCTGGATCGTCCGGTGTCCGAGCGGTGGGCGGTCGGCCGAGCCGCTCGAGCTGGAGCAGACGGCGAGGGTCGTCGCCGCGCAGCCGATGGTGCCGTGCCCGGTCTGCGGGACTCACGATTCTCACGAAGTCGAGCCGGTCAGCTACGACCTGATCGAGATCGTTTGAGTTAGCGAATCAGTGCTGATTTCGGTCTCCGGTGCCCTCATGATGCGGGCAGCATCGTTCGGAAGGCCCCGGTAGAATACGTCCTGCTGGACACCCAGCAGTCCCTCTACCACCTCTGGAGACCGGTATGTCGCCCGCTTTAAGTGCTGCTAGCGCCAATACTTCTGCCGTTCAGCTCAAGCCCTACTTCACCGACACCGACGACCCCTTCGAGGGGGTCGAGTGGGATCGTCGCCGAGCTGTGATCCAGAACACCGACGGCTCGGTCGTGTTCGAGATGGACGACGTCGAGGTGCCCGCGAGCTGGAGCCAGCGCGCGACCGACATCGTCGTCTCGAAGTACTTCCGCAAGGGCGGCGTGCCCGAGACCAGGACCGAGAAGTCGGTCCGGCAGGTCGTGCATCGGATCGCCAGCGCGCTAGCGTCGTCCGGCCAGCAGCAGGGCTACTTCTCCGCCACGACTGCGCGCGTCTTCTACCGCGAGCTGGCCTACCTGCTCGTGAACCAGGTTGGCTGCTTCAACTCGCCCGTCCTGTTCAACGTCGGCCTGGCCGAGATCTACGGCATCAAGGGCGAGTCGGCTGGTAACTGGGCCTGGGTCGAGTCGCTGAACGAGGCGGTGCAGACGAGCGACGGCTACTCGAGACCGCAGTCGTCGGCCTGCCAGCCATACCACTCGCTCGTTCTGACCGAGCGCGGCCTGATGCCCATCGGTCGGATCGTCGAGGAGAACGCTGTGGGCCTTCGTGTTCACGACGGGGCGGGGTGGACTGAGGTCAAGGCGACCAAGGACAACAACACGAAACTGGTCTACAAGATCCAACTTGCCGATGGGCGGCAGGTCGAGGCGACGGCCGACCACCTGGTCTGTGCGCACACTCAGCGCCGCAAGAAGACCGAGGAGTGGGTGCCCGTTGGCGACCTTCAGCCGGGCATGTACATGCGCGCCTGTGTGAAGGCCGAGGAGGCCGCCTGGGATACGCGCACGGCGTCTGTCGCGGATGTGGCCAAGGCGGCGTTGGCCGGGTGGCTTCAGACGGATGGCTACGTCGGTCAACCTGAGAGCGCCGCGTCGCTCATCGTCGAGTTCGAGACGATCAACGAGCAGGAGCGGAATTGGGTGCTCCAGCACCTGCCTGTGGTGTTTGGCGATGCCCACTACAACGTGATCGACGTAGAGACCGACGATCCGAAGGTGGACTACAAGCGCATTCGTCTCTACGGCGAGCACCTGCGACCGTTCGTCGATGACTACGGGCTCATGGTGCGCAATCCGTCCCAGGTCGTCCCGCAGCGCGTGCTGACTGGAACACCGACCGAGCAGGTCGCCTATCTCCGCAGCGTGTTCCAGGCTGACGGTTACGTGAGTCTGAGGCGAAGCGCGGCGCTGGTCGCTGTCTCGAAGTGCTCTCGGAAGATGATGCAGGGCGTTCAGCAGATCCTCGCACGGCTCGGCGTCTACGCGCGATTGCGGCGGGCCGAGGAGAAGCGCGCCGGCCGCCACGACCGGTGGGTTGTGGCCATCGCCAACCTGTCGGAGCGCGAGCGGTTTGCGGACCTGATCGGGTTCATCGCTGCTGACAAGCAGGCCAAGCTGGACGAGAGCCTGGATCTCGATGGCAAGACCTGTCCTCCCGTGCGCTACGTGCCCGTCGAATCGATCGCCTGTGTTGGGGAGCGTCGGGTCTACGACATCCAGACCGGGACGGGAAAGTACCTCTGCGGCGACGTGCTCGTCCACAACTGCTTCATCCGCTCGGTCGAAGATGACCTCATGTCGATCGCCGAAGGGATCAAGACCGAGATGCGCCTCTTCAAGTGGGGTTCTGGCACCGGCACGAACTTCTCCAGGCTGCGCGCGCTGGGTGAGCCCCTCTCGGGCGGCGGATCGTCGTCGGGCGTGATGTCGTTCCTGCGCGCGTACGACACGGCGGCGGGTTCGGTGAAGTCCGGTGGGACGACGCGTCGGGCGGCGAAGATGGTGATTCTCGACGCCGACCACCCGGACGTTGAGCGGTTCATCGACTGGAAGGTGCAGGAGGAGAAGAAGGCGAAGGTACTCCTCGCGGCCGGCTTCTCTGGAGGCATCGACGGTGAAGCCTACCGCACCGTCTCCGGGCAGAACGCGAACAACACGGTGCGGGTGACCGATGGGTTCATGCGAGCTGCCGAGAAGGGCGAGTCGTGGTCCACGCGATTCCGCACGTCTGGTGAGGTGGCTACTAAGCTCGAGGCGAGGAGGCTGCTCCGCAAGATCGCGTCGGCCGTCTGGGAATGCGGAGATCCCGGCATCCAGTTCCACGACACGATCAACAGGTGGAACCCGACGCCGAACGCGGGCGAGATTCGGGCCACGAACCCCTGCGTCAGCGGCGATACGCTCGTCGCTACCGCAGACGGACTACTTCCGATTCGGGATCTCGTCGGTCGCGCGCCTCGGGTGGTGACCACAGAGGGCGAGCAGGTAGCAACCGACGTGTTCTCGACGGGCCACAAGCCGGTGTACCGTCTCCGCACCAAATCGGGCTACTCGCTGAAGGTGACGGCCGATCACCCCATCTGGGCTGCGGATCGCAACTGCTACGTGAAGGCGGCCGACCTCAAGCCTGGAAACAAGCTCCAGCTGGTGGAAGGACGGTTCGGTCAGGAGAGTCTGCCCCCTGCTCTGGCCGAGGCGATCGGCTATGCCATCGGCGACGGGTGCATCAGCGGCGGGGTGCTGATGCTTACTGCCGGTCGAGAGGGCGCCGATTTCCTCGGCGCCGTGGTGGAGACGCTCAACCGACACAAGCAGCGGCTTGCCGCCAAGAGCGGGGACGGACGGACCGGACGGCCTGTCTCCGTGGTCGAGGTGCCGACCGGCTGGCGAGTCGCGACTGAGGCGCTGGAGGTAGTCTCGATGTTCTCGGCCCACGGCGTACTGGACCGGGGGTCAGAGCACAAGGCGCTCACGGACCTGGCGCTTCGGCTCGACTCGCCGTCCATCGCGGCGCTGCTGCGTGGGCTGTTCACAGCCGATGGTACCGTGAGCTGCGACGGACCCGGGGGAAAGAACGCGTACGTCGGGCTCGACAGCACCAGCATCAAGCTGCTGCGACAAGTCCAGGTCGTGCTCCTGGGATTCGGTATCAAATCGAAGCTCTACCTGAACCGTGGCGGTGATGACACGAAGGCGATGCCGGACGGACGCGGCGGTCTCAAGGACTACGAGACCAAGCCCCGGCACTCGCTCAGGATCAGCCGCTCGTCTCGGGTGGTGTTCGAGCAACGGATCGGATTCTCCCCGATGAGCCGGAGGCAGGGCGCCCTGGAGGAGATGAACCAGACGGTCGGCGCCTATGCCGACAAGATGATCGATGCTTTCGAGGAGCTGGAACCGCTCGGCACTGAGGAAGTCTTCGACCTGCGGGTGCCCGCAGCGGCGCAGTTCGTGGCCAACGGCGTCCACGTTCACAACTGCGGCGAGTACGGCTTCGTGGACGAGTCGGCCTGCAACCTCGCCAGCCTGAATCTGGTCAAGTTCCTCCGGCCAGATGGCTCGTTCGACACCGAGAGCTTCCGACGCGCGTGTCGGATCTTCATCCTCGCCCAGGAGATCATCGTCGATTACGCGAGCTACCCGACGAAGAAGATCGCCGAGAACAGCCACCAGCTCCGGCCCCTCGGGCTCGGCTACGCGAACCTCGGCGGCCTGCTCATGCGGCTTGGCCTGCCCTACGACAGCGACGACGGCCGCGCAGTCTGCTCGGCCGTCACGGCGCTCATGGGAGGAACCGCCTGGGAGATGTCGGCGGAGATCGCCGCGAAGGTCGGCTCGTTCGCCGGTTTCCCGTTCAACCGGGATTCCATGCTCCGCGTCGGCAAGATGCACCAGGACGCGCTCGACGACTTACCCCAGTGCCCGATCCGCGACGAGGCGAAGCTCACCTGGGAGCGCGCGCTGGACCTCGGCCGCGAGCACGGCTTCCGCAACGCGCAGTTGTCCTTGCTCGCCCCCACGGGAACCATTTCGTTCCTGATGGACTGCGACACGACGGGGATCGAGCCGACCTTCGCGTTGATCACTCAGAAGAAGCTCGCCGGCGGCGGCATGATGAAGATCACCAGCGGCGCGGTGATCGAGGCGCTCCAGACGCTCGGCTACTCGCCGGATGAGCAGCGCGCGGTGGCCGAGTACATCGACGACAACGGGAAGATCGAGGACGCGCCGCACGTCAAGCCCGAGCACTACCCCGTATTCGCGTGCGCCACCGGCAGCAACGCGATCTCACCGGCCGGACACCTCGGGATGATGGCCGCCGCGCAGCCGTACCTCTGTGGCGGGATCTCCAAGACGTGCAACCTGCCGGAGACGGCGACCGTCGAGGACATCGAGCGGCTCTACATGGACGCCTGGAAGATGGGGCTCAAGGCGGTGGCCGTGTTCCGTGCTGGGAGCAAGGGCTGCCAGGTGCTCACGTCGGGCCGGAAGAAGCGTCAGCCGGACGAGCCGGAGGCCGAGAAGGCGCAGGATGAGCAGGTCCGCGCGCGCCGCCGCCGCCACCGTCTGCCGAAGCGGCGGACTGGCTTCACCCAGGAAGCGACGATCGGCGGTCACAAGGTCTACCTGCGAACCGGCGAGTACGAGGATGGCTCCCTGGGGGAGATCTTCATCGACATGCACAAGGAGGGAGCGACGTTGAGGAGTCTCCTCAACACGGTCGCCATCTCCATCTCGCTGGGGCTCCAGCACGGGGTGCCGCTCGAGGAGTACGTGGACGCGTTCACGTGGACGCGGTTCCTGCCGGCCGGTCCGGTCGTCGGCCACGAGCACGTCAAGACGGCGACCTCGATCATCGACTACATCTTCAAGGTGCTTGCGGTCGAGTATCTCGGCAGGCATGACCTGGCTCACGTACACCCGCTCAAGAACAAGGGCGACAACAACGGGCAACCGCCGCCTCCGATAAACGGAGCTTCGCGCGAGGCTCAGATCTGTCCGCGCTGCGGTGGCCTGACGCAGACGAGCGGAACGTGCAGCGTGTGCGTTTCGTGCGGGGAGACCACAGGCTGCTCCTAATTCGGTCGTAGGGCCGGTTCACGGATAGGCCGCTGGGCCGCTGGGCCGCTGGGCCGCAGGTTGTTACTATCGGCGTATGAACGAAGCGCTCATGGCGGCCTTTATCGCGATGGCCCTCGCGCTGGTCGAGGGCTTCAAGTACGCCATCGGCCGGCTCAAAGAGCGCGACGCCGAGAAGAAGGCCCAACAGCAGGCCGAGCAGGACAAGAAGGACCGGAAGGACCGGAAGGTTCTAAGCCCAGAGGACAAGCTGAACAGCATCCTCGAGCTGGTGTCCGCTGTCCGAACAGAGAGCGCGGACCTTCACAAGTGGCACGCCGTGGAGGACCCCGCCCAACCAGGCGTGAAGCTCTGGTGGAATACCGAGAAGCAGCAGGCGCTCCAGCTGGAGATCGACGAGAAGATCGACTCGCTGACAACGATGCTCTCGAGCATGAGAGAGGTCCATCGGACGTGCAACGAGAGCCAGGTCGGCTTCATTCAGAGGATGCGGGACGAAAACGAAGCACTTAGGAAGCGCATCGACGAGTTGCACGAGCTTCGAGTGGTTGACCGAGATACGCTGTATGAGCGTGTCATCGGTGTTACTGAGTCTTTCTCTCGGCGGATCGAGGAGGGAATCTCCGGCACTGGGACTGGATCAGGAAGCGGACCTGTTGATAGCACGGCTACCACTAGGTTCACGAGGCCACAGCCACCTTCGGGCGAAGATAACGGGGAAGAGGTGTGAGTATGACCGTTCAGCCGCCGACCAAGCGTGAGCCCACCAAGAGCGAATCCGGGCGAGAGCGCGAGCTGCAAGATCGGCTGCGGGCGGCCGAGGCGCGTCTCGTCCAGACGGCGGTCAAACTCCTCAAGCACGCGAAGCGCGAGGACGTCGTACGCCAGGTGGTGTTGGAGGCCGCCGGCGAGGTGTCACCGATGAACGGCAACTCGCCGGTGCATGACATCGTTCCGTTCTGGGCTGACCTGTCGGACACCCAGAAGCACAAGGTTGGCGGGATACTGCGCGACGTCTAAGCGCGGCGCTTCCGCCGCCTCGTTCCGAGGATCTCGAACGCCTCGTCGCTGACCGCCTCCTCCAGATCGACTGGTAGCCGCCGCAGCAGTCCCTTGAACTCGCGCTTGAGCACCGTGTTCTCGTGCTCCAGCTCCCTGAGCCGCGCGGCCCACTCGTTCTCGCGCTGGACGCTGTCCTTGACCTCGAGCGATGGGGCCAGGTCCCGGAGGAGCTGCTTGTAGGTGGCCTTCGAGAGCCTGCCGCGCCCGGACTTCCCGATGCGCTTGAGCACCTCGTCGTGAACGGCCTTCCGCTCGCGCACCTTGGGCACGCGCTCGAGAAGGGAGACGCCGCCGCTCCAGCCGAGGCGCTCCCAGATCGCCTTCTCGGGCACGCTCTTGAGCGCCGAGATCATCCGGCGGGCCGTCTTGATCTTGTTGCTGTCGAGGCCGAGACCATCAGCTGGATCGGCCAGGAACTCCCGGAACTCGTCCGGGGAGGTGCAGTCCGTCCAGAGGCCCTGGTAGCCCTTGGCCAGGTCCCACTCGGCTCCGCCGACCTTCTTGATCGCCTTCGCGATCTTGGTCTTGTGGGTCTGGAACTTCTCCAGCTTGAATCGCGGTGTAGCCATGGTGACGTTCTACCTCGCTCTTCTGTTTTCGGAACGCTCGTCCACCGTTCTGGGGACCAGCTCCGTTCGCAGGTACTTGAGATCCCGGGTGACCTCGTCCACGCGGGCGTCCAGCTCCGAGACCTGCTTGGATCCTTCGTGGCCGAGGGCATCTCGCAGTTCCCCGCCGGTCTCGATCTCCTCGACGAGGGTCTCTGCGATGCCGCTTACCACCTTGAGGCTCTCGAGCGCCGCCTTCAGGCGCTCGCGCACTCGGTGGGGATAGAACTCCATGCCGTCCACGATCACACGGCCGTCGCCGCGCCGGCGGTCGACCGCCTGGGCGAGTCTGGGAGAGCGTTCGCTCTCCTCATCCTCCTCGTTGTTGTAGCCGTTGACGAAGAAGCCGAGATCGGCGAGGGACAGGTCGTGCTCGGCCAGGAGGCCCTCGACCTGGAGGATGGCTGCGCCGATCGCGTGGTACTCGACGGGGGCGTCGATGCCGGCTTCGTAGGCCGCGCGCGCCGCGCGCTTCTCGAGTGGCGCCTCCCAGTCGCGCTCCTCCTCGAAGGGCGGCGCCAGGCCGACTACCTCGACCTGCCCGAGCGCGGACTTGATCGCCTCGTCTTCGCATGTCCGACAGAGCCGGCGGCCGTCCTGTTTGGATCGGACCTTACAGACGGGACAGAGCATGTTCTCCAGGCGCAGCCGCTCCAGCTCGGCCTCGCGCTCCTCCTGCTCGCGCTTGATCCGCGCAGCCTCTTCCTCCGCCCGGCGCTGGCGCTCGTTCTCCTCTTCCTCCTGCACGATGATCTGGAGCGCGTCGAGCTGCGTGATGCGCTCGGCACGCTTCTGTTCGGCCTCATCGACGAATTCCTTGATCGCTAACGGGTCGTCGGTGAGCACGGCGCCGCACCGCTCGTGGTAGTGGACGATGTCGATCAGCTTCGCGACCGCGTTCGGGATCTTGCACCCGCCGCGCTGCCACGAGAGCACGTCTTCCGAGTCGAGGCCGCTCGCGCGGGCTACGCCGCGATGCCCCTCCTGGACCATCGCGCAGACCGCCTGCACGTCCTGGGCGTACATGATCCGCATGACGTCGGCGAGATTGACGTTGTCGTCCACGGCGCGAATGTAGACGTTCTCGATGCGGTCGCCCTTCCAGGCAACTGACGACTGGAACTCGTCCATGTCGGCGAGGAGCGAGAGAGCTGCCACGAGCCGCTCGGTTGCCGCTTTACGGTCGCTCCCATTGGTCTGACCGCAGGCGTGAAGGAGCGCCTTGACCTTGACGGTAATGAACCGGTGCGCGCCGACGTCCGTGGGCAGATCGAGGATGGTCCGGCGAACGGCGTCGGCGTCGAGGAAGACCGTCTTGGGGATGTCGCTCATGTCTTGTTCCTGCTCCTCACACCCCTGGTTTTACCCAGGGCTCACTCGCGCTTCGGTTTCTTCTGGTCGGCGCTGACCTTCTTCGCGAACCGGATGCCGAGTTTCGTCATCCCGCGCTCCGCCTGCTTGACCACGGCCGGGCCGATGCCCGGCGTCTCGCTGAGCTGCCTCTTTGTCATGCCGGCCAGCTGGTTGATGGTCTTGATGCCGGCCTTCTTCAGGCGCCACGTGTAGCAGCTCTTGATGGGGAGGGATTCGATCGGCCGCCAGAACTCCGACAGCCGAGCATCAGGCGGTGGGGGTTCGGGAGTACCGAGCGACACCCTCGCCGAGCACTCGCTCGAGGTGACGGTGGAATGTGGGTAGCCGCTGGTCGTTGTGGCGCCTGACTCGCTGGCTGGTACAGGTATCAACCCCCGGATCATGCGCTTCTCGGCGCGATCGATCAGCTCTTCCATTCGACGTACGTGCTCGCCGATCTGGGCCGGCGACTCGACCGCCATCTCCCAGGGCGTGTTTGGGTGGATCTGGAAGAGTCTCGCGATCAACCCGTTGTCCGAGATCACGTGGACGCCTCCCACTACGGCGATCGTGAGCTTGTGCTTCATCGGATATGCCTCCAGTGAGGTTCTACCCGGGTCTCCGTCGGCTGGTCCGGGTATAACCTCAGTGAGATGAGGGAAAAACTGACGTGCGACTGCGGCCGGAACATCCCGGTGATCGCGTTCTGGACGGCCCTCGCCCAGGAGAAGGCGCTGAGATGCACGGAGTGCCGGGCCAAGATCACCAGGCAGAGCCTAATCGATAGGGCCGACACCGGGCTGATCTACGCTCGCGTAGTACTTGCGATCTACCGGCAGCTGCTCCAGTTCGGCTGGACCTCGTCGGACGTGATCACCAACGCTGTGCCGCACGCCGACGACGGCCAGGCGCTCGGCGGCCTGCTCGCCGGCCTGGTCCGCGCGGGACTGATCCAGCGCGGCGATCCGCCACCATCCGCATCATCGGCCTTCGCTGGCCTCGTTTCAGTTCCATCGAGCCCGGTCTTCGTGCCGGGGCCGATGTTCCCCGCGCAGGAGGATGAGAGTGTCGGGAGCCACCAGAGCTAACCAGACGATCCGAGACGCGCTGCGATGCCCAAAGTGCGGCCAGCGCGGCAAGATTCGGCCCTCCGCGTCCGGCGCACACGATCCGGGCGTCTCGATCCGGCTGGCCTGCGCCGACTGCGGGATGCTCGGCACGTTCGTGCCGCCCGACCCTGTCGCCTGGAGCATGATCCTGCCAGCTGATGCGGTCGAGAAGATCCAGGCGTTCCTCGACAACAGCGGCCTGCCCGAGAACGCGGTGGACCTCCTCGCGACGATGCGCCGGAAGGACGAGCGGGTCGAGGAGCTGGAGGCGGAGATCCGGCAGATCGCCCAGATGGTCCACCAGGCGTACCACGGCGGCCGGCCGCCCGACGACCTCTGCGACGTGACGTGGGACAAGTGCGCGCTCGGGATCTGCCGCCGCGCTCAACACGTCCTGGGGGTGAGCGACGATTCGTGATCATCACGGAGCTGGGGCCGTGGAACCTCAAGGACCACCTGGATGAGTCGATGGTCGCGGTCGGGGTGCTCGAGAACATCCGGTGCCCGGAGTGCGATCGACAGGCGCGAGTCGGCTGGAAGCGAGTGGGCGTCTCCTCGACCGAGTTCTACTGCGTGGACTGCGGCTACCTCGCGACGTTCGCTGGCACCTTCGAGCTGGAGACGGTCATCCCGTCAGGCATCTGCATGGCCGACCATGTTGGAGGACTGTCGTTGATAGCGCAGACGAGGCTCACCGAGGCGCGGATCGGTCAGTCGGCCGTGGACAAGCTGGCGAAGATCGCCTACGACGATCTGGTCGGGAAGCTCAAGCCGCTCATCGTGCGGCAGGACGAGCTGGAGAAGGCGCTCGAGGAGCTGGCGCAGTTCCGGCACCAGCGGCACGTCGTGCAGACGCACATCGACGGCTGGCGCGATTGCTGGAAGCCGGAGTGCAAGCGGATGCAGAATCTCTTTGCGGCGAGGGTGGAGATCGATGAGTGACGACCCGCTTCAGATCAGCGTGAGCTACCCGATGGACGGTCTGCCGAACAAGAACGGCCGGGTCTATCCCCCCGAGCTGTTCAAGGAGGCGATGGAGAAGGCCGTGCGCGAGGGCAAACTCAAGGTCGAGATCGGTGGCCAGTGCGAGCCGTGGCTGAAGAACAAGCCGATCTCCCTCGGCGGCAAGCGCTTCGTCAATCCCAAGATGCAGATCGAGAGCATGGACCTGGGACCGGACGGGCTACAGGCCGTGGTCCGCGTCGAGGAGCAGGCGGGAGCGGTGGATCAGCTGGCGTCGCTCGCCGACGAGGACGAGTCGAAGTCCAGCTCGGTTTCCGAGGGCGACGGCCAGACGCGCTGAAACCCGTAGCCGCGCTCGGACACCACGAGGATGTAGATGCGGCCGTTGATCCGCGCTCGGTAGAGCGCTTCCCCGTTCTCGTGGAAGCGTCCGTCGTAGCCGGGCGCCTGGCATCCGGCGACCTTCAGAGCGGTCTCCAAGACCTCATCCAGCATCTCGAGCCGGCGGGATAGCGCGTCTCGGTAGTCCCGAGCAGCGTCGAACTCGTCTCCCAGCGCGATCTCCTCTGGCCGCGCGATGGCGGTCAGCCGGTCGATCGCGCTCGTCAGGCCCTTCCGATCGCCCCACTCCTCGAGCGTGTATGTCTCGCTGTTGCCCCGATCGTCCCACTCTGTGAACTGCCGCTCGTGGCTCGACCAGTGTCGGTGGTAGATGCGGCCGAGCGCTTTCGATCGCTCCCAGACGTCTTCCCAGACCGGAAGCGCGACCTCGTAGAGCCGCCGGGCGATGCGCCATCGAAGCGCCTCGATCCGCCGGACATCGTTGAGCTTGTCGCGGCGAACGAGCCAGGCAGCGCGGTAGCCTGACTTCCCGATCTCGGCGTACCAGCGGCCGATCACGCGCTTGCGCCGGTAGACGCTCCCGTCGTCGGCTAGCTGGGTGCGGTGGCCGTAGTCCTCGATCGGCAACATCCCGTGGACGCTTCCGTCGTCCCGGATGATGCCGACGTACGGGTAGATGGAGCGCTTGTAGTCCTGTAGCTCGCGGTTCGTTCGGAGTGCGGTGGCTGTCACACCACCGTTCTACCCGGCGCCGTCCTCCGTCAGCACCTGGGGCGCGGCCTTCTCGCGCGGGTCGTAGGTGCGGAGCGCGCCCATGGGCACGCGCACGCTACCTAGCCCGCCACACGTCGCGCACTGGGAGCCCTGCTTCGTCTGAGAGCACGCTGGGCAACTCAGGACGACCGTGACCTCGGTCGATTCACGTGGCGGGTTCCGATCGCAGCTCGCGCACTTCCACGATCCGTCGTCGTTCTCCACTGCATTCACGACGGCATCCCGATGCAACCCGCACCCTGGGCAGTGGGTCTGGGGGCCGACTTCATTCATCGTCATCTTCCTCGCTATCCGTCGCCGGACCGCCGGCGGCGATGATGCTACCTGGTTCCGCCTTCGTCGCCGAGCGTCCGATCTTCTCGAAGCCCGGCGGGGCTAACGGGAAAGCCTCCCGTATGGAGACGCACAAGTTGATCGCCTGGACCTCGTGCATGTCCGGGGTCTCGTCTTCGAGGACGATCGTTCGGGCGGCGATCCCGTAGACACACGCCTCCCAGTCGCTCCTCTCGGCTAACGCGGCCCAGGCCCGGCGGAGCTGGCTTAGCGCTCGTTTCCTGGTCTTCTGATCGCACCGCACCTCGCGGATCAGCTTACGGTTCTCCTGGAGGAAGTTGGCGATGGGCACGCGTACGTTCCAGCCAGCGTTCTGGCAGGCGACGTACATTCGCCGCCACGCGATGCAGGCATCCCAGTCCCCCTGATCGTAGGGCCTTGGGGTGTCTTTCCGTCGTGATCGACCCATTCCCGGATTCTCCGGTCGGGCAGCTGGCGAGTCCAGAACCGAGACGGTAGTAGATCCGTACAAAGCGGCTACGAAGTCTTCGTGACCGGAGCAGTCGAAACAGCCGGAGCGTTCCGAAAAAGCGGCCGGTTCTGGTCGTCGATTGCGACCATCGAAAAGACGTTCTCCGACCACAGGATCCCCTGCACGATGCCGACCCGCTGCCAGAGCTTCTGCTCCGGCCACTTGTCCCTGACCGCGTTCTGCTTGATGTCGTCGATCATCCACCTGGCGTGAGCCAGACGAAGGTCACCGGACTGAGCCGTGTGCGGCTCCTCGCGGCGGTGCACACCCTGAATCGAGAGGGTGTTCTCGTAGAGCTGTAGCAGCTCGGTGATCTGCTCGTTCATAAGTCCTCCAGAGATGGCGTTCTACCGAATCGGTCCGACGTATAGAATGGATTTCCGTGAAGTTACCGAACTGGGTCCGTCGGCTCATCTGCCGATTCCTAGGCCACATCCCTCTCGTAGTGAGGGAGAGACCGGATAAGGTCGTAATGTGCAAGCGGTGCTGGACCAGGCTGGAGGGACGATGAGCCTATTCGACCGAGTCGTACTGGCCGAATCGACCTCCTCCGACGTATCGGAGATCGTTGAGCACCTCAAGGACGGCATCAAGCGCGGGAAGTTCTCCCCCGGCGTCAGCATCGACGAAGTATTCGCGACGCTTCCAGTGGAGATCACCATGCGCAGGTTCTCATCGTTGCTGCGTAAGCACGCCGACGAGATCGGGAAGCGGCTGGGAGTGAAGGGATTCGCTGTGGGCGGCGGCAAGTATGTTCACTCGACTAAGAAGGAGAATTGGGGGAACATGCCGCACAACAAGGCCGGCGGGTTGCGGGCAGGAACGCTGTGGTGGGCGCGATGAGCCTGCTCGATCGAGTCGTAGGCGAAGCGATCGGCGCGGCCGGCTCGTGGGACCAGACCAACCCGGTCGGCGTCTCCAAGCAATCGCGCAAGGTGGTCGGGAACTTCCCGCTGCCGCTCCGGCGCAGGCGCGAGAAGGGCGAGAAGATCCACCCGGATCTGTTCACGGAGGCCAAGAAGGTCAGGCTCACGAAGGCGCAGCGACGCGCGCTGGAGTTCTATGCGAAGAGGGACAAGCCCGATCCTGTCATCAACTTCCCGTGGCGCGTGCATCCCACGCTGATGGATCTGGTTCGCAGGGGGCTGCTGCGCGAGCATCCCGATCCGAAGTGGATCGAGAAGAGGAAGTACTCGATCACCGACGCCGGTCGCTCGGCACTGGGCCTGACGGAGCAGCAGCCTGCGCCGGTCTCCGGGTGGGTGACCATGCGCTATCCAGCTGGCACGAAGCACGCTGGCAGGGCCGATGTCGTGATCGGCAAGGGCGGTGACCGCAAGCGCGCGAAGAAGGTTGCCGATGCGCTGCGGTGGATCTACGACAAGCGGGTGAAGACAGAGAGCGAGACGTTCAAGCTCACGCGCGCGGGCGAGTGCGCGATCGACCAGATCAGGCGCGCGCGGCACCTCACCTGGCGGCAACTGCTGGCGAGATGCAAGAAGGGCTACGGCCGCGCGGACCTCGTGAAGGCGCTGCGCGACTTGGTGAGGGCGAAGGCCGTGATGGGCTACCAGGTCCAATTCCCCGGACCGCACCTATGGCTCGATCCGGCCGACGCCGCTTCGTTCAAGCTCGACGACTGGCTGTACGCGCTGAACGCGAAGTCCAAGAAGTACTTTCCGCACGGTCCGCCGCCGGCGTGGCTGGGCGAGGATGAAGCTCCAGCGTTCAAGGCGCTCAAGGCGGGCCGTGGCAAGCTGACGCCAGAGGAACGCACGAAGGTGATGGACAGCAAAGCTGTCTGGCACTCCAAGATCAAGCGGAACCCGAAGACGGGGAAGATCGTTCACTCGGCCGTCCCTGCCGTATGGAAGTCTGAGGTGGACGGCAAGACCTGGTACGTGACGAACACGCACCGCGCCTACAACGTGACGACGACGCTGAAGGGGACGATCAAGCGCTTCCACGACTTCATCAAGGGGACCGCGTGAGCCTCTACGACCGGGTGCTTGCGGAAGAGGACCGAGGGGCTGTCCGCACGCTCTACGCGTCAGGGAACGTGCGTCCAGGTGCGCCCCTGCTTGATGTGGGCGATGGCGCTCTTGCTGACGCCGAGCGATGTGGCGATGGCTTGCAGCGATTCTCCGGTCTTGAGGCGTTGTCGGATGCCCGGGATGTCGGCCTCGACGAGTTGCGCCTTCCTGTTCTTCGACCCTCTCCTGTCGTCAAACCGACCCTTTCGCGAGCAGTCTTCCATGTTCCTCTTCTGGGTGCCGAGGAACAGGTGGTCAGGATTCACGCAGGCCGGTGTGTCGCAGGAGTGGCAGACATTCATTCCCGGGGGGATGCTCCCTTTTTCCAGCAGGTAGGCTATCCGATGGGCACGTTGTTCTTTTCCCCATCGGATGTGCCCGTACCCGTCGTGGTTCACCGCCCCTGTCCAGAGCCAGCATCCGCTCTTCGTGCGACGAACTCTGCTCCAGAGTCGTGTCTCGATTGGGGTGTGGTGCGAGAAGCGCGGGGTATGATGGTTGGTGGCCATCGTGCCTCCTTCACAGGCTCGGCGGTCTGCGCAGCCCGGAGCCCTAACTCCGGGCTGTCGCCTTCTGCAAGGATAGCAGCGTGAGACGGCGGGGGTTGAAGGTGCTCCTGTCGGAGGACAGGGGGAGTGACCTAAAGGTAAGAACACTATATATTTATGACTTCGATGACACACTGGTCTACTCGCCGCCGGTCAAGCGGCTGCGCGAGCTGACGAAGGCCAGCAGCATCGCCGGCAAGCCGATCAAGGCCAAGCCCCAGGTGCGCGCGGCCTACCAGCGCGCGAAGCAGGACCACTTGGGCAAGGTCATCGTGATGACTGGCCGGCTCAACACGCCCGAGCTGCGCAAAGCGGTGAAGGACGCGCTAGACCAGGCCGGCTACACCGGCCACAAGTTCGGCCACGACCTGTTCCTGAAGAACCCGAGGACGCGCAGCACGGCCGAGTGGAAGAAGAAGATGCTGCGCGGCTTCATGAAGCGCTGGCCGAACGCGACATCGGTCCACATGTGGGATGACCGTGGCGAGCACGTCGAGCAGTTCAAGAGGCAGATCAAAGATCTGAACCGAGAACCACACGTCGTGCACGTCTCGGAGAGCCTCTACGATCGGATCGTCGAGGCGCTCGTGGCCAGGGTGCTGAAGGGCAAGGCGGGGACGCTGGTCCGCAGCAAGTACATCCACCAGGCGGTCGATGTTGGTGGGGCGATTCGCCCGGCCTGCCGGCCGCGTGATGTGAGCGCGGTGCTGAAGCTCTCGCCGCGCCTGGACTCGACCGATGTGACGTGTCCGAGGTGCAAGAAGCTCGTCGAGAGCTACCCGAACCGCCCGCGAGGACAAGCGAGAGATCTGTCAGTTCCTTCCAAGGGGGAGAAACCGTCGCCCGAGGCGCCAGCCGAAGAGCCTGAACAGCCGATGGACAGCGCGTTGCCCGGGAACGTGAGTCCGAGAGCGTTCATGAGAGGAGCAGGTACTAGGGCTCAACGCATGAGAGGACCAAGGCCGCCCCGATGATCGACCTCGTGATTCTGCTCGCCGACACGGCTGCGGAGGCCACAGCTGATCCAGCCATTCCCTCCTGGGGCAAGTACGTTCTCGGCCCGCTCGGCTGTCTGGTGCTGCTCCTGATCTACGCCGTCTACACGGAGAGGTACCGGATACCAAAATTCGAGGGCCTGTTGACATCGAAGGAGACGTCGCTGAAAGAGGTGCGCACCGAGCTGGAGACGCTGCGCGACAAGAACTCGCTCAGGCAGGAGGAGATCCGCAAGGAAGCCGAGGCGCGGGAGGATGAGCTGGAGGCCGAGGTTCGCCGGCTGAAGGACAAGATCGCCAAGGAGAAGTCGGCTCGAGCATGGTGGCAGGCGAAGGCGACCGGGGCCTTCAAGCGGCTCAAGGAAGACGTCAGTATCCCCGAAGACATCGACAAGACGCACTACGGCGGCGACTAGTAGAGGTTGTTGAGCGCCTCTCGCAGCTCTCGCAGGGTAACCCAGCGCTTCTTGCCACCCAGCTTGACCCGCATCTTCGCCTTGTAGAGCCTGTGGAGCCGGCGCTTGTAGGTGAGTACGATGTCGGCGCCATCGGCCGGCGCGTGCTCCCAGATGATCTGCACGTAGCCGGTCGTGTAGTTGACCGTGCCGGTGCAGTTGCCGTGCATGACGCCATCCTCGCCGATGTCGCAGCAGGCCATCTCCGGCTTGATGTGGCCAGTCAACGCTCCCAGACGACTGACAGCGTCGGGCGGCATGACTCGGATTCGTACTGAGCCAGGGACGATCGGTCCACGGATGCCGCCTGAGAAGGTCGTCGTCGCCCCGTCGCCCTCGCCAAACGGCAGGCGGATGTCCTCGGCCTTCGGATAGTCGCCCCACTCGCCGTCGCCCCAGTCACTACCGCTCATCGGATAGCTTCCCGAGCGCGGTGATCGCGCACGGCGCGACCGGCTCCCAGTTGCGCGACAGGAACCACTCCAGCAGCTCCGGCTTGTTCGTCTCCAGCCAGCGGTCGCTGTACTGTGGGCTGTCTGGCGTGCAGAGCGTAAGCCACGGTTCCCCACCTGGAACGGTCGGCCGGTGTTCCTTCGCCTGTGCCTCGTAGTCGAGGGGGTGCCGCTTCGCGTCCTTGTAGGACAGCGCAGACCCGGCGCGCGAGAGACGTAGCGCCTCGCGCAGGGTCACGGTTTCACCTGGCACTCGCAGCCCTTCTCGATGAGGATCCGACGCTGCTCCTCGAGCGTGTTGACGAGACCAGGAGGTTCCGGCGGCGATTCCAGCAGGTCTGCCAGTTGGTCGATAGCCGATCGTTCGAAGAAGATCGGCGACTTGTGATTCCATCCGCGCTGATCCATCTCCTCTACCTGCTCTCGATGTCGATCCGCTAGATGCTGGAGATGCCCCTCCCAGCGCTTGACCTCCGGGTGATGCCGGTATCCCTGCCTATCCTCGGTCAGGATCGTCCAGATCGCGTGCAGCTCGCGGTGCTCTCCGAGGAGGTGCTTGCGGCAGAGGACGCGAACCGGCAGGTCCCAGATCCTCACTCGACTTCCTCGACTTCCTCATCGACGAGAGTGGCGAGGTGGTCGACGGCCGATGGGAACGCGTCCGGCTGGATGTCGGCGAGTACGCGAGACGGCATCCGTCCCTCGGCAGCGGCGATCATGAGAAGTGCGTCGAGGAGCTTCTTGTCCGCATCCCATCCGCTGATGTCAACCTCTACGCGTGTCTTTCGGTGCGTGTAGTAGCCGGTGTAGTTGCCCTTGAACCATTCAGGTTCGCGCTCGCCCTCGGCCTCCCGGCCGCTGCATGGACATCGGTCGTCGAGGTAGCGGGTGAACGCTTCCGGCGTGAGTGCGTGGGCATATGGAAGGACAGGCGCGAGGAACAGTCTGGTGATCTTCTCCAGCCGGTCGATGCGGTTAAGGAGCTGACCGACCTCTTCGATGAACGCACTTCCTGATGAGCCTGTGATGAGTACGTCGATCGGCGTCTTGTCGTCGATCGCAACGCGGATCACGGCGCCGCGTTCATCGAACGTGAAGAAGCTCGGACGAAGCTCTGGTGCTGGAGCGTCGGCCATGTCTGGCACTATCGTCTCCTCTTCTTGCCGCGCTTCGCCTGCCGCTCCTTCCGCGCCTCGAGCCGCTCGGCGCGCTGCGCCCGGAGCGTCGTGTTGTGCAGGAAGCGGTCGACGCCACCCTCATCGATCTCGACGCCATCGAGTTGGCCCAGCATGGTCCGAATCAGGGCCGCCGGATCGTCAGGGTCAACCGGCCCGGCGGGTAAGGAGCTGGCAACCTCGATCTTGGGAGCCGGCTCCTTCGCTTTCTTCTTGGGTGGCAACTTGTCGTCGGCCGGCGGCGGGCTGGAGAAGAACTCGGCCTCCTTCATGGGTACTCCTTCCGATGTCGGCCAGCTGATCCACGGCCGATTTCGGCCTGACATTGCCGATCCAGCACTTGAGCACCTTGGGCTCACCGATGGCCGCATCGTGCAGGCGGAATACGACCTCCTGCGTGAGCGGCCACACGCGGATCACCTTGCCGAAGCGGCCGGCGAATCGGCCGGCGTTGATGATGCGGATCTCGTCTCCTGGGTCCATACCCTAGTTCTACCCCGCCTTCTGTCCGAGGTGCGCCAAGCAATCCACGGCCGAGGCGTCCCACGGGATCCCGTCCACGCAGAGGGTCATCCCGTCTTCTCCCTCGTGGGCGATCCTGGCGTTCAACTCGCCCAGCTCCTTCCGCTCGGCCGGCGTCAGCCGATCCGGCAGGCAGAGCTGCCAGTGGCGATGGATGACCTCGTCGCGGGCTACCATTGCGGCTTCGCGTCCTTCCCTCGATCGCTGTTCTTCAGATCGACGCCGTGCCTCTTCGCGGTAGCCGCGATCGGTCCCCACATGTGGTGGTTGTTGCACTCGCGCCAGAGCTTCTGGAGCCTGGCCGCGATGACCTCTGGCGGATCGTCGATCGGTTCCACTGTTACTCGGTAGCGCACGACGCGCACCGATCCGTTGAAGGCAGACGGTTCGGGGTCGAGGCGGATACCGTTGTACATGGAGATGGTCGCGTCGTAGGTCTCGAAGGACAGCGGCCACTCGTCGACTTGGCGCACCTGCGCCCACGCCTTGGCGAGCTTCAGCGTGCCGCCGCCTCCGACCTTCCCCGTCCGAGTGTCAGTCGTCTGGTAGTAGACATCGCCGGAGACTTTGGCTCGCTTGATGGAGAATCGGCCGTCCTTTGACGTGCAGCAGCCGTCCTTGCTCCGGTTCCACTTGATCTTCACGGGATCTTTCCTTCGGCCCTGTAGGATTCGTCGGCCTCGACCGCGAGAGCCCAGAGATCCTGGTAGCTGACGAACCAGGAGCGCAGGCTGTTCGGGTCGTGCCCGTTGTAGAAGGTGACCTCGACGCCGCCGCCGATGAGCGCGGCGATGTAGCCGACCTTGTTGCCGTCCGCGTCGCTCACGTCGGCTGTCGTGTCCGAGATCTTGAAGCCGGTCCGCCCCGAGCTGAACCGCTCGGTGTCGCCGTAGAGCTTGAACCGGAGAGGCGCGGTCGCGCTTGCCTCTGGGGGCGGATCTGGCAGCGGTGGCTTCATGGGCCTCCTAGCACGTGTAGAGGACGAACGAGGGCTCGGTGTAGACGCGCTCGACCGGATCGTCCGACGGATCGTAGCCCTCGACGAAGTTGCCTGCCGCGACCTGCTCGCGTATCAGCTCCCGCGCCTGCTCCTCGTTCTCCGCCAGGCACCCGAACCCCTCCCACTCGTACACGTTCCTCTGCGTCTGCCCCAGCTCCGCCAGGAGCTTCTCGGCGATGCCCCGGAACCACTCCTTCGACACGTCGTCCGGTGGCGCCTCCTCGGGCAGGTCGTCCCACGTCGGGCAGTGCTCATCCGGGTCCGGCGGATCCTCAGCTGGCCAGAAGTGCGCGTGCAGCGCCCACAGTCGCTTGGCTAGGTGCTCTTTCATCCGTCCCACTCCTCATCGTCCTTGTCGGTGACGCCGCAGATCGGCAGTAGGCCCATCTTGCGGGCCAGTTTGACAGCGAGCGCCAGCTCCTCGTCGACCGGCTCGGTGGAGCCGTCACCGAAGCGGATGCCGCTCTTGTACTCGTCGGGATCGTCGCCGTAGCGAGCGATGACGGTCGGCAGGTTCTCGCCCTGCTTCGTGCAGAAGTAGAGATCGAAGAACTCCGACGGCTTGGTGCGCAGCTCGCGGTGCAGGTCGGCGAGCGACGGGTTCTCGATGTGTCGGGTCAGCGCTGACACGACCTCGTCGGTGACGAGGATCGTCTCGGATCGCGTGATTCTGCCCAGGAACACGCACTTGTCGCAGTCGTGGGTGAAGTGAGGGTCGACGTTCACTGTGCCGGACACTCTTCCTCCTCGGCTAGTAGCCCGAGCCTGGTGACCGCGTCGGCGCACAGCTCGTGGATGACCCTGAGCCGGCCGCGCTTGATGCTGGCTTCCTTGAGCGCCTCCGAGGCCGCTCGCTTCGACCTGAAGGTCTCCGGCAGCTTGTCCTTGTAGCCATCCTCACCGTAGAGTTTGGCGCTCCACCCTCCCTGGACACTGGTGACCAGGCCGAGCCGCACGCTGGTGCCGCCGTGCTTCCTGCCGATCCACACCTGTCGGCCTTCGCGCCTGTAGGAGAACGGCTGCTCCAGCAGTTTGCGCCAGCCGTCGTTGTTCATGTCGATCGCGAGTGACGAGACCCAGTATGGGACGCCGCGCAGCCACTTCCAGGTGGCGACCGAAGCGGGCCGCGACAGCCAGAACTCGATGTCGCCAAACTGCCGCCAGAACCGTGCCTCGGTGCGGGTGACGGTCTCGTTGCCGTCCTTGTCTTTGATGATGCGCCGGCCGCGCATGGTCGGGTTCCTGGACGACCACCTTCCCCATCGGCCGTCAACCTGCCTACGGTAGAACGAGATCCTGCACTCGGCGCTCCACTCGTCGTTGATCGGGTAGTGCAGCAGAGCCGTGAACTCCTGACGAGTGCCGCTCTCGCTCGCGCCGCCGTACGAGGGTGTCCACCCGCTGCTACTGGCAAGCTCGATCATGCGCTTGGCGCGGGCCGGAAGACTGATGGTCACGCAGCATCCTCCTCGTCGTCGAGCAGCGAACCCATCCTGGTGATCACGTCGATCTCCCGGGTGTAGCCCTTGTCGCGCTTCTCGTTCTTCATTCTCCGGGCGTAGCTGATGGCGCTGCTCTTCCCGCGTCGGACCTCGGGCTTGATCCTGCCCTTCGCTCCGTACTTGCCCCACCGTCGGACGACCTCGAACTTGCCGTCTCCGCACCTGAGCACGGCGACCTCCCAGAACTTGTCGGACTGGCCGCTCACGTTCTCGGCGTTGGGGCCGAGGTACTCGAGGTAGCGGTGGTAGATCGGCTCTGGACGACCATCGTAGGGGCTGATGTCGGTGAGCTTCACGACTGCTCCTCTCCGGTCCACAGCGGCCGGCCGTCGCGGTCCACCTGGTTGTGCGGGCGCCGGGCACGGGCCTGACCCTGCCAGACCTGGTTGCCTGACTGCTTGCGCACGCCAGCCCAGACTCGACTCGAGTAGCGCCGGATCTGGCGGCGGGTGCGTCCGTGCTGCGGCTTGCCCTTGATGCTCATGCCTCGACCTCGTCCTTCCGCCTCCGGCCGGCCTCGGTCAGCCGGTAGCCCCACGCGCTCCCGATCCGCTTGCCCTGGTGCATACGGCCCTCGCACCACCGGACCTCGGCCAGACAGCGCCGCACGAGCGCGCGGGCGCTGCGGCCGTCGGCGTCGCAGTCGAAGTAGAGGTGCGAGAGCGCTCGCAGGGCTCGTCGCTGGGCGCTGTTCAGCTCGGCGCAGGTGGCGACCCCCTCGACGGTATCGATCGTGTAGCTCATTGCGTCTCCTCTCTGCCCCTCTCAACAACCTCGCTTTCCGTTCTCACACGGTTTCCGTAGTCGGTCACTACTAAAGGACTTATGTGGCGGATGGGGTGCCGGAACTCCATACCCTGGTTCTACCCAGGATCGGCCAGCTCCCCGAGGTGTTCGACGGCGCTCAGCAGGTCGATCTCGCCGGGCTGCTCGCGGCCATCCGAGAGGCGGTCGGCCGTGTTGTTCCAGCGCGTGAAGTCGGAGTTGTCGCGCTGATGCTCCGACGACAGAATCGCATCGCGGCCCGGACCCAGGCGTCGTCGAGCGCGCGCTGTCTTGCCCTTCTCGGACTGCTCGTATCGCTGCTGCGCAGCGCGCCTCGTCTCTGGGTTGTTCGCCGCCCACTCGCGTTTGGCTGCGTTGAGCTGCTCCGCGTTCGTCTCACGGTAAGCTGCCGCAGCCGCTTTGCCCTTGTCCGACTGATCGTATCGACGGCAGTGCTCGCGTCTCTTCTCTCGGTTCTGCCGTTGCCATTCGGCGCTCTTGGCCTTGATGCACTCCACGCACGGTCGTTGGAGTTTGCCGTTTCGCCGCGTGTAGTGCTTCCCGATTTTCCCGCAGGTATTACAGCGCTTGCGGACCTTCGGTCGGGCGGCCTGTGGCATTCAACTGCTCCTCCAGATGAAACTCTGTCTGGAGCGATGCTAGGCGGTCCGCTTCGTGGTTCCAATAGGAAAAATCGGATTCGTCTGGATCTTGGTGTCCCGCGTGGTGGACGAACGAGAGGAGCAGGTCGCGGTCCTCGGCGATGGCCATCGCGTGTTCGATCTTGCCGCGCACCAGCTGATCCTTGATCTTCCAGTTGCCAGTCATCCAGGCGGCGATCCCCAGGTAGTCGGAGACGACGATGACCTCGCTGCCGCGCGGCGCGTGCTCGAGGCCGAGCAAGAGTCCGTCCAGCTCGGCGCCGACGTTCCTCGTGCTGGTGGGCTCGCTGAAGCCGGCGTACTTCTTCGCGCAGGCGCGGGTGACGACCACGGCCCCGAAGCCTCCCTTCGAGCTGCCATCGGTGAAGACGTAGACCTTGTTGGCCAGGCAGCGGCGGTCCTCCAGCAGGGAGACCCACTTCGCTTGATGGGGGACGCGGACGGTACCGGGGTTCGTGGAGTAGACGCTCATGGAGCTGTTCTACCCCAGGTCGGCGACATCTAGGGTTGTCGGGGCTGCCCGGGGTCGCCTATGTCGGCGAGCAGCCCCACCAGAGCCGCCTCGGGGTCAAGATCCTCGAGCGCGGCGGCATCTCCCCGAGATGCAAACAAGCCCGACCAGTTTCCCGATCGGGCTGCATCTAGGATCCGAACGGCCTTCGGGTCCGGGCTCGGACCTCGCGTCGCCTTCACGAGCGCGACGACCCTGGAGAACGCCCAGGGATGGCGCGCCAGCTGGCGCTCGATCACGATGCGCTCGTGGCTACTGACTACGCCAGCGGCATAGCGACAGAGCCCGTACACATCGACGCCCGACTCCAGGGCGAAGTCGGGCGTCGTTCTCGCGAGGTTGGCCTCGGTCAGCAGATCAGCGAACAACGTCTGGCCGGGGCGCTTGGGATTGACGGGGGGCATGTCTTCCTCTCGTGAGTTGTGGTCTACCCCCTAGACCCCGGGAAGCGCCCCTCCTGTCAGTTCGATTGCGCGTAGAGCAGCCACAACTCGTTTGTCCACCGACGCATCTTGAGCACCGCTGGATGCTGCCCATCCGGGCGAGCGCGGTACATGGCCCAGGTCTCGGCCGCGATCTCCGGCGTCACCGGCTCGTGGAAAGCCGGAACCAGCTCGTGCCAGATCCAGGCGAGGAGCATGACGTGCTCCTCCTTCACGTCCGGGAGTGACCAGGCCACGGTGCTCACGCCTCTCTCCATCTCTGATTGGGCTCGCCCCAGCCGGGGCCGCGCCTGATGGTGGTGAAGTAGGGCCAGTCGGGCATGAGATCGGCGACGATGCGCACGTCGATCTCTCGTCGCAGGTCAGCGCTGGCCGCTTCGATCAGGTCGCGATCGAACATCTACTGACCGATCTGCACGACGGCAATCCC